>Ga0075364_10002281_pt1 | contig 10746 bp, 9 predicted proteins | sample EndMetdeltDD1764_FD_71517 | JGI IMG/M metagenome (GOLD analysis project Ga0075364, IMG submission 71517) | Populus endosphere microbial communities from Tennessee, USA - Endosphere MetaG P. deltoides DD176-4 | ecosystem: Host-associated > Plants > Roots > Endosphere | place: USA: Tennessee...
CGTCGTTCCACGCCCTCGCCACCTCATTGGCGTCAGCGATCACACTGCGGCCGCTCGTGTCGGTGCCCGCAACCGACGGGAACTTGCGCAACTGATCGGAGACGTCGCCGGCCTGAACGACCAGATCGGCGATCTGACTGGTGTGGACGGCCAGGGTGTCGGTCGCCGGACGGGCCTGCGCCAGCACGTCGGCGAGGGTCTGGTTTTTCGCCTCGACTGCAGACACCAGTCGCGACGTCTCCGTCATCGCGTTGGCGATCTGGTCCGATCGCGCGTTGAGCGTCCCGAGCGTTCGGTTCGTCTTGCTGATGAGGGCACCGAAGGCCTGCCCCTGATCGCCGGTCGCCTTGCCGAGGCCGTTGACGATGTTGGTGAAGTTACGCACCGCGCCGCCGTTGACCAGGATCGCGGCCGAACTGAGCACCGACTCGACCGAGGCTGCTGCGGTCGTGGCGTCCAGCTCGATGATGTCGCCGTTCTTCAGCAGCGGCGCATCGGTTTTCGCAGCAGGCGGCGGCTTGACGGCGATGAAGACGTCACCGAGCGGAGTGGCAGATCGCAGCTCCGCAGTACTGCCCTTGGGCAGCCGTACACCGTCCATGATGCGCAGCGTCGTCACGGCTGTGTAGTTGCGCGCCACCATGGATTCGAGTTGACCGACGTCGGCGCCCGCGAGTTTCACCTTGGCGTTGGCGGGAAGGTTGAGCGCGTTCGAGAAGATCGCTGTCAGCGTGTAGCCGCCCGAGCCGGTACCGGGCGCCGGCAACGGCAGGCTCGCCAAACCCTCTGACGCACAGCTGGATACGGTCACACACACCGCGGCAGCCAGCGCGGTGACACGCCGTCGGGTGGTCACTTCTGCCCCATGGCGGCGAGGCCGTCGAGCATGTACGTCAACCCGTAGTCCGGTCCGAAGTCCTGCAGCGTGCCTGTGCTGCAACCGAGCTGGCGCAGGCCCATCATGTTGCAGACCTCCTTCATCGTCTGAGTGTCGAACAGCACCCGGTCGGTGAGCACCTTGACGCGGACGGCGCCGTTGCGCTGGTCGATGATGTTGTAGAGGTTGTCCAAGGTCATCGGCGCCAGGTCGAGGAACTCTGCGAGATCGCGCTGGTGGTCGACGGTCGTCTTGGACACGGTGTTCGCGTTGTCGACGGTGCCCTTGATGGCGTCCCGATTGGCCTCGAGCACCTCGCCCAACTGGACCAGCACCTCGTTGATCTTCTTGCCGGTATCCCCGCTCCCCAGCTCTTCGTCGGCGAGGACCTGGCTGAGCACCCTGACGTTCGAGCCGAACTCTCGGAGTGTCGCATCGTTGGCTGCAGCGGCATCGACCAGTGAGCTGACGTTGCGGATGATCGTCGTCAGCTGGTCGCGGGTCACCGCGCCACCGTCGGCGCTGAGCCGCAGCGCGTTCGAGAGTTCACCGAGTGAGTCCTTCATCTGCTGGCCGTTGCCATCCGCTATGGCGGCGCTGGCATTGACGAGGTCAGCGACCGGTCCGCCGCCCTTGCCGTCACCACGCAGTGACGTCGACAGCTTGTCCAGAACATCGAGAACACGCGCGAACTCGATCGGCGTCTTTGTCCGGCTCAGACCGATGGTGTCTCCGTTCTGCAGCGTCGGACCTCCGCGATAGGGCGGCGTCAGCTCGATCTGGCGGTCCGTGAGGATCGAATTCGAGATCGTCACCGCCTGCGCATCCGCGGGCACCTTGACGTCCTTGTCCACGGTGAACTCGACCTCGACGTATCCACCCTTGGGGGTGATCTTCGTGACCTTGCCCACTGGCATGCCCAGTACCGCGACGGTGTTGCCGTCGTAAAGCCCTGCAGCACTGTCGAACTGGGCAGTGACAGTCACGGTGTTCAGTTCATCCTCGGCGACGTTCCAGATCACCGTGGCGCCCACGATCGCGAGCACGAGGACGACCGCGCCGATCGCGAGCAGTTTGATTCTCATTTGCAGTCCTGGAAGTACGGAATCATGTTGAACTGCTCGGCGCGTTCGCTGATGGCGCACATCCAGGAGTCGACAAGCAGTCCGTTGGGCGCGTTGAATCCGACCGCGTTGCCAGTCCCGCTGGCGTTGGCAAGTCCGCGCAAGGCGATCGGCCCGGACTGCAGGGTGCTGCGCAGCAGGTCATCGTGATGCGCGAGCATGCCCGACAACTCATGGACGTTACGTAGCAGTTCCTCCAATTCGGGCCGGTCGTCGATGACGATCCCACTCAGCGTTTCGACCAGGTTGGTGAGGGCGGCCATCATCGCGTGGAAGGTGTCGCGTCTTGCCACGAACTCGCCGACCAGCGAGTTTCCCTGCCGGACAAGGCTTCCGATCGTGGCCTGCTGACGCCTCAGGGTATTCGTCACGGTCTCGGTGGTCTTCAACAGCGAACCCAGCTGGTCGCGTCGTTGGGCGATGATCTCCGACAGTGTCTTGGTGTTGGCCAATGCCTGCGGGACGACCGGAGGAAGGGTCTGTAGCTGCTGACCGAGGACGCCGAGCGTTTCGGCGAACCTGTCCGAGTCGACCTGTTCGTAGGTCGTTGTGACGTCGGCCAGTGCTTCCTGAAGGTCGTAGGGAACTTCGGTGTGCTCGAGGTCGAAGGTGGCGTCGGGTACGGACCCGTCGCCGGCCGGCCGCAACGACAGGTATCGGGATCCGAGGATGGTGGTTATTTTGATCGACGCGCTCGATTGATCGCCCAGCGCTATGTCGTCGCGGACCTTCAGGCCCGCTTCGACGTGGTCTCCCGCGAGTCTCATGCTGGTGACTTCGCCGACGGGGATGCCCGCGATCGTGATCGGATTGCCGACGCGCAGCGCAGCGGCCTGCAGGAACTGCGCCGTGTAGTGCCGATAGCCCACGTTGGCGACCTTGACGAGCAGAAGTGCGCCGACGACCACCGCCACCACCGCGACCGCGATGATCCCGAGCCAAGTCTTGTTGCGTTCCTCGAGTGGTACGCGGCGCCGCCGCGGTCTTTGATCAGCCATTGCCCATGTTCCTGCACTTCGGCGAATATTGGGTGCCCGGTCCGGGAGAGGCGGCGTCGACGATGATCGGAATGACGTCGTTGAGTCCCGGGAAGAAGCCCTGGATGTTCAAATCGCACGCATAGGCGTTGGCGTACGGACCCTCACTGGTGATACGTGCGAAGCCCTTGAGCAGCAGCGGTAGGTTCGCGCCGGTGAACGCGAGCTGCGGTTCGAGACCGACCATGTGAGACGCGAACCCGGGCTCCCGGTTGACGAGCTCGTTCAGCGACGGATAGACCTCGTCGGAGATGGTCGACAGTTGGCGCACCACCTTGGCGACCGACCCCACCGAGTCCACAAGCTCGGGGCGGCGGGCGTCGAAAGTGGAAACGACGCTGCGGGTTTCGGTGATGACGTGATCGAGATCGTCGTTGTGCCTGGCCAGGTTGGCCACTACGGTGTTCAGATCCGTGATGACGGAACCGAGTTCCTCGTCACGTCCGGCGAATGTCTCGGTCAGCTTCGAGGTCTGGTCGACCAGCGCGGTGATCGATCCCGTGTCGCCCTGCAGCGACTGGATGACGCCTTTGGTCAGATTGTCGGCGTCGCGGGGGTTGAGCAGACTGAACAAGGGTTCGTAGCCGTTGAGCAGGGTGTCGACGTCAAAGGAGGGGTCGGTGCGTTCGACCGGGATGACGCTTCCCGCGGGCAGAACGCCCGGTTCCCCCAGGCGGCCCAGCGACAGACCCAGGTACCGCTGGCCGACGATGTTCTGATAGGTCACCGAGGCGACGGTCGTCCCCAGCACCTGTTGATCGGATTGCACGACGAACGAGACCTTCGCCAGATCGCCTTGCAACTCGATGCTTTCGACCCGGCCGACCCGAACGCCGGCCATCCGGACGTCGTCACCCTCACGAAGTCCGAACACATCGGTGAACACCGCCGCGTAGGGAACCGTCTCACCGGCGACGTCGCGGCGCAGCGTGACATACACCAGCCATGTCAACGCCACAGCGACCACCATGAACAACGACAGCCCGATCAGCGCACCGCGATACCTCATCCCGCCTCCTGTACGACTGACACCGTCGTCCCGCGCGCGAGCGGGCCGAGCAGCAACTGAGTGGCGCTCGTCGCCGGCCGACCGGTGAGCAGTCCGAGTTGTGTTCGCTCCTGCGGGCTGTTGACGGGTCCGACGTTTCCGCCGTAGGACGCCGGTGCCGCATCACGCGAGTTCGGCGCCGTCGGGTCTCGCCACGGCTTGGGGGCCACCGGTGCCAGTGGTGACAGCGGAACCGGCGGGGGCAGCGTCGGGACCAGCGCCGGATTGGCGGTCCCCGGTACCGGTCCGGCGGGCGACATCCACGGCGGCAGTGGCGGATTGGGGTCGGCCAGGCTCGGATTCGGGTTGACCAGCGGAGGGCCGACGGCGACAAGGTTGCCATTGTCGCCGAGCACCGTGCCCGGCGGCGGCGCCAGGTCCGGGGGTGGCTGGTAGTTCTGGGGCAGCAAGGTGTCCGGCAGTTCGGGACGGGTGGGAACCAACGGCGCGGTGAAGCAACTCGGCCCCTTCAGCTCCCCGTACTGCGGACAGTCCGCGCGGCTGTACGTATAGCTCGGTGTGAACGACAGATTGATTCGCATGTTGCCGATGTCGCGATCGGCCATCCACACGTTCTTGAAGAACTTGTCGGCCAGGGTGTTCAGCTTGACGAACGCCGGGACGAAGTTGTGCGAGGTCTGCGCCAGCACGCCGATCACCGGGGTCATTTCGGAGGTGATCTTGACCAGTCGGTCGGCGTGATTGTTCAGCGCGGTGTCCGTGGTGCCCAAGGTGTGTACACCGCCTGAGATGAGCGAGTCGAGTTGGGACCGCTGTTCGACGAGCGTCCGCATCGGCTCGATCGCCTGCTGCAACGAGTCGATGAGCTCGGGTGCCGTCGCCCGCAGACCGTGCGTCGCATCGATGAGCGCGGATACCGTCGTCGCATCGGGGGTGGGGGCCACGATCGAGTCGAGCTGATCGATCAGTCTGTTCAATTGCGCACCAGAGGACAGCAATTCGGTCCGCTTGCCCTCGGTCGCGGCGTTGACCGCCGCGAGAATTCCCACGGTCTTGTCCTCGCGGCCACGCCCCGTCGCGGCGAGCATGTCGCGCAGCTTGCTGATCGTCGTCTGGAACAGCACGGTCGGCAGCTCGGTGTCCTCTGGGATGTGGGAGCCGGCGCGGATGGCGGGGCCCGACCCCTGATCGACCAGCTGCACCGAGGAGACCGCGAACACATTGCTCGGCACCACGCGGGCGGTCACACCACCCGGAATCGATTGTGCGTATTCGGGTTTGAGGTCGATATGGACGAAGTTCGGATTGCCGTCGGCAGCCGGTGTGACACTGTCGACCAAGCCGACGAGCACACCGTGGTACTTGACGTCGGAGCGCTGCGGCAGGCCGTCACCGACGTTGACGAGGTCGGCCACCACCCGGACATAGGGGTCGAGCCGGCCCGTCGACTTGACCAACAGCGTTGCGGTGGCCAGTGCGACGACCGAGAGCAGAGCCACGCCGCAGCCGAGCAGCTGGCGATTGGAGGGGCCGCGCCCGTCCGGGTCAAGGGAATTGGACACTCAGCCCCCGAACCTTGCGCCGGCGTCGACCGACCACAGCGCCATCGTCAGCAGCATGTTGACCATGATCACCACAGTGATGCTGGCCCTCATCGCATGTCCCGCAGCCACACCCACGCCTTCTGGACCGCCGGAGGCGTAGAACCCGTAATAGCACTGCACGGTCGAGGCGATCCAGACGAAGATGACGGTCTTGATCAACGAGTAGACGATGTCCTGACCTGACAGCATCAGTGAGAAGTAGTGCAGGTACGAGCCCGTCGAGCCCCCGCTGATGACGTACACGACGACCTGCGTCGTCAGATAGCTGACCGCGAGGCACGCGACGTACAGCGGGACGACCGCGACCACCGATGCCATCAGACGCGTCGTGACCAGATACGGAACGGGCCGGATCGCCAATGAGTCGAGAGCGTCGATCTCCTCGGCGATGCGCATCGATCCCAACTGAGCCGTGAATCGGCACCCGGCCTGCGTCGCGAATGCCAACGACGCGGCGATCGGCGCCAGCTCGCGGGTGTTGACCAGGGAGCTGATGATTCCTGTCGCAGGACCGAGGCCAAGAAGATCCAGGAAGTTGTAGCCCTCGATGCCGACCAGCGCCCCGACGGTGATGCCGAGAACGATCGCCACTCCGGCCGTGCCACCACCGACCACCAAAGATCCGTTGCCCCAGGCGATGTCGGAGAGGAGCCGGACGAACTCGCTGCGGTAGTGGCGCAACGCCACTGGAATACCAGTCAGCGCGCGGACGAAGAACACCAGCATGTGCCCGAGCCGTATGAGCGGAGCGCTGATCCTGCGGTAGATCCGGACAGCCGGGACGAGAGCCTTGGGTCGGTACGGAGCGACCGCCATGTCTTACAGACCCACCCGCGGAAACATCATGATGTAGAGCTGACTGATGACGACGTTGACGACCATCAGCACCAGGATCGATTCGACGACCGCCGCGTTCACCGAGTTCGCGACACCGGTCGGGCCGCCGACGGTGGACATTCCTTTCTGACACGACACGACCGCGACGATGGCGCCGAAGATCACCGCCTTCACCAACGCGATGATCAGGTCTCCGGTGGTCGCAAAGGACGCGAAGGTGGCGACGAAGCTACCCGGCGCGCCGTTCTGGAAGTAGACGTTGAACAGATAGCTCGCGAGGAAGCCGACGAAGCAGACGACACCGGTCAACGCGACGCCGACCATGATCGCGGCGGCGAAGCGCGGCACCACCAGACGCCGGATCACGGAAACCCCCATGACCTCCATCGCGTCGGTTTCCTCGCGCATCTTGCGTGAGCCAAGGTCCGCGGTGATCGCGGATCCGACGGCGGCGGCCATCAATATCGCGGCGGTCAACGATGCGGCCTGCCGGATGACCGCGAGTCCGCTGGCGGCACCGGCCAGCGAGGTGGCGCCCACCTGGCCCGCCAGCAGCGCGAACTGTATCGACAGGGTGACGCCGATCGGCAGGGCGACAAGAACGGTGGGCAGCACGGCGGTGCCCGCCATGAACGCGCCCTGGCGGATGAACTCCTGCCATTGGAAGCGACCCGTGAGGAGATCGACGAACAGGAACTGGACAGTGCGGACGGCCAGGACGAACTGGTCACCGACCGTTGTCAGGGAGGCCAGCGGGTGGCGGCGGACATATCCCGCGGTCCAGTCTCCGATGGCGTCGACACCCGTGGGCACGGTGTCGGCGCCGGCTGACCGCGCTGGCGGCGTCATTGCCGGCACCTGGGTCGCATCGGCCTCAGCCGTCGACTCGCAGTCGGATGCGCATATCAACAGTCCCTCCCCCGGTGCGACTCGCTGATCCGACACGCTAGGTAAACCTGCTCGTCGACGTCAAGTCTCTACAGAATAGACATTCACATAATGCGCGGGAATTGTCAGCAAAATCCGCAAAATACCCGGTGGATTGGACACTGTTGCCCGCGCATGATGATTAACTTTTGCGCTCGAAGCGGGTTTGGGCCCGCTTTCGAGATCATGCTGACACGAGTCATTACTCGCGTTCAATTCGCGTTCATTTCCGTGCCGTTGAGACCTCGCCCGAGGGTCAGAGGCAATCTTCCGGCGGTGTCGGCCACGGCCGGAGATAACTCAGCGCCATCACGGTAATCTCGTCAATGAACTCATCGCGGCCGATGGGCGGCTGATCGAGGATGTAGCGCACGCAGAGGTGCTCGACCATCCGAACCAGCATCCATGCCGCGGTGTCATATGAACCGCCGGACCGTATTTGGTTCTTGTTGATGGTCAGGTAGGCCTTGGTGAGTTCTCCGATGCGCTGCTCGAATGCGATGAGCTTGCTGCCTGCTCCGAGTCGTGGCGTCTGTTCCATGACGGCGCGCAGAAATTCGGGGTGCACGTCGAGCGAGTCCAGCAGCGCCGCAATGGATTCGCGTACATAGTCCGGTGCCGGCTGACTGAGCCGTTCAGAGACCCGGGCCGCCACCCGCTCGGCCAGCTGATCGCTGTAGCGGTCGATCACCGCCGCGGCGATGGCGTCCTTGTTCGGAAAGTACTGGTAGAGCGAGCCGGGACTGATCCCCGCTGCGGTGGCGATGCGGTTGGTGGAGGCACCGTCGTATCCGTGGGCGATCAGCATCTCCTGGCCCGCGTCAAGGATGCGATCGACCATCGCGCGGGAGCGATCCTGGCGGGGCGTGCGGCGCGGGGACGGCGGTCGAGTAGTCATCACAATGCGAATTGAATGCGAGCAATCACTCGTGTCAGCATCTGAGCATGGTTGCACAGCAGGAGCTGTCCTCGCATCCCCGGCGGTTCATGGCCGCGCAGCGGCGGAATCGTCGCCTCGGCCGTCCGTTGCAGGTGCTGACCAGAACCGCCCGACCCGATCCCGACTTGATCGACCTCATCGGTCAGCGGTTGATGAAGCGTGACGAAGTGGCTGCGGCGGTGGTCGCGGCTATGCGGTCGAGCCGCGATTCCGATCGGGTGACCATGGGCCAGTTCAAAGTCGCACTCGAGCACGGTGCCGATGCGGTGCCGGATTGCCCCGAGGCACTGCGGCAGTTCTTCGCCGACGTCGAACGGGTGCCCTCATGGGTGGACTGGGACCTTGTCAACGACGGTGCGGCGGCATATCGGCGACTGGGCACCAACGCCGCCGACGTGATGCTGCAGTTGTCTTTGATCGGGGGGTATAGATTCGGCGGTCCGACCGACCTGCTTGTCGAAACCGGCGGTCTGACCGGACGGAAAACGCTGCGCCGCTTGGCCGAAACCCAGAAGTGGGCGGTGGCCGTCACTCAGCACGACGCGATGCGGCGCGACGGCGAGGGATTCAAACTCACCGTGCATGTCCGGCTGATGCACGCGCTGGTGAATCACCAATTCGAGACGAACGGCCGCTGGGACGTCGACCAATGGGGATTGCCCATCAACCAAACCGATCAGGCCGCGACACTCGGCTTGTTCAATGGAGCTCTGCTGCTGGGCGTCCGTCTACTGGGAGTGCGGGTCAGCAAGTCCGAATCACGGGCGATCATGCACCTGTGGCGCTACGTCGGCTGGTTGATGGGCGTCGACGAGGACTGGCTGTGCGCAACCGAGGCCCAACAACACCGGCTCAATTACCACCTGCTCATCACTCAATCGACGGTCAGCGCTGCCGGCCCAGCTTTGGCCAACGCGATCGTGAACGCTCAGCGAAACCTGCACTATCCGAACATGTCCCGCCTGCGCGGCGCCTACGGCCGCGCCCGGCTGCTGAGCATGCTGAGGTACTTTCTGCGCGCTGAGGGGATGCGCGATCTCGAACTGCCGCGCACGATCCCGTGGGCGGTCATCCCGCTCCTGGTCCAAAACACTGTTCGCTACCAGGGACTTTCGCGCACCCCGGCAGGCAGGGCGTACCTGCAGCGCTGGGGCGAGCGCTCGAGCGAAGTCCTGCTGGCGAAGTACTTCGGGGAGCAGAGTCATGACGTCGGTGAACTCACCGTCTGATACCCCGTCCCTGGGTCCGGACTCGCTACTGTGGCGATGGGCCGGCGACATGCGTATCGCATTCGAGGGCGGAACCGCGGGGTTGTTGCAGACCATGCACCCTGCTATCGGCCAAGGTCTCATCGACCATTCCGACTTCTTCGACGACCCGGTGGATCGCGTATTCCGCTCGCTGCCAGGGATTCTGGGGACCGTCTATGACGGGCACGCAGCAGAAGCAACCGGGGTGCGCGTCCGCGACTTCCACCGAGAAATCAAGGGCACGCTCTCGAACGGGGACCGTTACCACGCGCTGCACCCTGAGACGTTCTGGTTTGCGCATGCCACGTTCCAGCGCATGGTCGACCGACTCGCGGTGCATTGGGATCTCCACCACGTATCCGACGGCGAGTGGGAGCAGCTGTATTCGGAGGGGTGTGAGTGGTATCGCCGTTACGGCATGTCGGGTGGCGTGGTGCCTCCCGACCGCGCGTCCTTCGAGCGCGAATTCGACCGGTACTGCCGCGACGTTCTAACGCCGAACGAGGCCTCTGACTACCTGATCAAGTTCATCAAGCGCCGCTCGATCCCGGACATGAGCGCCTCCCCCGACTATCCGACTCACCCGCGACTGCGGCCGCTTGCTGATGCGTTGCTCCCCACCCGGCCGGTTCGGACTGCTTTGGCACCACCGATGCGGCTGGTCATCTTCGGCGGCCTGCCGCCGGTTGTCCGCGACAGGTTCGGCATCGACTGGACCGGACGGGACGAACGCCGGTACCGAACGATTCGAGCAGCGATCCGGTCGGCATGGCCGCTCGTGCCCGCATCCCTGAAGTGGTATCCCGCCGCCCGAAAGGGCTGGTTGCGTGAACGCGGTGATGTGCCTCGCCGGTTCTCACGGAGCTCCTGAGAAAAATTCGCTTAAAAAAGTTCTCCGGTCGTGTCGATTCTGGTGGGTTGCCAATCGACGTAGGCACGAGGGCACGATATACGGGCCCCTTCCCCACTAGAAGGAGACAACAATGTCGCGCTACATGCTGATCATGAGGTCCAGCGCCGAGGCCGAGGCGGCCATGGCGGAAGCCAACATCGACTTCGAGCAGATCATCGAGGCGATGGGCCGCTACAACGAGGAACTCATCAAGGCCGGCGTACTGCTCGCCGGTGAGGGCCTGACCGG
>Ga0075364_10002282_pt1 | contig 10743 bp, 7 predicted proteins | sample EndMetdeltDD1764_FD_71517 | JGI IMG/M metagenome (GOLD analysis project Ga0075364, IMG submission 71517) | Populus endosphere microbial communities from Tennessee, USA - Endosphere MetaG P. deltoides DD176-4 | ecosystem: Host-associated > Plants > Roots > Endosphere | place: USA: Tennessee...
GATGTCCGTGTGCGTCACCACGACCGGTAGTCTTGCGCACGGAAGGGTGCCAGAGCGGACGAATGGGCCGGTCTCGAAAACCGTTGAGGCGTTCTGCGTCTCCGTGGGTTCAAATCCCACCCCTTCCGCCATCCGCTGTGCGCAGGATGTCACCGGTCCGGTGACATCCTGTGACACGCGGTCCGCGGGGCGATCAGCAGGTTGTGCCCTCGGCCGGGACGGTCTTGTCGATCAGGTAGGCATCGACGGTTCCCTGTGAGCAGCTGTTGACGTCGTAGCCGGTGTGCTGATCGGCCTTCACCGTGAGGAGCACGCCGTCTTCGAGATCGTTGGCCATGTTCTGGCTGCTGGCGAGCGGTGTCGCCGGGTCGCCAGTGGTGCCGACGACGAGGATCGTGCCGGCCCCCTTCCCGGTGATGTCGACGCGGGGGTCGTCGGTGGCCGGGTAGAAGGTGCAGAAGTACGGTCCGACGGTGCCGGGTGAGACCCGCGGCGCGACCTTCATGAACTCGGGAACGGTCGCGTCGGCCTGCTCGACCGTCAGCCGCTCGGACGTGTCCATGCACGTGATCGTCTGGAACGCCTCCAACGAGTTGTCGTAGGTGCCGTCCGGCTGGCGTTGGTAGTACTCGTCGTACAGGTCGAGCAGCCCCTCGCCCTTGCCGTCCCTCGCGTCGGCCAGAGCTTGGGCCAGCGCCGGCCACGACGACTCCGAGTACATCGCTTCGGTGACGCCGGTGAGCGCGACCGTGAGGTTGATGTCGGGCCGTCCCGACCTGCTCGGCACGGGGTTCTCGTCGAGCGACTTCATCAAGGCATCGAACGCACCCTCGGCATCGCCACCGTTGTTGAACGGGCAGTCGGTCTTCGCACTGCAGTCGGCGAGGAACGTGTTCAGAGCGTCCTCGAAGCCCTTGGTCTGCTGCAGCGAGCTGGTGATGAAGTCGGCCTGAGGATCTGACGCACCGTCGAGGACCGCGGCGCGAACGGTTTCGGGGAACAGCGTCGCCCACGTCGCCCCCAACTCGCTGCCGTAACTGAATCCGAAGTAGCTGATCGTCTCCTCGCCGAGGGCCTGGCGGATCGAATCCATGTCTCGCGCGGTGTTGTTGGTGCCGATGTACTGGAGGATGTCGGCGTTCTTGGTCGCGCAGTCTTCCTCGAACTCCTTCGCGAGGTCGACGTTCTCCTGGCGCTCGGCCTCGTCATCCGGGGTGATGTCGGGTGTGGCGAAGTACTTGTCGTAGTCGCTGACGCAATCGATCGCGGGTGTGCTCAACCCGGTGCCGCGCGGGTCCCAGGAGATGATGTCGAAGTGGTCGACGAGATCGGCGCTGTAGATCTGGTCGGCGTAGATCGCGAAGTCGGCGCTCTCGAACCCGGGACCGCCGCGGTTGACGAGGAGGCTGCCGATCCGCTCGTTGGGTTTGGCCGCGTTGTGGCGGGCGACCGTCAGCTCGAACGAGCCCTTCGACGGGTCGTCGTAGTCGATTGGCACCTCGAGCGTGCCGTAGTCGACGGTGCCGTCCCCGAAGTAGTCGTCCCACCCGAACGCCGCCTGCGAGTTGCCGCCGTCACCCGTGGTGTCCGGAATCCCGGTGTTGGCGGGACCGTCGGTGTCGTCAGTCGGTGGTGAGTCGGTCGACGACGGGTCGGTCGAGGGGGTGTCGGTTGCCGATGGTGTCGACTTGCTGCGCGTCGCCGTCAGTCCCTGGTCCGTATCGGTACATGCTGTCGCCAGCACCGCCATCGTGAGAACCAGTGCGGGCAGCAGGCGTGGGCGCATCGTCGAGATGGTAGCGGTGGCATCCGATCGAGCATCGGCGGGCCAGTGGCGTCACTTGCAGGCGAGCTCGTTCTTCGGGACGACGAGCGAGACGAGGTAGTCGTCGACGGCAGAGTCGACGCAGTCGTTGACGCCGTAGCCGGTGTGCTGATCGGCCGTCACGACGATCAGGTGCCCGTCCTCGAGCGCTTCGCTGGTGTTGCGGGTGCCCTCGAGTGGCGTTGCCGGGTCACCGGTGGTGCCGACGACGACGATCGGGCCCGCGCCCTTGGCATCGATCGGCACCGGGGGCGCGGCGGGCACCGGCCACGACGCGCAGAACTGCAGCTCGAGGATCCAGGACGCACCGAGCCGAGGCGCGACCTTGGCGAACTCGTCCTGCATCCCGAACAGCACGTCGGGGTCCTTCGTGCCGGGGTCGTCGACGCAGTTGATCGCGAAGTACGCCTCGAGCTCGTTGCCGTACTTCCCGTCGTCTGTCCGCTCGTAGTAGTCGTCATAGAGGGCGAGGATTCCCGTCCCGTCGCCGGCCTGCAGATCGGCGAGGGCGGTCTCCAACTGGGGCCAGTACGACTCGTCGTACATCGCGTCCGACACCGCAGTCGTCAACACGCCCTGCGTGACGTTGGGTCGGCCGGACGTCGTCTCCACCGGATCGGCGTCGGCCGCGGCGTTGAGCGCATCGAACGCCTTGCCCGGGTCGCCGCCGTTGTAGAAGGCGCACTGCTTGTCCTTCGCGCAGGTGGCGAGGAATGTGTCGAACGTGCTCTCGAACCCGGCGGCCTGCTCGAGGTTCTGCTGCAAGTAATCGGCCGTCGTGTCGGCCGCGCCGTCGATCACCATCGCCCGCACGGTCTTCGGGTACAGCGACGCCCATGACACGCCGAGCTCGCTGCCGTAGCTGAACCCGAAGTAGCTGATCGTGTCCTCGCCGAGCGCAGCGCGGATCGAGTCCATGTCGCCCGCACTGTTCTGCGTCGACACGAACGGCAGGAACGAACCGTCCTTGTCCTCGCACCTCTGCCCGAACTCGGTTGCCGCCGAAACGATCGCCTTCTGCTCGTCCGGCGTGTCGGGCGACGAGTCGAGCGCGAAGTACGGGTCGTACTGATCCACGCAATCGACGGCCGGGGTCGACTTGCCGGTGCCGCGCGGATCCCACGCGACGATGTCGAAATGATCGAGGACGTCCTGCCCGTAGATCTGGTCGGCGTACTCGGCGAGATCGGTGCCGCCGTAGCCCGGGCCGCCCGGATTGACGAGCAGTGACCCGACCCGCTGCGTCTGCTTCAGGGCCCGGTGGCGAACGAGATACAGGTCGAACGTGTCACCATCGGGCTTGCTCGGGTCGACGGGAACCTCGAGGTGGCCTTCCTCGACGCCCTCCGACTTCTCCGTCCAACCGAAGGTCTTCGAGGTGTTGGGAGTCGGGCCCGCGGCATCGACCGCACCGCCGGTGGCGTCCGTGTCATCGGTGTCGGTGCTGTCTGTGGCGTCAGCCGATGTCGACGGTTCCTCCGTCGAGTCGCTGCCCGCCGATGTCGCTGGGCCAGACGTGTCTGGACCCGACGTGTCCGCCGCTGTGTCGGGCGAGGTCGTGGCCGCTACCGACTCGGTCGTTGCCGTCGTGTCGGTCGTCTCGGTCGTGGTGCCGGCGCTCTTGCTGCTGGAGCTGCAGGAGGCCACCAGCAACACGCAGGTCACGGCGGCCGCAGAGCAGTGGAGTCGGCGCCGAGGAGGGTGACGGAGCATCCGGCGAGCGTAACCGAGCCGTAGCCTCACTCCCCATGAGGATGTCGCCCCACCACCTGATGCCGAGCGACAAGTCGGCGATCGAGGGCGCGCGGATGAGTCGCCACGCCCTGCGCCGAGTCTGGACGTTCGCGCGGCCCTACCGCCGCAGCATCTTCGGCTTCCTCGCCACGATCGTCGTGTCCGCGTTGCTGTCGCTCGTCGCTCCGTTCGCCTTCCGACGGATCCTCGATCACTCGATTCCGATGAAGGACCGCACCGAGATCACCGTGCTCGCTGGCGTCGTCGTCTTCGCCGCGCTGATGGACGCCGCGCTCGCCATCGTGCAGCGCTGGTACTCGTCGACCATCGGCGAAGGGCTGATCTACGACCTGCGGGTCGCGTTGTTCGACAAGGTGCAGCGGATGCCCATCGCGTTCTTCACCCGCACCCAGACCGGCGCAGTCATCAGTCGAATGAACAACGACGTGATCGGTGCCCAATCGGCGTTGACGAGCACCCTCGGCAGCGTGGTGAGCAACATCGTCACGTTGATCGCGACGCTGAGCGCGATGGTCGCGTTGGAATGGCGCCTGACGCTGCTGTCGCTCGTCGTGCTGCCGATCTTCATCATTCCCGCCAAGCGCGTCGGGCGACGGTTGCAGGGAATCTCGCGCCGCAACATGGAGCTCAACGCGCAGATGAACACCCAGATGAGCGAGCGCCTGAACGTCAGCGGCGCGCTGCTCGTCAAGCTGTTCGGCCGCCACAACCGTGAGGTCAACACTTTCGCCAAGCGGGCCCAGGGCGTGCGCGACACCGGCGTCCAGGCGGCGATGTACGGGCGCGTGTTCTTCGTCGCGCTCGGTCTTGTCGGCGCGCTGGGAGCGGCCGCGGTGTACGGCATCGGCGCCCACCTCGCCGTGTCGGGCACGATCTCCGCCGGCACGCTCGTCGCCCTGGCCACGCTCGTCGCCCGGGTGTACCAGCCCCTGACCGGGCTGACGAACGCCCGCGTCGATCTGATGACTGCGTTCGTCAGCTTCGACCGTGTCTTCGAGGTGCTCGACGCGCCGGTCTCGATCGTCGATGCGCCGGGCGCCGTCGATCTCGTCGACGCCAAGGGCGCGATCGAGTTCGACGACGTGACGTTCCGCTACCCGGGTGCGGCCGACGTGTCGATCCCATCGCTCGAAGCTCCCGGCCCGCAGGGCGTCGATCCGGATCGCGATGTTCTGCGGCACGTCAACCTCTCGATCGCGCCGGGCGAGACGGTCGCGCTGGTCGGCGCGTCGGGCGCCGGCAAGACCACCCTCGCGTCACTGGTGACGCGTCTCTACGACGTGACCGGAGGCGCGGTGCGCGTCGACGGCATGGATGTGCGCCAGCTCACCGGCGAGTCGCTGCGCGCAGCCGTCGGTGTGGTGTCGCAGGACCCGCACCTGTTCCACGAGAGCATCGAGTCGAACCTGCTCTACGCCAAGCCCGACGCGACGCGTGCGGAGCTGGATGAAGCGTGCCGTGCCGCCCGGATCTACGACACCATTCAGTCGCTGCCCGACGGCTACGCAACCATCGTCGGCGAGCGCGGCTACAGGCTCAGCGGCGGCGAGAAGCAACGCATCGCGATCGCGCGCATGTTGCTCAAGGACCCGGTCGTGATGATCCTCGACGAGGCCACCAGCCACCTCGACAACGAGAACGAGTCGCTTGTTCAGGCCGCGCTCGAGCACGCTCTCAGCGGACGCACCGCGCTCGTGATCGCCCACCGCCTGACCACCATTCGTGACGCCGACCGGATCGTCGTGCTCGACGACGGCCGGCTGGTGGAACAGGGAACGCACGACGAGCTGATGGCCCTCGACGGCCTCTACGCCCGCCAAGAACACGTCAGCCAAACCCCCACCGGCTGAGTTCCGGGACGGCCGCAACCCCGGATGGTCCAGGGTGCGCTGATCGTACCCGCCACCGTCGGAATCCCTGCTCACGGGGGATCCCGCTTCACTGCGACACCCCTCCGCGAAGATGTTCGACATGACCCCAGCCGTTGTTCTCCTCGTCGCCGTGGCGGCCGTCGCCGTCGGCGCAGCGGCGGCAATGGCCATGTCGCGCCGCTCGCTGACCCCTCAGGTCGATGTCGCCACGGCCCAGGCGCTCGCCGACGCCGAGGCCCGGGCGGCGGCCGCCACCGCCCAGGTCGAGGCCCAAGCCGCCGCCTCCGCCCAGCAGGCAGCGGCCCAGGCAACCGCGATCGAGCGGGCCCTGCAGACAGCCATGGCCTCGATGCAGGTGCAAGCCGGCCGGGAACGTGACGAGGCCGTTCGGGCCGCACTGGCGCAGATCACGATGATGGGGCGCGAGCAGCTGGGTGCGCAGACCGATGCCGCGTCGGCCGATCTGACCGCGAAGAAGGATCTCATCGAGAGCCGCCTCGGCCAGATCCAGACCGATGTCCGCGTCGATCTCGATCGCCTCACCAAGCTCGTCGCCCAGATGAGCGATGCCACGTCCGAGCGGTTCGGCCAGGTCGATCGTTCGTTGCAGGCTCACGCCGAGATCACCCAGCACCTCAACAGCACCACGCAGAGCCTGCGCGAGGCGCTGGCCAGCCCCAACAACCGCGGCCAGTGGGGCGAGCGGATGGCCGAAGACATCCTGCGCGCGGCGGGCTTCATCGAGGGCAAGCAGTACCGCAAGCGCACCGCGGTCAGCGGTTCCGGCCAGGGCATCCCCGACTTCACGTTCACGATGCCCAAGGGGCAGGTGCTGTTCATGGACGTCAAGTTCCCGATGGCCGCATACCTGCGCTTCCTCGACGCCACGACTGAGGCCGAGCGGTCCACCCACCGCGCCACGTTCCTGCGCGACGTGCGGATGCGCGTGCGCGAGCTCGCCCGGCGCGAGTACGCGGCCTCCGACGATCGCCCCGCGGTCGACAACGTGCTGCTGTTCGTGCCCAACGAGACGTTGAGCGCGTTCATCCACGAGACCGATCCCGCGCTGATCGACGAAGCGATGCGCCAGAACGTGGTGATCTGCTCGCCGCTCACCCTGTTCGCGTTCCTCGGCATCATCCGTCAGGCGTTCGACAACTACGTGATGGAGCAGACCAGCCAGGAGATGATGCAGTTGCTTGGCAAGTTCGCCCAGCAGTGGGGCAAGTACGCCGAGTCGGTCGACAAGGTGAAGCGCCAGTTCGACACGGTCGCCAAGTCCTTCGATGAGTTGGCCACCACTCGCCGCCGGGCGTTGGAGCGGCCGCTGAAGGACCTCGAAGCGCTGCGCCTCGACCGCGGCGTCGCGGTCGACGGCGAGCTGTTCGCGGCCGAAGTGCTCGAGCTCGAGGGCTACCGCGAGCTCGGCGCCTGACCGCGGCTCCATCCACATCGGGCCGGGCCCCGTACAAAGTTCAGGTTCGGTGTAACGCTGTCGGCACTCGCTGACACTGTTTGCCTTCTGGTGAAGGCGATTTGCCGCTGGGATCTGGTTGTATCGAGGTGGTACAGCGCGGATGACGGCCTGTCGGCCGAGCCGTGTGGTGTGCGAAAGGCAAACGGACATGTCCAAAACGGAACTTGGTGAGCGCCCCGCCGGCGACACCGACCCCCCAGCCAAGGGCACCCGCACGCCACCCCGCGTCTCCGGTGGCACGCCGGCCGCGAAAGACGGCGTGGCGCTCGAGCATCGCCCGCCACGCTGGTGGGGGATCGTCGTGGGATTGGTGGCTGCGGGCTGCGGTCTGGCCGTCGGCGAGCTGATCGCGGGCTTCTCGCGCAGCCTGCATTCACCGGTTGTCAACGTCGGCGAGCGCGTCCGCGACCTCGCACCCGAGTGGATGGTCGACTTCGCCAAGAGCAACTTCGGTCCGGAGACCGACAAGCTGGCGGCGATCTGGACGATCATCGGTGTGATCGCGATCACGGCCGCCGTCGTCGGCGTCTTCACCGTGCGCGGCCACAAGCGACTCGGCCTCGGATTCGCCGCGGTGTTCGGTGTCCTCGGTGCGTGGGCGGCACTCGCCTCGGCAGGCGCCGGGTTCGGCTCGATCTTTCCGGCGCTGCTCGCCGCGGCGACTGCCGCCGGTGTGCTGCTGTTCGGCGTCCACCTCACCCAGCCGCGAGTGGTCCCGGCCGCGAGCCGGCCTCGGCAGCCCAAGGGCGCGCCGCCGCCGATGGTGCTCGATCGGCGCAGGTTCCTGATGGACACCGGCATCCTCGCCGCCGGCGGGCTGGTGGTCGTGTCGATCGGGCGCAGCATGCAGAGCCGGTTCAACAGCCAGCTCGAGCGGGCCGGCGTGCGCGTGCCCGCGGCCCAAGACCCGCTGCCCGCGCCGCCCGCCGACCCAGCCGGCGACGCCGCTCACGCCGGGCTGTCCACGCTGTTCACGTCGAACAAGGACTTCTACCGAATCGACACAGCGTTCGAGATTCCACGGGTGTCGCTCGACTCGTGGACGCTGAAGGTGACGGGCATGGTCGACACGCCGCTCAGCTTCACGTTCGACCAGCTGTCCAACCGCGACCTGTTCGAGCAGGACATCACGATCTCGTGTGTGTCCAACGAAGTCGGCGGCAACCTCGTCGGCAATGCCCGCTGGCTCGGGTGCCGGCTCGACGACCTCCTCCACGAGGCCGGCATCCAGAGCAACGCCGACCAGATCCTGGGCGTCTCCGTCGACGGTTTCACCGCCGGGTTCCCGGTCGACACCCTCGATGGGCGCGACGCGATGATCGCGATCGCGATGAACGGCGAGGCCCTGCCCGTGGCCCACGGCTTTCCGGCGCGGATCGTCGTGCCGGGTCTGTACGGCTACGTCTCGGCGGTGAAGTGGCTCAAGGAGATCAAGCTGACCCGCTTCGACGAGGACGAGGGCTACTGGATCCCCCGCGGCTGGTCGGCCCTCGGTCCGATCAAGACCCAGTCGCGCATCGACACCCCGCACTCGAACATCAAGGCCGGCACGCACGCGATCGCCGGGGTCGCCTGGGCCCCGACCCTCGGCATCGAGCGGGTCGAGGTGCAGGTCGACGACGCCCCGTGGATGGATGCCACGCTCGGGCCGGCGCTCAACAAGCTCACCTGGCGCCAATGGTGGGTGCCGTGGGACGCGGTCGCCGGGCGGCACCAGATCCGCGTCCGGGCAACCGATGGCAGCGGTGAGACGCAGACCGAGCAGCTCGCCGATGTCGCGCCGAATGGCGCCACCGGGTGGCACACCATCCGCATCACGGTGGAGTGACCGCGACCGGCCGTGCCGGTCACGCGTTTTCGAATGCGACACCCGTCGGGCAGACTCGGGGCGTGAGCCAGGCATCGTTCGACTTCGAGCTCGACGACGGCGGCGAGCCGACCTATTCGGTGGGCGAGCTCGCCGACGCGATCAACGGTGCATTGCGCCGCGACTTCGGCGACGGCATCTGGGTGCGTGGCGAGATCCAGGGCTACAACGAGAAGAACGGCCACGCCTACTTCAAGCTCGTCGAATCCGGGGGCGAGCGCCGGGCAGTGCTCGACGTCTCGTTCTTCGCCAACGTGCGGATGAAGCTGCGCCCGATCTTGCAACGGCACCGCCTGTTCCTGGCCGACGGGATGAAGGTGCGCGTGTTCGGCATCCTCGACTACTACGCCGCCAACGGCCGGCTGAGCATGAAGATGGGCGGCATCGACCCGCGCTACACGCTCGGTGAGATGGCGTTGCAGCGCGACGATGTCGTCCGGCGGCTGGTGGCTTCCGGCCTGTACGACGCCAACCGGCGCCACACTGTGCCGGCGATGCCGCTTCGGATCGGGCTGGTCACCAGCGTCAACAGCGCGGCGTGGCACGACTTCATGCACCAGCTCAAGGGCAGCGGTCACGGATTCGGCGTCCGCGTTGTCGACGTGCGGGTCCAGGGCGACTTCGCCGAGGAGATGGTCACGGCTGCGATCCGTACGCTCGGCCGGCGCAACGACGTCGACGTCGTCGTTGTCATCCGCGGCGGCGGGGCACGAACCGAACTGGCGATGTTCGACTCCGAATCGATCGCGATGGCGATCGCCACCGCGAACGTCCCCGTCTTCACCGGCCTCGGGCACGAGATCGACCGCAGCGTCGCCGACGAAGTGGCCCACACCGCGTTCAAGACCCCCACCGCCTGTGCCGTCGCGTTGATCGATCTCGTCGCCGCCTTCAGCGCGCGGGCCGAGGGCGCGTGGGCCGAGATCGCGGCTCGGTCGGTGCGGCGGGTCGACTCGGCGTCGACCGGTCTGCTCGACAAGGCGCGGCGGATCCAGCAGCGCACCGTCGGCGCGGTCGATCGCGCCGAACAGCGCCTGGCCGACCGCGCCCACCGGCTGGCGCTGTCGTCGGGGCGCACGCTCGACCACCGCGGCGCGGCCCTCGACCGTTGCGCAGAACGGCTCGTGCGCCGGCCACTGCAGCTCGCCGCGCAGCAACTGCAAACGCTCGAACAGATCGAGGCGCGCGTACGTCTCCTCGATCCCGTGCACACGATGTCGAGAGGGTGGAGCGTCACCCGCACCGTCGACGGCCGCATCGTGCGCACCATCGACGATGTCGCTGCTGGCGACGAGATCATCACCACCCTGGCATCGGGCACGGTCAACAGCCGCGTCGAATCATCGAAAGGGACCGCGACATGACCGACAAGGCCCAGAACGCGAACACATCCGACACTCAACCGGGCTACGCCGATGCGCTCGCCGAGCTCGAGTCGATCCTCGCCGAGCTCGAGCGCGACAACGTCGATGTCGATCGGCTGGCCGGCCAGGTGCAGCGCGCGGCCGAGTTGATCCGCCTGTGCCGTGAACGGATCGGCAACGCGCGCATGCAGATCGAGCATGTCGTCGCCGAGCTCGGAAGCTGAAGCAGGCTCGGCAACCGTTCGTGTCTAACCTCAACCCGTGATTCCCGTCGCCCCACCGTCGCTCGCCACAATCGCAGCGAGGGTCGACGTCCGGCTGCGCGAGCTGATCGATGCCGAGGACGCCAGGTGGTCGGCGCTCGACGAGGTGCTCATCGACCCGTTCACCGCGATCCGCAACTTGGTGATGGTCGGCGGCAAGCGTCTACGGCCCGGCTTCTGCCATTGGGGCTTCGTGGGTGCGGGTGGTGATCCCGACGATCAACGGGTCATCGATGCCGGCGCGGCGCTCGAGCTGCTGCATGCCTTTGCCCTCTTCCACGACGACGTGATGGACGGCTCGGCCACCCGCCGCGGCCAGCC
>Ga0075364_10002283_pt1 | contig 10740 bp, 10 predicted proteins | sample EndMetdeltDD1764_FD_71517 | JGI IMG/M metagenome (GOLD analysis project Ga0075364, IMG submission 71517) | Populus endosphere microbial communities from Tennessee, USA - Endosphere MetaG P. deltoides DD176-4 | ecosystem: Host-associated > Plants > Roots > Endosphere | place: USA: Tennessee...
TCCGGGGCCTGGGGTCTTGGGCGCGCCCTTTCCGTTTGCGCCGGGCGCGGGCGCCTAGTTCAGGTACTGCACCTGGTCGGCGGTGAAGGCGTTGAGCTGCATCTGGCTCATCGCGCCCACGTTCGCATGGGTGATGGCGGCCACCTGGTCGGTGGTCAGCAACGGGATCTGGTCCACCGTCAGCGCCTGCGCCTGGCTGGTGCTGAGCGCCGCCATGATGGTGGTCGACAGGGCCTGCAGCTGCGTGCCGGTCAGGCTGGCGAAGCCGGTCGTGGTGAACCGCTCGAAGTCCGCGACGCCCAGGGCGGCCAGCTGCGACGAATTGATGCCCAGGATCTGCGTCGTGCTGAAGGCCTCCACCTCGGTGGAGCTGAGCGCGTTGAAGGCCGTCGTCGAGAGCGCTCCCACAACCGTCGCGGAGAAGGCTGCGACCTGGGTCGAGGAGAATTCACCGATATCGCCGCCCGAGAGCGCGGCGGCCTGGGCGGTCGTCAGGGCCGCCACCTGGGTCGTCGAAAGCGCCCCGGTCTGGTCGGTCGAGAAGGTCGCGATCGCCGCCGGGGCGAGCGCGGCCACCTGGCCGGCGGAGAGGCCGGTGATCTCGGTGGTCGTCAGATGGCCCGCGTCGGTGGCGCTGAAGGCGCGAACCTGGGTGAGCGTCAGGCCGCCGGCCTGGGTGGATGACAATTTGCCGAGCAGGCCGCTCGCCGCGCTGGCCGAGAGCGTGGCGATCTGCGTGGTCGTCCAGGCGCTGACCTGATCGGCGTCCAGGGCGCCGACCGCCGTGGCGGACAGCGACTGGATCGAACCGCTGCTCAGGCTGGCGAGCTGGGTGGAGCTGAGCGCCGAGGCCGCCGTGGCCGTCAGGCTGCGCGCCTGGAAGGCCGTCATCCCCTGCAGCTGGGTGGTGCTCAGGCTGGCCAGCGTCGTCGAGGACAGGCCGTTCAACGCCGGGGCCGCCAGCGATCCGAGCTGGCGCGAACCCAACTGGTCGATCTGGGCGGTGGTCAGCCGGCCAAGATCCGCCGAGCCCAGGCCCGACAGCAGGGTCGCCCCGAGCGCCTGGACGTGGGCGGTGTCGAGCGCGACGATCTGGGTGTCGCTGAGCGTGGCGAAGTTCGTCGCCGAGACCGCCCCCAGCTGGGCGGCGGAGAGCTGGTCGACCTGGGTCGAACTGAGCTTGGCGAAGTCGGTGCTCGTCAAGGCCGCCATCAAGGTCGCCGACAAGCCGCTCACCTGGGAGGCGCCAAGACTCTCGACCTGGGTGGCGCTCAGGGCGGCGAACTGGGCCTCGCTCAGGGCGCCCAGCTGGGTGGCGGTGAAGCCGGCCACGGCCACGCCCGCCAAGGCGCCGAACTGGGTCGCGTTGAGCGCCGCGAGCTGCGCCGAGCTGAAGCCCGCCGCCTGGGTGGCGCTCAGGCCGCCGAGCTGGTCGGCGGCGATGCTGGAGGCCGCCGCGGGCGAGAGCGCGCCCAGCTGCGTCGAGGAGAGCACGCCCAGCTGGGTGCTGTTCAACAGCGCCGCCTCGCCGGCGGTGAAGGCGCCGAACTGGGTGGCGCTGAGCGCGCCCAGCTGTGTCGTGGACAGCGCCGAGATGTCGTCGGTGGTGATCGCCGCGATCTGGGCGGTGGTCAGCCCGCTCACCTGGCTGCTGGTCAGGGCGCCGACGCGCGTGGAATCCAGGCCCGCCACCTGGGCTGTGGTGAGCTGGCCGACCTGGGTCGCCGAAAGGCCGCCCAGGTGAGCCGAATCCAGGGCGTTGAGCTGGCTCGACGTCAGCCCGTCCAGCTGGCCGGCGTTCAGCACGGCGAGCTGCGCCACGCTGAAGCTCACGCCGCTGGCCAGCAGGGGGATCTGGGTGGCGCTGAAGCCGCCGATCTGGGTGGTGGAAAGCGCGCCGAGCTGGGTTGCGTCCAGGGCGCCAAGACCCGTCGCGCTGAGCGCGGCGACCTGCGTCGAGCTCAGGTCCGCCAGCTTGGTGGTGGACAGCGCCTGGACCACGTTGGCGTGCAGCCCCGCGATCTGCGCATTGCTCAGGTACGAGAGCGGCATGACGGTCGAGGTCGTCCTGTGCGCCCGCCTGCCGGTCGGGCCATCCCATGCGACTCGCTATAGGGTACCAACGTTGTCGAAAGGTTTGGAGACGGGGTTGGCGCTTTCTTAAGGCCGGGCGGCGGCTTGGCCCCGCGCACGGTTGGGTCGGGCGCCATTCGTAGCTACCTTCCAGCGATGAGCGACATTGCGCCCGAGTCGGCCGACGCGTCGAACACGACCTCAGACAACGCGCGCCCCTATTCCGTCTCGGAGCTGGCGTTCGCGCTGAAGCGCACGCTGGAGGACGCCTACGGCTTCGTGCGCCTGCGCGGCGAGCTCTCCAAGGTCACCCACCACTCCAACGGCCACGTCTACCTGACGCTGAAGGACGAGCGCGCGGCGATCGACGGGGTGGTCTGGAAAGGCTCGGTGCGCGGCCTCTCGGTCCGCCCCGAGCAGGGCCTGGAGGTGATCGTCACCGGCAAGATCACCGCCTACCCCCAGGGCTCGCGCTACCAGATCGTCATCGAGACCATGGAGGCGGCCGGCGTCGGCGCCCTGCTGGCCCAGCTCGAGCGGCTCAAGCAGCGCCTCGCCGCCGAGGGCCTGTTCGAGGCCTCGCGCAAGCGGCCGATCCCGACCATGCCGCGCACCATCGGGGTCATCACCAGCCCCACCGGCGCGGTGATCCGCGACATCCTGCACCGCATCCGCGACCGCTGGCCCTGCCATGTGCTGGTCTGGCCGGTGGTGGTGCAGGGCGAGGCCGCCGCCGCCCAGGTGAGCGCGGCCATCACCGGCTTCTGCGCCCTGGACCCGGCCGGCCCGGTGGCGCGGCCCGACCTGCTGATCGTCGCGCGCGGCGGCGGCTCGGTGGAGGACCTGTGGCCCTTCAACGACGAGGGCCTGGCCCGCACGGTGGCCGCCTGCACCATCCCGCTGATCAGCGCGGTGGGCCACGAGACCGACACCACCCTGATCGACTTCGTCTCCGACCGCCGGGCGCCCACGCCCACGGCGGCCGCCGAGATGGCCACCCCGGTGCTGGCCGAGCTGAAGGCCGGGCTCGCCGACCTGGGCGCGCGGATGCACCGCTGCGGCGGGCGGGTGGTGGAGGATCGCCGGGCCAAGGTGGCCGCCGCCGAGCGGGGCCTCAAGCGCGCGCCCGATCTGCTGCGCCTGGCCGAGCAGCGCTTCGACATCGTCTCGGGCCGGCTGGGCGCCGGCCTGGCGCGCAACGCCGCCGCCCACGAGCGCGACCTGGTGCAGGTGGCCTCGCGGCTGACGCCCCTCCTGCTGCAGCGCCCGCAGGCCGTGCACGCCCAGCGCCTGGCCGCCATCGCCGAGCGTCTGACGCCCGCCGCCGAGCGCCGGCTGGAGCGGCTCGCCGAGCGGATGGCGGCGCTCTCCAAGCTCTACGCCTCGGTCGACCCTGAGCGGCCCCTGCAGCGCGGCTTCGCCCGGGTGACCCGCCTGGACGGCGCCCTGGTGCGATCCGGCGCCAGCCTGGCCCCCGGCGAGGCGATCGACATCAAGTTCGGTGACGCGGTCACTCGCCGCGCGGTGGTGGACGGCGCGCCGGCCGAAGGCGCGGCCCCGGCCCGGCCAGAGGTCAAACCCGCCCGGCCGCGCGGCAAAGAGCCCTCTCCGCCGCAGGGCGACCTGTTCTGACGCCCTCGCGCACGCTAAATAGGCTGGCATGAACGCCCACGATCCGGAATTCGCAGGTTCCGACCTCGCCAAGCTGCACTACGGCGACGGCGATTTCGCCGTCCTCAAGCCGGGCCGCTATGTGATCTGCGCCGTCACCGGCAAGAAGGTCCCGCTCGAGCAGCTCCGCTACTGGAGCGCCTCGCGGCAGGAAGCCTACGCCGGCGCCGCCGAGGCCTTGCAGCGCTTCCAGGAGCACGGCGCGGCCTAGGCCGAACGCGCGGATCAGCTCGCCGCGGACTTGCCGTACAGCTCCTTGGGCCAGCGCTTGTGGACCCAGAACCATTCCCAGGGGCGCTCGCGCACGCGGGCTTCCATGAAGGCGTTGATGCGGCGCACGCCCGCGGCGATGTCGGCCTCGCGGTCGCCGGTGTCCTTCAGATGCATGGGCTCGTGGACGATGATGCGGAAGCGGGCCTTGCCGATGCGCTGCACGCTCATCGGAATGATCGGCGCGCCGAACTTCAGGGCGAAGGTCGAGGGGCCCGGCGCGGTGTGGGCGATCACGCCGAAGAAGGGCGCGGCGACGCCGCCGTTGAACTTCTGGTCGTTGAGCAGGGCCACGCTCTCGCCGCGGCCGAAGGCGCGCATCAGGGCGCGGGCGCCTTCCGTCCCCTTGGGCGCGAACAGCTTGACCCCGTAGCGGGCCCGGCTGCGGCGGAAGCTGGCGTCGACATAGGGATTGTTGGCCGCCCGGTAGGTCACCTGGCAGGGAACGCCCAGGCCGACGATGGCCGCGGCCATCACCTCGAAGTTGGAGAAGTGGCCCGAGATCAGCACCGCCGGCCCGCCGCCCGTGGCCAGGGCGGTCAGCCGCTCGCGATTGACGATCTCCACGCGGGAGGGATCGGCCGCGATCTTGTCCAGCACCGGGAACTCGGCGAAGAACCGGCCGACCTCGCGCCACTGCGCCTTGCGTAGCTGGGCGGCCTCCGCCGGCGCCATGTTGGGGAAGACGATCTCCAGGTTGCGCCGCACCACCCGGTCGACCGGCGTCAGCGGGCCCAGGGCGCCGAACACCGCCGCGCCGAAGTCGGAGACCACGTCCAGCGGCAGCCTGCGCATCAGGAAGACGAAGGCGTCGAAGGCCAAGGCCTCCAGCCGCCAGAGCAGGTCCTGCACGCGGGATGGGGTGGTCCTCGCCATGCCCACAGATAGGCGGGGAGCAGGCCAGTGCGCAAACCCCCGCGTGCAATCTTGCGGCGCGATCATCCCGCCGCGGCTTTTCCCCTGGCGCGCGATTTGCGGCGATGAGCCGGGGGCGTCCCGCAATGGGACATCCGACTGGCGCAATTTCGGGGCGAGCATGAGCGACGAGATCGATGAACACCTGGGCCGGCGCCTGCGCCGCCGCCGCCGCCTGCTGGGGCTGACCCAGCAGCAGCTCGCGGCGGCCTGCGGGGTGCGTTTCCAGCAGATCCAGAAGTACGAGTGCGCGGCCAACCGCATGTCGGCCGCCCGGGTGTGGCAGCTCGCCCAGGCGCTGGAGGTGCCGGTGAGCTACTTCTTCGAGGGCATGTCGAGCGACGGCCTGCCCGCGCCCCGGGAGACCAATGGGCGGGGCGGCGAGGCCCAGCGGGAGGTCTACACCCGCAAGGAGACCCGCGACCTGATCCGCGCCTACTACAGCCTGAGCGAGCGGCCGCGGCGGCGCCTGCTGGACCTGGCCAAGTCGCTCAACGGCGACCTCGAGGCGTGAACGCAAAGGCCTGAACGGGAAGGCCTGACGGAACCGCGCGGGCGGGCTAAGGAGAGGCCATGACCGCGCTCGCCGCCGCCCGCCTGGCCGAACTCGAGGCCTTCCTGATCGAGCTCAACCGGGCCTCGGCGGCGCACATCCTGCCGCTGTTCCGCGCATCCCATGGCCTGCGCGACAAGGGCGGGCTTGGCGTCTACGACCCGGTCACCGAGGCCGACGAGGGCGCCGAGAAGATCATCCGCGCGCTGATCGCCGAGCACTATCCCGAGCACGGGGTGATCGGCGAGGAGCTGGGCGAAGATCGGGCGGACGCGGAGTTCGTCTGGGTGCTGGACCCGGTCGACGGGACCCGCGCCTTCATCGCCGGCCTGCCCACCTGGTGCACGCTGATCGGCCTGCGCTGGCAGGGCCGCCCGGTGCTGGGCTCCATCGGCCAGCCCTATGTGGGCGAGCTCTACCTGGGCCATGCCGGGGGCTCGCGGCTGCTGTCGCGCGGCGGCGAGCAGCCGCTGGCGGTGCGTCCCTGCCCGAGCCTTTCCGACGCGGTCATCGCCACCACCGATCCGGAGGGCTGTCTCGATGCGCCGGAGCGGGCCGCCTGGGGCCGGGTGCGCGCGGCCTCGCGCCTGGCGCGCACCGGATGCGACGCCTACGCCTTCGCCCAGGTGGCCGCCGGCTGCATGGACCTGGCGCTCGAGGCCGGGCTGAAGGCCTGGGACATCGAGGCCATCATCCCGGTCATCGAAGGCGCGGGCGGGCTGGTCACCGACTGGCGCGGCGCGCCCGTGGGCCAGGACGGCGGCCAGGTGGCCGCCGCCGGCGATCGTGCGAGCCTGGAGACCGCGCTCGGCCTGCTGGCCGAGGCGGCGAAGACCTAACCAGGCCTTCGGATCAGCCCGGCTTCTTGGCCGCGGGCTTCTTGGCCGCCGGCTTGCGCGCGGGCGCCTTGGCGGTCTTGGGCGCGCTGGCCTTGGCGGCGGCGGCCTTCTTCGGCGCGGCGGGCTTCTTGGCCGGCGCACGCTTGGCCGCCGCGGGCTTCTTCGCAGCGGCCGGCTTGGCGGCGGCCTTGGGCGCGGGCTTGGCCGTCGCGGGCTTGGGCGCCGCGGCCTTCGGCGCGGGCTTGGCCTTGGCGGCCGCGGGCTTCTTGGCCGCGGGCTTCTTGGCCGCAGCCGCCGGCTTGACCGCTTTCACCGCCTTGGCGGCGGGCGCCTTGGCCGCGGCGGCTTTCTTGACCGCAGCCGGCTTCTTGGCGGCGGGTTTCTTCGCGGCGGCCGCCGGCTTGGCGACGGCGGCGGGCTTGGGCGCAGCCTTGGGCGCGGCGGCGACCGGCGCAGGGGCCGGCGTCGGCGCCGGCGCGGGGGCGGGCTTCGCCGCGGGGGCCGCCATGGCCGACGCCGGCTTCGGCGCCTCGGCGGGCTTGGGCGCGGCCCGGCCCATGAGCGCATCGAACGCCCGCATCAGGATGTTACGCATCGGATCGGTCTCCATCAGGATTTCGTGGAAGGCGCCGGGCGCGCGGATGAGCTTGCCCTGCGGAAGGTGGCGCGCGGCGGCGTCCTGCGCGGCGTTGTCCACCACGCGGTCGTCGCCGGCCTGAACGATGATCACCGGCAAGGTGATGCTGCGCAGCCGCTCCGGCTTGGCCAGGTAGGCGGTGGCGCGGAAGGCGAAGTCCAGCCAGCCCCAGGTCGGCCCGCCCAGCGCCAACTGCGGCTCGGCGGCGATCAGGCCGCGGGTGCGCTCAAAGCGGGCGCGGTCGTGGGTGAGGATGTTGGCCTCGAAATCGGCGGCGAAGGGATCCCCCGCCTGGCCGGGCAGATAGCGCTGCAACCGTCTGAAGAAGCGGCTCATGCGGCAGGCGAACCGCGCCTGCCGCGGGCTGATCTTGCCGGTGGAGAGCCCCAGCATCGGGGCGCTCAGGAGGGCGCCGGCGAAGCGGCGGTCGCCCTGGGCGATGGCGGTCAGCGCCAGGCACCCGCCCATCGAATGGCCCACCGCCAGCCAGGGCCTTGGCAGGCGATCCTCGAACGCCGCCAGCAGCTGGCGATAGTCGTCGAGGTAGGCCTTGGCGCTGGAGACATGGCCCTTCAGCCGATCGGACAGCTCGCGGCTGGAGAGACCCTGGCCGCGCCAGTCATGGACCAGCACCACGAAGCCGCGCTCGGTGAAGTCGCCGATCGTCTCATAGTACTTCTCGATGAACTCCGCCCGCCCGGGCGAGAGGATCACCGAGCCCCGCGGCCTCCCCTGGGGCCGGAACAGGGCCGCGCGGATCTGGCCGCCGCCGGCGCCGCGAACCCATTCGGCCTCGGCGCCCGCCGGAACCGGCGCTTGCGGGGTCGAGACAAGGGGCGCGGGCTCGGCCATGCGGTCTGCCTACACGGCTCTGGAAAACAGAGTTTGAATGCCCGGCGCGAGCTGCATCGCCAGGCTCATGTCGGAGAGCTTCATGCGGCCGGTCATCACCGCCCGCATCGGGTCGAGCTGGCGCCGGCCCAGCGCCTCCAGGTCGCCGCGGCTGATCCTCACCACCAGGTCGGCGGGCGCGTCGGCGTTTGTCACCTGCGCCCCGTCGATGTGGATGAAGCCCTCGCCCTTGAGGTCGAGCTTGACGCTGCGGCCGAGGTCGTCGCCAGACGCCGCCGCGTCGCGGATTCGGCTTGTGATTTCCTCAAGCGTCGCCATGCCCCCGCACTCCCGACTCACCGGCAAGCTTCGCCTCGCGCGCGAGTGAAGTAAACCGTTGGCCCGGAGGTTGAGAGGCTTGGCGTCATTCGGTCGCTGCGGCGCGGGCGCCAGCCCCTTGAACCGTCCGCACAGGCCCCTACCTCATGACCCGAAGGCGCTGGATTTCCGGGCCTTCTCGGGACGCCGCACGAGGCCCGTCGGGCTCGGAAGGCGGACCTGAAAACCGCAACCTTGCTTCTGAAGAAGGATGTGACCTGATGCGTACGATCGACTTCGCCCCCCTCTATCGCTCCGTGGTCGGCTTCGACCGCCTGGCCTCCCTGCTCGAGGCCGCGACCAGCGAGGCGGGCAATGGCTATCCGCCCTACAACATCGAGCGGACCGACGAGAACGCCTACCGCATCGAGATGGCGGTGGCGGGCTTCCGACCCGACGAACTGAACATCGAGGTGAAGGAGAACCTCCTCACCGTGCAGGGCCGCAAGGCGGCCAACGACGAGGGCCGGCGTTATCTTCATCGCGGCCTCGCCGAGCGCAACTTCGAGCGCCGCTTCCAGCTCGCCGACTATGTGGTGGTGACCGAGGCCAAGCTGGCCGACGGCCTGCTGTCGGTGTCGCTCAAGCGCGAGCTGCCGGAGTCGCTCAAGCCCCGCCGCATCGAGATCACGGCTCCCGCGGCCGAGACCCTGATCGAAGGCGAAAAGGCCGCGTAACCGAGGCCTTCCAAGACGATTACTCAAGGCGGCGCTGGCGACGGCGCCGCCTTTTTCATGAGACCACGAAAAACACGAAAGGTGTTGGAGGAAGGCGCAGGCGCTGCGCGGGCTTCGACACAGCGCTTTCGTGATTTTCGTGATCTTCGTGGTTCGAAACAGCCTCGCGCTCAGCGCGGGACTTGCCGCCCCCTCAGATCACCTCTTCCAGGCCCCGGGCGCCGGCGCGCTTGGCGTTGGTGGCGTCCACCTGGCGCAGCAGGGCGCCGGTGAAGTTGGCGCGGCTCAGGTCCGCCTCGGCGAGCACGGCCTGGCGCAGGTCCGCGCCGGAGAGATCGGCGCCCTTCAGCGCCGCCCCGGTGAGGTTGCAGGGCAGGACCCGGTCGGCGCCCAGCAGGAGCGGCCCCATCTGCGCCTCGCGCAGGTCCACGCCGGAGAGCTTGGCGCCCATCAGCTTGGCGCCGCGAAGATCGGCCCGGCGCAGGTTGCAGTTGCGCAGGTCCGCGCCCTCCAGGTGGGCGCCCTGCAGCTGCACGCCCTCCATGTCGAGGCCGTAGAACACCGCCTGGCGGCCCGAAAGCGCGGTCAGGTTGAAGCCGCGCACGCTCTTGAGGCCCCGCAGGTCGGCGCCGTCGAACACCGAGGGCGCGCCCTCGCGGCCGCCAGTCTCGCACCAGCGGGCGTGGTCGTCGATCATCGTCCGATAGGGCAGCGCCGCGGCCGGCTCGTCGGCGGGCTCATCGGTGAGCACGCCCTTCAGGTTGGCGTCGGAGACGTTCCAGCCGGTGGTGCGCGCGCCCACCAGCACCGCATCGTGCAGGTCGGCGCCCGAAAGGTCGCAGCCGGAGAGATCGGCGCCGGAGAGGTCCGCGCCATTGAGGCTCGCCTGCTTCAGGTTCGCCCGGATCAGCTTGGCGTCCTTCATGATCGCGTCGGTGAAGTCGGCCTTCTGCGCCAGGATGCCGCCCAGGCGCGAGCGCTCCAGATTGGCGCCGGCCAGCACCGCGCCCTGGGCGATGCCGGGGCGAAGCCTGGTCTCCACCCGCCGGTAGCCCTCGCGGCGATCGGCCTGGGCGAGCGCGCCCTCGCGCAGGTCCGCCTCGAAGAGGTCCGCGCCGGTGAGGTTGGCGTTGCGCAGGCAGGCGCCGCGCAGGTCGGCCCGCCGCAGGGAGGCGTCGGAAAGGTCGGCGCCCTGCAGGTCGGCGGCGAAGAGGATGGCGTGGTCGAGCCTTGCGCCCTGCAGCTTGCAGTCCACCAGCGTCGCGCCGCTGAGGTCGGCGTCGCAGAGGTTCCGGCCGCGCAGGTCCAGGCCCGTCAGGTCCGCGAAGGAGAGCATGGCTCGCGCCCCGCCCGGCCGCGAGCTCCACAGCCGATCGTGCCGCGAGCAGACGAGGTCGAGCTCCGCCTGGGTGAGCTTGCGCAGGAGGAGACCGTTACTGGGACTGGAACTGGACAAGGCGGTCATGCGGTCCGCACGCTAGCCCAGGCCTGCTTAACACCCCCTTGCCCAGGCGGAATTTGCGAGGTCAGCGCGCCGGGCGGTAGTCGCGGTAGAGCGCCTGAGCCGCCTCCGCCAGCAGACCGCGCTCGACCGCCACGCCGGCGGCGGCCAGGCGGCTGGCGCCCGCTCCGGCCGCGAAACGGGAGGGATCATCGCAGGCGAACACCACCTTGCTGACCCCGGCCTCCGCCAGGCGCTGGGCGCAAGAGGCCTGGCCCGCCGACCGCGCCGCGCAGGGCTCCAGGGTCACATAGGCTATCGCCCCGGCCGCATCGGCGCCCGCGGCCGCCAGGGCCAGTTCCTCGGCGTGCGGGCGCCCGCCCTCGCCGGTCGCCCCCTCGCCCACCACCGCGCCCGCCAGCACAAGGACGCAGCCGACGGCGGGGTTGTCGCCG
>Ga0075364_10002284_pt1 | contig 10740 bp, 7 predicted proteins | sample EndMetdeltDD1764_FD_71517 | JGI IMG/M metagenome (GOLD analysis project Ga0075364, IMG submission 71517) | Populus endosphere microbial communities from Tennessee, USA - Endosphere MetaG P. deltoides DD176-4 | ecosystem: Host-associated > Plants > Roots > Endosphere | place: USA: Tennessee...
CTGCCAGCCGCCGCCCAGCGCCTTGAACGCACTGACCGCCGCGCGCGCCGACTCCGTTTGCGCTTGCGCTCTTGCATCGGCCACGCGCAGCACGCTCTCGTCGGCCTGCAGCACTTCGATCAGGCTGACCACACCTCGCTGATAGGCCGCGAACGATGCCCCCCGCGCACGGCCGAGCGATGCTTCTCCCTGCGCGAGCACGGCGGCCTGTTCCTCGCGCTTGACCAGGGCGGAGAACGCGTTCTCCACGTCTTCGGTCGCACGCAGCGCGGCAAGCCGGTAGGCCGCGAGCAACTCCGCGTCCTGCCCCTTGGCGAGTTCGATCTGCGCATCGATGCGCCCGAAGTCGAACAGCCGCCAGCGCAGGCCGAGCAGGGCCGCCGCCTGGCTGGCGCCTCCGGTGAAAAGGTTGCCGCTGGCCACGGACGTGGCGCTGCCGATCGTTCCTCCCAAGGACAGCTTCGGGTAGTACTCGGCCATGGCCACGCCGATGCGGGCGTTCGATGCCGCAAGGCGCCGCTCGGCGGCGATCAGGTCGGGCCGGCGCCGCAGCAATTCGCCGGGCGATCCGGCGGCGCTGATGCGCGGCGCGACGGGAATGGCCGCTGCTGTCGCCAGTTCGGCGCGGTGCGCGCCCGGCGCCGCGCCCAGCATCACGTCGAGCGCATTCATGGCCGCGGCCTCGCCCGCCTCGAGCGCGGGCACCGATGCACGAACCTGCGCCAGTGCGCCCTCGGCCTGGCGCAACTGCAGCTCTGCGGCCAGCCCCTTGCCGTAGCGCAGATCGATCTTCGACAGCAGGTCCCGCTGCGTGCTCACTTGCCGGCGTGCAATGTCCAGGCGGGCTTGCAGGCCGCGCAGGGTGATGTAGATGTCGGCGGTCTGCGCGGCCACCGCCAGGCGCGTGGCGGCCGCGCCGGCCTCCGATGCCTGGTAGTCGGCCAGCGCCGCCTCGCGTCCCCGGCGCAGGCCGCCGAAGATGTCCAGCTCCCAGCTTGCGCCGAGGTTTGCTTCGTAGGCGTTGCCGTAGCGATCGAAACCCGGCTGCGCGTTCAGCACCTGGCCCAGCGGCGTCTCCACCGACTGGTAGGCCCTGGCGGCTTGTCCGCCGAGGTTGCCCGAAGGCAGCAACGCCGCGTTCGCTGCACCGAGGCCGGCCCGTGCCTGTGCCATGCGGGCGGATGCCTGCGCAAGATCGAGATTCTGTTTCAGCGCCTCTTCGACATAGCGGGCCAGTTGCGCATCGCCGAAGCCGGTCCACCACGCCACCAACTCGGCGTTGGCGGTGGTCGATCGCCGGTCGAGGGCGGCCTCGCCGATGAATCGGTTCGGCAGGCTCAGGGCGGGCGGGACATAGTCGGGCCCTACGGCGCAGCCTGCGAGCAGGCTGAACAGCAGGGGCAGGGCAAGCGTACGGTGGGACATGGGATTGCTCCGGGTGGCGGTCGGTAAGGCAAAAGAAAGTGAGTGACTATAATTCAACTTGGTCACTTGTTGTCGATTGTTTATCCAGGCGCTAAGCTCCCGGCATGAACAACGCAACCTCTTCTCCGCCGGCCGCGCGGGGTCCGGCCGACCATGACGTGCGCGCGCAGATCGTCGTGGCGGCGACCGAGCACTTCAGCCAGTACGGCTACGAGAAGACCACGGTTTCCGACCTGGCCAAGGCCATCGGCTTCTCCAAGGCCTACATCTACAAGTTCTTCGAGTCCAAGCAGGCGATCGGCGAAATGATCTGCGCGAACTGCCTGCGCGAGATCGAAGCGGAGATCCGTGCGGCGGTCGACGGGGCCGACCGTCCGCCCGAGAAGCTGCGCCGCATGTTCAAAGCCATCGTCGATTCGGGCCTTCGGTTGTTCTTCCAGGACCGCAAGCTCTACGAGATCGCGATCTCGGCAGCCAGCGAGCGCTGGCCCTCGGCCATTGCCCACGAAGAGTGCATCCGGCAGTTGCTGCTCGAGCTGCTGAGGCAGGGGCGGGAGTCGGGCGACTTCGAGCGCAAGACGCCGATCGACGAGACGGCGGCAGCCATCTACCTGGTCATGCACCCCTACATCAACCCCGTGATCCTGCAGCTCAGCTCCCATTACACGGACCAGGCGCCGGCCCAGCTGTCGAGTCTGGTGCTGCGCAGCTTGTCGCCTTGAAACATTAATTTCTTTGTGACCATTGACTAAAATGGTCACTGTTATCAGAATCGGGGCCCTGATCGATTCGTCAATGGGCCCCTCATGCACACGCGCCGCCTCCTTACATCCGCATTCGTCTGCGCCTTGCCGTTCGCGCTGGCCGCCTGCGACGACAAGACCCCGCCCGATCCGCGCACCCAGACGCCGCTGGTGCGCGCCGCCGCGGTCCAGGCAGCCGGGCCAGCGTCGCGCTCGTTCACGGGCACCGTCGCCGCGCGGGTTCAAAGCGACCTGGGCTTCCGCGTTTCCGGAAAGGTGCTGGAGCGGCTCGTGGACGCCGGGCAAACAGTCAAGCGTGGGCAGTTGCTCATGCGCATCGACCCCGCCGATCTGAAGCTCGCCGCGCGTGCGCAGCTGGAGGCCGTGGCCGCTGCACGAGCGCGCGCGAAGCAGGCGAGCGACGAAGAGCTGCGCTATCGCGACCTGCGCGGCACCGGTGCAATCTCCGCTTCGGCCTACGACCAGATCAAGGCCGCGGCGGATGCCGCCCAAGCCCAGCTCAGTGCGGCCGAAGCGCAGTCCGATGTCGCTCGCAATGCCAACCGCTATTCAGACCTGGTTGCCGACGTCGACGGCACGGTCCTTGAAACGCTGGTCGAACCCGGCCAGGTCGTCACCGCCGGCCAGGTGGTGGTCCGCGTGGCGCAGGCGGGGCGCAGGGAGGCCGTGGTCCAGTTGCCCGAAACGCTGCGCCCGGCCGTCGGCTCCGGCGGGCAGGCCACGCTGTTCGGCAGGGAAGGCGTTGCCGTGCCCGTCAAGCTCAGGCAGCTCTCCGATGCGGCCGATAAGCTCACGCGCACCTTCGAGGCGCGCTATGTGCTCGATGGCGAGCTGGTCAATGCGCCGCTCGGGGCCACGGTGACGGTCCTCGTCGGGGACGGCAAGGTCGTCGCGAAGAACGGTGTGCAGGTGCCGATCGGCGCCCTGTTCGACACAGGCAAGTCGACCGGCGTCTGGGTCATCGGCGGCGATCCCGCGAAGGTGCGCTGGCAACCGGTGACGGTGGAATCGCTGGAAGACGACCGCGCCCAGGTCACGGGCCCGCTCAAGCAGGGGGACCAAGTGGTCGCGCTCGGCGCGCATCTGCTGCGCGAAGGCGAGCAGGTGCGCGTCGCGGCCTCGGCCGCGACACCCGCGGTGGGTGGAGCCCGCCCATGAGCGAAGGCCGTTTCAATCTGTCGGCGCTCGCGGTTCGCGAACGCTCCATCACCCTGTTCCTGATCTGCCTGATCTCATTGGCGGGCTTGGTCGCGTTCTTCAAGCTCGGCCGCGCGGAAGACCCGGCCTTCACGATCAAGGTGATGACCATTGTCACGGCCTGGCCCGGCGCCACGGCGCAGGAGATGCAGGACCAGGTCGCCGAGAAGGTCGAGAAACGCCTGCAGGAACTGCGCTACTACGATCGCGCCGAAACCTACACGCGGCCCGGTCTCGCGTTCACCACGCTGACCTTGCAGGACAGTACGCCACCCTCCAAGGTGCAAGAAGAGTTCTATCAAGCACGAAAGAAGGTCGGCGACGAAGCGGGCAATCTTCCAGCGGGCGTGATCGGCCCGATGATCAACGACGAGTACGCCGACGTCACCTTCGCCCTCTTCGCGCTCAAGGCCAAGGGAGAGCCGCAGCGCGTGCTGGTGCGCGATGCGGAAGCGCTGCGCCAGCGGCTGCTGCATGTGCCGGGTGTGAAGAAGGTGAACATTGCGGGGGAGCAGTCCGAACGGATCTACGTCGAGTTCGCGCACGACCGTCTGGCGACCTTGGGCATCAGCCCGCAAGACGTGTTCGCCGCACTCAATACTCAGAACGCGCTGAGCCCGGCCGGCTCTGTGGAAACCAGCGGCCCGCAGGTTTTCATCAGGCTGGACGGCGCATTCGATACCCTGCAGAAGATCCGCGACACGCCCGTGGTCGCGCAGGGGCGCACCTTGAAGCTCTCGGATGTGGCCACGGTCCGGCGCGGCTACGAAGACCCGGCCACCTTCATGATCCGCAACGGCGGCGAGCCGGCGCTGCTGATAGGCGTCGTGATGAAAGAGGGCTGGAACGGACTCGACCTGGGCAAGGCCCTGGAGGTGGAAGCCGGTGCGATCAACGCCGGACTGCCCCTGGGCCTGAGCCTCACCAAGGTCACGGACCAGTCGGTGAACATCAGCGCGTCGGTCGACGAGTTCATGGTCAAGTTCTTTGCGGCCTTGCTGGTCGTCATGCTGGTGAGTTTCCTGAGCATGGGCTGGCGTGCGGGCCTGGTAGTGGCCGCCGCGGTGCCGCTTACGCTGGCGGTGGTCTTCGTGGTGATGGCCGCGACCGGCAAGAACTTCGACCGCATCACGCTGGGCTCGCTGATTCTCGCGCTCGGCTTGCTGGTGGACGACGCCATCATCGCCATTGAAATGATGGTGGTGAAGATCGAGGAGGGCTACAGCCACGTGGCCGCGTCCGCCTATGCCTGGAGCCACACGGCGGCGCCGATGCTCTCGGGCACGCTGGTCACTGCCGTCGGCTTCATGCCCAACGGCTTTGCGCCGTCGACGGCGGGCGAGTACACCAGCAACATGTTCTGGATCGTCGGCATCGCGCTGATCGCGTCCTGGGTGGTCGCCGTGGTGTTCACGCCTTATTTGGGCGTCAAGCTGCTGCCGAACTTCAAGAAGATCGAAGGCGGCCATGCCGCGATCTACGGCACGCCGCGCTACAACCGGCTGCGCGGCGTACTGGCACGTGTCATCGCGCGCAAGTGGGTCGTGGCGGGCGCGGTGGTCGGCCTCTTCGTGGTGTCGATCCTCGGCATGGGTGTGGTCAAGAAGCAGTTCTTTCCGATCTCCGACCGCCCTGAAGTGCTGGTCGAAGTGCAGATGCCCTACGGCACCTCGATCACGCAGACCAGCGACGCGACGGCCAAGGTGGAGACCTGGCTGTCCACGCAGCCGGAGGCCCAGATCGTCACCTCCTACATCGGACAGGGCGCCCCCCGCTTCTACTTCGCGATGGGGCCCGAACTGCCCGACCCGTCGTTCGCCAAGATCGTGGTGCGCACGGCCAGCCAGGAGGAGCGCGAGGCGCTGAAGCACCGGTTGCGCCAGGCGATCGCCGACGGCCTCGCGTCCGAGGCGCGGGTGCGCGTGACCCAGCTGGTGTTCGGCCCGTACTCGCCGTTCCCCGTGGCCTACCGTGTGAGCGGGCCCGATGCGAACGAGCTGCGCAGGATCGCCGCCGAAGTGCGGCAGGTGATGGATGCCAGCCCGATGATGCGCACCGTCAACACCGATTGGGGCACCCGCACGCCCACGCTGCACTTCACCCTGAAGCAGGACCGCCTGCAGGCCGTGGGGCTGAGCTCCAGCGCGGTGGCGCAGCAGCTGCAGTTTCTGTTGAGCGGCGCGCCGGTGACCACGGTGCGCGAGGACATCCGCACCGTGCAGGTGGTGGCCCGCTCGGCCGGCAGCACCCGGCTCGATCCCGCGAAGCTCGTGGACTTCACACTCGCCGGTGCCGCAGGCCAGCGCATTCCGCTGTCGCAGGTCGGTGAGGTCGAGGTGCGCATGGAAGAACCGGTCATGCGGCGACGCGACCGCATGCCCACGATCACGGTGCAGGGCGACATCGCCGAGGGGCTGCAGCCGCCCGACGTATCGACCGCGATCACCGCGCAGTTGCAGCCGCTGATGCAGAAGCTGCCGGCCGGCTACCGCATCGTCGAGGCCGGCTCCATCGAGGAATCGGAGAAGGCGACGCAGGCAATGCTGCCGCTGTTCCCGATCATGCTGGCGATCACGCTCCTCATCATCATCTTCCAGGTGCGCTCGATCTCCGCCATGGTCATGGTGTTCCTCACGAGCCCGCTCGGGCTGATCGGCGTGGTGCCGACCTTGCTGCTGTTTCAGCAGCCCTTCGGCATCAATGCGCTCGTGGGGCTCATTGCGCTGTCGGGCATCCTGATGCGCAACACGCTGATCCTGCTCGGGCAGATCCACCTCAACCAGGAGGAGGGGCTCGACCCGTTCCGTGCGGTCGTCGAGGCGACCGTGCAGCGTGCACGGCCCGTGATCCTCACGGCGCTGGCGGCCATCCTCGCGTTCATTCCGCTGACGCATTCGGTGTTCTGGGGCGCATTGGCGTACACGCTGATCGGTGGCACCTTTGCGGGGACCATCCTGACGCTGGTGTTCCTGCCGGCGATGTATTCGATCTGGTTCAGGATCAAGCCAGGCAACGCGACCCAGCCCGCGCACTGACGCGCCTCATCACCATTCACCAAGATCGAAGGAATTGCCATGTCGAGTTCATCAGTTGTTGTCGTGACCGGCGCGTCCTCGGGCATCGGACGCGTCGCTGCGGAAATGTTCGTCGCGCGAGGCTGCCGGGTGTTCGGTACCGTGCGCGACCTGCGCAAGGCGCCAGCGCTGCTCGGTGTCGAGTTCGTCGAGATGGACGTTCGCGAAGAAGGTTCGGTTCAGGCGGGCATCGAATCCATCATCGAGCGGGCCACGCGCATCGACGTGCTGGTCAACAACGCGGGGATGATGATGATCGGCGCGGTCGAGGAAACCGCGACGGCCGAGGCAGCGGAGCTGTTCGACACCAACGTCTTCGGTATGCTGCGCGTGACGCGCGCGGTGCTCCCCTACATGCGTCAGCAAAAACGCGGGCGAATCGTCAACGTGAGCTCCGTGCTCGGTGTGCTTCCAGCCCCGTACATGGGCCTGTATTCGGCCACCAAGCACGCGGTGGAAGGGCTGTCGGAATCGCTGGACCACGAGGTGCGCCAGTTCGGCATTCGCGCGACGCTGGTGCAGCCGGCCTTCACCCGGACGAACCTCGATGCCAACGCACCCCGTGCCAAGGCGCGGATCGCGGACTATGACCGCGAACGCGACCTGGTGGGGCTCTCCGTGGCCGACAGCGTGAACAGTGCGCCCGAGCCGCACGGCGTGGCGGGCACCATCGTCGAGGCGGCGCTCGGCCCATGGCGCATGCGCTGCACGCCCCCAGGGGAGGCGTCCCTGCTGACGAAACTGCGCCGCTTCATGCCTGCGGGACCGGTGGACGCGAGCCTGAGGAAAAAACTCGGCCTCGCCTGAACTTGGACCGGACGGAGGCTCTTGTCGAGAATTCGCCCTGGCCAACAAGAAGGAGAACATCGTGGACAGCCTGGATCTCCTGCGCACCTTCAGCGAGGTGGCCTCTTCCGGAAGCTTCTCCCGCACCGCCAGGCGTCTGGCGCTGTCGAGGGGGACCGTCAGCAAGTACATTGCGGCCCTTGAGCGCCGCTTCGGCGTCCGGCTGCTGAACCGGACCAATCGCGCCGTCAGCCTCACGGACGCAGGCCTCCTGCTGCTCGACAGGAGCAGGCCAATACTGGAACTGGCCGATGTGACACGCGCCGAACTTCAGGACCGCGCGCGGATCCCGAGCGGGCGGCTGCGCATTTCGGCACCGCATGGCATGGAACTGACGGAACTGCCGGCGCTGATCGACGACTTCCTCGGCCACTACCCCGAGGTCAGCATCAGCCTTGTGCTGTCGAACCGCCAGGTCGACCTGACGGAGGAGGGCGTCGACATCGCGCTGCGCTTCGGCCCCTCGACCAACGAGAACCTGATCGTTCGAAAACTGGTGCCCATGGAACTCGGCGTCTGCGCCGCGCCCATGTACTGGCGCAAGCACGGCATACCTACCCATCCGAAGGAGCTTGCGCATCACGTCGCATTGATCAGCACCCAATTGAACGCGCTGGCGAAGTGGCGCTTCGACGTGGACAGTCGGCCCATCGAGGTGGAGGTCCGTGGGAGGCTGGACGCAACGGAAGCCGGCCCGCTGCTCCAGGCGGCACTGCTTGGCGCAGGTGTCGTCTATCTGCCGTCGGTGATGCTGAAGCCCTACGTGGAGAGCGGGAGACTGGTCCCCGTCCTGTCGGAGTTCGTTCGCAGCGACATGTGGCTGTCGGCTGTTTATCTGCAGCGGCGGCACAGTACGGCGGTGCAGCGTGCGTTCCTGGATTTTTTGGCGAGCCGGCTCAAGCCTGCAAAGTTGCGCATGAGGGCCGACTCGCAGTGAGCAGCCGTTCGTGAAGATGGGGCTTCCTGCAAATCAGGTCGAGCGTCGGCGCCTGAGCATTTACGCTCCAGCCAACATCGTCTTCGGCAGCCCCGCACGCCACACGGCACCGTGAAGAGTCTCGCCTTCCAGCCACTGCGCAACCCTGGCGCGCAGCGCGATGAGCGCGTCGAAATCCAACCCTGTCGGCACGCCCATGCTGGCAAAAAGAAAGGCCGTGTCTTCGGTAGACACATTGCCGCTTGCGCCCGGTGCATGCGGACATCCGCCAATGCCGGCGGTGCAGGCATCGAACCGGCGGACACCGGTCTCCCAGGCCGCGAACACGTTGGCCAGACCCAGGCCCCGCGTGTCGTGGAAATGTCCGCACGTCAGGCGATCGCCAGCAACGGCGAAACCCTTCTCGAACAAGCGCTTGACCTGCATCGGCTGTGCATAGCCCACCGTGTCGGCAAGCCCGACGCGGTCTGCCCCCGCATCAAGCACGGCTTGCAGCAGGCGCAGTACTTCGCTTTCAGCGACTGCACCCTGGATGGTGCAACCAAATGCCGTGCTGAGGCCGACCTCGATCAAACAGGTCGATCCGCTGCTGTCGCGCAGGCTGCGAATGCGGGCGATTTCCGCCACCACTTCATCGGGCGTCTTGCGCAAGTTGGCCAGGCTGTGGGCATGGCTCGCGGACAGGGGCAGCAACATGACGTCCGCGCCGCTGTCCAGCGCGGCTTGCGCCCCCTTGAGGTTGGGAACCAGCACGGACGTCACCAGACCGGGAAGCCTCCTGGCGCTGGCCACCAGGTCCGCCGTATCCGCCAACTGAGGGAGCAGGCGTGCCGGCACAAAGGAGCCGACCTCGATCTCACGCAGTCCGGCTGCGTATGCGCCATGCAGCCATTCGAGTTTCTGCTCGGTTGGAATCGTCCTGCCGATGCTCTGAAGACCGTCGCGCAAGCCGACTTCGCGAATGATCACGGGTGTGGACGTATTCATGAGAGCCTGTTCATCAAATCAATGCGCTGAGCCCACACCCACGGACGTGCCTGGCGGTCCCTGCGCTGGTAGGCGGCGATGTCTTCCTCGTGGCTTTCGGCAAGGGTGATCGGATCCAGTCCTTGGAGCAAGGTGTCCCGCCGTGCTTCGTCGATCTCGAAGGCATGAATCGTTCGATCCGGAAACACCACCTGGCATGAGCGCAGATCCACCGTCACTGTTTCGCCGGGGTCCCGCTCCAGCACGGCCAACAGCTCTTCCACGGCGTCCTCAGGCAGCGTCACCGGCAGGATGCCGTTCTTGATGCAGTTCTCGTAGAAGATGGATGCGAACGACGGAGCAATGATGCTGCGGAAACCGAAGTCGGCAAGTGCCCATACCGCATGCTCCCGAGAGCTGCCGCACCCGAAGTTTGCACGCGCGACGAGGATCGAGGCATGCCGGAAAGGCTCCCGGTTCAGCACGAATTCGCGTGTCTCGCTGCCGTCTTCGGCATAGCGCCATCGATGAAAGAGATACTGACCCAACCCGGCTTTCGACAGCGTGTAGACATGTTGGACCGCGATGATGGCATCGGTGTCGATGTTGATTCTGGGCAGAGGCGCCGCAGTGCCTTGCAATTGAATGAACGGTTCCATCAGCTTGCTCCAAGTTCGCGGGTATCGGTCAGCTTGCCCGCAATGGCTGCTGCGGCTGCCACGGCCGGGCTGGCGAGATGCGTTCGCGCACCTGGCCCCTGGCGTCCTTCGAAATTGCGGTTGGAAGTCGACACGCAGCGGCTGCCCGGTGCGACCCGATCACTGTTCACGGCGGCGCACATCGAGCACCCCGGCTCGCGCCACTCAAAGCCTGCATCCAGGAAGATACGGTCCAGACCGAGTGCTTCCGCCTCTCGCTTCACGGTCATGGACCCCGGAACCACGATGGCCCGCACATGCCCGGCGACCTTCCGGCCTCGTGCGACGGCAGCTGCGGCTTGCAGATCTGAAATGCGGCTGTTGGTGCAAGAGCCGATGAAGACGTTGTCGATCTTCAAGCCAAGCAACGGCACCCCGGGGCGGATGTCCATGTATTCGATGGCGCGTTGCGCGGCTTCGCGCTCTTCCTTGTCCTCGATCTGCGCCGGGTCGGGCACGAGCGCATCGATCGCAGCAACCTGCTCTGGACTGGTACCCCACGTCACTTGCGGCGCGACGACGCCGGCGTCGAAGTGGAGCTCGGCGTCGTAAATGGCTCCCTCATCGCTGGCAAGCCCGCGCCAGTGCGAAACAGCCATCTCGAACGCATCGCCGACGGGCGCGAATTCGCGTCCCCTGACGTAGGCGAACGTGGTGTCGTCCGGTGCAATGAACGTGGTCCTGGCGCCAGCCTCGACACCCATGTTGCATAAGGTGAAGCGTCCTTCCATGGGCATTGCGGAAATTGCCTGGCCTGACAGTTCCAACGCGTACCCCGTCGCACCCGCGGTGCCGATCTGGCCGATCAGAAAGAGGATGAGGTCCTTGGCGGT
>Ga0075364_10002286_pt1 | contig 10736 bp, 8 predicted proteins | sample EndMetdeltDD1764_FD_71517 | JGI IMG/M metagenome (GOLD analysis project Ga0075364, IMG submission 71517) | Populus endosphere microbial communities from Tennessee, USA - Endosphere MetaG P. deltoides DD176-4 | ecosystem: Host-associated > Plants > Roots > Endosphere | place: USA: Tennessee...
GCCCGAGCGTGAGGTCGACGAGCGTGCTCTTGCCCGCCCCCGAGCCGCCGACGAGCGCGACGGCCTCGCCGGGGTGGACGTCGAGGTCGACGCCCCGCAGCACGTCGGGCCCGGGTCCGTAGGCGAAGCGCAGCCCCCGGACCGAGACCTCGGGCACGAGGTCGACCACGGGGCCGGCGTCCTCGAGTTGATCCTCGGCCGGGCCCTCGAGGTCGGCGATGTCGTCGCCGATCTGCCGCAGGGCCGGTAGCGCCGACTTCACGACGTTGAGCCCGCTGACCACCTTGTTGAGCGGCGCCAGGATGCGGAACCCGCCGGCGAGGAACACGGCGATGCTCGCCGTCGCCTGCGCGGCGGGCATCGTCGAGTACGTGTAGAGCGAGACGATCGCGGCAGCGCCGACCATCGTCAGCTCGAGGATGTAGCGGGGCTGCACCGACATCAGGGCGATGGTCCGGTACGACGACAGCATCGTCCGCCGGCTGGCGCTGATGTCGTCCACGAAGTGCTGCTCGACCGCACCCGCCTTGAGCTCCTTCACCGCAGCGATCGCCTGCTGCACGTCGCGGAAGACGCGCATCTGGTCGCGGTGGATGTGCTGCGACGCCCGTGTGACGGCGCGGTTCACGACGCGCTGGTAGGCGATGAGGACGACGGCGAAGTACACGAAGCCGACGAGCGTGATCGCCGGCGACGACACCACGAGGATGATCCCGACGAGCACCACGCCGAGCAGGTCGCCGGCCGAGCTGAACGCGGTCACGAACGCCTGCGAGAAGATCGTGCGGAGCGACTGGTTGATGGTGCGCTGGAAGTCCGCCGAGTTGCGGGTGAAGTGCACGTCCAGCGGCGCGCCCAGGTAGACGCGCAGCAGGCGCGTGCACAGGTCGGCCTCCTGCTCCATGGCGAAGGTCGCCGACCACCGCAGGACGAGGATGGCGCCCACCCCCTTGACCACGTAGATGACGAACACCAGCACCGCGAGGGCGACGGCGAGCGACGAGCCGCTGGTGCCCAGCACCTCGCCCATCCGGTTGATCAACGGCGACGTCGCGCTGAAGTCGGCGGACGTCAGCAGCTGGAGCAGTGGCACGAGGAGGAGCAAGCCGGCCCCCTCGAGCAGGGCGACACCGACCATGAGCACGGCCGCGACGAACATCCGCCGTCGCGTGGACGCGCTGAGCAACGGCCAGAGGCGTCGGTAGAAGTCGATCATGCGGCACCGTCGTCGACCGGGAGGGGCCGGACGCCCGAGGTGCGCAGCGCGTCCTCGAGCTGCGGGCTGATCGTGACGGCGGGCCGGCCGGTCTGCTCGATCTGGCGAGCGAGGTTCCGGCGGCCATAGGTGATCGTCCGCTCGCCGACGGGCCCGTAGGCGAAGAACATCGCGAGTCGCTGCTCGCGCCGTAGCGCCCGCAACGAGATCCGGCGGGCGTGGGCGACCGCGCCCGGGCGGCGCCCCGCCGGCAGCGTGCGGGCGGCCTTCTCGAGCGCCCGGTCGACCTTCGACGGCATCTCCCCCATGTGCGTCAGCCGCACGTCGAAGAGCACGGCATCGCCGGCTCCGGTGTCGAGCACGATCTCCCGTCCCTCGTCGAGGCGAGCGGTCCGGTGCGATCGCTCACGCACCCGCAGCCCGGTGCCGTCGCGGTGGTCCTGCAGGTACAGGCCGACCTTCACGACCCGGCAGTCGTCGCAGCCGATGGGGTCGCAGCCGTAGTAGCCGAGCTCCATCGCGTGCTCGCCCGTGTCCTTGTGCCAGACCGAGGTGGCGTTGCGGTGGGCACCCGCTTCCATCGTGAACTGGAGCACGTCGACGCCCAGGCACCGCTTCACGGCGTCGACGACGGATGGGTGGTGGAGCACCCACGTCGTCCGCGGCGCCTCGATCGACGCGTTGGGCAGGACGTGACCCATCGCGAACGGGAGGCGGGCGAGGGCGAGCGAGGCCTCGACGTCGTCGCGCAGCCGCACGACCTCATCGGGGGTGAGGACGCCGGGCACGACGGTCCACCCGTCGTGCGCGAACCGGGCCGCCGCGTCGGCGGCACCCGTGCCGGCACCGGTCACGGGCGCGCTCGCTCGATCGGTCGTCGTCATGACGGCCACCTCCCTCGTCGGCGAGGCCGGGGCAGACCGCCGGCGCTCACTTGACCCACCCCACGCCGTGCTCGCGCACCGCGGCGGCCACCACGGCCCGGCGGGTCGGCCAGTCATCGGCCATCCGCCACGCGCGCAGGTCGACCCACACGTCGCCCTCGTCGATGCGCGCTTGCTGCCGCGCGAGGAACACCTCGGCCGGACCGATCGCTCGGGCAGGCACGCCCACGGCCAGGACACCCGGGTCGAGGTCGCGGCTCACGACGCTCCCCGCACCGACGATCGCGTCATCGCCGATCGTGACGCCGGGCAACACGATCGACGCCGCGCCCAGGTACACCCGCTTGCCGATGGTGACCGGCGCGACCTTCGTGAGCCCGAGCGTGCGCCGCATGCTCGCGTCGTGGGCGAAGACCATCACCCGCGGCGCGAAAGTGCACTCGTCGCCGATCTCGATGAGGAACCCCCACTCCTCGTCGATGACCACGCCCCGCTCGAGCGCGACGCGCGACCCGAGGCGCACACCGGACGCGCGCAGCCGGTCCCGGCTCGGGAGCTGGCGCACGGCAAGCACGCCGCCGCGCACGCGGTCCACGACCGACGACCGGGTCTCGTGGAGCCTCATGGCGCGTGCTCCGCGTCGGCGCCGACCCCGACGAAGTGCCGTCCGAGCGCGCCGGCCTCGATCCGGGCGTCGAACCGTGCGGCCACCGTCGCTCGTCCCGCCGCACCCAGCGCCGCCCGTCGGCGCGGGTCGCCGGCCAACGCCTCGACGGCGTCGACGAGGGCGTCGACCCGACCTGGCGGCACGAGGACGCCGTCGGTGCCATCCGTGACCAGCTCCGGGATGCCGGCGATGCGCGTCGTGACGACGGGCAGCCCACGGGCCATGGCCTCCATCAGCACGACCGGCACGCCCTCGTCGAAGGACGGGAGGCAGAACAGGTCGGCGCGCAACCACACCTCGGTGAGCTCGTCCTGTCCGAGCGCGCCGGCGAAGGTGACGTGCGCGCCCAGGCCGAGCGCCGAGGTCCGGCGCACGAGCCGGTCGCGATCGGGACCGTCGCCGACGAGGGTGAGCCGGGCGTCGACCCCCCGGTCGCGCAGCCGCGCGAGCGCGTCGATGAGCAGCGCCTGCGCCTTCTCGGGGACCAGCCGACCGATCGAGAGGAGGTGGAGCGGGACCCCGGCGGACCCGCCCGCCAGCTCGTCGGTCGGCGCGCCATGGTGATCGGCGGCCGCCGACGCCTCGGCGACGTCCACCCCGCAGTGGACGACGACGAGCTTGGACCACTGCTCGGGATCGCTGATCGCCATGAGCTGCGAGCGACAGAAGTCCGAGATGCAGACGACGAGATCGGCGGCGGCCACCTTGCCGGCGAGGTTGAACCGCGACTGCTCGTGGAGCTCGGTCGGGCCGTGCATGGTGAAGCTCCACGTCCAGCGCTCGGCGGTCGCCCGCCGGGCGAACGAGGTCGCGAGCCAGGCCACGTCAGCCCCGACGTTGGCCAGGTGCGCGTGCAGGTGCCGGGCGCGCCGGGGGGCGAGGGCGGCGTACAGCAGCAGCGCCTGCGCGAGGTACGCCGGGGCGCGCACCAGGCCCCGGATCCCCGACGGTGCCTGCCGCACGGCCTGGGCGGCCGTCGCCGCCACGGCGCGCGGGTGCCGGGCCGACAGGCGCAGGAGGGTCGACGCGACATGAGCCGGTGGGGCGGGCAACAACGATGCCGTGGTGGCGTGCTCGGCGACGTCGCGGCGTGAGCGCACCTGATCGGGCGAGGGTCGGCGCAGCGAGTAGGTGTCGACCTCCGCGCCCAGGCTGCGCAGGGCCAGGACCTCGCGCTGCACGAAGGTGTGCGAGACCTTCGGGTAGTCGCGCACGACGTACGCGACGGCGAGCCCCTCGAGCGACGCCGACGCGGCCGCCGTCGAGGGCTCCTCGAGGCAGGCCACCGCCTCGGCCAGGTCCGAGGCCGAGCGCCACGCGCGCGGGTCGGGGGGCCCGAGCTTGATGGCGGGCACGCCGATCGCGAGCGCGGCGTCGACGTCGGTGACGCTGTCGCCGACGATGACCGCGCTCGTGAGGTCGACGCCGTGATCCGTCGCGGCCCGCAGCAGCAGGCCCGGTGCCGGCTTCCGGCACCCACACTCGCCGGTCTCGTGGGGGCACACGAGCACCTCGTCGAGGTGGGCGCCCTGGTCTGCGAGCAGCTCGTGCAACCGATCGTGGACGCGGTCGACGTCGGCGTCGGTCATCAGCCCCCGGGCCACGCCGCGCTGGTTGGTCACCACGATCACCCGGCAACCGACCTCGTTGAGCCGCCGGATGGCGGAGCCGGCGCCGGGAAGGAGCTCGAGCTGGCTGGGCGCGGTGATGTACGCGCCGTCCGGCGCCTTGACGTTGATCGTGCCGTCGCGATCAAGGAAGCAGGTCGAGTAGCGCATCGTCGCTCGCGTCGGTGACAGCACGGACCAGGTCGTCGCTCGCCGCCCGCTCGCCCACGAGCAGCTGCTCGACGGCCTCGCACATCGTGTGGCCCAGCAGGACGTGGCACTCCTGGATGCGGGCCGTGTCGGTCGACGGGACGGCCAGCACGTGGTCGGCGTGTCCGGCCAGCGGGCCCCCACCCGCGCCGGTGAACGCCACGGTCGTCATGCGGAGCGCGCGGGCGGCGGTGAACGCGCCGATGACGTTGCGCGACCGCCCGCTCGTCGACAGGCCGATGACCACGTCGCCCGGCCGGCCGAGGCCCCGGACCTGCCGCTCGAACGTCGCCTCGTAGCCGTAGTCGTTGGCGATCGCGGTCATCGCCGCGGTGTTGTCCGCGAGCGCGACGGCCCGCAGCGGGTCGCGGTCGACCTTGAACCGCCCGAGGAGCTCGGCCGCGAGGTGACCCGCATCGGCGCTCGACCCCCCGTTCCCGGCGAAGAGCACGCCCCCGCCGCGCCGGAGGCAGGCGACCACCGCCTCGACGACCGCGTCGAGGACCTCGGGCAGGTTCGACGAGCGCAGCAGGTACCGGACGTCGATCGACTCGTCGATCCGGGCCCGGGCGAGGGAGGCGGTGTCGATCACCGGCGCACCCAGGTGGTCATGCCCCGGGGCTCGAACGCGACGTCGTGGACGCTGGCTCCCATGTCCTCGAGCGCCGCCGCCACCCGGTGGCGGTTCCGCAGGTCGCAGAACAGGAGCATGTGGCCGCCGCCGCCGGCGCCCGTGATCTTCCCGCCCGTCGCGCCCACCGCCCGCGCCCGCTCGTAGGCCTCGGCGATCCGTTCGTTCGAGACCTTCGGCGACTGGCGCTGCTTGTGCTCCCACGCCACGCCGAGCAGCTCACCGAACTCGGTCAATCGACCGCAGAGCAAGGCGTCCTTCATGTCATAGGCGATCGCCTTCTGCATGCGCAGCGCCATGAGGGTGTCGATCTCTCGGCGCTCGAGTCGGCCCGTTTGGTCGTCGATGATCTCCGATGACGCCCTCGTCAAGCCGAAGTCGACGAGGAGGAGGCTGCACTCGAGCTCACCGATCGTCTCGTCGCTGATGCGCAGAGGATTGACGAGCACGCGTCCAGAATCGAACTCGATGAAGTTGAAACCGCCGAAGGTCGCGGCGTATTGGTCCTGGAGTCCACCGGTGATACCCAGGTCTTCCCGCTCGATCTGATAGGCGAGATCGGCGGTCTCGTAGTCGGTCATCGGCAGGTGGTACAGCGAGCGCAGCAGCCCGACGAGGCACACCATCACCGTCGACGACGAGCCGAGGCCCGAGCCGGGCGGCGCGCTGGAACGCACCAGCAGGTCGAAGCCGCGGGCCTCGGCCCCCGACGCGCCGAGCCGCTTGATCGCCGCCTTGAAGAGGTCGAGCTCGCCGTCGAGCTCGATCGGCGTGCTCGGGTCGAACGACATCGAGAGCCCGAAGTCGACGGACTCGATCGAGATGACCCCGTCATCGCGGGGCGTCAGCGTGCCGTAGGCGTAGCGATTGACCGTTGCGGACAGGACGGCGCCGCCTTCCATGGCGGGGAACGGATGCACGTCCGTGCCCCCACCGGCGAAGCTGACCCGTAGGGGAGCCCGAGAGCGGATGACCGGCATTTCGGCGACCTGACCTTCCTCGCAGAGGCAGTCTGCGTCTGGAACCCACGAGGTCGACGTCCAGACCATAGGAGCTGACGGCGGCCGAGGGAACCCCCGAAACATGGCGATAACCCGCGATTCATGGCGCCGACGTTCTGCCATGACGCGCGACCTTCTACAGTTGCATTGATGGTTCTTTGTTGGTAAGTCGGTCACCGACACACAACCGACATAATCAAAACCGTCGTCTATTTGTCCCTCGCGCACGGTGTCAGGTGGGCATCTCCGACACCAGGGAGGCGAGTCACCAAGGGTTGTCCCCGCACCGGCGCGGGCCGATGGTGCGCGCCCGTTTGCGCTCGGGACCCGCCGAGGAGGGGCACGGCCATGACCACGCTGACGGCGCCGACCATCGAGCTCATGGGCGTCGAGTTCGATGCGCTCGTGGAGGACGACCTCATCGCGCACGTGATCGGCGCGATGGCAGACGGGCGCGGGGGTTGGTTGGTCAACCCGAACCTCGACTGCCTCCGCCTGTGCCGGCAGGACCCGGAGATCCACGGCCTGGTCGCCAGCGCCGACCTCGTGGTGGCCGACGGTGTCCCGCTCGTGTGGGCGTCGCGCCTCCAAGGCACGCCCTTCGACGACCGCGTGGCCGGCGCGAACCTCATCTGGACGCTCACCGGTGCCGCGCACGCTGCCGGCCTGGGGGTGTTCCTCCTCGGCGGCACCGACGAGGCGATGGGGCGCGATGCCGCGGCCGCGCTCGCCGACGCGTTCCCCGGGGTACGCATCGCGCACCACTGCCCGCCGTTCGGCTTCGAGCACGACCCGATCGCGCGGGCCGCCATCGACGACGAGCTCGCCGACTTCGGCCCCGCGATCACCTTCTGCGGACTCGGGTTCCCGAAGCAGGAGCGCCTCATGCAGGAGCTGTCGGCGTCGTTCCCGCGCTCGTGGTTCATCGGGTCGGGCGCCAGCATCGCCTTCGCCGCCGGCGAGGTCGAGCGGGCGCCGAGATGGATGCAGGACCACGGCCTCGAGTGGCTCCACCGCCTGGCCGTCGAACCCCGGCGCCTGTGGCGGCGCTACCTGCTCCACGGGCTTCCCTTCGCCGCCCGCCTCTTCACCAGCTCGGCGCGGCGCCGGTTCTCGTGACGGCCGGGGTGCTCGTGACGGCCGGGGTGCTCGTGACGGCCGGGCGCTCGTGACGGGCCGATGCTCGCCGTGGGACGCGCCGCGACGCCGGGACCGGGTCAGCGGGCGCGACTCGAGTCGTCGCGCTCCCACACCGTCGACCGCCGTCCCCGCGCCCGTCGCGCGTTCACCTTCGCGATCGCGTTGATGCCGAGCCAGACCGGGACGGCCGTCGTCACCGATCGATCACCGAGGAGGCCGAGCGCCCAGGCGCCACCGGCGGCGTCGTCCGGCTCCTCGGCCGTGACCCGAGCGCGGAGCTCGGCGTTGCCCCGGTAGCTGCGCGTCCGCACCTTGATCACCCCGGCGACCGTGCGGGGCGGGTGGATGACGAACCGGTGCGAGCGGACGGTCGCCCGCTCGGCCGACGCGAAGCGCTCGAGGACGAACTGGTCGTCGGCGGTCAGCTCGGGGAAGCGCCCGAAGCGGGCCCGGCCGGCGCGCGACAGCACGTACACGCCGTTGCCCACGACCCCGGGACCCGTGAAGAACGGCAGCCGCTCGTGCGCGGCGTAGAAGCGGCGCACGACCCACGTCCGGCCCTCGACCAAGTGGTGCGGCGCGGGCGCGGCGCACAAGGCGCCGTCGGCCAGCGCCTGCACCGTGGCGCGGAGCGCGTCGATGCCCAGCTCGACGTCGGCATCGAGGTAGCACCGGGGGAAGACCGACGCGGCGCCGTCACCCGCGTTCAACGCGGCCACCTTCGACGCGACAGGGATCTCGATGACGAGCGCCTCGGGGGCGGCACGCCGCGCCAACTCGGCGGTCTCGTCGTGGCAGCCGTTGCAGACCACAACGACCTCGAGCTCGCCGCGTTCGGCACCGTCGAGCAACCGGCGCAGGCAGCGCTCGATCACGGAGGCCTCGTCATGGGCGGGGATGACCACCGACGCGATCGCCATCCCCGCACCTCAGCACAGGACCGCGCGCGCGGCAACCACCCGTCTCGGGTGCGTCCGCTACGGTCGCCGCTCCACGCGCGTCACGGCCGACGGCGCGGACGAGGGGCGGGGACCAGGGGGACGACCATGGGTGACGACCACGAGGGGATCGAGCGCGAGCTGGTCACGCTGACGTCGCCCACCGCCGGGCGCAACGGCGCGGGGTTCCACCCGTGCCAGGGCATCTACCACCGGGCCGCCGGGTCGCGGCCGACCGTCGCCTTCATCGCGACGCACTACAACGTCGACTTCTCCGAGCACTACCTCGCGCCGTTCCTGGCTCGACACGGCTACGGCTTCCTCGGGTGGAACACCCGCTACCGCGGCGCCGAGGCGTGGTTCCTCCTCGAGCACGCGCTGATCGACATCGGCGTCGGCGTGCGTTGGCTGCGCGAGCAGGCGGGCGTGGAGACCGTCGTGCTCCTCGGCAACTCCGGCGGCGGCTCGCTGATGGCGGCCTACCAGAGCCAGGCCCTCAAACCGTCGATCCGCCCCGCCGCCGGGTTGCAGCTCCCGCCGGCGGTGCTCGAGCTGACGCCGGCGGACCGCTACGTCTCCCTCCAGGCCCATCCCGGGCGGCCCGAGGTGATCACCGCATGGTTCGACCCGTCGGTGACCGACGAGTCCGACCCCCTCTCGGTCGATCCCGCGCTCGACCTCTACGACGAGCGCAACGGGCCACCGTTCTCGCCTGACTTCCTCGCCCGCTACCGCGAGGCGCAGGTGGCCCGCAACCGGCGCATCACCGCGTGGGCGCACGACCAGCTCGAGCGCGGCGCGGCCCGGGGCTCGTTCGACCGCAACTTCCTGATCCACCGGTTGTGGGCCGATCCCCGCATGGTCGATCCCACGATCGAGCCCACCGAACGCCCGCCCAACACCTGCTACGGCGGTGATCCGCGGCGGGCCAACTACAGCCCCTACGCGATGGGGACCGCGTCGACGCTGCGCTCGTGGCTGTCGATGTGGAGCCTCGACGAGTCGGACTGCCGCGGCGCTCCCCACCTCGGCCGCATCACCCAGCCGGCGCTGGTGATCCAGAGCACGGCCGACACCGGCGTGTTCCCGAGCGATGCCGACGCCATCCACGGCGCGCTGGCGAGCACGGACAAGACGAAGGTGATGATCGCCGGGGACCACTACCTCGAGTCGCCGGCCGATGCCCGCACGACCACGGCCGAGCTGATCGCCGGCTGGCTGGCCGAGCGCACCTGACGCAGCAACGCTCCCCATCGGCCACGCGCGGGGCCGACGTCTCGCGCATCGCTCGGTCCCACCACCGGCCGAGATGGGGGCCGGCCCGTCCGATCGTCGAGCGCGGCGAGCTCGATCGAACGGAACAGCCAGGTCGGCGACGGCGTCGCCGGCACGACGCCGTTCCGAGCGAAGCTCAGTCGTCGCCCTTGGTGAAGAGCGTGACCTTGGCGCCCTTCTTGACCTCGGTGCCGGCCGCCGGATCGGTGCGGTCGACCTTGTTCTTGGGGTTGCCCTTGACGTCGGTCGGATCCAGCCCGGCGTCCTCGAGGGCCACGGCGGCCTCGTCGATCGACTTGCCCTTCACGTCGGGGACCTTCACCAGGTTGGGACCCTTGGAGACGACGATGCGGACGGGCGTGCCCTTGGCAACGCCCCCGGTGCCGGGCGGCGGGTCGGTCGAGATGATCTTGCCCTCGGGCACCGTGTCGCTGAAGTCCTCGCCCTGGACGGGCACGAGCCCCATCGCCTCGAGCGCATCCGACGCCTGGCCCGGTGTCATCGACGCCAGGTCGGCCGGGATCGTCCGTGGCTCGGGACCCTTCGACACCACGAGGTTGACCGGCGTGTACTTGAGCACCTCGGCGGGCTGGCCCTGGCCGACCGACAGCACCGCGCCGGCCTGCCAGTTCTCGTCGTAGACCTCCTGGACGGGCTCGGCCACCTTCAGCCCGAGCGCGTCGAGCCGCTGGCGCACCTCGTCGACGCTGTGGCCGCCGAGGTCGGTCGGGACCTTGATCGACGGCAGCCCCTTGGACACGACCAGGCGGAGCGTCGCGCCCCGCAGGAGCTCGGAGCCCGAGGCCGGTTGCTGCTCGAGGATGCGGCCTGCGGGCGCCACGTCGTCGAAGCGGTCGCCGCTGCGGTCGACCACCCACTCGTACTCGCCGATCATCCCCGGCAGGTCGCCCACGTCCTTGCCGATGAGCGCCGGCACCGGGAACGACGGGACCCGCACCGCCGCGTACCAGTAGCCCCAACCGGCGACGATGCCGATGAGGAGCCCGAGCACGACGAGCACGGCCGGCCACTTGCGGCGCGGGCCGCGGGCGGCGAGGTACGCGTCCTTGTCGGCGCGACGCACGGCGCGCCTCTCGGACCGGGACAGCCCGGCGAGCGAGTCGTCGGGGGCCACGACGATGTCGGTGCCGACGAGCTCCTCGGCGT
>Ga0075364_10002287_pt1 | contig 10735 bp, 9 predicted proteins | sample EndMetdeltDD1764_FD_71517 | JGI IMG/M metagenome (GOLD analysis project Ga0075364, IMG submission 71517) | Populus endosphere microbial communities from Tennessee, USA - Endosphere MetaG P. deltoides DD176-4 | ecosystem: Host-associated > Plants > Roots > Endosphere | place: USA: Tennessee...
GACGTCCTCGCCTGCTGCCTTGATCAGCAGGGGTTCGAATGTGATCACGGTGGACGGCCGGCGTGCGCCCGGTCCCTTGCCGGCCTCGATCACCTGTTTCAAACCGGCCGCCATCCCGGGTGCAAGCGTCGAATCGAGCAGTCCTTGTTGAGAATTGATGATCAACGAGGCCTTGTTCATTTCTCCCAGCCAGAAGAACTCGTCGCGAGGCGCAGGCGATTGAGAGGGCGTTTGAGCCCAGGCTGGGCCGGCCAGCGCCAAGGCGAACACGACCGGGCCACATGAGGCGCGCAATTTCATTATTTGTCTCCATTCGGCAGGAACTGGATTGTAGGTCGGGCGTGGACGGCTCGCACCTTGCGACGCAACAGTCACGCAGTGCAACAGTCGTGCACGCAATTGACAGGTTAAGTTACACTCAGACCGGAACAGTTGTATGAGGCAGGACGTGGCGCAAGCACCCTCGGCGAAGAACCGGCAGGACAGATCCCGCCCGACCGCTCCTACACTGAGCGCCACGTTGCAGCGGGCCCACGTCTACGTCGCCATGATTGCCATCGGACTGGCAGGCCTGGCGCTGACCGGGGCGGGTCTACTGGCGCATTATGTCGGTATCGTGCAGATCTCCGCGCGTGACACCGAATGGCTGACTGTCCTGTTGCGCGGGCTGGCCATTTTGGCCGCCTGCCTGGTTGTCAGTGCCTTGGTGGCCATTGGCTTCTCGCGCCGGATGGTCGAACGTCTGGGCGCGCCATTGCGCGAACTGGCGGACGTGGCCCATCAGGTGCGGTTCAGCCGCAGCCTGAATGCGCGTGTGCGTCTGAGCGGGATCGCGGAACTCGATGAACTGAGCCACGACTTCAACGCCCTGCTCGACGAGATCGAACAGCGCCAGCTCAGTCTGCAGGACGAAAACGCCCATCTCGCGCACAAGGCCTCTCACGATGGACTGACGGGTCTGCCCAACCGCGCCCTGTTCGAGACCCGATTGGCAGTGGCGCTGGAGCAGGCTCGCGCAGCTGGCGAGCGTCTGGCTATCCTGTACGTGGATTGCAATGCCTTCAAGGCCATCAACGACACGCTGGGGCATGCCGCAGGCGACAGGGTCTTGATCGAGGTGGCGCGGCGAGCGCGACGGCACCTGCGTGACACCGACCTGTTGGCCCGGCTGGGCGGTGACGAATTCGTTGCCCTGATCCGTCCGGTACATGACGTGGTCGATGCGCAGGTCCTGACCGACGACATCCTGGGCAGCATGCGCAAGCCGGTGGTACTGGGCACCGGCGGTGCGCGACTGTCGGTGTCCATCAGTATCGGCGTCGCGCTGTTCCCGATCCACGCCGACACGCCGGAGGCTCTGCTGATGGCTGCCGACCAGGCCATGTACCGCGCCAAGCAAAGCAACCGTCGGGGCGCGAGCGCACTGGCCGAACTGCCCTATGGATCAGGCGTCTGACCCTCAGGCGGCGCGCTACACTGCCGACATGAGCTGGCCCCAGCGGAGGCGCTCGCGGCAGCTGTTCTTCACATTCAAGGTAGCAGGATGATGCAATTTCCCTTCCAGGCAGGCGACTTGATCAAGTGGCTGAGCGTGGTGCACAGCAACGGTCTGGCTGGCGCACACAAGCGCGCCATTCCGGCCGAATTCGTCGAGCACCTCATCAATCTGCGTGTGGCGCGCCGGGATGCATCGGGTGAACTGGTGATCACCGACAAGGGTCGGCTGTCGCTGCACATGGACCGGCCCGACGCACTGCACAAGCAGACCGATCCGGACGAGGACCCGGCGCCGCAGCAGGATGCCCCTCCGACCGCCCGCCCGGAGCCGGACTGAACGCCTTGAACCTGTGCGCTGGATCGACCGCAGGCGGTCTGCCGACGCGCACCCGCGCGGCCCTCAGGCTGCGCGTGGGGGCGTGTCCAGACCTTTGATCACCGCCGGGCGCGCAACGAAGGCCTTCAGGACGCGTTCGATATTGGCGAAATCGGAGAAACCCACCAGATCGCCGGCTTCATAGAATCCGGCCAGATTGCGCACCCATGGCCAGATGGCGATGTCGGCGATGGTGTAGTCCTCACCCAGCAACCACGCCCGACTCTCGAGCTGCTTGTCCAGCACGCCCAGCAACCGGCGCGACTCCGCGACATAGCGATCACGCGGGCGCTTGTCCTCGAATTCACGTCCCGCAAACTTGTGGAAGAACCCAAGCTGGCCGAACATGGGGCCCACGCCGCCCATCTGGAACATGACCCATTGCAGCACGGCGTAGCGTTGCGCCGGCGTGGTGCCGATGAACTTGCCGGTCTTCTCGGCCAGGTACACCAGGATGGCGCCGGACTCGAACAATCCGATCGGTTGGTTGCCCGGACCGTCCGGATCGATGATCGCGGGAATCTTGTTGTTCGGGTTGAGCGACAGAAATTCGGGCGAGAACTGGTCGTTGCTGTCGAAGGCCACGCGGTGCACCTCGTAGGGCAGTCCGCATTCCTCCAGCATGATGGACACTTTCACGCCGTTGGGCGTGGGCAGCGAATAAAGCTGAATGTGGTCCGGATGGCGGGCGGGCCACTTTCGGGTGATGGGAAAATCGGACAGATCGCTCATGACACTCCTCCAGGCTGAAGACGCAGATCGCACAGTGTAAGCCGGACCCTTCACGCCACGCAGGACAGCTCAGCCGGGCGTCGCGTCCAGTTTGCGCACCGATGCATTGAGACGGGCAAAATCGAATGGTTCACGCCGCGGCCGGACACGCTGCAACACGGCGATCACCACGATCGGCACGATGCCGGCGGCCAGGAACGATTCGAGCAGGTAGTCCATGTTGCCGCCAGGAGCGGGGAACAGGACCAACCCGGCCACCAGTCCGCACGCCGTGGCCAGCGTCGCTGAAAAACCGTCGTGTTGCCGATTGAACAGTCCATAAAACACCGGGATGGCCGCAGCCGAACACAGCAGATCGGCCAGCAGGAACAGATACAGCACGCTATAGCCCTGTGAGGCCACGATCACGATAGGGACGGCCATGACCACGATGGACCCACGCGCCCAGCGCATCAGTCTGGCTGGCGAGGCGCCCGGCATCAGCCGCCCCAGATCCACGGCGACCAGGCTGGAGATGGCGCTGATGGCGGTATCGGCACTGCTCATCACCAGGGACAAACCCAGCGGGATGAGCAGAATGGCGAACCACACCGGCGCCGAGGGCATGATGACGCTGAACAACGCCACCGAGCTGTCACCAGGCGGTGACAGCGCCATGAAGGCCAGACCGAACACCCCCATCAGAAAAATGAACGGTCCGACCAGCACGCCGCCCAGCAAAAAGCCGTTGCGCATGCTGCGTACATCGCGGGCGGCGTACACACGCTGCCAGTTGCCTTGGTGGAACAGGCCGGTCAACAGGATCGCCACAAAAAATGTCAGCCCCGCTTTCACCCCGACCGGATCAGTGATATCGAGCAACCGCGGTGCGTTCTGCGAGAGGGACTGGACCGTGGGCTGCACGCCCCCGGTGGCCCACCAGCCCACCACCAGCAGCGTGAGCAGCAGCGGCACGATGATCATCATCTGCACGCGGTCGGTGAACATCGATGCGCGCAACCCGCCGTATGTGGTGTAGATCAGGGTGGCGCCCATCACGATGACGGCGGTGACCCAGATGGGCACCGGCGCAATCAGGCTGACCAGCTTGCCAATGGCGGTGATCTCCGCTGACAGGGCAATGAACAGATAGAACACCATGATGGCCAGCGTCAGTCCGTACATGCCCCGGCCATAGCGCGCGATCAGGAACTCGGTCAACGTGTGGCCGTTCGGAATCAGTTCGCGCATGCGCCGGCCCAGCGGGATCATGGCCAGACGCGGGGAGACCGCACCCAGGGCGTAGCCGATCACCGCCGCCAGCCCGCCCCACGTCGCGGCCTGAGCCGGCGAGAACAGGATCCAGGCGCCCAGGCTGGAGGCCATCAGCGTCAATACGGTAGCGGTCTGCCCCTGGGTGTTTCGCGCCGTGATGTAGTCGTCCAGGCCATCACGAAAACGCCGGGCATACAGCACACCAGCCGCAGCGAACGCAGCAGAAAACAAGACCAGACAGATGACTGCGGTCGATCCGGAAAGCATGGGACGGGCTCCTTGCCGTTCGCAGCCGGCCGACGATCGGCGCGCTGTCTGAGCGCTGCGGATTTTATGCTAAGTTCCAGCAGTCACGATTCCGCCGTCCTTTCGACGCTCACCGCGCTCGCGCCACTGCAACCTGGATGCCCCGCCCATGTCACGCCTTGATTCCGCCGCTCTGCCCTTGAACGATCACGTGGTCCTGATCACCGGTGGGGCACGCGGCCTGGGCGCGCACATCACGCGCGCTTTTCTGCGTGAGGGTGCCTGCGTGGTCATCAATTACCTGAACAGTGCCGAGGCGGCGGCGGCTCTGGCGCACGACGCGCCTGAGCGGGCGCTGGCTGTGCAGGCCGACGTGCGCGAGCGCGCCGCGCTCGATGCGTGCCTGGCGCAGGCCCGTGGCCACTTTGGCCGACCGGTCACCACGGTGATCAACAATGCCCTGCCCGCATTCGAGTTCAACGGCGATGCGCGTGCGACAGCCGACACCCTGAGCTGGGACGCAATGGTGCAGCAACACGAGGGCATCGTGCGCGCCGCACTGAATACGACACAGGCCGCGCTGCAAGGCATGCGAGATGCAGGGTTTGGCCGCATCATCAACGTCGGCACCAACCTGTTCCAGAACCCGGTGGTGCCCTACCACGACTACACCGCCGCCAAGGCCGCCCTGCTCTCCTTGACCCGCACACTGGCCCAGGATCTGGGCCCGGATGGCATCACCGTCAATATGGTGTCCGGCGGGCTGCTGCGCACCACCGACGCGTCCGCCGCCACACCGCAGGCCGTGTTCGACTACATCGCCCAGGCCACCCCACTTAGACAGGTGACGACCCCGGCGCAGTTCGCCGATGCCGTGCTCTTCTTTGCGTCGCCTTGGGCGCGTGCGGTCACGGGCCAGAATCTGATCGTGGACGGCGGCCTGGTGAAGAACTGATGAAAACCTTGCACCTGAATGTCTTCATCTTCGGTTGCGGTCATCATCATGCGGCGTGGCGTCATCCGGGATCGTCGGCCGAGCGACTCGGTGATATCCGCTATTACGAGTCGCTGGCCCAGACAGCCGAGCGCGGCAAGTTCGATGCCGTCTTCTTTGCCGACGGCGCCTCCACACAAAACGTGGCCGACGGGCCGCGCTGGTTCCTGGAACCGCTGACCATGCTCGCGGCCATGAGCCGGGCAACCGAGCGTGTCGGCCTGATCAGCACCGTCTCCAGCACGTTTTTCACGCCCTTTCACGCCGCGCGGCTGCTGGCCTCGCTCGATCACATCTCGGGCGGACGCATGGGCTGGAACGTGGTGACGTCCATGTTCGATCCAGAAGCGCGCAATCACGGTTATGAAGCCATGCCCGGCCATGACGCGCGTTACGCCAGGGCAGAAGAGTTCGTCGACGTGGCGCTGCGGCTGTGGGATTCCTGGTCGGACACGGCGCTGCGCTACGATCGCGCCGGTGCGTTCGCCGATCCGCAGGCTGTGCGGCCCATCAATCACCGGGGCGCAAATTTCCTGGTGGACGGACCGCTGACCGTACCACGCATGCCGCAGGGCCACCCCGTGCTGTTTCAGGCGGGCGCCTCGCCCGAAGGCCGTGACCTGGCCGCGCGGCGGGCAGAGGCCATCTATGCCGTGGCATACGACCTGCCCGCCGCACAGGCCTACTACCGCGACATCAAGCGGCGCGTACGCGAGGCGGGCCGGTCCGACCCGGTGCCCATCATGCCCGGGCTGGTCACGTACATCGGTTCGACCGAAGCCGAGGCCCGCGCCAAGCAACGTGAACTGGACGAATTGCTGCCCACCGAAACGTCGTTGCGCCAACTCTCCACTTTCATCATGCAGGACTGCATGGCGTGGGAGCTGGATGCACCTGTCCCCGCCTTGCCACCGCTGGACAGTTTCACCGGTCCACGCGGCCGCTACGGCACGATTTTGCGCATCATCGAAACCGAGCGTCCGACGGTGCGCGAGCTGCTCGGCCGGCTGGCCGCGGGCGGGGGACACTGCACCATGGTCGGCACCCCGGAGTCGATTGCCGACCGGATCCTGCACTGGGTCGACCACGAGGGCGCGGACGGTTTCAACCTGATGCCGCCCGCCCTGCCCGACAGCCTGGACGATTTCGTGGATCACGTCGTGCCGATCCTGCAGGCACGCGGCCGCTTCCGGAGTGAATACACGCATGCGACCTTGCGCGGTCACCTCGGGCTGAGCCGGCCGGCGGGGCGGTGAGTCTCATGGCCAGCGTGCGCAAGACCCTGATGATTGTGGTGGTCGCGGCAGCGGTCGTGGCGGTTGGCGCGTTCGCCTCCTTGCTGGCCTACAGCGCGTTCGTGGACCGCGTGCAGGGTGCACCCACGCGTGCACTTGCGCCCCCCACCCGCCTGGCCGAAGGCGGGGCGCTCACACGGATCGACGAACTGATCCTGCCGCAGACACTGGCCCACCCGGGCCAGACCGGTCTGGCTTTGCTCACGGGCAACACCGACGCCTTCGCCGCTCGCGCCCTGTCCGCACGGCATGCGGGTCGCAGCCTGGATCTGCAGTACTACCTGTGGCACGACGATCTGACCGGGCGCTTGCTGGCTGCGGAAGCCCTGGCAGCTGCCGATCGCGGGGTGCGCGTCAGGCTGCTGGTGGACGACATGAGCGCCCATGGCACCGATGGTGCCCTGCGCATACTGGCCGACCACCCGAACATCGACGTGCGCATGTTCAATCCCTCGCGCAATCGGGGCGGCAGCATCGGCCGGGCGGTGGAGATGCTGTTTCGTGGCGTCAGCCTGAACCGACGCATGCACAACAAGGCCTGGATCGTCGATGGTCAGTTGGCCATCGTGGGCGGGCGCAACATCGGCGACGAATATTTCGACGCCGCCGAGGATACGAATTTCCTGGACGCCGATGTGCTTCTGCTAGGGCCGGCGGTGGGCCAGACTGCCACGATTTTCGACGAATATTGGGCCAGCGCCGCAGTGGTGCCCATCGAAGCGCTGGCCGAACCCGGTGAGCTGTCCCTGGATGAACTGCGAGCGCGCCTGATGCAGGTGGCACAAAGCGAACAGGCTCAGCCCTACATGACGTACCTGGCACGCGCGCGCCGCGTGCACCAGTTGATCCACGGTGACGCGACCCTGCACTGGGACACACACGCCCGGGTGTATTCAGATCCGGCCGACAAGGCCTTGGGTGTGCAGGACATGCCGCGCTGGTTGATCACGCCGATCATGAAGGAGACGCGCGCGGCACGCGAGTCGCTGATCCTGATCTCGCCGTATTTCGTGCCAGGTGCCCAAGGCACACTGGAACTGACCGGACTGGCCCGTGCCGGTGTCGAGATCGACATCCTCACCAACTCGTTGGCGTCCAATGACGTGATGGCCGTGCACAGCGGCTACGCCCGCTACCGTCGCGCCTTGCTGGGCGCGGGGGTCCAGCTGCATGAACTCATGCCGTTCGGCGATACCAGCAACAGCCTGTTCGGCTCGAGCGGCGCCAGCCTGCACACCAAGGCGTTCACGGTCGATGGATCGCTTGGTTTCGTGGGATCGTTCAACTTCGATCCGCGTTCGGTGCAACTGAATACCGAGATGGGCGTGATGTTCCACAGCGAAGCGCTGGTGGCCGAAATCAACGCACTGTATCGCCTGCACAGTGCGTCGGACAAGAGCTACGGCCTGAGTCTGGACCGGGGCGAAGTGCGTTGGCAGGATGCCAGGCAGGATCCGCCCAGGATCTGGCGGACCGAGCCTGAAACCACGGTCTGGCAGCGACTGATCGTCGAGCTGCTGGGCTGGCTGCCCATCGAGCAGCAGCTCTGAGCATCGCGCGCGCCGGCTCAAGACGGCGCGCAGGCAGGCGATCAGGGTTTGATGACGATCTTGCCGAACGATCCGCGCGTGTCCAGCAGCGAGAATGCCGCCGGCGCATCCTGCAGCGCATAGCTGTGTTCGACCGAGGGCTTCAGGCGTCCGTCCTGCACCAACGCCAGCAGGGCATGCAGATCCTCGCGCAGCCAGCCGTTCGAACCCAGCACATTGAGCTCGAACGTCCACACGTAGCGCAGGTCGGTGTTCGGTCCGAAACCGGCTGTGGCGCCGCAGGTCAGGATCGTGCCGCCCTTGGTGGCGCACTTCAGGCTGGGCACCCAGGTGTCGCCACCGGTGAAGTTCACGATCATGTCGATGCCGCCACCACCCCAGATCCTGGGCTTGCCGGCGTGCGCCCAGATCGCCTTGGCAAAATCCTCTTCCTTGTAGTTGATGCCATGGTCCGCACCAAGGTCGCGTAGCTTGTCGAGCTTGCTCTGACTGGATGCGGCGACGATCACTTCGGCGCCGCTCAGCTTGGCCAGCTGCACGCAGCACGTTCCGACGCCACCCGAGGCGCCCAGAATGAAGACCTTCTTGCCGGCGGCCTGCCCGTCCAGTGGCAGCCCGCCGCGCGCGACCATCATGCGATATGCCGTGCCGTAGGCCACGGGCAGCGCGGCAGCCGCTTCGAAACTCACGCCGTCGGGCAAGGCGATCAGCTGATTGGCCGGCACCTTGCAGTATTCGGCCAGCCCGCCATCCAGCATTTCGCCCAGCAGCGTGTAGCGCTCCCGGTTCAGGGGATCGACCAGGACCCGGTCGCCCTCCTTCCAGTCGCCGCAATTCGGACCCACCGCCGCGACGGTTCCTGCCATGTCGATGCCCATGATGACCGGCATCGGCACCTTGATGCCCGGCATGCCACGCATCGTGAACAGGTCATGGTAGTTCAGGGTGCAGGCGTGCACCCGGATCACGACCTGACCGTCTTCCGGAGTGGGATCAGGATAGTTCGTCTCAAATTTCAGTTGATCGACTTCGCCATGCGCGTAGAGGACTTGAGCTTTCATGTGTGACCTGTATAGAAAACGTATGAATCGACCGTGCCGTCTCAGCGGCTCAGATGCCGAGCCCACTCGGCGATCTGTTTTTTGTCGATCTTGTTGGCCGCCGACAGCGCGAACGCATCGACGAAACGGACGAAACGGGGATGCTGATACACCGGCCCATTGGCCAGCGCGTAGGCTTTGATCTCGTCTTCGGTCACCGTGCTGCCGGGCGCGCGCACGATGAAGGCAGCGGGAATCTGCCCCTTGATCTCATCGGCCACCGGCACGACGGCTGCCTGGGCCACGCCGGGATGACGTTCGAGCAGAATCTCCACCTCGCCCGGATAGATATTCTCACCTCCGCAGACGAACATGTCGTCGGCGCGGCCCACGAAATAATAGAACCCTTGCGCATCGCGGCGCATGACGTCCCCGGTGCGGTACCAGCCGTCGATGATGCGCTCGGCGGTTTGCTGCGGACGATTCAAGTATCCGGGCATGATCGCACCGTTGCGCACCCAGAGCTCGCCCTGATCCACCGCATCCTTCCTATCCTGAGCATCGGCCCGCCCGGCCCCTGGCGAGCGGGCAGGTGTCTCTGGCGCGGCGCCATCGCCGTGGACCGCCACCAGCTTCACCTCCACATCGGGCAATGGGTGTCCCAGCGACAGATGTGGCCGCAGCAGCCCGTCGGGATGGGGTCCGAACACGGCCGGCCCAGTCTCGGTGGTCCCCCAGCCATTGCTGACGGTGGCCTGCGGGAACATGGCCGTCACCTGCTCGTAGAGCGCATCGGTCACCGGGGCCGAGCCCATGGCCACGCTGCGCACGCTGCTGAGGTCCAGCCGGGCGAGCAGGTCCTGCTCGCGCGCGCACAGCGCCAGCATGGTCGGCACGCAGGTGATGATGCTGCAGCCATGATCGGCAATGGCCTGCAGATAGCCTCGCGCGTTGAACTGCGTCATCAGCACCTGCGTGGCACCATAGGCCGCCACGGTTTTGGACAGAAACAGCGCGTTCATGTGCGACAGCGGCGCAGCAGCCAGGACGCGGGCCCGGGTCTGCTGCATGAAGGTACCGCCATTGACGGCGACCTGCTGCAACGTCCAGATGTAGCCGCCATGCGTCAGTGGCACGCCCTTGGGGACACCTGTTGATCCCGAGGTGTACAGAATGGTGGCGAAATCGCCGGGTGCGCACGGCTGTTGCGGCAGCGGGCCCACATCCAGATGTGCCTGCCAGGCCTGGCGGTCATCCAGTGGCAATTGCGGGACGTCCAGCTGCGCACCGGCCCCGACATCGGCGTAGAGCAACTCGACCTGCGCATCGGCCAGGATGTGTTCGATCGTCTCGCGTGCCAGCTTCACTCCCATGGGCACCGGGCAAAAACCGGCGCGCATGATGCCGAAGTACGTCAGCAGGTATTCCGCGCTGTTCTTGCCCAGCATGCCGATGCGCGCCCCGCGCACCAGCGACCTCGCCTGCAACGCACGACCCACCGCCGCCGATTGGGCCCGCAGGTCGCCGTATGTGAACTGGCGCGTGTGTCCCTGCGCGTCGATCTCGATCAACCAGATATCATGATCGGCCCGATCCGCGATCATGTTGCCCAGGTTGCTGACAGAAGAGTCCATGGCGCGGCCTCAGCCCGGGATGGCGCTGTAGGTGCCGCGGCCGATCGCCGTCAGGCGGCCCTTGTCGTCGAACACGTCCACATCGGCCACGCCGACGGTGCGCCCCACACGGCGCGA
>Ga0075364_10002288_pt1 | contig 10735 bp, 13 predicted proteins | sample EndMetdeltDD1764_FD_71517 | JGI IMG/M metagenome (GOLD analysis project Ga0075364, IMG submission 71517) | Populus endosphere microbial communities from Tennessee, USA - Endosphere MetaG P. deltoides DD176-4 | ecosystem: Host-associated > Plants > Roots > Endosphere | place: USA: Tennessee...
ACCCGGTGGCGAGCGTCTTTCACGTCGTTGACGTCAAACTGGCCCTCCTCTTTGACCTTCTGTTCAACTTCAGCGAGAGCAAGACTTGTTGAGCTGGCGACCTGGCGAACGGACAGACCGCTGCTGCTAGTCGCATTCAAGTCCTGGTACATCTCCCAAATGCCGTGCTGGGCCGGATCGTAGTTCTCGAAGTAGACGCCCTGGCCCGCGCCTACCTTAAAGAGCCGGTCGAACTCATTGCCCTGATCGCTGCGCCGGGGCATGCCGTTATGATGATAAGACGTCCGAGACGGCGAATTCACCGACAGGAACGACAAGTCTGACTGGACGTTGCTGATGTTGTAGTTCGGGTGCCGGGCCAGAATGTAATCACGAACCTCCCGTGGCGTGGCCGAGCCACCCAGCCCGATAACAGCCTCAAGTGCCAGGTCCCAGGTCCGCTTCTTCGTCAATAGGGTTGCCTCGCCCCTTTCCAGCTTGAACGTCGTTGGCAACGAGCCGAAGTGACTGACGTAAGTGAACTGCCCCTCGTACACGAAACCCGCACCTGGGTACTCGGTCTTGCTATCACGATAGAACAACAGCAACTCGGCGCCGTCTTGCTGGTGATCGATGATCCATGAATCGGTCCGACCGCTCGTCTGTCCTTGCATCGTCAGCGAGTCACCATCCAGCTCGTCGTGATACTGCGTCCGATCAGATGTCTTGTTCCTCGTAACGAACAGCCATATCGACGCGTGCCCCTTGGGCCGGAAGACGCCGTTGTTGATCGTCGAGTCGATTATTCTGAACTGATCTTTGAGTTGAGCACGGGTATAGACACGGCCCACTGACAGTTCCTGAGATGTTCGCATTCTGCCCTCCTGACCTCTACATGCATGCGAACGACCCACTAGAACGCTCTACTTCACCGCATGCTTTTCGCAATTGTAATTGCGATGACAGCGAGGTATGAGGGCGGCCTGTCTCGACTTCGTTGCTGCCAAAGCGCATGTCGGCCTGAGCTTACTTTCATGGGACGGGCGGCCGAGATAGCGAAGGCAATCGATGTGCCCCTCGCCTGCCTATTCGCGGATGCCGATGATCTGGCCGATCTTGAAGTTCAGCAAGCTCGACGATGCAGCCCGGCCTGATGTGGTCAACGAGGTTCGCCGTCGCAGTGAGTGAATGACGGTTCTGGGGTGGAAGTCCTAGAAGACGGCGACCTTCACGTTACGGATCACGCCGAAGTCGAGGACAGCCCGGTCAGTCCTTACACCAAGACACTCCACTCTCCGCTGCACATATCGTCGACAACCTGATTTGGCGCCAATTCTTCAAATGTCGTTACAACCTGCTAGTAGGGCTCACTCCAAATCGCCTTCTTATCTGACTTTGGATCAACCCCTTTTTGCACGTATAGGTCAGAGTCGACGCGTTCAATCCACCCGTCATTTAATGCGAGGTCCACTCTCCCAAGCAGGGTGAAATTCTCAGCATGATCGAAGCCGCAAGCGCAGTCTTCCTCGTGCACGACACGCTCCCAGTCGCCCACAGCATTAATGCGATAGTGCAATCCGTAAAAGCGCCTGATGTCCATAATGCGCAGCCCGGGATGATCAACGCCGTATTCAAAAACGCAGATGATACCGCCGGGCAATTTCACTATCCCAACGCCCTTGCCGTAACGGGTCCCCATCCCGTGGTAAACCAAACCGTCAAGCTCGATAGATATCTCGTCGTAGCTATCCAGCAGCTTACTAATTTCCGGGAGGATTAATCGGGGCGCGCTGGATCCGTGATACAAGGCGCTGCTGCAGAGAATTTGGGCCACCTTCACTTGGGGTGAGGATTCACACTCTACAGGAGGAGAAATATCCTTCGTCCAGAAAGGCCGATACATGGCGCTTCGAGCTGGCATGTGTTTCTGGAGGTGGCACGAATACTCTGGGAGCTCGAGTGACCGCCAGAATGCCTCGAGGCCCTCACCCTGAACATGTCTCAGCTTTTCCCAAGGCATCGCTAGCAACTCAGCGTACACGGGGTCGTCTGCTCGCTCAGGAAATAACCACCCTGTGCTCAAACCTCCGGCATAGTCACTCAAGACATTGGCAGGCGCAGTAATGTGCGCAACTATGCAGTCGCCAGGCAGACCACTGTCAATCAGCGGGCCGACCATGTAGGCGTCCTGGCGAACGTAGCGCGGCGCACCTTCGTTAGTCGCAATCTCTAACAAGTGGACTGACTGAATATCGCGCCGACGAAGCGCTTTCTGACTAATTAGGTAAAGATGCCCATCGTCTTCCGAACTTAAAAATCTAGCATTGAGCGTTCGCAACAATACTGGGTCTTCGAAACAGTCTTCGACCATGTGTAAGGAGATTTTTGAGTCGAATTTGTTGCTTGCGAACCAAGCAGCAACGTGCGGATCGCCGGAGGCATCCAAGAAGAATGAGCGAAATCCATAGTGCTGAAGGATCGCCTGATTCGTAGCCATATCGTCGCTCTCTGTCCAACCTCGCACGAGGTGCCGCAGAGCCCTTTTTGCGTAGTATGTCCATCTGATCATCAGGTCAGGAACGCAACCCTGACGCTGAAACGAAGTAGTCAGCGAAGGTCCATCACCCGCAGCAGGATAGTGTCGTGTCTGCCCCCTATAAAGAACGCCAGGTCCATACCGGCCTATAGCCAGCTCAAGTTCTTCTTTCGTCTCGCAATTCCACTTGTCCATGATGTCCTTCCGTGCTCGGCAGATCGGCGACCCGTGAAGCCCAAGCTTAGTTAGTCGTCATGGTCGAGGCTCCAGTGTTCGGTAATGGCGCGGCAGACTATAGAATCTTGGAATAATCCTTTAGCTTCTTCCACTAGCAGGCTTCAGAGGAGCGCGGCGTCGAAGACTAATTTTTCGTATTATGCCCCGCCCGCGACATTACAATCATTGCGCCAACGAAGTGGTGTCGCGAGGACGTGTCCAGTTCATCGTAATCAGGGCCCTCAATGACTGTGCCAACACGTTCCGCGCTGACGCTCTCAGCCAAAATCCTAAAATCGACGTTCAGGAAGTTGGAAAATTTTTTGAGATAACCGACGTACTTTTTTCGCGTCCGTTCGATGTTCACGCTTAGATGCTTATCTTCACATCGCTTATAGGAATGAAGGGCCGCGAACACGGCAAATTCGAGGACACTATCACCCGTAGGGCCCGTGGTGCATAGAAAGCCTAAGTTCCTTTCAATATCCGCACAAACGAGTTTGGCGGCAGGATCGAAGCCTTTCAACTCAATGGCACACAGTGGCTGCATGCCAAAGTATCCGTCCTTTGGCGAATCCGTATAGACGGAAACGTCGACGCGACCCGGACGACAAATATTCGGATCCTCGGCCCTAACTAATCGCCGCTGTCCAGGGGCCCCTCGATTTGTAAACCTGAATGGTCGCACGCAATCCTTCATGAAGGTCGCTGCGTCACGTTCCACACGGATGACGTAGGGATCACCGGGCGGGCCATTGAGCTCGGCGATTGCCATTGCAACCGCTACGGTGAGCAGGTACTCGGCAGGAATTGTGTTTGCCTTGTTGCTCGTGAACACCTCGGATTGCTCACAGGCGAAGGCCATCGCTTGCCAGATCTTTTCAAGAATCACTTCACGGTGCGTCATATCGTCAATTCGAGTCCTAAGGCGCAAATTTACACCGTCGAATGCTGACGATGTTGCCCCGCCGAGTGCACGCCGCGAGCACGTCGAGACGGAATCAAAGCCGGCTACAGAGGCTGCCTACACACGGGATCTACACCAAACCGAAGTCCGCGCTCGATTCCGAAGCGCGCCGTCCTTTTGATTATCGGCAGTGATCGGAAACGCGCACTTAGTGCGACTCCACCCTCTTAAAACCAGCAGACGCCTTCTCCGTGGAACTCTCTCACGGTTTTATGCCTGCGAACTCTGACTTCCCACCCAAAGCATCGGGCGTCACGATCTTTGCACTATCAGAATGGATGCGAACGGTGATCCAGATCAGGCAACTGCCAGAAGGCCGCTTCGAGGTCTTCGCCGAAGGTCTACACAGCGAAACGTTCGAAGGATGCCTAGGTGCCGTCGCAGCAGCGCACGCACTTGCCGGCGCTCTCGCGGAGGAGACGGGATCGTCCGTCGTGATCGTCTCGCCCTGGGGTGTACGTGAAGTGTCCGTGCCATGGACGATCGAGGAATCTGACTCGACAGAAAGGGGTGCACGCGTCTAACACGCTGCCGGGGAGTCGCGCATGGCAGGAGGCGGATTGGCGAGATCCGTTGTCGCAGCCTTATGCTCCGAAAGGACTGGAGCAGGTGGATTCTCATGTCGGACTGGATATCGATCGTCTTACTTGCAATTGTCGTCATGCCACTGCTTTGGCTGGGACCCAAGCTGAGGACGGTGGTCGATCATTTGGCACGCCCGCTGGCCGGAACTCGGACTGGCTTTGTCATAGGTGGCGGGATCTTCCTCAGCGCTTGCGCATGGTGTAGTCACCATGTCCTGGAAGCGCTGTCGTCGGGGGCGATCCGCTGCTTCGGGAAAGCGTGTCGCGACACGTACGTCGTGGGAACCTATCCATGGGCTTTCTGGATCACCTTGGTCGTCTGGTCAGCACTGTCACTTGTCCTTCTTCTCATCACCATCTACTGCATTGGCAAGTTCGTGCGAGCCAAGCGCGACGCGACTTAGCAGGACATCGGCGCGCGCGAAGAGGACGTCCCGATGCGGGACTCAGTCGCAGTATCAACGCGACCGAGTCACTCGATCCGACAGATTCCTAGAGACCCTGCACGCGCCTGAAGATCCAACCCGACAACCGCTCGTTCGCTATCTATAGTCATTGCTCTATCAGCGAACGAGAACTTTCATGCACGAAATCAGTGTGAACCCTGAGGACGAGTTCGTCGACGTCTATTTGGTTGGCGTCGCGCCGAAGTCCGCGCCCAAGGATGGGCCCCAGCGCGCGCTGGATGCTCGCTACGTGGGCGAAGTGATCTTTGACGCTTGGTTCGGCACTGACGTTGCCAAGTCCCTGCGGCCGGACATCTCCTTTGCCGACGACGACGTTACTGTCATGGCCGAGGTTGTTCGTGACGAGAGCGCGGTGCTCACGCTCTGGAACAACGAGCTGATCTACCCGGAAAAGCTCACCAACAAGGGACTCCGCTCGTCTGTCGCACGGCTGGAGTACGAGATCATGCGGCGCTGGAAGGCCCAGATTCCTGTCGAGGGCGAAGCGTAGGATCGGCAGGTGGACTGGGACAAGAACCCCCTGCTGAAGGAAGAGCGCGAGGCAACGGTCTCGCGCCCGATCTTAGGTTCGAGCTATGACTGGGCTCCTGCCGAAGGGGTCTCGATCCTCAGCTGGCGAGAACACATCATCGGTTCAGCGTTCAGCGTTCAGCGACGGACGTTACCGACTACGGTGGCGCGGCAAGGTTCACGAGGGTCAGACCGCGTCCCAAGCCCAAGCCGTCCGCTTCATGGGCAAGTGGATCAAAGCGCGGGGCATGGATGCCCCCTTCGTCGACGTGAAGACCAAGCGCTCGCTTGTGGTTCCGCTGGGAGATTTCCTGCGCGACTACGAGAACGGGAAGACTTAGGCAACAGGCTCGAACAGGTCATCCAAGGACGGAACAGGCCGACGAGCTTCAGGCTCCATACCCAGATGGAGCGGCAGGTCACGCACGTGCGCTTGCTGCCTAGAGGTAAAATTTGAGTTGAGGGTTCCAGTCTCTGAGTGCATCTGACACTTGCACTATCACTTCGCTACAGGTCGAGATGAAGCGTTCGTCGACGAGCACCAAGGAGTCGACTTCGCTTGCGTCGCCTTCTACGAAGTAGAGCTCATCTGGAAGCCGAACACGAAACTCAAGATCCGCTACTCGCGCTATCAGTCTGTCGTAACTGCGACCCCGCCCATGCTTCAATGCGTTGATCGCGTCTTGAACGTCAAGGAAGCGGGTGTTGAGGGTCCCTTGGTTGCGCTCTTTTAGTACTTCACGCACCGTGTCGAACGCGTGGCCGGTGTGATCACCGAATGCGTTTTGAAGCTGGGCTTCGAAGATCGAGAACATCCCGACGGCGAAGATTACCTTCTGCAGCTGGACTGCTTGCAAGGCCTTGACCATGTTCGTCGAGCCGCTGACTTGGAGTTCATGCAGAACGTCCGTATTCAACTGATCAAGGCGAATCAGGGTGTCGCCGGTGCACCGCTCTACCAAATCGCTGAATAGATGCATCTTGCGACAGCCTCATGAAGTTGTTATTCGCAGCGTGCAGCACAGTGGATTTGAGCCATGATCAATGAATTGGCTCCGACGCCTTTCTTGGAATCTGCGCGTCATTCCGTAACGTCGCAGCTCCGTTATAGATACCGCAGGCGCCGTTAGCGCTAAACAATTGGAAGGAACTTGGAATGGAATTGGCTGTAGGCGCGTTACTAATTCTGCTTGGATTCCTGATCAAGACAGCGGCATTGCGCTACTTCGGGAGCTACGCTGACGAGAAGGGTAAAAATCTTGCGACGAAGGAGGATGTGGAAGCCATCACTGACAAAGTCGAGACCATCAAGGCCGAACTCTCAGGTCGGCTAACTACGCACGGATTCCGATATCAGAAAGAATTCGAGATCTTGGAAGAAATCGCAAGTCGGCTGTTTGATCTTGCGTCGGCTGCCGCAGGACTTCGTCCAGTTTTGGATTTCGTAGACCCCAACGTGAGCGACGCTGAGCGCGACAACGCTCGCCTAAAGGTCTTTTCGGAGGCAAGGTATGCACTCCATATTTACCGCGAGCACAAGCGTCCGTTCTATCCCGAACGAATTCATGAAATGCTCCAGCAGATTGACAAGATTGCCCATCGAGAAGCCACACAGTTCAGGATGTACACAACACACGGGGCTGCGGCTTTTGAGGGAACCGGGATCAGCTATTGGGAGCAACAGGAGAAGAACATATCTGAATTGACAGCCTCACTGAGCGAGGCTCGCGAAGCAATCAGAGGTCGAGTTAGAGAATTCGATCTTGTGGCTGTTGGCTCGGTCGGCACGTCATAAGCGAAGGGTGACTGTCGCTAGCATTGCAGCAGCGGCAGATCGCCAACGCGTGTCGTGTAGTTGGGTGAGAGCAAGTTCTGACGCATTCCCCAAGCCGGTCGGCTCGCCCATCCACTGGCGGCCAGTCCCGCGGTCCCACGACCGAACTTGCGATTAATGCCATCCAAGGCGGCCATGAGCTTCGCGTTTCCGGTGACGGCTGGCGCGAACAGATCGCCCTGCCGCTGATCTGGTCGGGCCAGGTCCATCAGCATCACGCCGGCCTTCTTGTAGCCGATGCCTTTCCGCAGCATTCCGCGGAACAGCTGCGTGACCACGGACAGGATCAACCGCGAGTCGTCAGTGGCCGTTGGTAAGTTGATGGTCCGGCTCGGGCTGTGCTGTGGGAGCTCTGCACGGAATCGATCGCTCTGAACGAAGATGCCCGCAGCTCCCGCCACCAGGCCATCACGCCGTAGCTTCTCGCAGGCGCGAACGGCAAATGTCGCCAGCGCCTGGGAGACAGCGTCGTGATCGTCGACGCGACCGGCGAACGACCTGCTGACCATGATCTGCTTCTTGTCCGGAGCGACCTCCTCCAGCTCAATGCAGGGATGACCCTGCAGCTCGCGCTGCGTACGAGTCAGGGTGACACCGAACTCCCCAAGGATGGTTTCGGTCGGGGCGTCGCGCAGCTGCGCAGCGGTGGTGATACCCATCTGGGCCAGACGCGCACCCCACCGGCCACCCACGCCCCAGAGGTCAGTTGTCGGAAACGCGGCGAGAACACGCTCACGGCTCGCCCTGTCCGTCAGGTCGATGACGCCGGCGCCAGACTTCGCCGCCTTGTTCGCGGCCTTGGCGAGCGTCTTTGTCGGGCCGATACCCACGCAGGTCGGGATCCCGGTCCAGCGGTGCACCTTCGTTCGGACACGATGTGCGAACTGCTCGCGGTCTCGCATCCCGGTCATATCCAAGAACGACTCGTCGATACTGTAAATCTCGACCCTTGGCGCTTCTTCGCGAAGAATGCCGACCACGCGAGCACTGATGTCGCCGTAAAGGGCGAAGTTCGCGCTCCGCATCTGCAGGCCGTGGTGCTTCACCAGGTTCGTCAGCTCATGCGCCGGCTGACCCATCTTGATCCCGAGCGCCTTGGCCTCCGCGGTGCGTGCGATCGCGCAGCCGTCGTTGTTCGACAGGACCACCAGCGGGACGCCGCGCAGGCGCGGCTGGAAGATACGCTCGCAGCTCGCGTAGAAGTTGTTGCCGTCGACTAGGGCGAACACGTTAGGTCGCCAGCGGGACGATCTTATGCATACCACCCAGGATCGGGGCCTGCAGGATGCGGTAGGCGTCGCGGTCGAACTGACCGGCAGTCCCGCGTATACGTCGCGCGGCGGTCAGGCTGTCAGCGCTGCCCAGGTATTGCCAGTCCAGGACGACGTGATACTGCCGCATGTCCTCGCCACGCTCCTCCAAGGCCACAGCACCTCGCCACGGCCATGCCGAGACCTGGCGATCCTCCAGGGCAAGGCGTAGCCGCTCTTCGTGATCGCCCAGTCCTTCGGCGCCGTGGCAAGCGCCCCCACACTGCTTCAGCATCGCCCGGAAGCAGGGCCGCCCCGGCACGCCCCGTTCGATCCCGAGCAGCGTGTAGCAAAGGCGCTGGTGGTCTGCGATACGACGAAGCGCGGACATCGCAGCGCGCGCGCTGGAGTACAAGCCGTAGACCACGAGCGCACGCGCCGGGTCGATCTCTGACGAGTTGACGACCGTGACCTTGCCGCGATGTAGCTGCAGGGAGAACTGCCGCGTCGTGCGGCGCAGCTTGCGGTTGTAGAGCGGGTTCTGCGCCTTGATGAGCTGTGCCTCGAGAAGCTCGGCACCGATGTCGCCCGCAGTGCGTACATGGGTGATGCGACGTGACTGTCGCAGCAGCATGGCTTCCTCTGGGGTCCGCAGGTGGTCCATGACCCGCCCCCGGATGTCCACCGACTTGCCGATGTAGAGCGGCAGGACGTCGCCTTCGGGGCCCAGGAATGTGTATATGCCAGGCGCACGAGGCAGCGCGTCGATCTCGCCGCGCAGGTGCTCGGGATACTCGTAGAGAGCGGCGGCTTCTCGCCGGCGGTCACGCACTGGTCGCACGGGGCACCGCTGCACGCTTCACCTGGCGCGCAATGCTGACGACCACGAAGACTTCAACCTCGGTGCCGGCCTCAATGACGATCGGCGGGAAGTCAGGGTTGGCGGAGTGCAGCTCGATATGGTGCTGACAGATCAAGAGAATCTTGCAGGCCGGCTGGTTGCCCTCCCAGACAGCCATGACCAGGCTCCCGCTCTGTGGCGTGGCAGATCGATCCACGATCAACAGATCACCGTCGAGTATCCCGGCGCGCGCCATCGAGTGGCCGCTCGCCTTGTAGATGTAGGTTGCGAGGGGGTTGCGGACCAGCAGCCGGTTCAGGTCGAGGCTGTCTTCCTCGAAGTCTTCGGCGGGAGACGGGAAGCCCAGCTGCACAGGTGCGGCACCCAGGGGCAGGAGCACGACCGGCGGGTCGATTGCGGCGTATCCAACGAACGCGGCGGGCGGGTTGATCAGGGCGAACATGGTTGGCTCCAGCGACGGTGCGCACGGTGCCGGGAGCTCGTCTCGAATCGTGAGACCTGGGTAGAGGAAAACAGACTCCGCTGTAGACCACGGGCGGCAGTTGCCCGGATCGCCCAATACGTACATGCTGACAGGGAAATCAGGGATTGATCGTGCACAGACCGCACCGCCGTTCTTTCACGCCTGCTCCGACAGATGAAGCTCTCCGGCACGGGCAGCGCGCACGCTGCCCAGCGCTGAAGGACGGCGAGGTTTGCCATGGCTGAGCCCCGTTGGACTTATATGTTCAGGATCCTGCGCCGGAACCCTGATCAGCTGCGCATGGACCGCGTTGCGAAGTACATGGCTGAGTTCGCTGGCCTTCTAGGCTTAGAGAACGAGCCGGTGTTCAGAGGGATCAAGAAAGCGAGCACGGGGCTGAAGGCCGCAATCCCTCCCTCCAGGCGATCGCAGGCATGGCTTTCGTTGCAGAAGGCTAAGACGGACCCCTCGAGCAAGCCAGCGAAGCATGCTCGCGCTCTCGAGGAGCTGCTATCTGAGGATCAGATCAAGGGTGCACAGCTACTGGATTCGTCCGAGAAGGTCGTCCAACTGTTCACAGGCGTCAGGGTAGCCGACGCGTTCGCAGAAGCTACGGTGCGTGAGAGTGGAACCGTGGATGGCATGGTCGTCGGCCTTGTCGGTGCTGACGACACCATGCATCTCCACGTCCGTGACGCTGCTCGGCGCGATCTTCGATTGCTCGTAAAAGAAGAAGCGATGGCTCGGGACCTGCTATCTCACTTCAGGTCTGGAATTCTTCGCTTCACAGTGATGGGCTCTTGGCAACGCACGCCGAGCGGCTGGATACCAGAGACAAGCAAGTGTCTCGTCCAGTCTTACGAGGTACTCGACGAAAGCAGCCTACGCCAGGTTTTCAGCGACGCTCTCAGCGGATCAGACGTGGGCTGGGCATCGCTTGACGATCCACTGGAACGGTGGAGAGACATACGGGGAGTCCAGTAGCAATGGAACTGCACCAGCTGGTGGCGCTGGACTGCAACGCGCTCGTTTTGCTTTGCGGCCAAGCCTGCGACGACAGAACGCGC
>Ga0075364_10002289_pt1 | contig 10733 bp, 11 predicted proteins | sample EndMetdeltDD1764_FD_71517 | JGI IMG/M metagenome (GOLD analysis project Ga0075364, IMG submission 71517) | Populus endosphere microbial communities from Tennessee, USA - Endosphere MetaG P. deltoides DD176-4 | ecosystem: Host-associated > Plants > Roots > Endosphere | place: USA: Tennessee...
GCCGGCCGACGACTGGGCGCACTTTCCGCTGGGCGATCCGATCCCTCGCCTGGCGCAGCACCTGACGGCGATCGGCGCCTGGTCGCAGCAGGAGCACGACCAGACGCGGGCAGAGCTGGAGGCGCAGGTGAACGCCGCGTTGAAGGAGGCCGAGCGCTTCGGCTCCATGGCCGACGGCCACGTTGCCGGCGCCGCGACCATGTTCGAAGACGTCTACAAGGACATGCCCGAACACTTGAAGCGGCAGCGCGAACAGCTGTCGTCGGAGGGATGACGCCGATGGCCTCGATGACCATGATCCAGGCCCTGCGCTCCGCCATGGACGTGATGCTCGAGCGCGACGACAACGTCATCATCTACGGTCAGGACGTGGGCTACTTCGGCGGCGTGTTCCGCTGCACCGAGGGCCTGCAGGCCAAGTACGGCCGCTCGCGCGTGTTCGACGCGCCGATCAACGAGGGCGGCATCGTCGGCTCGGCCATCGGCATGGGGGCCTACGGCCTGCGTCCGGTGGTGGAGGTGCAGTTCGCCGACTACGTCTATCCGGCCTATGACCAGATCGTGTCCGAGGCTGCGCGCCTGCGCTACCGCTCGGCGGGCGATTTCACCGCGCCGATCACCATTCGCATGCCTTGCGGCGGTGGCATCTACGGCGGGCAGACGCACAGCCAGAGCCCCGAGGTGCTGTTCACGCACGTCTGCGGGCTGCGCACGGTGATGCCCTCCAATCCACGCGATGCCAAGGGCCTGTTGATCGCCTCGATCGAGAACGACGACCCTGTCATCTTTCTGGAGCCCAAGCGGCTGTACAACGGCCCCTTCGACGGTCACCACGACCGGCCGCTGGTGTCCTGGTCGGCCCACCCGCTGGGCGAGGTGCCCGAGGGGTACTACACGGTGCCGCTCGAATCGGCCACCGTGTTCCGCCCCGGCGCCGACCTGACGGTGATCAGCTACGGCACCATGGTCTTCGTCTCGGAAGCGGCCGCACAAGAGACCGGCATCGATGCCGAGATCATCGACCTGCGCAGCCTCTGGCCGCTGGACCTGGAGACGCTCGTCGCCTCGGTGAAGAAGACCGGCCGCTGCGTGATCGTGCACGAGGCCACGCGCACCAGCGGCTTCGGCGCCGAGCTGGCGGCTCTGGTGCAGGAGCACTGCTTCCACTACCTGGAGGCGCCCATCGGCCGCGTGGCCGGCTGGGACACGCCCTATCCGCATGCGCAGGAGTGGGCCTACTTCCCGGGCCCGGCACGCGTCGGCGCCGCATTCCGGCGCGCCATGGAGAACTGAATGGCCACGCATGCAATCAAGGTGCCGGACCTGGGCGAAGGCATTGCCGAGGTGGAACTGGTGGCGTGGCGCGTGCAGCCCGGCGACACGGTGGCCGAAGACCAGGTGCTGGCCGACGTGATGACCGACAAGGCCACCGTCGAGATTCCCTCGCCGGTCGCGGGCAAGGTGCTCGCGCTCGGCGGCGAAGTGGGGAAGCAGATGGCGGTGGGCGCGGAGCTGATCCGGATCGACGTGGCGGACCGCGGCGGGGCGGAGGCGATGCAGGGTACGCCTGCATCTGCATCTGCATCTGCATCTGCATCTGCATCCGAATCTGCGCCAACGCCTGCACCCGCGCAAGTGCCGGCACCGGCACCGGCCGAACGCGCGCGCCCATCGGCCGGCAAGCCGCTCGCCTCGCCAGCGGTACGCCATCGCGCTGCGCTCCTCGGCGTCGACCTCCAGCAGGTGCCGGGCAGCGGGGCAGAGGGCCGCATCCTGCACGAGGATCTCGATGCCTGGCTGGTGCGGCGGCCCGGTCCGCCGGCGCCGAGTGAGGCGCGCCATGCAGAGCGCAACGACGAGGAGGCCGTGCCCGTGACCGGCGTGCGCCGCCGCATCGCGCAGCGCATGCAGGATGCGATGCGCCGCATCCCGCACTTCACTTACGTCGAAGAGGTCGACGTGACCGAGCTGGAGCTGCTGCGCGCGCGGATCAACGAACGCTGGGGCGCCGAGCGGGCGCACCTGACGCTGCTTCCGCTGCTGGTGCGCGCGGTGGTGCTGGCGGTGCCGCGCTTCCCGCAGGTCAATGCCCGGTTCGACGACGAAAAGGGCGTGCTCACGCGCCACGGCGCGGTGCACGTCGGCATCGCGACGCAGACTTCGGCCGGCCTCATGGTGCCGGTGCTGCGCCACGCGGAAGCACGCGACCTCTGGTCGAGCGCGACCGAGATCGCGCGCCTGGCGGATGCCGCGCGCGCGGGCCGGGCCACGCGCGACGAACTGAGCGGCTCGACCATCACGCTCACCAGCCTCGGTGCGCTGGGCGGCATCGCCTCCACGCCGATCATCAACGCGCCCGAGGTGGCGATCGTCGGCGTGAACCGCATCGTGCAGCGCCCGGTGATGCAAGGCGGCTCGGTGGTCGCGCGCCGCATGATGAACCTGTCCTCCTCCTTCGACCACCGCGTGGTCGACGGTCAGCTTGCGGCTGAATTCATTCAGGCCGTGCGGGCCTCGCTCGAATGCCCGGCACTGCTTTTCATCGAGTGAGAGTCGAGTGAGAGAGGCTGGAGCGCGAGCCTCAATTCGTTCTCCTCCAGCGGGTCCAGCTCGAGCACCAGGCGCCTGAAATCCGCCCGGTAGCAGGGCAGCATCAGTGTCGCCGTGAGCGCATGAACGCCGTCGCCGCGCGCAATGCATTCATCGCACGCTGCAATGCTTCGGTAGAGGCCGATCGCCTGTGCGACTCGGCTGTCGGTGGTGCTGCTCTTGCGGGTCATCGCCGGCTCCTTGTGGCGCGCCCTGGATGGCCCGCGAGGCAACTCTAGGCACTCCGGAGCGCAGGAGTGAGTAACAAGATCGTCGTGAATTGAGGCATTGGCACCGGGTGCCGCGACAATCGAAGGCTCCTTGCAATGAATGCCTCCATGCCTCCCGATCAGTTCACCGATCCCGTCGAACCGGCGCCTCACGATTCCGACGCGCAAAGCGCAGCCAAGGCCGGCCGCCTGCGCGCGGAAGCCGACAAGCTCGAAGCATTCTGCGTCGTCGTTCGCGCGGCTTCGGCCGCAGCCGATCACGCCGCGTTTGTCGAGGTCAGCCGCGCAGCGTCCCAGGCGCTGCATGCCAAGTTCGGCGGTGGCTCGATCACTTCGGTGTTCACGTGGTTGACCGGGCGCGAGGGAAGCGCCGCGCTGGAAAGCGTTCTTGCCGGCGAGGTCGCGTTGACCGGGCCGCTTTCCATCCAGCAGGTCGTCGAAGCGGTGGATCTGGCAAAAAAGGCGGAGCTCCTGCGCCAGAAGCGCTGAGGGAGCGCAGCCCGTCCGTACCGCCGCGGTTCAACCTGGCGACGGCAAGGAACTTGCAGGAAGCAGCGATCAACGCAATGCCGAGCTGAGCGAGCGGGCCGCCTCCAGATGCGAGCGCAGCGTCGGCAGCGTCTTGCCTGCCCAGGCCCTCAGCTCGGGGTCGCGGGCCTCGCGGCTCGCACGCTCGAAGAGCGCAATGTCCGTTTGGCGGTCTTCGATGCCCACGAGCCGGATGTAGGTGCGATCGAACTCGTCTCCCGGTGCCGAAGCCAGCCGGTCCAGCTTGGCGTACTTGCCACGCGGCAGCACCCCGGGGAGCCGCATTCCCCGGTCGCGCACCAGGGCCCTGAGTTCGTTGTTGGCGCGTGTGTGGTGGTCGACGAGCATCTGCGCATAGCTTCGCACCTCGGGGCTGGCCGCGCGGTACATGGCCAGCCGCGAGGCCTGGATTTCGTACCGGCCATTGCCCACCGCCGCGGTGATGAACTGCGGGTCTTGAAGGCCGCTCGTCCGCGCCGCGCCCGCGGTGCCGGCGCGCGCAACGGGCTCCGGCAGAGTGGAGCACCCCGCGGCGAGCGCCGCCATGCCAACGAGCGTGAGCGCTCGCAGAAGGGTTTCGAGCGTTTTCATGGTTCTCCTTGTCGGCCCGCAATGCGAGCCTTCTCGGCGAGACACAGAAAATCTAGGCCAGACACGCCCGACGTCCTGTCGGACGGTAGCTGCATCTGTGGCCTGACAACCACTCGTGGTTGCCGCACTTCGCTCGCTGCGGAGGGCAGGGACGCGCCTCAGGGCTTCCGGTGCTTCAGAAAGCCCGGCGCGTTCTCGCCCTTGCCGGGCTGCGCGTCGTTGCCGGCCATGTCTTCCGCGTTCGTGGACTCATCCAGCTCGAGATCCTTCGCGCGCACCTCGGCTTCGAGCGGCAGCCCGGATGCCGGCTGGTGCGTCATCGGATCCGCCGACGTTGCAGGCGCTTGTTTCCGATTCATGTCTGGTGCTCCTGTTGATCGCCAGTAGCCATCCTCTCTGCCGCAGGGCTGTACGGGCAATCGGACGGAATGAGCACGCGGTGCAGGCGATGTCCTGCGCAGCGTCTGGTAACAGCGCTCGCGAGCCAGCGGTGAAAATCCATCGATGCATCCAACCAGTACCCTCTTTCCGCGTTCCGGCAGGTTCGCGCTCCTGGCTGCGTCCGCGGCCGTGGCCGCGCTGCTGGCAGGCTGCGTGTCCGCGCCATCGACACCGGCTGCCTCAGGCGCCAAGCCGGCGGAATCGAGAAAAATTGCGCCCGCTGTGCCAGGGCAGGCGGCGCCGGACGATGCGGCCATCGAACAGCGGTTCGCAAAATGGGTTGCAGATTTTCGCGCCGCCGCGCGTGCGCAAGGCATCGGCGAGGCAACGCTGCGAAGCGCGTTCGACCAGGTCCAGTACCTGCCGCGGGTCATCGAACTGGACCGCGCCCAGCCCGAATTCACGCGCACCGTCTGGGACTACCTCGACAACGCCGTCACGCCCCAACGCGTGGCCACCGGCCAGGACAAGTTGCAGCAGGTTCGTGCCGAAGCCGATGCGGCCGCCGCGCGCTACGGCGTATCGCCCGCCGTGGTGGTTGCCATCTGGGGCATGGAAAGCAACTACGGCGGCAACTACGGCAATACCCCGGTCATCGATGCGCTGGCAACGCTCGGCTTCGAAGGGCGGCGTGAAGACTGGGCACGCCGCGAGTTGCTTGCGGCGCTGAAGATTCTCGACAGCGGCGACATCGCGCGCGACCGGATGATCGGCTCCTGGGCCGGTGCCATGGGCCAGACCCAGTTCCTGCCGTCGAACTTCCTCGCCTATGCGGTGGATGCCGACGGCGACGGTCGGCGCGACATCTGGGGCAGCATGGCCGACGTCGTCGCCTCGACTGCGAACTTTCTCTCTCGTTCGGGCTGGCAGGCCGGCGTGCCCTGGGGCGCGGAGGTGCGGTTGCCGGCGGGCTTCGACTACGGCCGCGCCGACATGGCCGTGCGCCAGTCCAGCGCGCAATGGGCGGCCGAGGGGCTGCGCGCCATCGACGACCAGCCGCTGCCCGAGCTTGCCGATGCCAGCATCCTGCTGCCCGCGGGTGCCCGCGGCCCGGCCTTTTTGGTCGGGCCCAACTTTCGCGCTGTTCTGCGCTACAACAACTCGACCAACTACGCGCTCGCGGTAAGCCTTCTTGCGCAACGCCTGGGCGGCGGGCCGGGCGTGCAGTCGCCATGGCCCAGAGACTCGGCGGCGCTTTCGCGCAGCCAGATGGTCGAGCTGCAAACCGCCCTCAACCAGCGCGGCTTTGCCACCGGCGCGGCCGACGGTGTGGTGGGGCCCGCCACGCGCGACGGGCTGCGCCGCTACCAGCGCAGCGTCGGCTTGCCCGCGGACGGGTATCCGAGCGCAGAGCTGCTGCAGCGCCTGCAACAGCCGTAGCGCGGGCACGCCGCGCGTTCCGCACCCGCTAAACTGGGGCCGGGTGCGGAGCCGCTTTTCTTCCATGCGGTGCCGCAGGTTCATGCGATGGTCGGGCCGCCACGCGGATTCGTCACGCCAATCCCATGCAAGAACCCGCCATCCATTACATTGCCGCAGCCATCTTTGCCGTGGCCCTCGTTCATACCTTTGCCGTCAAGCAGTTCGAACGGCTGTCGCATCGCTATCCACGCCACGCCGGCCTGTTCCACCTGCTCGGCGAGGTTGAAGTCGTCTTCGGGTTCTGGGCCATCGTGCTGGTGCTGGCGATGGGCCTGGTGATCGGCGGCGACGGCGCGCTCGGTTATGCGGAGTCGCGCAACTACACCGAACCGCTGTTCGTTTTCGTCGTGATGGTGGTGGCGGCCTCCCGGCCCGTGCTGCGCACGGTCATGTCGGGGGTGAGCATCGTCGCCCGGGTGCTGCCATTGCCGACGCCCGTTGCCGCGGCATGGCTCGGGCTTGCGGCTGTTCCGTTGCTGGGCTCGCTGGTCACGGAGCCTGCGGCCATGACGATCGCGGCGTTGATGCTCGCGCCCCAGATCTTCAGGCCGCAGTTGCCCGAAGCGGTGAAGTACCTGGCCCTGGGCGTGCTGTTCGTCAACGTGTCGATCGGCGGCACCCTCACGTCGTATGCCGCGCCGCCGGTGCTGATGGTGGCCTCGACCTGGCAATGGGACAGCGCCTTCATGCTCGCCACCTTCGGCTGGAAGGCCGCCGTGGCCGTTGTCGTCAATGCCACCGTGGCCACCTTCGTGCTGCGCAAACATCTGGCCGCTGCGCCGTCGCCAGCAAACTCCGAACTGTCCGAGGTGCCTGTGCCGGCGGCCGTGGCCCTCATGCACCTGGCATTGCTCGCGGGCATCGTGCTGTTCGCCCATCATCCGGTGGCATTCCTCGGCCTGTTCCTGATGTTCCTCGGGTTCACCCAAGCCTACGAGCGCCACCAGAGTCCATTGATCATCAAGGAAGCGCTCCTCGTCGGATTCTTTCTTGCCGGCCTGGTGGTGCTCGGCGGCATGCAGCGCTGGTGGCTCGAGCCGGTCGTCTCCAGCCTGGAGCCGCTGGCCCTGTTCTTCGGCGCGCTGGGCCTGACGGCCATCACGGACAACGCAGCGCTCACCTACCTGGGCTCGCTGATCGCGACCATCTCGGACGAATCGAAATACATGCTCGTGGCCGGCGCGGTGGCCGGCGGCGGCTTGACGGTGATTGCCAACGCGCCCAATCCCGCCGGCGTCGCGCTGCTGAAGCGCGGCTTCGCCGACGAGAGCATCGGCGCCGGCGGACTGCTGCTGGGCGCGCTCGGACCCACGTTCGTGGCCGGCGCGGCGTTCATGCTTTTGTAGCGGGCGCGCGCTGCGCGCGGAACCAAAGGAGACAAGAACATGCACACGTTCTCTCGCACGGGTCTGGCCGCAGGCGCGATGCTCGTGGCCCTGGCCATCGGCGGCTGTTCCTCGCACGGGAACGCCGTTTCCAGCAGCGCCAGGGCGGTGCCGCCGCCCACCGATTGCCGCGCCTGGGTGGGCACCGACCGCAACCAGGAACTGCCCGGCTACCGGCTGCCGCAGTCCAACGGCCAGACCGTGTGCGTGCCGCTCGGCGTCAACGCCTTTCGCCCGCCCGCGGGGTATGCCGGAGGCGACTACCACGTCGACGAGTTCACCGATGCGCGCCTGAAGGAGCGCTGGCGCGCGTGCAAGGCCGACACCGCCTGCTTTGCGCGTATCGATGCGCAGATGCAGCGCTGGCTGCCGCCGAACAAGGCGCGCTCGACCCGCTCGACCGGCGTGGTCGATCCTTCGGGAAAGATCGATCCCGAGAGCGTCGTGGATCTGCGGCAGATCCGGCGTCCGGCCTTCTTCGCCAAAGCGCCTTACGAGGAAGGCATTGCGCGCGCCGATGCCAGCACCTACATGGTCGAGTTCACCGTGCCGCGCGACACCTTCGAGCGCATCGACCTGAAGATGACCGATCCGATCAAGCTGCGCGGCTGGTACATCGAAGGCCGCGGCGTCGACGACGGCAAGGGTGGCAAGACGCGCGCGCTGGTGATCATGGCGCCCGGTGGCGGCGGGCAGCTCACCGCCATCCAGCACCCGGGCGAAAAGGCCTACCGCATCGACCCGGCCACGGGCAAGACGGTGGACGTCAAGTTTCCGAATGCCACCACGGAGACCATGGGCCAGCGCTGGTGGCGCGAGAACCTCGATGCGCTCCACCAGGCGGGCTTCGACGTGCTGGCCTACGACCGGCGCGGCGAGGGCATCTCGGGGGGATTCAGCGACACCAACACGCTGGAGCAGGGCGAGGACGTCTTCCGCGTGCTGGCCCAGTTCGACACGGGAAACGGCCTGCGCCTTCTCACGCCCGACGCGCGCGTGCTCGCGGGCAGCGAGGCGGCCGGCAAGCTGCTGGGCGGCATGGCGTCGACGCGCATTCCCATTTTGCTCGGCGGTTATTCGCGCGGCTCGATGTCGACCGCATGGGCCATGGCCAAGAATTTCTCGGGCTCGTGCAGCTACGACATGCCGGTGCCCGAATGCGTGCCGCCCAAAGGGCTCTCGAACATCAAGGGCGCCATCCTGTTGTCTTCGTTTGCCAGCGGCGCGGGGTACCTGCCCGCGTCGCCCGACCTGGCCGACCGCAACCTGTTTCTCGGCGGCATGGCGGCGGACCATCACATCCTGTTTTATCCGAACTCGGCGCCCCTGGCGGGCATGCACAAATGGCCGGCCGCATTCTTCGGCAAGGGCCTGTGGGATCGCGCGGAAACGCTGCAAGGCACCGTGGCCGCCTACGACCGCATCCGTGGCGCGCGCGAGATCGTGGTGGCCCGCGCGCCCCATTCGATCGAGACCTGGCCGGAAAGCGACCGGCAGTACCTGCGCGAGCGGATGGTTGCCTTCGCCAAGGTGGCCGTCGCGGGCGGCACCACGGTGCCGGGCGCAAAGCCGTGGTCCAACCTCAAGGAACTGGTCGCGACCACGCCCGATTCGTGGGAGCCCTCGTCCCGGCCGAAGGCTGTCAACGGCTCGCCTTGACTTCTTATCCGGTATGTTAGATATTTGATCCGACATCATGGATAAACAGTCCCCAACCCTGAATGAGCGCATCGCGCAGCGCGTGCGAGACCTGCGCGCCGACCGCAGCCTTTCTCTCGATGCGCTGGCTGCGCATTGCGGCGTCAGCCGCTCGATGATCTCGCTCATCGAGCGCGGCGAAAGCAGCCCGACGGCGGTGCTGCTCGAGAAACTTGCAACAGGCCTCGGCGTTCCGCTGGCCTCGTTGTTCGAGGCGCCACAGCCCGAAGCCGGGCCGGTGTCTCGCCTGGCCGACCAGCCGCAATGGCGCGATCCGCATTCCGGCTATGTGCGCCGCAACGTATCGCCCGGCGGGACCGCATCGCCGATCCACATTGTCGAAGTGCTGTTTCCGCCCAAGGCGCGCGTGGCCTACGAAACCGGTGCGCGGGAACCCCAGGTTCACCAGCAGGTGTGGGTGCTCGAAGGAACCATTGAAGTCACGTTCGGCGACGACCACCACCGTCTCGGCGCGGGCGACTGCCTGGCACTGGTACTCGACCGCCCCATGAGCTACTACAACCCCACCCGGCAGGCCGCACGCTATGCCGTCGTGATTGCAACCTCGCCCTCTTCGTGGAAATGACATGACGCTCGACCTTGCAACCTCCGCGCCGCGCATTCGCGTTCTTTCCAGCATGGACGACGCACATGCCCGGCAGCTGGCCGACGTGCTCGTCGATTGCGTGGAGGGCGGCGCATCGGTCAGCTTCATGCTGCCGCTGACCCCCGAGCGTGCGTCGGCGTTCTGGCGACGCGTGGGCGAGGGCGTGGCACGTGGCGACCGCGTGCTGCTGGTGGCCGAAGACGCGCAAGGCATCGTCGGAACCGTGCAGCTCCTGCTCGACATGCCCGAGAACCAGCCGCATCGCGCCGAAGTGGCGAAGATGCTCGTGCACCGGCGCGCCAGGCGCCAGGGCATCGGCGCGCTGCTGATGCAGGCCGCCGAGCAGCTCGGCCGTGAACGCGCCAAGACCTTGCTCGTGCTCGACACGTCCAGTGCCGAGGCCGAGCGCCTGTATGCCCGCCTCGGCTGGACGCGCCTTGGCGTGATCCCGGGCTTTGCGTTGCTGCCGGGCGGCGAGCCGTGCGACACCACCTACTTCTATCGCGCGCTGGCCTAGCGCATGGCGCAGGAGGTGCGGTAGCCCGGGATTTGCGGACGAGGCGCAGCCTGTCATCATTCGCGGCTGCATGACCCAAGAACCGACGCCCCTCTTCGATTTGTTGTTGAACCGCGCCAGGCAGGTGCTGGCGGGCACGGACGGCACGCTGCGGTGCCAGGCCGCCACGCTTGAGGCCGGCTGCGTGGTGTTCATCGCCCTCGGCGACCAGGCGAGCCGCGCACGCGTGGTCGTGGGGCGCGGGGGCAGCGCCGAGGAGGCCTGGCGCGAGGCATGCAATACGGCGCTCGCGCTCACTCAGCGCATCGGCATGCAGCCTGGCCGCGTGCGCGTGGAGCTCGTCGAACAGGTCGAGGCCATGACCTGGGGCGCGCTGAAGGCCCGCCTCTCGCGAACCAAGCGCAACTACTTCAACCAGGGCGTGTCGTTCGACGCGAGGTTCGAAGCGGCGCTGCTCGCGCAGGAGATCAGCGGCAGCGCCATCTTCTACAACGGCACCGTGGAACACGCAGAGCCCAACGCCGGCAACCTGCGCCTGCATGCCAAGAGGCGCTTCGGCGCCGAGACCGATTTTCCGTCCGACGATGCGGCGCCGGTGTGGTGCTTCGTCACGCGCGGCGCCTTTGCCGATGCCGAGGGCGCCTGGCCGCTGACGGCCAAGGGGCAGGCCGCGGGCTATCGCATGCTGCCCGAATGGAACGCGGGCCAGGTGCGCCGCCTCGTCG
>Ga0075364_10002290_pt1 | contig 10733 bp, 11 predicted proteins | sample EndMetdeltDD1764_FD_71517 | JGI IMG/M metagenome (GOLD analysis project Ga0075364, IMG submission 71517) | Populus endosphere microbial communities from Tennessee, USA - Endosphere MetaG P. deltoides DD176-4 | ecosystem: Host-associated > Plants > Roots > Endosphere | place: USA: Tennessee...
GGGTCGGCCGTGGGCATGTTCGCCCGCGCCTTTTGCTGGCCCAGAAGCACCTTCAGGAGAGGCTCCTGTCCGAGACAGGCGACCGCCGCCACGAAATCGAAGAAGAGGTAGATGCTGGGCATGCCCTCGGGGAAGATCTGTGTGCCGGCCTGAGGGTCACCCGTCATGAATGCATTCAGACCTCCGACGTCGGTGGCGGTGTCCATCAACGCCATCGCCCAGCCGACCCAGGTGACCCAGGTCCGCTGTACGCCGGGCGGCGGGTTCCACAGGGCGTAGATGAGCCCGGTGGTACCCACGCTGAACAACCATGGGATGATCTTGCCCCAGAGGGACAGGTCGGAACCTGTCCCGAAAACCGAGAACATGAATCGGTCCCATGGTGCATCCGGCAGTTGCTGACCAGCCGATTGGCTGATCATCAGCGATACGGACAGCATCAGGTCAAGCGCCAGGAGGAAAAGTGTTCCTCCGAGGACGGAAACTCCTCGGAAGCCGCCCGCCAGAATGGCAGTGGCCCTGGCACTCGCACCGCCAATCTTTTGATGGTGCGCGGGCTCGAAGTCAGACATTGTACTCCCTTCGGAGGTACGTCGAGATGGATGTGAGGTACGAGGGTACTGCCCTTACTGCGTGCAATACCTGAATACCATATATTTTTTTGTCAATAATGTCAATGCGTTTACAAGATATGAATGCATTCATCTCCCCCGGTCGACCGCACTCTGCGTGAGCGGGTCGGCCGGGGGAGTGGTTAGTACCAGTGCTTGCTGGCACCCGGCACATTGACGGTCGGCGAGAGCCAGAAGGTCCACGCCGCGCAAGGTGTCTTGTACCTGCCGTTGATGTATTCCAGCCCCCAGTCGACTTGCTCTTTCCAGTCGCCAAGACCGAAGTTGGTCTTGTGCACACCGGGATGGATCTGGGCGATTCCGAAGGCTGCGCTGCTAGGGTTTTTGGCCCAAGCGCTCCACTGGGACTCGTTGGTCCACAGTGTGTCAAGGCATTTGAACTGCTTGTCGGCATCGCTTTTGTACGTGTCGACGATGATGGCCTTGGCGTACTTTTTGGCTTGTACGCACGTTGGCAATCGTTCCTTTGTCAGGTGGACGTTACCGCCGCTGACTTGGCACGGCCTGGCGCCACTGATGCTGACACTGGCGGGGTTGGTTCCTTTGTTGTCCTCACTGCCGAGCGAGAACTTGCCGTTCATGTAGGCCCAAACACCCGCGCCAATCAGCGCCAAGACGAGCAGGATGATGACGGCTTCTTGGTTGCCTTTTTCTGGCGGTCGCTGCTGCTGCCCGCCGTTGACAGTAACCTGCCATTGGCCGTAAGGGTCGTAAGACAAGGTCTTTCCCATCGCAGTTGTGAGTACAAAAAAGAGCGAAGTTTCTTCGCCACTTTCCTCAAGTATTATAGTTTATCATCTTTTTGTAGTATTTCAACATTTGTATATTGCTAACGCTTATGGCATTATTAAGGCATGAAGCTGGTGCGCCAATGGCTCTTGGCGTATCCTGAAACAAAAACCATAAAACAAAAAGAGCCCGGGTGGGCGTGCGCGAGCCTCATATTGGAACTACCTCTAGTGGGTAGTTTCTTTTTTAAAGCAGATTATGGTACAATGACTCCTGTTAGCTCGTTGTTAGCCTTGTGGGGATATAGCTCAGTTGGCTAGAGCACTTGCATGGCATGCAAGGGGTCCGCGGTTCGAGTCCGCGTATCTCCACCAGATTGACAACGAACCAACACGTAATAGATACAATACGCGCCATCTATGGGACCATCTAACCTTCCACAACCACCATCAGCTCCTGACCGCGGGAGTAAATTACCTGTGCCTGACGTCGATGCAGCCCCGCAGGCTGTTGTGATTTCTCAAGATGAACCGACCGGTGTTAAGAAGTGGCTTATTGCGTCACTTATTAGTGCCGGCGTGTTGGTTGTGGCCGGCATCGTGGTGTTTGCGGTGTATGCATACATGACCGGTACGCCAAAATACATGCTCAACGCCGCCATGACTAATCTTGTGGCAAGCCCCGGCCAAGCTGGCACGTTTGCCTATGAATCGCTTGAGAATGGCAAGTCGGCCCATGCGGTTGATGGTGATTTTTTGACTTACGCCGACCCAACGAATGCCAAAAACCACGCTGTTACGATATCTGCCGGCCATAGTGCAGCACGAGTGGGCGTGAATGCGCTGTTTTTTAATGACGGCAATGCTGTGCAATTTGTGGGGCTTGGCAATGTAGGGCGCTTGTTTGATTCGATGGGTTTTGGCGTAACGCTTAGCAAGGATTCGCTCGTACGACTCGGTAGTCTGGATAGTCAATGGTACAGCCAGACGGCTAACGACGTATGGCAGCTAAAACCAGTGACGTCACAACACACATTGCAGGGTACGGCTAATTCGAGTGTTATCGATTCGGCTGGTCAATTGTACGCTAAGAATCCATTTATTACAGTCCTGCATCAATACGGTGATGAGCCGATTAATGATGTTAAAAGCATGCATCTGAGCCTCGGCGTTGATCGCAACAAATTGGGCGACTACCTGCGCGCGCTCAAGTCAGAGCAGTCAAACACGATCATGCTGACCGATGACGACATTGCCAAAATCACCACCAGCGAAGTGTGGAATCACTTAACGACTGAAGTTTGGATTGCGCGCAGTGACCGCACCTTCCGACAGGTCAAACTTACTCTTACAAACGACCAAACCAAGCAAAGCCAAACCTTTACAGTTGTGCTTCACAGCGAGCAAGTTGCCACCGCCCGTCAAGCAGTTACACGCCCCGAAAGTGCTAAAAGCTTTTCGACATTTGTTGATGCCGTTATAGATATCGGCCAGCGCAATGCAGCAGATGCTCATTAAGTGCTACAATACGGGTAATGAAAGATTTTCTGCTTACCCTTGTCGAATTCCAAACGCGACGTTTTCTGAAGCGTCATAAACCAAAAGTAGTGGTGGTTGCCGGAAGCGTGGGCAAAACAAGTACAAAACTTGCCATTGCCACCGTACTCGGCGTGCGCTATAAGGTGCTATATCAAGAAGGAAATTATAATGTCGACATCAGCGTGCCGATGACGATTTTTGACCTGCCAATGCCACCACTCGAAAAGCTGCGGAGCCCTTTTACTTGGCTTTTGCAGCTGTGGTATATGGAACGCAAAATTCATACGCCATTTGCGTTTGACGTTATTTTGCTGGAGCTTGGCACTGACCATCCGGGCGATATCGCTCATTTTAAAAAGTATCTATATCCCGATATTGCCGTGGTGACGGCTGTTGCGCCCGAACATATGGAGTATTTCAAAACCATTGATGCCGTTGCGCAAGAGGAGCTGCTAGTAGCCAACTTTAGCGATCTTGCTATTATTAACCGCGATGATATTGATGAGTCATTTGCAAAGTACATGAACAACAGCAATGTTGACACGTACGGCACGAGTGGCGTGGCCGAATATCACTATTTGGTTAATGATTTTGAAGCGGGCAAGGGTTTTGTGGGCAAGTTTGTATCGCCTGATTTTGGTGAGCAGCCGGCTATTTTGCGTCTGGCGGGCGAGCACAACGTAAAAGCGGCAGTGGCGGCTGGTGTGGTGGGTGCCAAGATGGGGCTCAGCGCCAAAGAAATCGTAACCGGGCTCGAGGCGATTCGGCCGGTTAAAGGTCGCATGAATATTCTGCGTGGACTGCTTGATTCGACGATCATTGACGACACGTACAACTCGAGTCCAGCTGCGGCAGTTGCGGCACTACAGACTTTGTATTTGTTCCCTAGCAAACAAAAGATCGCTATTTTGGGTTCAATGAACGAACTTGGCGACTTTTCGCAAAAAGCACACGAAGAAGTAGGTGGCGTATGTGACCCCACGCTTTTGGAGTGGGTGGTAACTATTGGCGAAGAAGCCGAGCGATATCTGGCGCCGGCCGCGGCCAAAAAAGGCTGCCAAGTTCGTAGTTTCCGCAGCCCGTACGAGGCGGGCGCATTTGTGCACTCGGTTTTGGCGCCCAAAGCGACGGTCCTTGCTAAGGGCTCGCAAAATGGCGTGTTTGCCGAAGAGGCAGTGAAGGTTTTGCTGCACAGTACCGAAGAAGAATCGCAGCTTGTGCGCCAAGACGCCGAATGGATTGCCAAAAAGGAAGCGCAGTTTGACCGGTTTGCCGGGCTCGATCAATAATTTTAGGATTTAGGTAATGCGCGCCCTGCCCACGGCTTTAGTCCGGGGCAGGGCGTTTTTGGGTCGCGACGAAGATCAGAGCTTGTGGGCGGAAATTTCTACGCCCTCGACGGCTGTGACCCTCACGCCGTACGCATGGTCTCGTTCCTGAAGCGCAGCGAGCAGCTCCTTTGGCGACAGCTTTTGAACCTGGCGGCCGGTCAGAAGGTAGGTCAGCGGTGCGCCGGCACCCAGGGCGTGGCTATGTACGCGGAGCTCGTCCAGGATGAAGCCTGCAGCGGCCGGCAGCAGGCGAGGGTCGTCCTCTTGCAGCGTCCTGATGACGTCGTTCAGGTCCACTAGGGCGAAGGGGAGCGGTTCTGGCTCGCCGGCTGGGGCGGGGACCAGGCTGGACGCGGGTTCTTGTGGAGCGCCGGACGGTTGCTGGGTTGTGGCCTGAGATTCAGTGTTGCGGCCACGCAGCCGGGCAAACCAGTTGGGCATGAGGTCTCCTTTGCGGCGGAACGGACTGGCGTAGTATAAACAAAAAGTGTTGATTTTACAAACAGAAGTGCTTAAATAGTTTTTGTGTCTACGCGTCTAGGAGGCGCAAAATGGGGAAGCTTTTTGGCTTAAGCTCCAACCAAATGGGGCTCATTCATTTTGCAACGCTTATCTTGACCGGAGCGAACTGCAATCTGAATAATGTGTTGGGCAACTTTTTGGTCAAGCTCGTCGTGCAGGGTCTTATCCAGGCGAATACGACTCCCTTGATGGCGCACATCTTGCTGAGCAGGTGGGCGCTGCTGCTTTACGCAACTATGGGTTCCGTGTGGCACCTCAGGTGCTGGCTGCGCCGCCGCGCCACAGAACCTTCCTGATGCCAGGATGCGTCCGGCCCTCTTGAATGTCTACCGCGAGGTAGCATCGAGGGCCGGACGCGCCTTTTGTATGAATTTATAGTATAATATAGGTCATTATGACGTTGACCGACCGCTCCATATTTATCTCGGCCCAACTCCTCCCCTAGGGGAGTCTATTTTTGCAACCGACAGAGATACATAAACCTAAGGGATAATATTCGAAATGAAACGCTACAATCCATCCGAAATCGAACCAAAATGGCAAAAAGTTTGGGCAGACACTGGTATTTACGAGGTCACCGAAGACCACAAAAAGACAAAAAACTATATTCTCGACTTTTTCCCGTACCCCTCGGGCGCCTCAATGCACGTTGGGCACGTCAGGAACTACACAATTAGCGACGCGCTTGCGCGGTTTGCACGCCAACGCGGCCAAAACGTATTGCACCCAATGGGCTGGGATGAGTTTGGATTGCCAGCCGAAAACTACGCCATTAAAACGGGCGTGGCGCCACAAGAATCAGTCAAAAAGAACACCGGGCATTTTAAAAAACAGCTTATTCAAATGGGCATTGGTATGGACTGGACGCGCGAGTTTGGCAGTAGCGACCCTTCGTACTACAAATGGACACAGTGGCTCTTTACGGTATTATTCGAGCGCGGATTGGCATATCAAAAAGAGAGCCTGCAGTGGTGGTGCGACACCGATAAGACGGTGCTAGCTAACGAGCAAGTCGAGGCCGGTCGCTGTTGGCGCTGTGGCAATAAGGTTACTAAAAAACCGCTCAAGCAGTGGTTCTTTAAGATTACCGATTATGCCGACCGTTTGGCTGACGACCTCGAGGACTTAGATTGGTCAGACGCTATCAAGGCCATGCAGCGCAACTGGATTGGCAAAAGCCGCGGTGCAGAAGTAACGTTCAAAGTTGCCGACAGCGATCACGAGGTGGCTATTTTTACCACTCGCCCCGACACACTTTTTGGCGCAACATTTATGGTGCTTGCGCCAGAGCATCCATTGGTGCGCCGTATTGTAAGTGACGACCAGCGTCAAATGACCGAGGAATACATTGAGGCGGCAATTGCCAAAAGCGATGTCGACCGCATGGATACCGAACGAGAAAAAACAGGTGTCGCAACTGGCGCCTATGCAATCAACCCGGTAAACGGCCAAAAAATTCCAATTTGGGTAGCAGATTACGTACTTATGGGCTATGGCACGGGCGCAATTATGGCTGTCCCGGCCCACGATGAACGCGACTTTGCCTTTGCCGAAAAGTTTAGTCTGCCAATCGTACAGGTGGTGGAGCAGCCAGCCGACACCGAACCAGAAACATGCTATCACGGCGATGGCGTCATGATTAATTCAGAAAAATACGACGGCCTCGACACCGCCGAAGCACGCGAGAAAATCGTTGCCGATTTGCACAAAAAGCAAGTCGGCCATGAACGTGTTAATTATAAAATTCGCGACTGGCTCATTAGTCGCCAGCGCTACTGGGGTGCACCAATCCCAATTGTCCATTGCCAAAAAGACGGTCAAGTTGCGGTTCCGACCGACCAATTGCCAATTGAGCTGCCTGCCATGGAGAGCTACGAACCATCTGGCGATGGCCGCTCGCCGCTGGCGCGCGTACCAGAATGGGTTAATACCACCTGTCCAAAATGTGGCAGCCCAGCAACGCGCGAGACCGACACGATGGACGGTTTTGCGTGCTCGAGCTGGTATTTCCTGCGCTTTGCTGACCCGTACAACACCGGTGCGGCCTTTGACGCTGATAAGATTAAGTACTGGCTGCCTGTTGATACGTACATTGGCGGCGCCGAACACGCCGTCATGCATCTGCTGTACGCCCGCTTTTGGACAAAAGTCATGCATGACGCCGGCTTGATTGATTTTGATGAGCCGTTCACTTCGCTGCGTAACCACGGCATGATTTGGGCGCCAGACGGCCGCAAAATGAGCAAAAGCTTTGGTAATACGATTGCACCAGACGACCTGATTGCCGATGGCTACGGTGCTGACGCCATCCGCGTGATGGAACTGTTTATTGCGCCTTGGAACCAAGGCGCAAACTGGAGCACCGAGGGTCTGGGCGGCTGCTATCGGTTTTTGACGCGCGCTTGGACTGTTTCGCAGGAATATATCCACGGCACAAAACTCATGGCAAACCACGAACTCGAAACCCGCCTTACAATCGCCACCCATAAAACTATCAAAAAAGTCACCGAAGATCTTCACTCGATGGGCTTTAATACCGCTATCGCTGCCCTGATGGAGTTTGTCAACGAACTCTACAAAATCAAAGTCGAGCTACCACCTCATGCAGACAATCTGGCTTGGCGTGAAGCAATTAGCGCACTCGCTCAACTGCTTGCGCCATTTGCGCCGCACATTTCTGAGGAGCTATGGAGTGAGTTAGGCCACGACGATTCGGTGCATGTTGACCACTGGCCAACATGGGATGAAAAGTACCTTGTTGCCGATGTCATAACTATTGTTGTGCAGGTTAACGGCAAGCTCCGCGCAAAATTAGACGTTCCTGCTGCTGCTTCAGAGCAAGAAATCACCGCTACCGCTCTGCAAGACGAAAAGGTTGCGGCGTTTGTAGGCACTGCCAAGCCGCGCAAGGTTATCTATGTCCCAGGCCGCCTTGTGAACATTGTTCCGTAGTTGACCTGTACTACGTTTTATTTTAGTATAGGTTTGCCATACTGAAACTGTAGCGCAACTGCGCCTGCAAAGATTGGAGGTGCGCGTGGGCGAGATCCATATTCACTTTGGTCAACCGCAGCAGCGACGCCCCGGGCCCTTCGGCTCGAAGGGTTGTATATGGTTCGCTTTGGCCGTGATGGTCGCGGCCGCTGTCTTTCTTGGAGGGTTTGACTTCTCCAAGTTTTTGGGCGGCGGCACAAAAGCCGACGCCGCACCGGCTACCGGTAGTACGCAGCAGAAGTTGCTTGCGGCAGCGAGTAAGTACGACGACCTCGGCTATTCGTGGGGCGGCGGGCACAACCCGGAACGATGGGTGGCAAGTTACAAGGCTGGCCATCGTCCGGGGTTGGACTGTAGCGGATTGGTTGACGTCGCAGTCTACGTCGTCACCGGTGGCAAGATCAACAGCAGTCAAGTAGCCGAGGGATTCCAGCACGACAAGCATTGGAAGAACCTCAGCATCAGTAGCGCGGCTGCCGGCGACATTGTCTGGCGCAATCCTGGCCATCGCGGACCCATCGCCCATGTCGGTATTGTCATCGATAACGACGCCAGCGGCAAGAAGGTCAAGATCATCGAGGCCAAGACTAGTCACGCACCGTACAAGGACCAGATTCGCGTCGCGACGTATCCCTATAGTGATTTTCAGGGTGCATCGCGTCTCAACTTCAAGGGCTAGCCGCCCACCGGTTCCCGGCAATAAGCCGTCCGGTGTGGCGGCTTTTTGCTTACAAGAACCCCTTGAGCTACTTGCGGTTTTACGCTATAATATTGTCTAAGTTACATCTATAAGTTTTTAAAAGGAGTTTTCCTACATGGGTAAACCAAAGAAGCAATCAAGCCCACGCAAGACCGGTCTGCGCCGCAGCCACCTTGTTGTGAAGCTTGCCCGCATGGTCAACGCTAAATCACCAGTTAAGGCCTACACTACCAAGAACGAAACTGGCAAAAAAATGTTTGCCGTTGCTGCTGCCACCACTGAAAAAACAGCTGAAAAGCCTGCCGCCAAAGCTCCAGCTAAAAAAGCTGCCGCAAAGAAAACTGACGAAAAATAATCCCTAAAAGGGACGTTTCGTAGTACGCTTAAGTATATACATTTAAAACGCAAGAAGTAGCAAAATATGGCATCAAACCGACATCTTGGGCGTATCATAGCCTTGCAAACACTATACGAGTTTGATTTTCGCAGGCACTCTGGTGATGCAGACGCCGATCTTGATGAGATTTTGAACCGCAACCTTGAGCGGTACAATGACACAGTCGAAGACAAAGATTTTGTGAATCGGCTTGTTCATGGCACCGGTGAAAAGCTCGAAGAGCTCGATGCAGCCATTCAGCCCATCGCGCCAGAGTGGCCCCTTGGGCAAATTGCCTGGATTGACCACACTATTTTGCGCCTTGCATTGTTCGAGCTACTGCATCTGCAAGACCTCGTTCCTCCAAAAGTTGCCATCAACGAGGCCGTTGAGCTAGCCAAAGCATTTGGTGGCGACAATTCATCCAAGTTTGTAAACGGCGTGCTCGGTACCGCGTACCGCACGCTGATCGAAGGAAAAAACAATGCCGACACCAAAGCAGCCGCCAAAGACGCCGAACTTTGATAGTATCGGTCGATTTGGCGAACAATTAAACGAGCGATTCAAGAAGTATTTCACTCGCCGTAAACCGTCTATCCAAGAAGTTGTCCGCGAACCTACCGCGGGCGGTATTGTATTTCGACGCAACGAAAAGTCGAACGCAATCGAAATTTTGTTGATTCAAGACGCCAAAGATCGTTGGACTATCCCAAAGGGTCACATCGAAGAAGGCGAAACCGCCAAAGAAACAGCCGCGCGCGAAATTGGCGAAGAAACCGGCCTGACCGAAGTTGATGTTATGAGTTGGTTGGGTAAAATTCACTTTCGGTACCGTCGCCAGCAAAGTCTGGTCCTTATGACGACGCAGATTTACCTGGTCCATGCCAAAAAAGATTCACACAAGCTCAAAAAAGAAGAGTGGATGAACGGCATTGGTTGGTTCGACGTGCACGAAGCTCTCGACATGATCGAATACGAAGACATCGGCAAGCTAATTCTCTTGGCCATGAAGAAGATTCGTGACGCCGGCTTATAGTCGGCTGAGTATTGTTGTATAATACTGACAGTTATTATGGACTATAGTAAATATCAAGATTTTGCAAAAGAAACATTTGGGTTTACATTTGATAACCCAGACCTGATTGCTACGGCGTTTACGCACCGTAGTTACGTTAACGAACACAAAAAAAGCGTTAAAGAGCATAACGAACGCCTTGAATTTTTGGGCGACGCCGTGCTTGAGCTGGTTGTGACCGAATATTTGTTTAACAATTACTCTGAACCAGAAGGCATTTTGACTAACTGGCGCTCGGCATTGGTTCGCACAGAATCTATTAGCGCGGCTAGCGGCCGTTTGGAGTATGAGCCAATGCTACGATTAAGTCGCGGCGAAAAACACGGCTCTGAGCGCGCTCGTCAGCAGATTTTGGCGAACACGTTTGAGGCGGTGATTGGTGCGGTATATCTGGACAAAGGGTACGACGCGGCCAAAAAAGTTATTACTGATCATATTTTGAGCACGTTTGAGGAAATTTTAAAGACCGGCTCGTGGCGCGATCCAAAATCTCGTTTGCAGGAAGTTGCGCAGAGTATCGACGGCATGACGCCGATTTATAAGGTGCTTGGCGAAGAAGGCCCCGATCACGACAAGATCTTTCAGCTTGGCGTATATGTTGGCTCTAAATTATTGGGCAAAGGATCTGGTAGTTCAAAGCAGAACGCACAGCAGAAGGCGGCTGAGGCTGCTTTGAAGACCTATCAAGAGCGCAAGAAGTAGCGCTATTTAGGATAGCGTCAGCCAGCGCTCCCTCACCTTCGAGCAAGGCGCTTTGGAGCCGGTTCTCTGTCGCTCTTATTCCTTGCGACAGAGATTCCGCGCGGAGATTTGTCGCCGAGAGAGGATGGTGAGGG
>Ga0075364_10002292_pt1 | contig 10724 bp, 11 predicted proteins | sample EndMetdeltDD1764_FD_71517 | JGI IMG/M metagenome (GOLD analysis project Ga0075364, IMG submission 71517) | Populus endosphere microbial communities from Tennessee, USA - Endosphere MetaG P. deltoides DD176-4 | ecosystem: Host-associated > Plants > Roots > Endosphere | place: USA: Tennessee...
GAAATGGACCGTATCATCCGCTGGATAATATCAGAAACGCTCGACGGTACAGACGGGCAATAAAAAAAAAGACGGGTCATGCCCGTCTTTTGGTCTAACGATTGTGAATTACAGCGCAGCTTCTAGCGCGGCCCATTCAGCAGCCTCGTCGTCTTCAGGGACGTTGACGCTTACCTGATCACCTGGCTTAGCCTTGAAATAGGTTACGCTGGCGAGTAATACGCGGAAGTCCTTGTCGCCTACGCTCACGTAGTAGTGGCCGTTCTCAAGCTTAAGCGCACCTACAACCTGCTTGCGCGGGATGGGGCCAATTTGCTTGTACAGGAACGTGCCGTCATCTGCGATAGTGAGCTTAAGGATGTCGCCCTGGACCAGCTTGGACTTGCTGGCATAGTTCGCAGGAACAGGATATACCTTACCATCCGAGCCGACCATGTTCTGACCGTCAAATACACCTTCGATAACTTTGCCCAGATTTTCTTCCTGGGAGACTGGTGCAACTTTTTCATCGTCACCTACCAGACTGATTAACAGTTCGGTAGCCGCAGCGAGGTTAGTTTCAGCCTCTTGGATAAGAGCCCGGAGCCGTTTAATTTGTTTCTCTGGTACGTCTGCCATGTTTGTTGTCTGTCTCTCTTATTTCACCTTGTCTCACACGGAAGTGTTTGTTTGTCTACACTTACACCTAAAACTACCATGTTTGATAAGTCAAGTCAAAAATATAATAGCGAGCTGTGGATAAAGCCTTACAGCTCTCTGTTTTTGTACGACGAAATCCAGTATAGCAAAGCTTCAGCTTTTTGCCCGAAGTTTTATTGTCAACATGCCGCACATAACTTATCCTTGCTCGTCCGTAGTAAGACTGTCGGTCACCAGGTTAATTGCGGTCGTAACCTGATCGCCGTCTTCGTCTGGTTGAGTGTTGTTTTTGCGAATGGGCGCGTCGTAAAAAGGTATCGGTGAATAGCAGATAGTGCTCGGTTCGCGCGGGTTTCCTATGCGCAAACTTCCTCCTACCAGGGCGTCCATGACCTGGTTATATGTAACACCTGGAAAATGCGGGCCGAGCAAGTACTCGTCACGCTTCCATTCTTCCCCTGCGCCTAATTCATTTCGCATTTCAGCTAAAATACCGATAACCTCTCCCAGCACAGGAAGCCGCCAGTGCTCGCCCCTGGCATGCAGTGAAACTCTGGATAATGCCACTATCTCCAATAGTCGTTGGGTCATTTCCTGTGCGCCCTCAGGCATATCCTTGCATGCAGCCGGGTCGGCAAGCTTGCCTAATCCGTATGTGTCACGCCAGTGGCTATTGCCATATGAAACGCCCTGCAGCACGGTGTGAGCCCGTCGGAAAGCTTCGGCTAAATATAATTCTTCGCCCCAGCCAGGTGCGGATTCGGGTGTATGCATCCACGGCTCAGTTCCTACTACATCCTCTGAACGAAATATTTCATCGACAATACACAGCCGAACCGCAAGCTCAGGGTTGCTTGTTAGCTCCGGAAATTGCTCAGCAGTCATTTATTCCTCCTCAGTTTCATCTTCTGGCGTTTCTGGGCGGCCAAGCGTTTCATCGATTATTCTGTCGATGATGGCCGGCATTGTCTCATCACCAACAAGTGGTTCGGCAAGACTTCCCAGACGCAGCACACTTGATCCGGATACGCGGCGCAGCAGATCGTCAATGTGGCCATGTGGATCTGGCTCTTCCATGCTAGTGGTTCTTCCACCTGGAAAGGGAGGCCTTTCTTGCCAGCATGCCACTTCAGGTTGTTCGGGATTGCCGACGCGCAGATGCCCATCTAGGATAGCTTTAAGGATGTGCTCGTCGTCTATGCCAGGAAAGGCCGGAGGATTCTGTTCACCGTCAGCGACTCGCCTGCGGAATTCTTCGGCAACTCCCAATTCGGCACGAACTATATCAATTTCCCGGGCAACTGTCCGGGGGTCTGGCAATGCCCAGGTCTCATTGACCGCATGCACCGGCACGCGTGACAGTAGTATGAGCTGCAATATGCGTTCTGTACCCAGCTGCACACCTTCGGGCTCGCCAATAAAGGCCTCGTCGTCCGTGAGGTGTATCAGGCTGTATGTGTCGGTCCAGTACTTTTTCCCATAAGAAATCGCCTGCAGGATTTGTCGCCCCCGCTTAAATGCTTGAGCACTGTCATGGTCAACGCCCCAGCCATCAAGTACTTGCTCTTCCCTGTCACCGGGAAATGAGTCGATTGACCCGTCGGCAGCAATAACCTCGTCCCACAGACAGGTGCGCAACTCCCTATCTAAAGGCAGCGGATGTTCATTTTTTTCGTTTTCCATAAGCATTTACTATACAGAAAAGAACCCGAAGCCGAAGCCTCAGGTTCTTTCATGGTTTATTTGGTAGAACTAGGCAAGTTCTACAGTAGCGCCGGCGTCAACGAGAGCCTTCTTGGCGTTCTCAGCATCTTCCTTGGCAGCCTTTTCGAGGATGGTCTTAGGAGCACCATCAACGAGAGCCTTAGCTTCACCAAGACCAAGACCAGTAATGTCTTTAACAGCCTTGATAACTGCTACCTTCTGAGCGCCTGCGTCCTTCAGGACAACGTCAAACTCAGTCTTTTCGTCTTCTGCAGGACCAGCTGCAGCAGCAGGACCAGCAACAGCAACTGCAGCAGCAGCTGGCTCAATGCCGTATTCATCCTTAAGGATGTTCTTAAGTTCGTTTACTTCGAGGACAGTCAACTTGGTCAAGTCTTCTGCCAGTTTCTTCAAATCAGCCATTTCTGTGATTCCTTTCTAAATGCTATTAAGCGTTGGCCTTCTCTTTAACCCCATCCAGGAGCGCGTGCAAATTGCCTGAAAGGCCGTTTGTAACGTCGTGGACTGGTGAAAGCAAGGTTGCAACAACCTGAGCGATAAGCTCGTTTTTGCCTGGCAAGGCAGCCAGGGCTTTGACCTCGTCTGCGCTGGCAAACTTACCCTCTGGGGTAATAGCGCCAACGAATTCGATGGTTGGGTTAGCCTTTGCGAAGTCAGCCAATGCTTTAGCTGGTGCTACTTCGTCTTCGCTGTTGAAAGCGTAGAGAAGCATACCATTCAGTTCACTGGTGTCGACATCCTTGAGGGTGTCGCTGGCTTGCAATGCCTTAATGACTAACCGGTTTTTGACAACCTGCACCTTGGTGCCGCTGTCGCGGGCGTCGCGGCGAAGCTGCTGAATTGCCTTAACTGTTGTGCCTTCGTATTTGGCAACAACGGTCATCTTTGCAGATGTAAGCATGTCAGAAACTTCTTTTACAACGTCGTCTTTCTGTTGTTTGGTTAAAGCCATATGTTTCCTTTATTACTTTTAAAAATCTTCGACCTAGATTTTAAAGAACAAAAAAGTCTTTGGTTCTCGCATTACCAAAGACTGGGAAAAATAAACAAGTTCAATTGTTTGCTCTTCCTAGGTAGCTGATTAAGCCTTTCGGCGGCTACTGTCTTCGGTGTTGAGACTGTGGTTATTTTAACCCGTCATTGCTTTTGTGTCAACCTGTTAGGCTGAATATTTGCCGGACATTTACAGGATACTGGCATGTTCGGCAGAAGAGCGCTCGCTTTGCGGTAATCGGGCCTCTTTGCGTAGGTAATCAAGGAAGATATTTTGCAGCTGTGCGTACGCTTCTTGCGGAATCCATTCTTCGGGGCCGTGATGTCCACCTCCGGTCGGATAGAAGATGGCGCATGGAATGCCTTTCGCAGCAAAGAATCGGGCGTCGCTGCCGGCATTCGAGATAGTGGTGCCTGTCGGGTAGCCTACTTGTTTTTCGATGCTCGCCGCAAACGACTTTAGATACGGGTTTTCAGGGTCATTGATGCACGGCGCTGAATACACCTCGCTTGTTATCCGCGCATCGTACTTTTTGAATAGTAATTTAGCCGCATTCATCAGGTTTTTTTCATCTTCTACGCTGGCATATCTAAAATCGAAAGTGGCATTGGCTTTTCCAGGCACCTGGTTCATGGCGTCACCGGCATGTATGCGAGAGAGCGTACAAGTACTGGTGTTCCAATCTGGCTGCTTTGGGAATAACTCCTTAATGTCGTTGGTCAGTTGCACCAGATGCGTAAGGGCGCTGTCGCCTTCCCATGGCCGTGAACCATGTGAACTTTTGCCTTCAATCTCGAAGTCAACTAGCCACAGGCCTTTGGCGAATGTTTCGAGTGCCCAGTCCCGGCCGCCATCAGGGATTACACACATGCTAGGCAGATAGCCCGCATCGAGCAGTGGTACTGTGCCATTAAAACCACCGAACTCTTCGTCAGTGACGATCATCAGCCCAAAATCATATTCGTGCAATTCATCCTGTAACGTATCAACGACATCAAGATAGGCTGCAACTGAAGACTTCATATCCACCATACCGCGGCCAATAAGCTTGCCGTCCTTGTGCTGGAACTTGAAGTGCTCCGGATCCGCGGGCACGACATCAACATGGCCAACGAGCATAACAGTTGGTTTCATGGTGCGTTGTGTTGTAGCGATCAGGGATTCGTAGCCACCAAATTCAAACCGTTTGACATGCATGCCCCGCTCACTCAAAAACCTATCGATAAATTCGATAGCATCATGGTTGGCGTCGTAGGCACCGGTAATTGAGGGGATTTCAATTAGTGTCTTCAATGTTTGGAATGAATGTTTCATAATCTCTTTCTTATATAGTAAAAACCCGCCGAGGGCGGGTTGAGTTCTTGTTATGCAAAAAACTACCCGCTAGGAGTGGGGAGAGAGAATGACGATGAACATCATTTTTGCCATAGGCCTTATGATGATCCCCCGTTGTCGAAAAGTCAAGGCATTATCGATATGAAAGCTAGGCTTTTTTGGTTGGCCCGGCGGCGTGCATGGCCTCGGCTAATTGGGGGTGGATCTCGCTGATCTTCTTATACATATCATCGATGATATCGCGATATGCTTTTGATTCGCTGACCGGCAAAGCGCTTGTCGCATGAATCTGGAATGCTTCCCGAGCATTGTAAGTAAGTTTGCCACGCACTTTGTGGCCGAGTAAGGTGGCATACTGTGCCTCTTGAGTGTAGCCTGCTTCCTGCAGGATGCTATATAGCCGGAGGCTTAGGTCAAAACATGCTTCGTACTGGTCGATCATATCTGCTGCTTCCACTGCGGCTGGCATGTCGTAGCCATAGCGCGGTGTGGGCTCCTGCATTTCTGTAGCGTCGGTTATTTGGCGCTGCTGCAGACGACGGAACGTGTCATAGTCGCACACGATGTCCCAGCTGTAATGAATTTTTTCCAGTGCGCGTCCCGGATAATGGTTGTAGTTAGGGCGTTCACCGACATACGTCTCCAACACATTGGCTTTGGAAGTATACGGCCAATCTTGGACGGCTTTGCGTAGTTCCTGCAACGGTAGCGTACTGTATTTGTAGAGAATTTCAGGCACCAGATCTAACTCATTACGCGGCCATACGTCAGTTAACTGCACCGGCTGTGCAGGGTTGGCGTAGTGGTCGGGTAGCAATTCCGCAGCAAGCCGTTTCACCTTTTTGTTGGTAGTCGCCCGGTACGCCAGTGCTGCGCCGCCACGTTCGGGCGTAGCAACGCGTTCCATAAAGGCAGGAGCAACCTTGCGGGCTTCGATAAGGATGGACTCCCCAACCTTGCGCGCTTCGGTTAACGGATCACTCATCAAACGTACGATCAGGCGCTCCAGAGCCTCGCCGGTGGCATAAATACCTACCGGCGCAGCCGCCGCCAATGGCAATACTGGCCGCAAGATAGCCCGTGCAGTTGACTGCACCGTTTGATGCCAGGCGGCTCCTTCGCCCTCACTTGCCTGGCGCTCTTCCTGTAGCTGGCCGGCAACTCCCACAAGCAGTTCGTTATAGAGGTTAAAAATCTGATCCATGTACGCGCAGTACTGTTCTTTCACCCGTGGTTCAAAGTAGTCAGGAACATAATACCGGTAGCGACCCTGCGTGTCCTTTTGTTCGAAGGCCACATTCTGCGTCAGCAAATCAAGGTGTGCCGAGGACCTGCCTCCTTCGATTTTGGCAGCGAGCAGGTTGCTGGACTGTTCGATCATCAGGTGCATAGCGGTCAATTTACGAACCGGCCCCTCGCCGTGCAGCTCAATGATGCGGCGTTGCAGCTCTTCGTCTTTGCTATTCGTATCGGCGATAATTTCACCCAGGATTGTGCGAAGCTCGTCGTTAGTGTTTGCTAGCCGTGTCATCACTGCAACTGCAGCGTCGTGGCTGAGGCGTGCGGTAAATGCGTACACCTTACTGTCGATAGCCGTGACGGTGTCGTGGAGCTGTACTGATTTAGACTGCGCTTTTTGGATTTCGGCGCGCGCCAGTGTGTGCGCAGGACTAGACATATTCTCAATGGATCCCTTGCGATTGTGCTTTGCTGGCAACAGTGGCACTGTCTTCTGCCAGATCAGATCGTGAATAGTCTCGATGTCGAGGATGTTGTTGCTGCGAACGCAGTCTATCCTGCTGAAATCATTTGGGAATAGCTGGCACAGGTCGTCGTATACCGTTACCGAACGTTGCATGTGGCTCAGGTCAGCCTCGTGAATATCTAATTCTTTATCAGTGTAACTGCGGGCTCCTTTGCTGGCGACCTGCTTCTGAGCCACTTCAGCAGGCATACGTAATACTATGCTGACATTCGGGCGCGGAATACGCAGCATTTCAAATTCAAGATTGTCCAGCCAGATAAAAAAGCCTCGCCGCTCCTCGGCATGCTGGAACTTGGTGCCCTGGTGAGCCATACTCGAACCGACAAATCGGTTTGCGAGTACTACCTTGCCTTGCGAGAGCGCTTCACGAATCTTTGGTGCCGCCTGGTAGCGGTCCAAGGCATAGAACAGTGATGCCGTATACGGCCCTACTTCATCAGCGGAACCATATTTGCCATTAAGATACTGCCCTACGAAAAAACTTGATGGCTGGTCGTATTGCGGAAAATCAAACACAGCCACGTCGTAGCCCTCATTGGCTAATCGCGTCGCCAAGTGTTTACATTGCGTTCCTTTTCCAGATCCGTCAGTCCCCTCGATGGCTATAAAAACGCCGCGGCCTGTAGTAGTCATTCTCTGCCCTCCAGCTTTTTGCCACCCCTCTACGTGTATTTAGCCACAATCTCGCAGCACATGCAACTCGCTTGTCCTTATGACAACACTTTATAGAGTTCTTGAAGCGCAGTATCTTTTGTGCCACACTTTAGAGAATGAAAGTATTTATTATTGCCGCGCTGACTGCAGATGGATTCATTGGCCGTAACGCCGGCCATCTGGCCGACTGGACCAGTTCCGAAGACAAAAAACTTTTTGTTTCACTAACAAAACAGGCCGGAACGATGGTTATGGGCTCCCGCACCTTCGCGACTATCGGCCGTGCACTGCCAGGCCGAAAGACAATCGTATACACCTCAAAGCCCGATGAGTTTTCAGTTGAGGGTGTCGAAGCAACCAATGAGCCACCCGCCGCCTTGTTGCAACGGTTGGCCGCAGCGGGCGTCGAGGCCGTAGCAGTCTGTGGCGGAGCTTCTATTTACGGATTATTTATGCGCGCTGGCGTGGTCGACGAGCTCTACATCACCGTTGAACCAATCCTGTTCGGCACCGGCATCACGCTCTTTGATGCTGAGACTGAAACCAGATTGCAGCTTCTTGAAACTAAGCAGCTCAATGACAATACAGTCTTGCTGCACTATGCGGTAGCTCCCGCCTAAGGCCTACAATGGATGGCAAAACAGTCACTAGGATTTTGCAAGCATACAAAGTCCCTTACGTGGCAGTTGATGCGCCGCAAAAAGGGTACCGCAACTATTCGTACCCTGTGACCACCTCAAGCGGCGAATCGCTCAATCTCATTATTTATAAATCTGAACCTGGAATCCTAGCGCGCATTAAAAATGCTAACGCCGTAGCTGATTTTGTACACGCTGCTGGCTTTCCTGCTCGCCGAACGGCTGACAGTCGCATTTTGCAGATGCAAGCTTCACAGCGGACACGGTATGCCTCGTTGTATTACTACTTACCCGGAGACACCATTCCCTGGGAAGATTACACCAAAGACCATATTAAACTGTTAGGCAAGACCTTGAGCGACATGCACGCTGCACTTCAAGCGTACGACGGCGGACATCTACCTGACGTTACAGACGAATACTTGGTGATACTGGAGCGCATGCGACGTTACTTCAGCGATATTCAGGTACAAAAAGCCCTTGGCGAAAAGTTACTGTTGAATGTCGACATCGCAGCGTTAGAACAGTTCAAACAACTGTTGATCGGAACTCGGCTATTGCCCGGCAAGCAGGCACTCCATATGGACTTCGTCCGCAGTAATATCCTGTTTGACGACACTCCGTACGACAATACGTTGGACGTCAGTATCACAGGCATCCTTGATTTTGAAAAGACAGCTTTCGGCCACCCGCTATTCGACATTGCACGGACACTCGCTTTCCTTATGGTTGACTGCAAACGAAAAGAGCCCGCCAAAGTGCGCAAGTATTTCCTGGGGTCCGGGTATATAAAGCGCGGCGCTGCCATGCTGCCTTCAAAACATACTGAGCTGCTCGATGCGCTTGTCGATATGTTCCTGTTCCATGACTTCTATAAGTTCCTAAAACACAATCCGTATGAAGATTTACCCAATAACGAACATTTCATCCGCACCGCCCAACAGCTTATGCCAAGCAAGCTAGTTTATCCGGTGCCACTAACAGTAGGAAGGACGGACTACCCTGACGGAGAACGATAGCAACTTCCAAGATGACCCTGTGCTCAAGGTATTTAATAAAATTGCAAAGACCCTAGGCGATCAGGGTGTATACGCAGATGCGGAAAGTCCGCCTGAATTGCGCCAGCAAGAAGACCTGGTGGCGCAATGTGAGTTAATCCATATGCAATTTCGTGGCAACCAGCAACCCATTCCCATTGCACGCGACGCCGAGCAACTGCGAGCGGCAATTGAGGTGCGCTGCCGCGTCGGCCTCGCGGAAATGATGCAGCGCTGCGGAGACGATCCCGAGGTTGAGTATGCTGGCTACGCACTCGTCCCGTATCGTTATCCTATGCAGCGCACTGACTTTACCAACCCTGGGCTCATCAATAGGTCGAGAAGTGTTGCCGATCAGCCTCCAGAAAACCCTAGAGATGATTATCTGCTCGATCCTGCTCATTGCTTCGACAGGTGCTTACTTGCCGGCCAGTACCCCAGGGTATGGGGAGTAAGTACACATATGCAGGATGATTATGCGCAAAGGGGGTATGTTTTGGGACCCGTTATCAGGCGAAAAGACGACGACCCGGATATTGATGACCATACCCAATACGAAAATATGGAATTTGACCTATCGGGCACCGTATTCATACCTGGTGATATGCTAGTCGAACTATTGCGCGAACGATATCCTGAACTTCGTGAAAGACAAAGCATGAGGCAGACCTTGCCCCACACATTTTTAACCGAGAGGTTCAGTCTGGCCCCTCCTATAGACCGCTTTACGCACGAATGGTTAGCCATACGCCAGGAGTGGGAAAATACTCATGACGAACGCCAAGGAGAAGAGTAGCTATTATATGTTATAATATATTAAATTATGGCTTACGAAGCAAATTACATAACAGCACCGAACGTTAATCCTGAGCTCTCTGCCATTGAAAACATGTCAATTATGACACCGGCCGAGGTCCGTTGGCTGCAAGTCGCGGGCTTACTTGACGTCAATCAATTCACAGATGAGCAGATTCACCCGGAGGTATTGGCTGCTTTGGAGCCAGGAGACGAGATGTACTTTTTAGTGCCGCACCCTGAACGCCACGACATGGAGAAATTGAGCGTTACTATTTCTCGCAATACCGCTGACACAATAACGAGTCGCGATCTTGCAATTGACGGGCTTCAGCGTCTTGGCCTACTGAGAGCAGGGTCGGTATGGGAAGATTATCGTGCGCACGATGTAGTGACAATTTATTCAGAATTACATGGTGCTGTCCGTTTTGGTTTTGATACCAAAACTGGAAGACGTTTTATGCCGGAGAGCGTTGAGGGCATACACCCAGGCAGGGGCTGGTCTATCATAAACGCATCCGGAAGGCTTAGCCTCGAACTCAGTTTTGCTACGCCGTCACTCACGGCACGCGCGAGCACGGGGCCAGAACAGCAAATTCCCGTATCTCCTGACAAGACCGATGCAGTAACGCAGGCTATTAGGCGCATAACCGATACTATGAGGCCCCCCACAGATTAGGCTTTGGAATGGATCTCAACACAGATTGTAGAAGACGCGCTGGGAATATCAACAAACCTGTCATGCGAGCAACAGCAATGCACTTACAGTAAGAGTCACTAGATGGTAGAATAGGCAAAAGGACTAACGGAGGGATCCCTTACATGGCTTCTGCATGGAAGAAGAGACTTATTTCGCAGAGTGATTTGATGAATCTGCACGACAAACTCAAAGAGAAAGACCGCAAAATAGTCTTCACTGCTGGATCTTGGGATTTATTACACGTTGGCCAGTGCCGCTACCTGGAGGAAGCTAAAGCCCGAGGCGATATTCTGGTCGTAGGGGTGAGTAGTAACGAAGCTATCCGCAAAGTGAAAGGCCCTAACAAACCTATCTTGGATGAAAAAGTCAGAGCCGAAATGTTAACGTATCTTCGTCCTGTAGATTTTGTAACTGTTTTGCCAGAGCCAAGTTGCGTACCTGC
>Ga0075364_10002294_pt1 | contig 10721 bp, 8 predicted proteins | sample EndMetdeltDD1764_FD_71517 | JGI IMG/M metagenome (GOLD analysis project Ga0075364, IMG submission 71517) | Populus endosphere microbial communities from Tennessee, USA - Endosphere MetaG P. deltoides DD176-4 | ecosystem: Host-associated > Plants > Roots > Endosphere | place: USA: Tennessee...
ACCGCCGCCGCTATCTCAACGCACGCGCCACGCTGGGCGAACTGCTGCAGCTGGGCGCGCTGCCGGTGGTCAACGAGAACGACACCGTGTCGGTGGACGAGCTCAAGCTCGGCGACAACGACAACCTGGCCGCGACGGTGGCGGCGCTGATCGACGCCGATGCGCTGTTCATCGCCACCGACATCGACGGTCTGTATACCGCCGATCCGCGCCGACACGCCGATGCGCAGCCGCTGCACGACGTACCCGAGCTCACGCCCGAGGTGCTGGCGATGGCTGGCGGCTCGGGCAGCGCGGCCGGCACCGGCGGCATGCGCACCAAGCTGGAGGCCGCGGCCAAGGCCGGGCGCGTGGGCATCGACACCTTCCTGTTCAACGGCCGCAACGGCGACGTGGTGCGGGCGCTGGCGCAGGGCCGGCTGCATGGCACCCGCATCCACGCCGGCCAGAGCCGCGACGCCGCGCGCAAGTACTGGTTGCGGCACGCGCCGCTGGAACCGGGCTGCATCCTGGTCGATGCCGGCGCCGCGTCGGCGCTGGCCGACAAGGGCGCCTCGCTGCTGCCCGGCGGCGTGACCGGTGCCGAGGGCGACTTCCGCCGGGGCGACATGGTCGCGGTGCTGCTGCGCGATGGCGACGGCGAGCAGCGGATCGCACGCGGGGTCAGCCAGTACTCGGCGGTGGACATCCGCCGCATCGCACGCCGGCACTCGCGCGACATCGAGGCGATCCTCGGCTACAACTACGGTGGCAACGTGATCCACCGCGACGATCTGGTGCTGCTGTAGTGGGTGAAGGGTGAAGGGAAAAGAGTGAAGCGTCAGAACCGCTTTGATCTTTCCAATGCACTGCACACCGATTGCGGCTTCACCATCGCGTTTCACCCTTCACCCTTCACCCTTCACCCTTCACCCTTCACCCTTCACCCTTCACCCCCAACGGTCCCGCTGCCATGACGATCAAGACCCTCGCCCTGCAGTGCCGCGATGCGGCGCAGACGCTGGCCACGCTGTCGTCGCCCGCCAAGCGCGACCTGCTCGAGGCGATGGCCGCCGCGCTGGAAGCCGATGCAGGTCTCATCCTGGAAGCGAACGCGCGCGATCTCGAGGCCGCCAGGGGCAAGGGCACCGGCAGCGCGATGCTCGATCGGCTGGCGCTCGATCAGAAGCGTCTGGCCGGTATCGCCGCCGCGCTGCGCGAAGTTGCCGCGCTGCCCGATCCGGTCGGCCAGGTGACCCGTGAGGACGTGCGTCCGAACGGCATCCGCGTGCAGAAGGTGCGGGTGCCGCTGGGCGTGATCGCGATGATCTACGAGGCACGACCGAACGTGACCGCCGATGCCGCGGCGCTGTGCATCAAGGCCGGCAACGGCGTGATCCTGCGCGGCGGCTCGGAGGCGATCCATTCCAATACCGCGATCGCCGCGGCGCTGAAGCGCGCGTTGGCCGCCGCCGGCGTGCCCGAGGCCGCGCTGACCCTGGTCACCGACCTGCGTCGCGAGACGATGCTGGAGCTGCTGCAGCTCAACGACATCGTCGACCTGGCGATCCCGCGCGGAGGTGAAGGCCTGATCCGCTTCGTCGCCGAGCATGCGCGGGTGCCGGTGATCAAGCACTACAAGGGCGTCTGCCATCTGTTCGTCGATGCCAGCGCCGACATCGATCTGGCGCTGCGTCTGCTGGTCGACGGCAAGGTCTCGCGGCCGTCGGCGTGCAATTCACTGGAAACGCTGCTGGTGCATGCCGACATCGCGCCGCGCTTCCTGCCTGCAGCCGCCGCGGCGCTGCGCGAGCGTGGCGTCGAGCTGCGCGGCGACGCAGCCAGCCGCGCGCTCGTCGATGGTCTGGGGGAAGCCGGTGAGGAGGATTACGCGGCCGAGTTCCTCGACCTGATCCTGGCGATCCGTGTCGTCCCCGACCTGGACACCGCCATCGCCCACATCCGCCGGCACGGATCGGACCACACCGAGGTGATCGCCACCGCCGACGCGGCCAATGCCGAGGCCTTCGTGCAGGCGCTGCGCTCGGCGGTGGTGATGGTCAACGCCTCCTCGCGCTTCTCCGATGGCGGCGAGCTTGGCTTGGGGGCCGAGATCGGCATCTCGACCACGCGCCTGCATTCCTACGGCCCGATGGGCCTGGAAGCGCTGACCGTGGAGCGCTTCGTCGTGCGTGGCGAGGGACAGGTCAGGCACTGAGCATGCCGGCGGCTGGATGACGCCGCCGGGGACAGCGCGTGTGGTGGTCGCCGGTGGCGCGTGGATCGTGCCGACCTGCGACACGCGTATCTGTCCGTGGCTCGCCGGTGCGTATGCGCGAAGTGCGGACGCGTGCATCCTCCGGCGTCCGGGGCGCCGTGCGTCACCGGGCCGCGCTGCACCTCCTACCAGCGGTCCTCGAGCAGCTGCGGCCGGCAGACGAACCAGGCGCCGATCGCGGTCAGGCTGACGCAGCCGAGCAGGAAGGCGAACGGCAGCGTCCAGCCGTGGCTGCGTTCGTGCAGCCAGCCGAACAGCAGCGGACCCAGGCAGCTCAGGCTGTAGCCGACGCCCTGCATGAAGCCCGACAGCGCCGCCGAGCCTTCCGGCGTGCGCGTGCGCAGGTTGATCAGGGTCAGGGTCAGCGGGAAGGTGCTGGGGCCCAGGCCGAGCAGTACCACCCACAGCACCGGCAGGCTCATCGGCGCCCACAGCAGCCCGGCGAACGCACCCAGGTAGGCCAGCACGCACAGCAGCACCAGCGGATAGGGATTGCGCAGACGCGTGGCCAGCGCCGGCATCGACAGTGCGCCGACCAGGCCGAGCGCCGAGAACAGCGCGACCATGCTGCCGCCGAAGGCGCGGCTGGCGCCGGCCTCCACCAGCAGCCGCGGCAGCCAGGTGAACATCGAGTAGGTCACCAGCGAGGTCATGCCGAACATCACCGCCATGCCCCAGCCGAGCGAGGTGCGCCACACCCGGCCGCGTGGGCGCGCAGCGCCGAGTTCGGGGGCGGCGTCGCCCGGCGTCACCGCGGCGTCGTGGATGCGCGCGAGCAGCGCGTTGCCATGCGTCCCGGCGCGCAGCACGCCGATCCACGACAGCGCGGCGGCGACGGCCATCAGCGACCACACGCCGAGCGAGACCCGCCAGCCGGCCGCATCGGCCAGCGGTACCGCCAGCAGGGCCGGCAGCATCGTGCCGACCTGCAGGATGGTGATGTAGGCCGTGCTGACGGTGCCCACGCGCGACGGGAAGTAGCGCTTCACCAGCGGCGGCAGCACCACGTTGCCGATGCCCATGCCGGCCAGCGCCACCGCGGAGCAGACCAGCAGGCCGCCGGTACCGCCGACGAACGAGCGCATCAGCAGCCCGGCCGCGGCCAGCACCATCGCCAGCAGCGCGGTGCGCTCCAGCCCGATGCGGTGGCCGATCGCCGGCGTCGCCACGCCGAACACCGCGAAGGCGGCGGTGGGCACCATGCCGAGCACGCCGGTCATGGTCGGGCCGAAACCGAACGCGCTACCGAGCACGTCCAGCAGCGGCGTCAGCGAGGTCACCGCGGTGCGCAGGTTGAACGCGGCCAGCAGGATGCCGGTCAGCACCAGCCATTGCCCGCTGCGCTGCGGAGGGGAGGAGGGCATGGCGGATGGCGGCATTGCGGAGTCCTCGAGCGGCGCCGGCCCCGGGCCGGCGGTCTCGCGGGACGCGTCGGCGCCAGCGGGCGCCAGAAAGCAAAAAACCGGCGCGAGGCCGGCATCTGCGTGTCACACCTGATTGGTCGGGGAGACAGGATTCGAACCTGCGACCTCTACGTCCCGAACGTAGCGCTCTACCAGCCTGAGCTACACCCCGATTGAGCCGCCCATGATACCGGCATCGTCGGGTTTGGGCAACAATCCGTGAAGCATTTTCTTCACATGCCCGACCCGATGCCGGTCGGCGGTGCGTCGTGTCATTCGCCCGGTTTGGCGCCCGAACTCGGAGAGTCGGTTGCCGCGCGGCGGGCCAATGTCGCTTCGCGGTGCGCAATATAGGCGTTCGCGCCGAAAATGACCAGCGCGCCGGCCAGCGTCCAGCGATCGATCGCTTCGTCGAACAGCAGCCAGGCCAGGACCGCGACGATCGGCAGCTGCATGAAGCCGATCGGAGTCAGTGCCGAGACCTCGCCGAGCTTGAGCGCGCGCGTCCACAGCATGTGCCCGCCGGTGCCGAACAGGCCCGCCGCGGCCAGCCACAGCCAGACGATGCCCTGCGGCCACTGCCAGACGCTGAGCGCGGGCAGCAGCGACATCGGCACCCACAGCAGCGTGGTGTAGAGGACGATGCGGTCGGCCGGCTCGGTGGCCGACAGCTGCTTGATCTGGATCGCCACCAGGCTGGACAGCAACGCGGCCAGCAGCGCGATCATCGTGCCGGTGCTGAAGCCGGTGGTGCCGGGCCGCACGATCAGCAGCACGCCGGCGAAGCCCAGCGCCACCGCTGCCCAGCGCCGCACGCGGACCTGCTCGCCGAGCAGGGCGGCCGCGGCGATGGTCGCGAACAGCGGCGTGGAATACGAGAGCGAGATCGCCTGCGCCAGCGGCAGATGGCCGATCGCCCAGAACCCGGCGATCATCGAGCACACGCCGATCAGGCAGCGGAAGATGTAGCGCGGGAACTGGGTCGTGCGCAGCAGGCCCGGGCCATGCCGCAGCAGCAGCGGCAGCGCCGCCACCAGCCCGAACAGGTTGCGGAAGAACGCGACCTCGAAGGTGTGCAGGCTCTCCGAGGCCAGGCGGATGGCGATGACCATCATCGCGAAGAACGCGGTGCTGCCGAGCATCAGCAGCGCGGCGCGGATGGGTACGGGCAGGTCGCGCGGCACGGCCGTCATCGGTGCGCGGCGGCCGGTACCGCCGCCAGGCCATCGGTGGACGCCGGGCTGCTCACCACTGTGCGCCGATCAGCCGCGGCTCGGGGTCGAGCGCCACGCCGAAGCGGTCCTGGACCGAGCCGGCGATGCGCCGGGCCAGGGCGAGCAGCTGCGCGCCGCTGGCCTGGCCGTGGTTGACCAGCACCAGCGCGTGCTCGGCGGACACGCCGGCGTCGCCCTCGCGCGCGCCCTTCCACCCGGCCGCTTCGATCAACCAGGCCGCCGACAGCTTGCGCTGCGCGTGACCGGCCTCGAACACCGGCAACGCCGGGTGCGCGGCCTTCAGCGCGTCGGCACGCGACGTGGCCACCAGTGGATTCTTGAAGAAGCTGCCCGCGTTGCCGGTCACCGCCGGGTCGGGCAGCTTGCGGCGGCGGATGCGGATCACCGCGCCGGCCACGTCGCTGGCGCTGGGCTGGGCGATGCCGCTGGCCGCCAGTTCCTCGGCGATGCCGGCGTAGCCGGTGCGCAGCGGGGCGTGGCGCGGCAACGCCAGTTCGAGCGCGACCAGCAGGTAGCGGTCCGGCGTGCGCTTGAACACGCTGTCGCGGTAGCCGAACGCACAGGCGTCGCGGTCCAGCCGGACCAGCTGGCCGGCCTCGCGGTCCCAGGCCTCGACCGCGTGCACGAACTCGCCGACCTCGGTGCCGTAGGCGCCGATGTTCTGGATCGGGGCCGCACCGGCATGGCCGGGGATCAGGGCCAGGTTTTCCAGGCCGCACAGGCCCTGCCGCAGGGTCCACAGCACCAGCGCGTGCCAGGCCAGGCCCGCGTCGGCGCGGACGATCGCGTGGTCGTCGTGCTCGGACAGGATCCGCACGCCCGCCGCCTGCAGGGCCAGGACCACACCGGGCGCGTCGTCGGCGAACAGCAGGTTGCTGCCGCCACCCAGCGGAAGCAGCGGCAGGCCGCGGATCTGCGGCAGGTCCAGCGCCTCGGGCAGGGTGGCGGTGTCGTTGACCTCCAGCATCCACGGCGCCCGCGCGGGGACGCCAAAGGTGTTGCGCGCCGAGAGGTCGGCGTCGCCGTACAGCCGGTACAGGGACGTCATGCCGGGTCGGCCGTCCCGCGGCTGGGCGATTCCTTGCGCCGGCGCATCGCGTCCACGCACTCGGCGATCAGCTGCGGCCCGCGGTAGACCAGGCCGCTGTAGCACTGCACCAGGCTCGCGCCGGCAGCCATCTTGGCCACCGCGTCGGCGCCGGACAGGATGCCGCCCACGCCGATCAGCGGAACCGACTCCGGCAGCCGTGCGCGCAGCCGGCGCAGCACCAGCGTCGACTGGCCCATCAGCGGCGCGCCCGACAGACCACCGGTTTCCGAGGCGTGCCGGTGCCCCTGCACGCTGGTGCGGGCGATGGTGGTGTTGGTCGCGATCACGCCATCGACCGCCAGGTCGCCGAGCACGCGCGCGGCGGCGTCGATGTCGTTGTCGCTCAGGTCCGGAGCGACCTTCACCAGCAGCGGCACGCGGCGGCCATACTGCGCGCCCAGGCGTTCCTGCGCCTCGCGCAGCGCGGCGACCAGGCGGCGCAGCGCCTGCTCCTCCTGCAGCTCGCGCAGGCCGGCGGTGTTGGGCGAGGAGATGTTGACGGTGATGTAGTCGGCCAGCGGGTAGACGCGCTCCAGGCAGTGCAGGTAATCGCGCGCCGCGTCCTCGTTGGCGGTGTCCTTGTTCTTGCCGATGTTGATGCCGAGCAGGCCGCCCTTGCGGCTGGCGCGCTCGACGTTGCGCACCAGCGCGTCGACGCCGCCGTTGTTGAAGCCCAGGCGGTTGATCAGGGCCTGGTCGCCGACCAGCCGGAACATCCGCGGCTGCGGGTTGCCCGGCTGCGGGCGCGGGGTGACCGTACCGATCTCGACGAAACCGAAGCCCAGCGCCAGCAACGCGTCGATGTGGTCGCCGTTCTTGTCCAGGCCGGCCGCCAGGCCGACCGGGTTCGGGAAGTTCAGCCCGAAGACCTTCGTCGGCAACGGCTCCGGACGGCGCGTGAGCAGTCCGCCCAGACCGCTGCGGTAGGCCAGGTCCAGGGTGTTGAGGGTGATGCCGTGCGCGCGCTCGGGCGGCAGGGCGAACAGGAAGGGACGTGCGATGCCGTACATGTCAGCGCGTGCCCAGCCAGGCCAGGCCACCGAAGAACAGGATGAAGACGAGGATGCCGACGATCCACAGCACCACCGAGGCCCAGCCCAGGATCAGCCCGATCACGGCCATCCCGTCGCCCTGCAGGCCCGGAGTGCGGCGGATCTCGGAGCGCGCCATGTGGCCGGCGATGATCGCGCCGATGCTGCCGAGGAACGGGAACAGGGTCCAGCCGAGGATGCCGGCGACCAGGCTGACGATCGCCAGGCTGCTGTTCTGCGGGGAAGGGATGCTCATCGAGGAATGGCCGGGGGAGGGGTTTCAGGCGGAAAGGGTACCGGCAAACACGCGGGTGTCGTAATCGAAATCGACCCGGCCATCGCGTGCGGTGGCGTCGAACAGGGCGCGCAGCGCCTCCAGCATCGGCGCGTGGCCGGGGTGGCCGGCCGGCGGCGCGTAGGAGGAGGACAGCAGACGTCCGCGCAGCGCGTCGAAATCCAGCCGCTGGCCGTGATCGAAGCGGGCCTTTCCGTGCAGGCCGTCGCCGAACCAGCGTTCCATCATCGCGTCGTCGCCGTAGCGCTCGGACACGCTGCTGTAGTCCAGGCCGTGCTCGAGCAGCAACTGCTCGTAGCCTTCGAGGAAGGCGCTGCCGGTGAGCTGGCGCGAGTTCCAGTAGATCGCGGCCAGGCCGCCGGGACGCAGGATGCGCGCCCATTCGGCCTTGACCGCCTGCTGGTCGAACCAGTGGAAGGCCTGCGCGGCGGAGACCAGGTCGACGCTCGCATCGGCCAGCGTGGTGGCTTCGGCACGGCCGTCCACCGCGCGGAAGCCGGCATCGCCGCCCAGCCAGCGCTCGGCCGCGGCGCGCATCGCCGCGTTCGGCTCGACCGCGGTCACCGGGTGGCCGGCGTCGAGGAACATCTTCGTGGAAATGCCGGTGCCGGCGCCGATGTCGGCCACCCGGGCGTCGGCGGCCACGCCCATCTCCCGGTGCAGCCAGTGCAGCAGGGCGGGCGGATAGTCGGGCCGGTAGCGGACATAGTCCTCGACCCGGTTGGAGAAGCGCGCGGTCGGCGAGAGATCCTGCATCGGCATGTCCTGCGGGAGGCCGGCCGTGCCGGCGTGGTCCGCAAAGCGGCGCGGCGGCCCCGATGAGGGAGCCGCCGCGCGTGGTCTTACAGGTCGAACTTGATGCCCTGGGCCAGCGGCAGCGAATCGGAGTAGTTGATCGTGTTGGTCTGGCGGCGCATGTAGACCTTCCACGCGTCCGAGCCGGACTCGCGGCCGCCGCCGGTGTCCTTCTCGCCGCCGAACGCGCCGCCGATCTCGGCACCCGAGGTGCCGATGTTGACGTTGGCGATGCCGCAGTCGCTGCCGGCCGCCGACAGGAACTTCTCGGCCGCCTTCAGGTTCTGGGTGAAGATCGACGACGACAGGCCCTGCGGCACGCCGTTCTGCATGTCGATCGCCTCGTCCAGGGTCTCGTACTTCATCACGTACAGGATCGGGGCGAAGGTCTCGTGCTGGACGACCTCGTCGCTGTTCTTCAGGCCGGTGACGATCGCCGGCAGCACGAAGTTGCCGGCGCGGTCGATGCGGGTGCCGCCGGTGGCGATGGTGCCGCCGCTGGCCCTGGCCTTCTCGATCGAGGCCAGGAACTGCTCGACCGCCGCTTCGCTGTTCAGCGGGCCCATCAGGTTGGCCGCATCGGTCGGGTCGCCGATCTTGCCCTCGACCTGCTTGTAGGCCTTGACCAGGGTCTCGACCACGGTGTCGTACAGCGAGGCATGCACGATCAGGCGGCGGGTGGTGGTGCAGCGCTGGCCGGCGGTGCCGACCGCGCCGAACACGATGCCCGGGATCGCCAGCTTCAGGTCGGCGGTCTCGTCGAGGATGATCGCGTTGTTGCCGCCCAGCTCCAGCAGGCAGCGGCCCAGTCGGCGGGCGACCTTCTCGTTGACCACGCGGCCGACCTGGGTCGAGCCGGTGAAGCTGATCAGCGGCACGCGGCGGTCGTCGACCAGCTTCTCCGACAGGGCGGTGCCGGCGTCGTTGATCAGGAAGAAGATGTCCGGGAAGCCGGCTTCGCGCAGCGCCTCGTTGCAGATCTTCATCGAGGCGATCGCGGTCAGCGGGGTCTTGTTGGACGGCTTCCAGATGCAGATGTCGCCGCAGATGCCGGCCAGGAACGAATTCCATGCCCACACCGCGACCGGGAAGTTGAACGCGGAGATGATGCCGACCAGGCCCAGCGGCTGGTACTGCTCGTACATCCGGTGGCCCGGGCGCTCGGAATGCATCGTGTAGCCGTACAGCATGCGGCTCTGGCCAACCGCGAAGTCGGCGATGTCGATCATCTCCTGGACCTCGCCGTCGCCTTCGGGCTTGGACTTGCCCATCTCCAGCGCGACCAGCGAACCCAGCGCGTCCTTGTTCCGGCGCAGTGCGTCGCCGCACAGGCGGATCGCCTCGCCGCGGCGCGGGGCCGGGGTGGTGCGCCACACCTTGAACGCCGCCTGGGCGCGGGCGACGACGGTCTCGTAGTCGGCCTCGGTGGTGGCCTCGACCGTGGCGATCACCTCGCCGGTGGTCGGGTTGGTCGGCGACAGCACGCCGGCGCCGGTGGCCTGCGACCACTGGCCTTCGCCGAGATAGGTGCCGGAATTGGTGGCGCCGAGGCCCAGGGCCTGGAGCAGAGCAGCGGACATGGAATCTCCTGGTCGGATGCGGGCACGGAGGCCCGAGGCGCGCCGCGGGTGGGGGCGGCGGCGCAGGGAACGTGGCGCGATTCTATCAAAGCGGCATTGCCTGGCCGTGCGTGCCGGCCTTTGCCGGGCAGGACGTCCATGCGACAATCCGCCGCCTGTGGCCCCGTAGCTCAGCTGGATAGAGCGGTCCCCTCCTAAGGGACAGGTCGTGCGTTCGAATCGCGCCGGGGTCACCATTCTTCCAGGCGTGCAGCCGCTGCCGTGCCCCCTGGCCCGCCACTCCGGCGCGGCGAAGGCACTCCCGAGTCCTGTTGACCGTGCTGGCGACGTGCAGTCCCCTGCATGGCGCCGCGTGCAGCCCGTGCTGGCCCGATTCATGACGTGCGGATCCGCCGACATCCGACCTGGCACCATGCCCCGCGCATCTCGCGCGGGGAGCTGGTGCGACTGCGCCTGCCTGCGATGCAACCGGTCCGCGCAATGCGCTTGCGCGGATCCGTCAGGAGCGGGTCCGGGGACCGCCTGCCCACGGTCGCGGCAGGGCGGCGGACGCTCGTGCATCCGCCGCCCGCGTCGACCGTGTCGCCTCAGAACTCGGCCCAGTCCGTGTCGGCGAAGGCGACGGCGCTGGACGACGCACGCGGGACCGTTGCGGTGCGTGCCGGCCGGTGCGCGATCGCGGGTGCCGCCATCGATGGCTGCGGCCGGGTGGCGACGGGCGGCTGTTCGCGGGCCTGGCCGTCGATGCGGAACACGGCGATGGCGGTAGCCAGGCCGGCGGCCTGTTCCTCCATCGCACGCGCCGCGGCGGTGGCTTCCTCCACCAGCGCCGCGTTCTGCTGGGTGGTCTCGTCCATCTGGGTGATGGTCTGGTTGACCTGCTCGATGCCGGCGGCCTGTTCCTGCGAGGCCGCGGAGATCTCGGCCATGATGTCGGTCACCCGTTGCACCGAGGCCACCAGTTCGCCCATCGTCGCCCCGGCCTGCTGGGCCAGCGCCGAGCCGGTCTCGACCTTGCCGGTCGAATCCTCGATC
>Ga0075364_10002295_pt1 | contig 10718 bp, 12 predicted proteins | sample EndMetdeltDD1764_FD_71517 | JGI IMG/M metagenome (GOLD analysis project Ga0075364, IMG submission 71517) | Populus endosphere microbial communities from Tennessee, USA - Endosphere MetaG P. deltoides DD176-4 | ecosystem: Host-associated > Plants > Roots > Endosphere | place: USA: Tennessee...
CCGCTAGGAGTGCGAAGTCGGGATTGCCAAGATCCCCGGGGACGAGAATAGCGCGGCGGCCCTCGCCCTCCACAATTGCCTTGGTCTTTTCGGCATCTCCGTGCTCGCAGAGGTAGAAGATGGCGACGTCCGCACCTTCGCGAGCATAGAGCGCGGCCACTGCGCGGCCAATTCCGCTGTCCGCCCCGGTGACGATGGCGACCTTGCCCTCGAGTCGTCCAGCCACGAGCCGGCTCAGGTCGTCAGGACGGTGGCGGCGGCGGTGCCGGGGGCGCCGTAGACCTGGGCGAAGCCGGCCGTGGGCTTGCCCGGGATCTGTCGGTCGCCGCCCTGCCCTCGGAGCTGGCGCACGATCTCGTGCACCTGGCGCATGCCCGACGCGCCGATCGGCTCGCCGTTGGCGATGAGGCCGCCGTCGGTGTTGACCGGCATCGAGCCGTCGATCTCGGTCGCGCCGTCGGCCAGGAGCTTCTCCTGGTCGCCGTCGGCGCAGAAGCCGGCCTCGGCCATGTGGATGATCTCCGCGCCGGCGTCGGTGTCCTGCAGCTGGATCACGCCGACGTCCGCCGGCGAGATGCCCGCCTTCTCGAACGCCGCCTTCGACGCGTGCACGGTGGGCGAGACGCCGTCCATGATCGGCGCGCACGTGGCGTGCACCTCGTACGCGCCGTAGCTGCGCGTGCGGATCTCGGACGCCTTGAGCCAGATCGGGTTGGACGTGAAGCGGGCCGCCATGTCGCCGCGGCACATGATCACCGCGCCGGCGCCTTCGTCGGGCGCGCAGAACATGTACTGGGTCAGCGGCTTGTTGAGCATCGGCGACTCGAGGATCTCGTCCTCGCTGATGGGCTTGCGCCGGAACGCCAGCGGGTTGCGCTCGCCGTTGCGGAAGTTCTTGGCCGCCACCCGCGCCAGCGTGCGGGGCGAGATGCCGTGGTCGTGGATGTACTTGTGGGCCTTCATCCCGAAGAACTTCGTCGTGAGGAACAGGCCGCTCTCGCCGTACCACCGGGGGAGGCCGAGCTTGTCGGGCTCGCCGCCGAACGCGCCGCGCGGGTGCTTGTCCATCCCCACGGCGATGCCGATGTCGTACTGCCCGGACGCGATGGCGTCGGCGGTGCCCTTGATCGCCGCGGCCGACGTGGCGCAGGCGTTCTGCACGTTGGTGAACTCGATGCCGGTCAGCCCGACGAGCCGGGTGATGGCGTCGGGGTTGGAGACCTCGAAGCTGCCGCCGACCGCGAACTGCATGTCCTTCCATTGCACGCCGGCGTCGTCGAGGGCGAGGTTGATGGCCTCGGCGCCCATCTCCATGGCGGTCTTGTCGAAGCGGCCGAACGGGTGGAGCCCGACCCCGATGATGGCGACGTCGTTCATGACAGCACTCCTCTCAGATGGCCGCGAAGGCGTAGGTGACGATGTCGTTGCCCTCGTCGTCGGTGGCGAAGGGCACCATGGTCAGCTCGACCTCGTCACCGAAGTCGATCTTGTCGAAGGCGGTCTCGGTCAGCCGGCCCTCGACGCGCACGACGTCGCCCAGCTGCACGAGGGCGACGGCGAAGGGCGCGAAGTCCTTGGGCGACTCGGTGCCGATGTACGGGAAGCTCGGGATGAACTCCTGCGTGGTCCACGCCACGATCGTTCCCTGGCGGGGGAGCAGCACGTCCTCCATCTCGCGGCCGCTGCAGTGTGGGCACAGGGTCTGGACGGGGAACTGGGTCTCGCCGCAGGCGCGGCAGCGGCTCCCGCGCAGCTGGAAGCCGTCGTCGGGCCACGTCGAGATCTCGGGTGCGAGTGCCTTCTGCATGGGTGCCCTCCTCAGGCCAGGTGCTCATCGATGAAGGCGAGCGCGCGCTCCCAGCCGTCCTTGGCCGAGGCCTCGTGGTACGACTCGCGGGCGTCGCAGTGGAAGCCGTGGTTGGCGTCGGGGTACCGCACGATCTCGGCGTCGGGAGCAGCCTTCTCGACGACGCCCCGCAGCGCCTCGACCTCGGGGGTGGGGATCGACCCGTCCTGGTCGCCGAACATCCCCAACCACGGCGTCTGCAGCGTGGCGGCGAGGTCGAGCAGCGGCGGGAAGCCGAACCGGCCCTGCGTGATGCCGCCTCCGTAGAACGTGACGGCCGCGCCGAGCTCCCAGTAGCAGCCGGCGACCAGGGCGATGCTCCCGCCCATGCAGAAGCCGACCACCGCGACCTTGCGACCCTCGTAGCCCCGCTCGGCGAGGTACGAGAAGCTGGCTTCGAGGTCGGCCTCGAGGCCGTCGGCCGTCAGCTGCATGATGTACGGGATGACCTCCTGCATGTCGTCGTAGCCGAGCTCGGGATCGCCGCTGCGGTGGAACAGGTGCGGGGCCACCGCCAGGTAGCCGGCCGCGGCGAAGCGGTCGGTGACGTCCCTGATGTGGGCGTTGACCCCGAAGGCCTCCTGCAGCAGCACGACGGCGCCGCGCGCCTCGCCCTCCGGTTCGGCCACGTAGAGCCCCATCTGCTGCGGGCCCGCCTGGATGGTCGCCATCAGTCGTCTTCCTTCGGTAGTCCGGGGGTCTGGTCCGGCTCGGGCCACGGCACCGGCGGTGGCTGGAGGTCGGGGCCGAGCTCGGCCGGGAGGCGCTCGGCGATGGCGTCCACGTCCCAGGGGCCGACGCTGGTGATCGTGCGGTTGAACGCGAACGTCATGGGCATCATGCGCGAGATCTCGTAGCCCTGCGCTCGGAACACCTGGCCGTTGATCTCGCTCGACGCGTCGCTGAGCAGGTGGACGGCGAGGGGTGCCACCTGGCTCGGGTCGCGGTAGGTGCCCTCGGCCAGGTCGCTGCGCATGGTGTCGCCGAAGCGGTTGGAGAGCTTGCCGGTCGTCCCGTAGATCGTGTCCGACATGCGGGTGGCGGCGCTCGGGACCATGCAGTTGGCGCGGATGCCGTACCGACCGAGGCCGTAGGCGGTGCTCCACGTGAACCCGAGGATCCCGGCCTTCGCCGTCGAGTAGGCGATCGTGTTGGGCATGCCCGTCCACGAGCCGCTGGCGATCGTGATGATGCTGCCCGAGCCCTTCGGGATCATCACCTTGGCCGCGGCCTGGACGCAGGAGAAGTGGCCCTTGAGGTGGACGCCGATCACGTCGTCCCACTCCTGCTCGTCGAGCTCCCAGAGGTACTTGAGGTTCGTGATCCCGGCGCAGCACACGAGGCCGTCGAGGCGGCCGAAGGCGTCCATCGCGGCGTGCGTGGCGTCGCGCCCGCCCTGCATCGTCGAGACGTCGACGGCGGCGGCCACGGCCTGCCCGCCGGCGGCCTCGATCTCCTTGACCACCGCGTCGGCCGCCTCGGACGTGCCCGCCTGGTTGCGCTCCACGTGGCCGCCGTAGTCGGCGATGACGACGCCGGCTCCCTCGCCGGCCACGGCGAGGGCGATGGCCCGACCGATCCCGCGCCCGCCCCCGGTGATGACGACGGACTTGCCTTCGAGATGCTCGCCCACTGGCGATCCTCCACTCTGTCGTTGAAAAGTGACATTACACTGTCACGAGCGGGGCGGTTCCACCGGCGCGTCCACGATGAGCGGGCGCTCGTACGACACGTCGCTGCGGTCACGGGCGAAGCCCGGGGCGAGCACGGCCGCCGCGTCCATCGTCAGCTTCGAGGGCACCTTCGTGCGCCACTCGGCCGTGCACACCCGGGCCGCGATCGCCCACCGGCCGGCGCGCCGCTCCATCCGGTCGAGGTACCGGCCGCCGGTCAGGAAGACCGGTGCGGCGTCGTCCCCGTAGCTCGCGACGAACGTGTAGTAGCTCTCGACGTGCGCAACCGCCGGCACGACCGACAGGTCGAGATCGATCGTGATGTTGGTGAGGTGGTGCTGGTGGCGCACCTGGGAGGCGTGGTAGTCGAAGGCCCAGTCGAGGAACGCCTCGACGTCGGCCACGAAGCCGGCGTGGTCGTCGATGGCGTCGTCGTGGTACGCCGAGCGGGCCAGCTCGCGGTCGAGGCGGTCCATGCCTCTCGTGTAGCGGTGCAGGCAGTCGGTGATCTCGGCGCGGGCGCCGAGGGCCTCGAGGTCCATCAGATCGCTCCTCCGTCCCAGCGGTCGATCACGACCACCTCGTCGAGCGGCTTGCGGGGCGCCGGGCGGAACACGGTCCCCGGCTGCAGGCGGGCGACCGGCAGGAGGCATCCCTGTACGTAGCGGTCGGGGATCCCGAGGATCGAGCGCACCTCGGCCTCGCGGAACAGGTGCAGCGTCGTGATGCACGTGCCGTAGCCCCGCTCGTGCAGCGCCAGCTGCAGGTTCCAGACGGGCGGGAAGATCGAGCCGTACGTGGTCGCCGCGAGGAACGACTCGCCGCCGGGCGTCGGCGGCAGGTACGGCTCGTAGCAGGGGATGACGAGCAGCGGCACCTCGGCGAGGTGCTCGACGAGCCACTCGGTCGAGGTCGTCATCCGGCCGGCGGCATCGTCACCGGCCCGTTCGCTGAAGAAGCGTCCCTTCGTCCGCGACAGGTAGGCGTCGCGGTACTGCTCGGCCACCAAGGCCCGCTGCGACGCGTCGGCCACCACGATCCAGCGCCACGACTGCTGGTTCGAGCCGTTGGCCGCCTGGAGGCCGATGCGCAGGCAGTCGCGGATCTCGCCGAGGTCGACGGGCGCGTCGAGGTCGAGGGTCCTGCGGGCCGAGCGAGTGGTCGTGAGGAGGGTCTCGACGTCCATCATCGGTCCTTCCGGGCGAGCTCCACCGGCGGGGCCTCCTTCCCGTGCGGCACGCCGTCCTCCTCGTCGACCCCGAGCGCGTCACCGGTGAGCATCAGCGCCTCGGCGCCCGTGTCGTGGCCCGGAGCCGCACGATCGAGCCCTCGTCGAAGGCCTCGTAGGTCACGAACTCGCGCTCGGTCATGGATCCCCCCTCGAACGCCGCCGTGCGGCCCTGCTGGTATTGTGACATTCTGCTGCCACTTTTGTGGAGCTGCCACTTCCGGGAGGAGCGTCGACGTTGGATCTCGAGCTGTCGGACGAGGAGGCCGAGCTCCGCGACAACGTGCGGACCGTGCTGGCCGGCATCTGCCCGCCGGCGACCGTGCGCTCGGTGTTCGACGGGGGCGACCCGCCGGCGGCGCTGTGGGGCCACCTGGTCGAGCTCGGGTGGCCGGCGCTGGCGATCGCCGAGGAGCACGGTGGCCTGGGCCTCGGCTTCGTCGAGCTCGCGCTCGTGGCCGAGGAGCTCGGCCGCGCGGTCGCGCCGGCGCCGTTGCTGGCGACCACCACGCAGTTCGCGCCAGCGGTGCGCGAGCTCGGCGGCGCCGAGATCGCCGCCCGCGTCCTGCCCGGCGTCGCCGAGGGAACCACCACCGGCACGCTGGCGCTCGCCGAGGGCGGACGGTGGAGCCCCGACGCGGTGCGGACCACGGCCCGGCGCATCGGCGACCGCTGGGTCCTCGAGGGCGAGAAGGCGGCCGTGCTCGACGGCGCCACGGCCGACGAGCTCGTGGTCATCGCCGGCGACGGCGACGCGCTCGGCGCCTTCCTCGTTGCCGGTGCCGACGTGAAGTCGGTGCCCCGCCCCGGGTTCGACCCGACGCTGCCGCTGGCCGACCTGCGCCTCGACGCCGTGGTGGTCCCCGTCGACCGGGTGCTCGCCGAGCCCGGGCCCGGCGTCGAGCAGGCGCTCGCGCGGGCGGTCCAGGAGAGCACGGTCGCGGTGGCGGCGATGGTCGCGGGTGCCTGCCGGGCGATCTTCGAGACGACCGTCGAGTACGCCACGGTCCGTGAGCAGTACGGGCGGCCGATCGGGTCGTTCCAGGCGCTCAAGCACCGCCTCGTCGACATGTACCTGGCGCTCGAGCGGGCGACGGCGCTCGTGTACTACGCCGCGCTCGCCATCGCCGAGGACGCGCCCGACCGGGCCACCGCCGCGGCCGCGGCCAAGGCCGCCGCCGGTGACTGCCAGCGGCTCGTGGCCGAGGACGGCCTGCAGCTGCACGGCGGCATCGGCTTCACGTGGGAGCACGACCTCCACTTCCTCCTCAAGCGGGCGAAGGCAGGGGACGCGCTCTTCGGCGGTGCCGTCGCCCAGCGGGCCGCGCTCGTCGGTCATCTGGGGGTGATGGCGTGAAGCTCGGCTACGACGACCACGTCGAGGCGTTCCGCGCCGAGTTCCGTGCCTGGCTCGCCGACCACGCGCCGAGCCAGGAGGCGATGGCCGCCGACCCCGCGCGCAGCTCGGCCCACCGACCGGACTGGGCGAAGGCCTGGGCACGGCGCATGTTCGACGACGGCTGGCTCGTACCCGGGTGGGAGCCCGGGCGCGGCGGCCGCGACGCCGGGCCCATCGAGACGCTCGTGTACCTCGAGGAGCTGGCCCGGGCCGGGGTGCCCCGCACCACGAACCCCCAGGGGCTCGGCATCGTGGCGCCGTCGCTCTTCGACTTCGGCACGCCCGAGCAGATCCGCGACTACGCCATGCCCGTCCTGCGGGGTGAGCGCACGGCGTGCCTCGGCATGAGCGAGCCGGGCGCCGGCAGCGACCTGGCGTCGCTCAGCACGCGGGCCGTCGTCGACGGCGACGACTTCGTGATCAACGGCCAGAAGGTGTGGACCTCGGGCGCCAACGACGCCGACTTCTGCTTCCTCTTCTGTCGCACCGATCCGAGCGCGCCCAAGCACAAGGGCATCAGCGTCGTGCTCGTCGACATGGACACGCCCGGCATCACGGTGCGCCCGCTGGCCGAGATCATCCATCCCGATCGCGCCGAGCTGGCCGAGGTCTTCTTCGCCGACGTGGTGGTCCCCCGGAGCAACCTCGTGGGACGGCTCAACGACGGGTGGGCCATGGCCAACGGCTCGCTGGCCCACGAGCGGGGCATGGTCTGGCTCATGAGCGTGCTCGAGCTCGAGGAGGACGTGCAGGAGCTGGTGGCCGAGGCGTCGGGCCAGCTCGCCCGGCTCGGCCCGATCGAGCAGGCCGTGTTCGCCGATCGGATCGCCGGCTCGTACGTCGACGCGCTCGCGGCGCGGGCGCTCGGCTACCGCGGCTTCGCCAAGCTCGTGCGCGGCGGCAGCGCGCCCGAGCAGGCGCTCATGAAGGCCTTCTGCAGCGAGTCGCACCAGCGGGCGTGCCTGCTGGGCGCCGAGCTCGGGGCCGACGAGGGGACGGACCTCGGCGCGCCCGGCCACGACCCGAAGACGACGTGCTCGTGGGCCGAGCGGTACTTCCTGAGCTTCGCCTCGACCATCTCGGCGGGCTCGTCGGAGATCCAGCGCAACATCATCGCCGAGAAGGTGCTCGGCCTACCCAGAGGCTGACCGAGCCTCTCGACCAGGGGGATCCCACCGTGACGATGACCTCATCGGACGTGCACTTCGACATGTACGACCGGGAGCTGTACGCCTCGCCGTACGCCATGTACCGCCGCCTCCGCGAGGAGGCGCCGCTCTACTACAACGACGAGTACCGCTTCTACCTCGTGACCCGCCACGCCGACGTCGGCAAGGTGCTGGGCGACCGCGACACGTTCATCTCGGGCAAGGGCTTCGTGTACCAGCTCGCGGTGACGGGTGCCGAGATGCCCGACGGCCTGTTCATCGCCGAGGACCCGCCGAAGCACACGATCCACCGCGGCCTGGTGTCCCGGCTGTTCACGCCCCGGGCGATCAGCCGCATCGAGCCCAAGGTGCGCGAGCTGTTCGCCGCGTCGGCCGAGCGCGTGGCGGGCGAGCCCCACTTCGACTTCATGCGCGACTTCGCCCACATGATGCCGATCCAGGTGATCGCACTGCTCCTGGGCCTGCCCGAGAAGGACCACGCGGACCTGCGCGAGATCTTCTACCAGGCCCAGAACGAGGGCACCGCGGACACCGAGCGGGACCCGTTCGCGGCGATGCTCGACGCCGCCGTGTGGTTCTCCGAGTACCTCGACTTCCGGGCCGAGCACCCGACCGACGACCTCATGACCGAGCTGCTCAACGTCGAGTTCGAGGACGCCACCGGCACGCGGCGCCAGCTGCGGCGCGACGAGCTGACGACGTTCCTCACGTTGATCACGGGGGCGGGGAGCGACACGACCGCCGTGGCCGTGAGCTGGATGGGCTCGATCCTGAGCGACCACCCCGAGCAGCGGCGCAAGCTCGTCGAGGACCCTACGCTCATCCCCAACGCCGTCGAGGAGGTGCTGCGCTTCGAGCCGCCCGCCTACCACGTCATGCGCACGACCACCGTCGACGTCGACTTCCACGGCGTGACCGTCCCGGCCGACAGCTGGATCGTCACGCTGCCGGGCGCGGCCAACCGCGACGACCGCGTGTTCCCCGACGGCGACACCTTCGACGTGACCCGCAAGCCCGGCCAGATCTACACGTTCTCGTTCGGGCCCCACTTCTGCCTCGGCGCCTCGCTGGCCCGCCTCGAGGTGCGCATCGCCATGGAGGAGATCCTCAAGCGGGTGCCCGAGTGGACGGTCGACCACGACGGCGCGGCGCTCACCACGGGCATCGACACCCGCGGGTGGGACCGCCTGCCGGTCGACGTCTGAAGGTTGCGTGTTCGAACCAACGGTCCCGAACCTCGTCCGGTCCGCCGGGGCCCGCTCCGGTGACGCCGTCTGCCTCGTCACGCCGGGCGGGCGGCGGAAGCGGTGACCTTCGGCTGAACGCTTCGGGCGTCAGCCGTCAAGGAACTTGACGTCCGACGTCGGCCGGCTGGCGTCCTCCGATCGATCGGGTCGAACCAGCAGCGACATCCGGGCTCGACGCAAGGTCCGACGGGCGCGCGAACGCGTAGACGTGCTATCACCGGGCGCGTGACCAGCACCATCGACGAAGCGCACGTCCGTTCGCTCTGTGAGCAGCTGCTCGACGAGCTGGATCCGAAGGAGGTCGAGGCCAAGGAGTTCTTGGGTCGCCAGTACGACCTCGGTCTCGCCTGGGTGCACTTCCCCGAGGGCTACGGCGGCCTCGGCGCGTCGCCGAAGCTGCAGAAGGTCGTGAACGAGACGCTCGGCAAGGCCGGCGCGCCCAACGCCGCGGTCAACAACGTCATCGGCTACGGCATGGGCGCCCCGACCATCGTGACCCACGGGTCCGAGGAGCAGAAGCAGCGCTACCTGCGGCCGCTGTTCACCTGCGAGGAGATCTGGTGCCAGCTCTTCTCCGAGCCCGGTGCGGGCTCCGACGTGGCCGGGCTGGCCATGAAGGCCGTCCAGGACGGCGACGAGTGGATCGTCAACGGCCAGAAGGTCTGGACCACGCTGGCCCACCTCGCCCGGTTCGGGATGCTGGTCGCCCGCACCAACCCCGACGCGCCCAAGCACAAGGGCCTGACGTACTTCGTGGTCGACATGCAGGCGCCGGGCGTCGAGGTCATGCCGCTCTTCCAGATCACCGGTGAGGCGGAGTTCAACGAGGTGTTCTTCACCGACGTCCGCATCCCCGACGCCGAGCGGCTCTCCGACCCCGGCGACGGCTGGCGGGTGGTGCTCACCACGCTGATGAACGAGCGCGTCGCCATCGGCGGGGGCGTGCCGCCGCGCGGCGGTGGGTTCATCGGCGAGTGCGTGAAGATCTGGAAGGAGGTGGGCGCGACCGACCCGGTCAAGAAGGACCAGCTGATGAAGCTGTGGACCGATGCCGAGGTCCTGCGCCTCACCAACATCCGCGCCTCGCAGCTGCGCACCGCGGGCACCCCCGGTCCCGAAGGGTCGATCGGCAAGGTCGTCTCGGCCACGCTCCACCAGGCGATCGCCGAGTTCACCACCGAGCTCCTCGGCCCCGAGGGCATGCTCAAGCCCGACGGCTACCCCATGGAGCGGCCCAAGCGGCCGACGATGTGGGCCAACCCCCAGCAGGCGTTCCTGCGCACGCGGGCCAACTCGATCGAGGGCGGCACCACCGAGATCGCCAAGAACATCCTCGGCGAGCGGGTGCTGGGTCTGCCCGGCGACGTGCGCACCGACAAGGACGTGGCCTGGAGCGAGGTCCCCCGTTGAGCGATACGGCGCCGCCGGTCGAGGGGAGCGAGACCGTCGTGCGCCGTGATCCCCGCCCGGGGATCGCGCTGCTCACCCTCAACCGTCCGGCCCGGCTCAACGCCATGAGCTACCAGCTCGTGCACGACCTGCACCTCGCGCTGGACGAGATCGCCGTCGACCGCTCGATCCGGGTCGTGGTGCTCACCGGCGCCGGTCGGGGGTTCTGCGCGGGCCTCGACCTGTTCGAGGGTGCGGGCGTGCCCGGCACCGAGGGCCTCGGCCGCCCGCAGGCGGGCCTCGCCGTCCAGAAGCACATCGCGACGCTCGTGCCCAAGCTGCGGTCGCTCCCGCAGCCGGTGATCGCCGCGGTCAACGGTCCCGCCGCCGGTGGGGGGTTCGCGCTGGCGTTGGCGAGCGACGTGCGCATCGCCGCCGAGTCGGCGAGGTTCAACGTGGCCTTCGTGCGCATCGGCCTGAGCGGGTGCGACATCGGCGTGAGCTGGCTGCTGCCCCGCCTCATCGGCGCCGGCCGGGCGTGGGAGCTGATGCTCACGGGCCGCGTGATCGACAGCGCCGAGGCCGATCGGCTCGGGATCCTCAGCGCGGTCGTGCCCGACGACGTCCTCCTCGACACCGCGCTCGACAAGGCCGAGGAGATCGCCGGCAACAGCCCGTTCGGCGTGGCCATGACGAAGGAGGTGATGTGGTCGCAGCTCGAGATCCCGAGCCTGCAGGCCGGCATCGACCTCGAGAACCGCACCCAG
>Ga0075364_10002296_pt1 | contig 10715 bp, 4 predicted proteins | sample EndMetdeltDD1764_FD_71517 | JGI IMG/M metagenome (GOLD analysis project Ga0075364, IMG submission 71517) | Populus endosphere microbial communities from Tennessee, USA - Endosphere MetaG P. deltoides DD176-4 | ecosystem: Host-associated > Plants > Roots > Endosphere | place: USA: Tennessee...
CCCGGCAGACAACCTCGACGTGGGCGCCGCCTGGATCTTCACGCGTACCGGCAGCGTCTGGTCGCAAGAAGGCGCGAAGCTGGTCGGCAGCGGCGCGGTGGGTGCGTCGAAGCAGGGGACGGCGGTCGCGATATCGGCAGGCGGCAACACCGTCGTCGTCGCCGGCCCCGCAGACAACTCCGGAACGGGCGCCGTCTGGATCTTCGTGCGCACCGGCCCGGGCATCTGGTCGCAGCAGGGACCCAAGCTGGTGGGCACGGGTGCCGTCGGCGCGTCGCTCCAGGGAACGTCCGTGGCCATTTCCGCCAACGGCGACATCGTGCTCGTGGGCGGAAGCGGGGACAACGGCGGTGCGGGCGCGGCCTGGGTATTCACGCGGGATGGCGCCGGCACGTGGGCGCAGCAAGGCTCGAAGCTCACCGCGGCGGATGCCGCCGGAAATGGCGCAAATGTCGGATTCGGGAGCGGCGTCGCGCTGTCGGGAGATGGGGGAACAGCGCTCATCGGCGGGCCAGGCGACAGCGGCGCGACCGGCGCGTCGTGGGTGTTCGCGCGCAGCGGATCGACGTGGACGCAGCAAGGCGGCAAGCTGACCGGAACCGGGCTCGCGGGCGCGGCGAGGTTCGGCGCCGCCGTGGCGCTGGCAGCCGACGGCGCCACCGCCGCGATTGGCGGCCCCGGAGATGACTTTGGCGGCGATTTGCGCGGCGGTGCTGTGTGGGTCTTCACGCGCAGCGGATCGACGTGGACCCAGCAGGGAGCGAAACTGGTCGGGGGCTGTGGGACCGCTTGCAGCGGACACGGCACGAGCGTGTCGCTGTCGAGCGACGGAAATCTCCTGTTGGAAGGCGCTCCCATCGGCGTGTCAAACGGAGGAGCATTCGCATTCGAGCGCTCGGGCGGCTCGTGGACGCCGCTGGGCGGCAGAATCATGGGCACGGGCTTCGAAGGCGGCGATGACGGGGGGTTCCGGTTCGGGGAGTCGTTGATGCTCTCGTCCGACGGCGCCACCGCGATCATTGGCGCGTGGCGCGACGGCTCCGGCGTGTGCTGCGGCCTGATAGGCGCCGTCAGGGGCGCCGCGTGGATCTTCACGCGCGCGGTGCCGCCGCCTCCTCCCCCGACGATGCCCAAGCACGCCGCCGGCGACATCGACGGCGACGGACGGATGGACGCGCCGCTGCTCAAAGCGAATGGCGAGTGGGCCTTCCTGCAATCCACCACGGGTTTCACGACCTCGTTCAGCGTGAGCTGGGCGGCGTCCGGCATCCCGGTGCGCGGCAATTTCGACGGCGACAACGAACAGGATCCGGCGGTCTACGATCTTTCCACCGGCGCCTGGAGCATCCTGACGTCCAGTTCGAACTTCACCTCGTCCTTCCTCGTGAGCTGGGGCGGGACCGGGTACGTGCCCGTGGCCGGTGACTACGACGGCGACGGGCGCACGGATCCCGCGGTGTATCAGCGCTCGACGGGTCTGTGGCTCGTGCTCGAGTCGAGCAGCAGCTTCACGACATCCCGCATCGTGTCGCTCGGCGGGCCGTCCTTCACGCCGGTTCCCGGACAGGATTTCGACGGCGACGGGATCGCCGACCTTGCCGTGTACCGGCAGTCGACCGGCGTGTGGTCGGTGCGCACGTCGAGCACCTCGTTCACCGCCGGCTTCGACATTCCATGGGGCGGTCCCGGCGTCACGCTGGTGCCCGCGGACTACGACGGCGACTTCAAGGCGGATCTCGCCACCCACGATCGCGCCACCGGCGAGTGGCGCATCCTGACGTCGTCGAGCGGGTACTCGACATCCGTGATCGTGACGTGGGGCGGCGGCGGCAACGGGTACCTGCCGGTTCCGGGTCTCTTCGACGGCGACGCGATTTGCGATCTCGGCCTCTACGAGCCGTCCACGGGCAACTGGTACATCCTGCGCGGCGGGACCGGCTTCACGACGTCGATGGCGATTGCCGGCTGGGGCGCGAGCAACGACGTGCCGTTCTCGACGGCGATCACCGTCAGCGGCGCCGATCTGCGGCGCGTGAGCGATCACGACGGCGACGGCCGATCGGAGATCACGGTCTACAACACGACCTCGGGAGTGTGGTCGTCGCGCACGTCCGCGAGCGGTTTCACCGGCGCGACGAATCGCGGCTGGGGCGGGTCCGGCTTTGCGCCGGCACCCGGCGACTACGACGGCGACGGGAAGACGGACCTCGGCCTCTACGAGGAGGCGACCGGCTGGTGGTACGTGCTCCTCTCGAGCGCGAACTTCACCACGTCGCTCGCGAAGAACGTCGGCGGTCCGGGCTGGTCGATGGTGCCCGGCGACTACGATGGGGACGGCCTCGCGGACCTCGCCGTCTACAACACGTCCACCGGCCAGTGGTACGGCCTCGAGTCCAGCACCCACTACACGACGTCGTTCACGGTGTTCTACGGCGGCACCGGCTGGACACCCGTGCCCGCCGACTACGATGGCGACGGCAAGGCCGACGCCGGCGTCTACGAAGGAGCCACGGGAGTCTGGTCGATCCTCCTGTCGACGACGAACTTCACGACCAGTCTGGGCGCTTCCCTCGGCGGCAGCGGCTGGACGCCCGTGCAGGCCGACTACGACGGCGACGGCAAAGCCGACCTCGTCGTCTACAACGAGGTCGGCGGTCACTGGTCAGGTCTGACGTCCAGCACGAACTACACACCGGCGATCGACGTGGTCTGGGGCGGATCCGGCTACCAGCCCGTGCGAGGCGACTACGACGGCGACGGGAGAGCGGACTTCGCGACTTACGTCGCGTCGAGCGGCATGTGGTACATCCGTTTCTCGGGCGGAAGCTCGATCACGAGTCCGTGGGGCGGCCCTGGCTACGCCGCCGTCCCACAATATCCATGATGTCGAGATCTCACTGTCTCTCACCCGGAAGTCCTGAGCTGTAAGTCCCATACCTAAAGTCCTGTAAGTCGTGGGATCGAAACGATCTCACACCATCCATCACCAGCCAGACACGGCGCCGTGACGACGCGAGGCACGACGCCGTAGAGACCGCCCGATCCGGGCGACCGTCACCGTCCACAGGCGCGGACGGGACGGGTTCATGCAAGCGTCGACATGGCTCATGGAGTGTGTGATGAACTACAAAGGACGTGTGCTCGTTTCGATTCATCTGGCCGCAGTGGCGGTGCTGCTGACGGCGGCGACGACCACAGCGAGCGCGCAGGAGCAGCGCGGGTTTCTGACGCTCGAGAAGACCGACGGCGTCGCACGCGCGATGCACAATCCCTCCGTTCCCGCGGAATGCCGCGGCCCTGTCTCCCTCGTGACCGACGTCGGCTATGAGGGCGTGAAGACCACCGGCGCCAACTTCGCAGCTCCCGCGGGCGGCGGCGAGAGCGGGCGCTTCGACAAGACGCCCATCCTGACGACCAAGGTTTCGCTCGAGGAAGGGACCTGTCTCAACGCGCACTTCAGCGCCATCGTCGGCAGCCGGCAGAGCTACACGGGCGCGGCGAGCATCGCGCTGTTCCAGGTCACGCTCACGCCGTCGGGCGGGGGAGCGCCGCAGCACATGTACGGACACTACGACACGCCGTACGGCATCTATGGTCCCGCGGTGGCCATCGAAGCGGAGCGCGACGTCGATACGTTCGGATCGAACTTCTTCCAGCGCGTCGGATTCGAGCGGGGCGACGTGAAGCCGGGAGACTACCAGGTCGACGTGTGGTGGGCGGGCGGTCCGGCCGGCGGCGGCGGCGCGATCGGCGCGGCGTTCGTGCTCAAGCTGTACTCGTCGAAGTAACCGATACGCTGCGGTGGAGCGCCCGACGGCGCTTCACCGCAGGTTCCGACTCACAGATGTGTGCGCGACTCGCCGCATCGATCGGCGGCGTCGACGAGCCGCGCAGCACCGTCAGCGGGCCGGAAGCGATCACACCTGACTGAGCCAGCCGGCACAGTCACATCCACATGTATAATCGGCGCGCGCCGCGTTCGGTGTTTGCCACCACGTCATAGGGAGAAGTCCCATGCGTACTCATGCTGCGGTCGTGCTCGCCTGTGTGCTCCTCACGTCTTCATCCGTCATAGCCCAGCCACTGGTCCAGCGGGGACCGAAGCTCGTCGGCGCCGGCGCGGTCGGTGCGGCGGGGCAGGGCAGCGCCGTCGCGATCTCCGCCGACGGCAGCACCGCCATCGTCGGCGGACAGATGGACGATGGCCGCGCGGGCGCGGCATGGGTGTACATCCGATCCAACGGAAAGTGGACGCAGCAGGGCCCCAAGCTGGTGGGGACCGGAGCGGTCCCGTGCTGCCTTGGCAAAGGCAACCAGGGATCCGCCGTCGCGATTTCAGCCGACGGCAACACCGCTCTCGTCGGCGGCTGGAGCGACAACAACGCCGCCGGCGCGGCCTGGGTCTTCGTTCGCAGCGGAGGCGTCTGGACGCAGCAGGGATCGAAGCTCGTCGGAACGGGAGCGTCGGGCACGCTTTCCAGTCAGGGATCGTCTGTGGCCCTGTCGGCCGACGGGAACACGGCACTCGTCGGCGGTCCCACCGACGGGTTCGGCGTGAGCGGATCCGTGGGCGCGACGTGGGTCTTCACGCGCACCGGCTCGACGTGGACCCAACAGGGCTCGAAGCTCGTGGGCACGGGCGCGACGGAAGCCGCAGGTCAGGGAACCTCCGTCGCCCTTTCGGCCGACGGCAACACCGCGGCGATCGGAGGGCCCGCCGACGACAGCTCGGTCGGCGCGGGATGGGTGTTCGTCCGCAGCGGTGCGACGTGGACGCAACAACAGCGCGTGACACCGGCCGACGCCGCGCGGTTTCCGCATTTTGGCAGCGCGGTCACGCTGTCGGCCGACGGGAACACAGCGGCGTTCGGCGGGCCGTTGGAGAACACCGGACCGTTCGGGGCCGTCTGGGTGTTCGCACGCAGCGCGAGCACGTGGACGCAGCAGGGAGCGAAGCTCGTTGGAAGCGGCGCCGTGGCGGCGCCGTCGCTCGCCTATCAGGGCACGTCCGTCTCGCTGTCCGGCGACGGCAACGTTCTGATCGAGGGCGCACCGCGCGATGGCACCAAGGGCGCCGCATGGGTCTTCGTCCGAAGCGGAACCACGTGGACGCAGGCAGGGAACAAGCTGGTTGGCACGGGCGGTGTCGAGAACGGAGGCGACGGCGTCTCTCAAGGGACCTCCGTGGCCCTGTCGTCCGACGGCCTGACCGCCATCGTCGGCGGCTGGAACGACAATGCGCAGGCGGGCGCGGCGTGGATGTTCACACGCGCGGACGACCTGCTGCGCGCGAGCGACCACGACGACGACGCGCTGTCCGACATCACCGTCTATCACGCGGCGTCGGGCATGTGGTCGTCGCTCACGTCGGCGAGCGGCTTCAGCACGTCCGTCAATCGCGGCTGGGGCGGTCCCGCCTACACCGCCGTCCCCGGCGACTACGACGGCGACGGCAAGACCGATCTCGGTGTCTACGATTCGTCCACCGCTGACTGGTACGTGCTGCTCTCGAGCACGAACTTCACCAGCGTGCTGTGGAAGAACGCCGGCGGTCCGGGCTGGCAGGCCGTGCCGCGCGACTACGATGGCGACGGCAAGACCGATTTCGTCGTCTACAACGTGACGACCGGCCAGTGGTGGGGACTCACGTCGAGCACCGGCTACGCGCCGGGCATCAACGTGAACTGGGGCGGCAGCGGCTATCTGCCTGTCGCCGCCGACTACGACGGCGACCTCGAGGCCGACCTCGGCGTGTACAACACGACCACCGGTGTCTGGTCCGTGCTGTTGTCGTCGACGAACTACACGACGAGCCTCGGACAATCCTGCGGCGGCGCCGGCTGGGCCCCCGTGCCTGCCGACTACGACGGCGACGGCAAAGCCGACTTCGTCGTCTACGACTCGAATACGGGTCACTGGTTCGGCCTGCTGTCCAGCGGCAGCTACGCGACGACGTTGAACATGATGTGGGGCGGCTCGACGTACCAGCCGGTGAAGGGAGATTTCGACGGCGACGGGCGTGCCGATCTCGCGACCTACGTCAACGGCACCGGCATGTGGTACATCCTGCTCTCCGGCGCGAACTACACGACCGCGATGACGCGAGCCTTCGGCGGTCCCGGCTACGCCGCAGTCCCGCAGTATCCCTAGGCCCGATCGGGCGCGATGACACCGGGCGTGGCGTCGAGCCGGCCCTCACAGCGCCGTGCCTACAACTGATGGAATAGTACGGTTCGATTCGACCCGGCCGCGGCGATCGTCGCAGTCGTCGGCGGCATCTTGAACGGGTTGGTGATCGGGCCGATCGTGGCATCGGCGGCTTTCACCGTGAGGTTGACGGGAGTCTTGCCGATCGTCCAGTTGCCGCCGTCCAGCGACAGGTAGGCGGGCGGCGCCGAGTCGGGCTGCAGCGCGGCAATCGTCACGACGTTCTTGTCCACCCAGCTGACGGCCCAGAGCACCGGAGGCAGCGACTTCAACTGTCCGCGTGGTATCGCCGACACGGCGCCCTTCGTCGCGTCGTACGCCAGCAGCGACGCCGCGGTGTTCTCGCCGTCGTGGATGGAGCAGATGAATGGTGTCTCGTCCGCGGCTCTGATGAACAACACCTGTCCGTTCACCGCTCCGAGAAGGGTCTGATTCTCATCGAAGCGGGCGCCGGAGACGAGTTTTCCCCGGTCACCGAACTGCTGCGTCATGAAACCGAGCAGCGGGTTGAGGAAGAACCACATGTAGCGGTTGGCGTCGTAGAACGGATTGCCCTGCATCCACAGCGGAGAGAGCGGGTCGGTGGTCGTCTGGTTGCCGACCATGTCGGCCCAGCCGTCGATGGCAACCCCTGTGTTCGGGTAGGCCAGCACCATCCTGCCGGTGTCGGTGCTCACCGCCGCGGCGAGGGTTCCGGTATAGACCCCGAGCAGTTCGCCCTGTCCGTCGACGGCGATTGAGACGTTGTCGAGCGAGCTCTGCGCGTACTGGTAGATGACGATGGTGTCGCCGCCGTGGAGCGGGCCACCGCCGCCGCCGCTCGGAGGAGGGAACTCGACGATCGCGATGACGTCCTTGGCGGCCGCGAAATAGAACTGTGCCTGCTGTTCGAAGTTGGCGGCCCACTGCAGGAGGAACACGCCGTAGTCGTACTGCACCGTATTGAAGGCGCAGCCGAAGGCCAGGAGATGCAGGCCCTGCACGAGCCGGGCGCGAATCTGCAGGACGCTGGCCGGATCCAGGAGCGTGATGAGCGGCTCGCCGATGTCCTGTCCGACGAGGGCGTCGTGCAGGCCGACCATGCAGGCGAGCAGGTTGGTGGCCCCCTGCGAGGCGTCCATCATCGCCGACGCCAGGATCCCCGCGCCGGGCTTGTCGTCAGGATCGAGCGCGGCCAGCTCCATCCCCCAGGTTTCGATCGCGGTGAGTTTGTCGTTCAAGCCCAGGCCTGCGATCTGGGTTTCGATCTTCTTCAGCTCCTGGAAGATGGCGTCGAGGTCGGCCTTGATGCCCTCGAGGTCCGCCTCGATGGTCTGGAGCGCGGAGATCAGTTCCTTTTGAAACGCGGCGGTCTCCCGGGCGGCGATGACGCTGTTGACGAAGCTGCCGAACGCGCCCACGCCGCTCAACATGGGTGCGATCTTCGAGAGCGTCGACATCCAGTCGTCGTCGCCGGCGCCGACGGTCCTGATCTTCGCCGCACGCTCCTGGCGGAAGCGCGCGAAATCCTCGAGCGACCTAGGCGGGGTGATCATGGGAGGGGTAGCCTATCACGCGGGTTTGACGGGCCTGCGAGCGGCGCCGGGCGCTCCGGCGCCTCTGGCCCGCGATCCGGCCGCTGGTGTTACCCTGACGCGGACTACGATCGCGCCGGCGGGTGCAGCGATACCGGAGCTGCCGGCGTATTCGCCATCAGAGGAGCCACGATGTCCTACAGCCGACGTGAATTTGGAAAGCTCGCCCTGGCCGGTCTCCCGGCCGCGGCGCTGCTGGGCAGGAGCGAGTCGATTTTTGGTCTCGGCGCCGCGCAGGCGAAGCCGAACTCGCGGATCGGCGGCGTGCAGATCGGCGCGATTACCTACAGCTATCGCGCCATGCCGGATCAGAGCGCCGAAGCGACGCTGAAGTACCTGCTCGATTCCGGCCTGAGCGGCTGCGAGTTGATGGACGGTCCGGCGGAGATGTACGCCGGGCGCCCGGAGCAGGCCGGCCGCGGCGGCGGCGGGCGTGGCGGCGGCCGCCGGGGCGAGCCCGCGCCGCTCACCGCGGGACCCGGACAGAAGATCGCCGAGTATCAGGGGCAGCAGTGCCTCGTCTCGACCGAGACCGGCCAGGTGGTGCCGCCGCAGGGATTCGGCGGCGGGCGCGGCCGCGGCCGCGGCGAGCAGACGCCGGAACAGATCGCGGAGCAGCAGGAGGCGGCGAAGCAGCTGAAGGCCTGGCGCACGTCGGTCTCGATGGACCGCTTCAAGCAGCTCCGCAAGATGTACAACGACGCCGGCGTCACCATCTACGCCTACAAGACCGACGGCATGCAGAAGAACCTGCAGACGTCCGACGAAGAGCTCGACTACATGTTCAACGTCGCGGCCGCGCTCGGCGCCACGCACACGACGATGGAACTGCCGGCCGGCCAGGACGCGGAAGCGATGCTGAAGCGCATGGCGGCGTTCGCCCAGAAGCACAAGGTCGCCATCGCCTACCACACGCACCTGCAGGGCAGCATGACGGCGTTCGATCAGGCGTTCGCGATCTCCAAGTGGAACATGTCGAACGTCGATCTCGGCCACTGGGTGGCCGCCGGCAACCAGGGCGGATCGCCGACCGATTTCCTGACGAAGTATCACGCCCGCACGGCGAGCTTCCACATCAAGGACCGCAGCACGCCGGAGCACTGCTCGCTGAATCTCCCATGGGGTACCGGCGACACGCCGCTCGCGCAGATCCTCCACCTCGTAAGGAAGCACAAGTGGAAGATCCCGGCGTCGATCGAGATGGAGTACAACGTCCCGGAAGGGTCGGATCCGGTTCAGGAAGTCAAGAAGTGCGTCGACTTCTGCCGCAAGGTGTTGACGACGTAACGCCGGTGATGCCGGACCTGAAGGTCCGGCCTACGTCGATGCAGGCCGGGTCTCTGCCGGGTCTTTAGGTGTAGGCCGGGTCTTCAGACGTAGGCCGGGTCTTCAGACCCGGCGTCACTTCCTCGGCCACACGTTGTCGGCGGGATCCCTGTCGGGGAAGCGCCCGTCGGGATCGAGCTGGATCGATTCGATCGACCGTCCCAGATCCAGCGTCGCCTGGAACGTCCGGTTGCCGATGAACCACACGTCGACGGGGAAGGTCACGAGCGCCGTCGTGTCGTCCAGCATCTTCGCGTTCACCATCGGCTTGACGGCCGCTCCCGACGCGGCCAGCTTCACCTTCAGCACGATCGGCGACGGCATCTGGCCGTCCTGGCGGACGGTGACGATCGTGCGGGCGCCGCTCTGCGTCACGCTCGCAATCGATCCGTCCACCGACTCCGTCGTCCACAGCCAGTAGTACCAGAACCACTGCAGGTCGCGGCCGAGCGTCCTGTCCATGAAGAAGATGAAGTCCCACGGCGACGGGTGCTTGAACGCCCAGGTCTTCGCGTACTCGCTCATCGCGCGCTGCACTTCGCTGTCGCCGACGATGCCGCCGAGCATCGAGAGCATCAGCGGCGTCTTCGAGTAGGTCTGGAAGCCGTACATGCCGCCCGCGTTGTTCGCGGACCACATCATCGACGGCTCGTCTTCGTTGCCGCTGGTGCGTCCGTAGGCCTGTCCGAGGTTGTTGAGGTTGGGCGCGATCTTGCGGCTGTCGGACTCGGAGAGGATGTTCATGTACTGGTTGAACCCCTCGTCCATCCAGCCATACGACGTCTCGTTGTTGCTGACCATCATCGGCCACCACTGGTGGCCGGTCTCGTGGTCGGCCGGGCCCTGGTTGGAGTTGATCACCATCGGATACTCCATGCCGTTGTCGGGACCGTCCTGGACGGTGAGCTGCGGGAACGGATACGGCGCCCACAGCTTCGAGTAGAACTCGAGCGCGTGGCGCGCGATCGGGCCGGCATTGGCGTAGCCGCTCTCGTGGTCGGGCTGATAGGCGAGATAGACCGGGATCGGGCCCTTGCCAGGAATCGTCGCGCGCGTCGCCTTGAGCACGAGGTTGCTGGCCGTCAGCCACGCGAAGTCGTTGACCGTGTCGGCGACGAAACGCCACGTGAGCCGGTCGCCCGGCATGGTGGACTGGCCGGGGCCCTTCTCGTCCGCGCCGACGATCGTAATCACGTCGTCGGAGTCGAGCGCGTGGGTGAGGCGATCACGTGCCTTCTGAGTGAAGACGTCGCCGGGATTCTGCAGTACACCGGTGCCCGTCACGATCCAGCCGGCGGGCACGTTGACGCGCACGTCGAACCGGCCGAAGTTGTTGTAGAACTCGGACGGGCCGAGGTACGGGCTCGTATCCCAGCCGCGCAGATCGTCGTAGACCGCAACGCGCGGATACCACTGCGTCGGCTGGAAGAGCTCGTGGCCCCAGCGCTGCGTCATGCGATGGCCGCGGCCGGGCCCGCCGGGCAGCTTCGTGTGCCACTCGATCTGCAGCGTCGCCGTCGCCGCCGGCGCGATCGGGTTCGCGAGCGAGATGGTGGCGACGGTCTGATCGAGTCCCGTCACGCTCAGGCGCCGCCCGCCGGACGGTGC
>Ga0075364_10002297_pt1 | contig 10710 bp, 9 predicted proteins | sample EndMetdeltDD1764_FD_71517 | JGI IMG/M metagenome (GOLD analysis project Ga0075364, IMG submission 71517) | Populus endosphere microbial communities from Tennessee, USA - Endosphere MetaG P. deltoides DD176-4 | ecosystem: Host-associated > Plants > Roots > Endosphere | place: USA: Tennessee...
CTCCTGCACCGGGGCGATGCGCCCCTCCTTGTGGTGCGGAGTCCACGCCTCGGTCACAGGAAACGCTCCGCCATGTGCATGCCGATCACTCCTAGTGAAGGGATCATCACGGCCAACCACACGCCGGCGATGACCCACAGCATCTTGCGCTGATACTTGGGACCCTTGTGCCAGAAGTCGATCAGGATGACCCGGATGCCGTTGAGTGCGTGATACAGCACCGCGGCGACCAGGCCGATCTCCATCAGACCGATGATCGGGGTCTTGTACGTCTCGATGATCGAGTTGTAGGCCTCGGGGCTGACCCGGACCAGTGCCGTGTCGAGCACGTGCACCAAGAGGAAGAAAAAGATCGTGGCACCGGTGATCCGGTGCAGTACCCAGGACCACATGCCCGGGTCGCCGCGGTACAAACTGCGGCGACGAGCCGGTTTTGATCGCGGTGCCGGTATCGCGGAATCCGCGGCCGTCGCTGTGCTCATCGAGTCCTCCAACGCCTTCGGTGGACGGCGGGGACAAGGCTGAATCCGTCCCCAAACCTCGGGGGCGACTCTAATCCCAAATCGGGTGGTTGAAGAACTAGCGTTGGGGTGAAAGCGGGCCCCTTACCACAAAGTTAGGGTCCCCTATGTTGGTTCCCCGCTTCGGGAGTGGGGTTTTCGGAATGCATTCAGATGGCGGTGAACGGGGTCCCAATGGTGGCTGAAATCGAGTGGAAGATGTTGCGGGACAGTGCAATAGGTGTCGCAACGCATGCTTACGCGCCGTATTCGGGTTTCCCGGTCGGGGCCGCGGCGTTGGTCGACGATGGCCGAATCATCCTCGGATGCAATGTGGAGAATGTCTCATATGGCCTAGGTCTCTGTGCCGAGTGCGCTGTGGTCTGCGCCCTGCATTCCAGTGGTGGCGGACGGCTGGTGGCGCTCAGTTGTGTGGCGGCCGACGGCGCCCCGCTGATGCCCTGCGGGCGGTGTCGGCAGGTCCTGCTGGAGCATGGCGGACCCGAACTGTTGATCGATCATCCCGACGGCCCCCGTACCCTCGCTGACCTGCTGCCCGACGCCTTCGGGCCTAGTGATCTGGAGCGCGCATGAGCGACGCCGGCTTCGATGCACCCTCGGTGATCAGGACCAAACGCGATGGCGGCGTGCTCTCCGATGCCGCCATCGACTGGGTGATCGCGGCCTACACCGACGGCCGCGTCGCCGACGAGCAGATGTCGGCGCTGCTGATGGCGATCTTCTTGCGCGGTATGACCGGCGCGGAGATCACCCGGTGGACGACGGCGATGATCGCTTCGGGGGAGCGGTTCGATTTCGGCGATCTGGGGCGGCCGTTGGTGGACAAACACTCCACCGGCGGTGTCGGAGACAAGATCACCATCCCACTGGTACCGGTGGTACTGGCTTGTGGCGCTGCGGTTCCGCAGGCCGCCGGTCGCGGCCTCGGTCATACCGGCGGGACGCTCGACAAGCTGGAGGCGATCCCCGGTTTCACCGCAGAACTGTCCAAAAACCGCATCCGGCAACAACTGTCCGAGGTCGGCGCCGCCATTTTCGCCGCCGGGGACCTCGCGCCCGCCGACCGCAAGATCTACGCCCTGCGGGATGTCACCGCGACCACCGAATCGCTGCCCCTGATCGCGAGTTCGGTGATGAGCAAGAAGCTGGCCGAGGGCGCACAGTCGCTGGTGCTCGATGTGAAGGTCGGCAAGGGCGCGTTCCTCAAGACCGAGGCCGAGTCGCGGGAGCTGGCCGCGACCATGGTCGCGCTCGGCAACGACTCCGGGGTACCGACCAGCGCGCTGCTCACCGACATGAACCGGCCGCTGGGCCGCGCGGTCGGCAATGCCGTCGAGGTCGCGGAGTCCCTGGAGGTGCTGGCCGGTGGCGGCCCGGATGACGTCGTCGAGCTGACGCTGGCGCTCGCCACGGCGATGCTGGATGCGGCAGGCCTGGACGGGGTGGACCCGGCGCAGACGCTGCGGGACGGCAGCGCGATGGACCGGTTCCGGGCGTTGGTGGCCGCCCAGGGCGGCGATCTGTCCGCGCCGCTGCCCATCGGGGCACACACGGAGACCGTGGTGGCCACCGCCGGCGGTGTGATGGGCGATATCGATGCCATGGCCGTCGCGATGGCTGCCTGGCGCCTCGGGGCGGGGCGCGCGGCGCCGGGGCACCCCGTGCAGTTCGGCGCCGGCGTGCAGATCCACCGACGCCCCGGCGAGCCCGTGGCCGCCGGGGACACCCTGTTCACGCTGCACACCGACAGCCCGCAGCGGCTGGCCCCCGCACTCGCCGAACTCGACGGTGGGTGGGAGGTCGGCGCGCAGGCCCCGGTGATCGGGCCGTTGATCATCGACCGCATCGGTTAGCGGTCGGGTCGGCGACGGTTGGGTGAACTGGCCTGCCGAATCGCGCCGCCGCGAGCAAGATGGATAGATGAGCACGCCATTGACGCTGGACCTCATCCGACAGGCACCCAAAGCGCTGCTGCACGATCACCTCGACGGCGGGCTGCGGCCCGGCACCGTCGTCGAACTCGCCGACCAGTTCGGCTACGACGGGCTGCCGACCACCGACGTCGACGAACTGGCCAACTGGTTCCGCACCCAGGCACACAGCGGTTCGCTGGTGCGCTACCTCGAGCCGTTCGCGCACACGGTCGGTGTGATGCAGACACCGGAGGCGCTCTACCGCGTCGCCCGGGAGGCGGTAGAGGACCTGTCCGCCGACAACGTGGTGTACGCCGAGATCCGCTTCGCCCCGGAACTGCACATCGACCGGGGGCTGTCCCTGGACCAGGTCACCGAGTCCGTGCTGGCCGGGTTCGTCGACGGTGAGAAGGCGGCCGAGGCCGAAGGGCGCCCGATCGTGGTGCGGTGCCTGGTGACGGCGATGCGGCACGCGGCGCGGTCGCGGGAGATCGCCGAGCTGGCGATCCGCTTCCGCGATCAGGGTGTCGTCGGATTCGACATCGCGGGCGCCGAGGCCGGCTACCCTCCGTCGCGGCACCTGGATGCGTTCGAATGTATGCGGAACAACAACGCGCGCTTCACTATTCATGCGGGAGAGGCGTTCGGGCTGCCCTCCATCCACGAGGCGATCGCCTTCTGTGGCGCCGACCGCTTGGGGCACGGGGTGCGGATCGTCGACGACATCGACGTGCATGCCGATGACGACGCGACCTTGGGCCGATTGGCATCATTGTTGCGGGACAAGCGGATTCCACTGGAGTTGTGCCCGTCCTCGAACGTGCAGACCGGCGCGGTGCCCAGCATCGCCGAACATCCGTTTGCGTTGCTGGCCCGCCTGCGCTTCCGGGTGACGGTCAACACCGACAACCGGTTGATGAGCGACACCACCATGAGCCAGGAGATGCTGCGGCTGGTCGAGGCGTTCGGCTACGGGTGGAGCGATCTCGAGCGGTTCACCATCAACGCGATGAAGTCGGCGTTCATCCCGTTCCGGGAGCGGCTGGCGATCATCGACGGGGTGATCAAACCGCGGTACGCGGTGTTGGTCGGCTGAGTGGCCTTGCGATCTGTGGAGCCGTGACGATCACGGCTCCACCCATCACTCGGTGCGGAGCCGTGATTCGACGAAGCGCTCCAGCTCTTCCCACTGGTCGACGGCTTCGGCCGTGGAACCCTTGGGCTTGGGCTTGGAGGGGTCGAGCACATGGTCGACGAAGGCGCCCAGCGGCTGACCGGACTCCAGGGCTTTCGCCACGCTCGGGTCTTCGGCGTAATCGCCGACATCCCTGAGGAATTCCAGTGCCAGGTCGAGCTGGTCGCGGTCCACGGCCTCGGGCCCATCGGCGATATCGTCGGCCAGACCGGACAACACGTAGATGTTCTCGTCGGTCACCTCGACCCGCAGCGAACCATCGGTCGCCGCGGTGCGGATGATCTCGTAGGAGCTGAAACCGGACAGATCGCTCTCGTGCTCGTCGGCCAGGTAGCGGGCCAGGGTGCGCTCGGAACTGAACACGCTGATGCGGCCGTTGCGGCCCAGGAACCGCGGGTCGTCGCCGAAATAGCAGCGCAGCGTGTACAGGGTGCCGCTGCTGGTCATGATCCGGATCGGGTCGATACCGACCTGGGTCCAGAAGTCCTTGTCGCTGCCCAGGACCTGGCGTTCGGCCTCGGCCTCCAGCGCGTCGCTCTCCTCCACGGTGTCCACCACGCCCTCGATGACCACGTCGTCGTCATCCTCGTCATCGACGATGATGTCGTCGATCTCGGGGGCGGGCTCGGCGAGCTCGGCTTCGGCCTTCGCCGACTCCGCCGTGGGCACATCGGGGGTCTTCACCAGGGCGTCGATGGCGTCGACGACACCGTCCCAGGCGCGCCCGATCACGGCCTCGATCTCGGCCCACCGTTTGCGCCCGGCGCGGCCGCTGAACGCGTCGATGCCGCCGCCGATGGTGCCCAGCACGGGGTTGCCGTTGAACATCTTGGTGACGGTCGGCAGGTCGCAGACCGACCCGATCGCCGAGACGAAGCCCAAGGTGCCGCGCAGCGACTTGATGGACTCCTCGGTGGGCTTCTCGGCGACGAGTTCCGGTACCCCGATCAGGTCGTGCTGCTGGTCCTCGGCGGGATCGAGCCGATGGGCGTTGGCCTGGGTGAGCTTCTCCCACGCCGGGTGATCGGTCAGATCGTTGTCGCTGTCGGTGCGCACGAACGCCGCCAGGTCGGCGACCGACTCGAACGCGAAGATGTCCTCGTCCTTGCCGAGGAACGCCTCCCATTCGTCGCCGGCGTCGCGCCAGCGCGGTGCCCACAGGGTGTAGAGGTCGCCATTGGTCAGCCCGATCCGGACCGGGACGATGTCAGCCGCCATGGCGCACAGCGTAACGATGCCTGCTGAGGACTTGGGGATCGCCCACCCGCGGCGTTGTCCGGCGTTGGTCGTTCGGATGGGGCAAAACTGCACGGAGTGCCAACCTCGGTCGGCTGTGAAGACCGGTGCAGATGGGGACGAAGGTCGGATCGGCGTTCTTGTCCGATCCCGTCATCACGGCTGACCTGCGGTGAAACGATACGAACGTGTATCCAGAGCAGTTCTGCGGGTGCTGTAGGACCGTCCTCGGTGCGTCGGCCAAGTTCTGCAGCGAGTGCGGTGCTGCGGTTCCCAGGGGCGACCAGCGAGCGGAATACAAGCAGGTCACGGTGCTGTTCGCCGACGTGGTCCACTCGATGGACATTGCCGCCGCGGTGGGCGCGGAACGGCTCCGCGAGATCATGACCGAGCTGGTTGAGCTTTCCGCCGGGGTGGTGCAGCGCTACGGAGTCACGGTTGACCAGTTCACCGGCGACGGAATCATGGCGATCTTCGGCGCGCCGCTTGCGCTGGAGGACCACGCCATTCGCGCGTGCTTTGCGGCTTTGGCCATCCAGGAGGAGGCGAAACGGCTCGCGGTCGACGTTCTCGAGCGCGACGGCAAGCACTTGATGCTGCGAGTTGGCCTGAACTCGGGTCAAGTCATCGCCGGTGACATCGGTTCGAGTCCATTCGGATACACCGCGATTGGCGAGCAGGTCGGGATGGCTCAGCGGATGGAATCGGTCGCGCCGCCTGGTGCGGTATTGCTCAGTGCATCTACCGCGCGACTCGTGGAGGGCAATGCGATTCTCGCCGAACCCGAAATGGTTCGGATCAAGGGCGTCGGGCACCCGGTGTCTGCGACTCGCCTGCTGGGCATGCGCAGGGATCGGATCAGAAGTCGAACTGAATCGAATTTCGTCGGTCGGCAGCGGGAAGTGGGAGCGCTTGAGGCGTCGCTGGACCGTGCCATCGACGGAACCGGGGCAGTGGTCAAGATAGTGGGTCCTCCTGGTATCGGGAAAAGCCGTCTGATGCGTGAACTTTCGGCTACGGCATTCACCCGTGGCGTTGAGGTGGTCACCACTTTCTGCGAGTCGCACACCAGCCAGATTCCTTTTTACGTTGTTACTCGCTTCTTACGCGCGGCTACGAGAATCGAAGGCCGTGACGCGCAGACTGCCGGCGACGCGCTGCGACGGCGACTCCCGGATGAGGACCCGGAGGACCTGCTGCTGCTCGCTGACTTGCTGGGAATCGCCGATCCCGGCGCTGTTTTGCCTCGTATAGACCCGGATGCACGGCGGCGGCGTCTGAGCGCCCTGGTGAACGCCGCGTTGACGGCCCGCGAAAGCCCGACGCTCTACGTCATCGAAGATGCCCATTGGATCGATGAAGTAAGTGAGTCGATGTTGGCTGAGTTTGTGTGTGTGATTGCACAGACGCCCTCGCTGGTGATCGTCACCTACCGACCCGAGTACGGGGGAGCGCTCACCCGCGTGCCAGGTGCTCGAACCGTAGCCCTGGCTCCGTTGAGCCCGGACGAGACCGCCGCGTTGGTATCGGAGCTTCTCGGGTCAGATCCCTCGGTTTCCGATTTGGGCACGATGATCATCGAACGGGCGGCCGGTACTCCGTTCTTCGCTGAGGAGATCGTGCGAGAACTGGCGGAACGGGCTGTGCTGGAGGGAGAACGGTGCGCGTATCGCTCGACGGCTTCAGCCGCCGACGTGACCGTGCCCGCGACCTTGCAGGCCATCATCGGTGCGCGCATCGACCGACTCGACCCGAAAGCCAAGCGCACCCTGACTGCCGCGGCGGTTATCGGCTCACGATTCGCGGTCGATCTGCTGCTCAGTCTCGGCGTCGAACCCGAGATGACGGGTCTGGTATCTGCGCAACTGATCGATCAGGTCGGGCCCACCCCCCAAACGTCGTATGCGTTCCACCATCCGCTCATTCGCGCTGTCGCCTACGAGTCGCAGCTCAGATCTGATCGCGCCGTAATGCACCGGCGCGTAGCGGCAGCGCTCGAACAACGGGAACCAGCATCAGGTGATGAGAATGCTGCGCTGATCGCCGAACATCTTGAGGCTGCCGGTGATCTGCACGCCGCTTACGACTGGCGTATGCGCGCGGCGAACTGGGCAAGAAGTCGTGATATCAACGCATCACGACTGAGCTGGGAGCGGGCCCGCGCAATCGCCGACGCGTGGCCTACCGACGACCCGAACCGCGCGGCTATGCGCATCGCGCCCCGCACCATGCTGTGTGCAACCGCATACCGTGTACGTGCGCACGGCGCTGATGCCCGATTCGACGAGCTGAGGAAGCTGTGCACTGCTCCCGCAGATAAGCCGTCGCTGGCAATCGCCATGGCCGGGTTGGTGATGGATCACGCTTACCAGGGGCACATCGTCAGGGCGTCGCGGCTTGCAGTGGAGGCAATGGCCCTTATCGAGTCGCTGGAAGATTCGACTCTGACGGTGGGGCTGTCCTACCCGGCGATCTACGCCAAATTTGAAAGTGGCGAGTACTCCGATGTGCTGCGCTGGTCACAGCGAATGGTCGACTTGGCCGACAACGATCCCTTCGCAGGCAACTTCATTTTCGGATCCCCGTTGGCGCTCGCCTTGGTGTCGCGGGCGATGGCCAGATATCACCTCGGCTTGCCGGACTGGCGGAACGATCTGAGGCGCAGCGTGGACCTGGCCCACCGAGCGGACCCCCTTACCTACGCCGCGGTCGTTGCTTTGTGCTACTTCCCCGGAATAACGAATGGGGCGCTTCATTCCGACGAGCGGGCGCTACGCGAGGCAGAGGATGCGTTACGGGTTGCCGAACGATCGGGCAATGACATGGCGGTCGCGTTCGCCCGATTTGCTCTGGGCATCACGTTGGTGCACGGCGAGCAGGCTGCGAAACGTGGTCGCGGCCAGGCGCTGCTGGCCGAGGTCAGCAACGTATTCGAACGCCACCGGCATAACGTGGGGGACCTTCCCATCGTCAACGTGTACTTGGCACGGGAAATCGCTCGGCGCGGAGACTTTGGTGAGGCGATACCGCTGATGCGCGCCGCCGTCGACCAGCTGGTCCGGGAGAAACAGGTGTTGGCGTGGGGCACGCCGGCCATCGGCGTTCTGGTGGAAACGTTGCTTGATCGTGCGGCCGACGGTGACGTCGCCGAGGCAGAGACCGCGATCGATCAGTTGGCAGCCGTGTCGGGCCACGGTCAGCTGGTGATACGCGATATCTGGTTGTTGCGGCTGCGCGCGTTGCTCGCGAAGGCCCGCCGCGACGATGTTGCGTACCGCGATTTGCGCGATCGCTATCGTGCAGCGGCTCATTCACTGAGCCTCGAGGGACATGTTCATTGGGCGGAATCAATGCGCTGACCGCTCACGCCGTGGGGCGCCAGAACCCCTGGAAGCCCTGTCCGGCGTTGGTCGTACGGATGGGGGACAGCTGCACGGGGTCGCCCGCCTCGATCATGGTGCCGTTGCCCACGATCATCGCGACGTGCCCGTCCCAGACCGCCAGGTCACCGGGACGCAGGGAGCCGGCGCCTACGGCGGTGCCGATGTCCTGTTCCTGGGCCAGCCTGGGGATGTTCAGCCCGGCCTCCTGGTAGGCCCATTGGGTCAGCCCGCTGCAGTCCAGGCCGACGCCGGCCGTCGTCCCGCCCCATTGGTAGGGCACGCCGAGTTGGGTGAGTGCGTGTCGCACGGCGCCGGCGGCCACCGCATTGGGTGCCATGGCGGTAGTGCCGTCGGGCAGCGTGACCGCCTCTCCGACTCCGAACTGCGCGGCGTCGGGCAGGTCGCCGCGATGCGCGGCGAGCATTGCCTCGGTGGGCCCGGAACCGGACATCGACGACAGGCCGGGGGCCGGCCCGGATGCCGATCCGGAGCCGAGGCCGCCCGCCGGCGCGAACCCGCCCGGGCCGGGCGCGGCCGGCGAGAATCCGGCCGGACTGGTGGCGGCGGGCGGCGACGGCGACGCGGTGACGCTCCGGGCGCCGCCGGCGAGTTCGGAGCGCAGGTCGTCGACCATCAGCTCGGCCGCAGACAGGGCTCGACGCGCCTCTGCGACGAGTTCCTCGGCGGCACCCGGGGTGTCCAACTGCGCCTCCAGCACCGCGGCGCGGGCCTCGAAGTCGGCGATGAGGCGCTCCAGCTCGCGGCGCACCCGGGTGACCGCATCCGCGGCGGCGCCGATCTTCTCGCCGAGTGCAGCGATGCGGGCGGCAAGCATGCGGGTGCTCGCCACCGACTGCTCGAGGCGGTCGGCCGCCGCCGTCGCGCCGGCTCCGGACCATGACCCCGACAGTTCGTCGGCGGTGCGGGTGATGGCGGCGGCGACGTCCCCGAGTTGCCGTTGCGCGCTGTCCAGCGCGGCCGACGGCTGCGCGGTCCGCCCGGCGCCGACGAGGGTGAGCAGCTGGTGCAGCGGCGCGCTGAGCGCGGCGGTGACGGCCCCCGGCATGGTCAACCGCCGAGGGTGACGACCGACCGGCGTTCGGTGTCGACGTAGGACGCGGCGGTCTGCGCAGCGGTGCCGGCCGCCCGGGCCAGGTCGGCACCCAGGCAGCTGACCTCACGCGCGGCGTCGTCGAGTGCGGATGCGAGCGCGGCCAGGAAATCCGCGCCGACCGCCCCCAGGGCGTCGGCGCACGGCCCGGCGGCGGCGGGCAGGGCCGCGGCTATGGCGTCGAAATCGGCGGCGGTCCGGGTCAGGTCCACGCCGGCGGCTCCGATGGCAGCGGTATCAGCGAACATGTGGATAGGACGCGCCCCGTGGCCGTTCGGTTCCCACGAATATTCCGGCCGGCCTCCCCGACGCGGCTCGTCCCTCGCCGCTGGATCGTCGTCCGGCTACCCTTCGGCACATGGATTGTCGCGTCGTTGACCACCCGCTCGCCGCTGCCCGGCTCACCACGCTGCGTGACGAGCGCACCGACAACGCGGGCTTCCGCGCGGCACTGCGGGATCTGACGCTGATGCTGATCTATGAGGCGACCCGCGACGCAGCGACCGAACCGGTGTCGGTGCGCACCCCGCTCACCGACACCACGGGTACCCGGCTGGCCAATCCGCCGCTGCTGGTGCCGGTGCTGCGGGCCGGACTCGGGATGGTGGACCAGGCGCACGCGCTGATCCCGGAGGCCCAGGTCGGCTTCGTCGGGATGGCGCGCAACGAGGAAACCCACCAGCCCACACCGTATCTGGCATCGCTGCCCGATGATCTCAGTGCGCGTGCGGTTTTCGTACTCGATCCCATGCTGGCGACCGGCGGATCCATGGTGCACACCATCGATCTGTTGCGGGAGCGAGGCGCCGTCGACATCACCGCGGTCTGCGTGGTGTGTGCGCCCGAGGGTATTGCCGCGCTGGAGAAGTCGGCTCCCGGGATCAGGCTGGTGACCGCGACCATCGACGACGGGCTCAACGAGATCGCCTATATCGTGCCGGGACTCGGAGATGCCGGTGACAGGCAGTTCGGGCCGCGCTGATTCACCACTGCGAGACGGCGGCGACCAGTTCGGTACGCAGCTGCTGGGCCTGCGCCCGCGCGCTGTCGAGGTCATCGGTCGGCGCGCGGCGCACCTCGATATAGGACTTCAGTTTCGGCTCGGTGCCCGACGGTCGCACCACCACCCGGATGTCCTCGCCGGTGAACACCAGGGCGTCGGTGCGCTGCAGGCCGCGCCGCCGGCCCAGATCATCCAGACCCACCGCGATACCGGCAAGAGTGGCAGGGGGATCGGTGCGCAGCGCCGACATCGCCGCACCCGCGTCCTGCACCCGGCGCGAGACCGCCGACGTGACATGTACGCCGTGACGCCGGGCCAGGTCGTCCAGGGCGTCGGTCAGCGTGCGTC
>Ga0075364_10002298_pt1 | contig 10707 bp, 9 predicted proteins | sample EndMetdeltDD1764_FD_71517 | JGI IMG/M metagenome (GOLD analysis project Ga0075364, IMG submission 71517) | Populus endosphere microbial communities from Tennessee, USA - Endosphere MetaG P. deltoides DD176-4 | ecosystem: Host-associated > Plants > Roots > Endosphere | place: USA: Tennessee...
GCCCTGCGTCGGCCGCCGATTCATATCCGGTGCGCATTGCCGACACGCGCGCCCGCCTGGTGGTTGTGGCCGATGGCGCGGGTGGCGCAGACATTACCCGACAGTACGACCAGCATGCGGTGCTGGCCACGGCGCGGGCCAGTCAACCCCGCACGGCGTGGGCGTGGGAACGGTTTCGCACTGAAGGGCCCCTGGCGGTGCTGCCGCATCCCGCAGGCGAAGACCTCTATTCCATCGTCTGGTGCTGCCGCCCGGAAACCGCGAACCGCCTTCAGCGCCTGGATGAGCCCGCGTTTTCACGGGCCTTGAATGACGCGTTTGGCGATCGCCTGGGCACGCTGCACGCCCAGGGCGAGCGCCACGTCTTCCCGCTTGCACTGAAAGCGCGGCGTCACGTGGTCCAGCATCGACTGGTGGCCATCGGCAATGCGGCGCAATCGCTGCATCCCGTCGCTGGCCAGGGGTTGAACCTGGGGCTGCGCGACGCGGCCCAGCTATCGCAGGCACTCGCCCCCTGGCTGGCCGATGTCTGCGCCCCTGCCCCCCTGGCGCAGGCGCTTGCGCACTACAGCGAGCGTCGACGGCTGGACCGCAGCCTGACCGGGCTGCTCACCGACATCATGCCCCGTGCGTTCGCCACGGGTCTGGCGCCCGTCGAACATCTGTGCGGGGCGGCGCTGCTGGCGCTGGATCTGAGCCGCAGCTTGCGCGGACCGCTTGCGCGTCAATTGCTCTACGGCAGCCGTCGCTGATCTCTGGCAGGCCCTCACTCGGCACGCACCGTTGTGCACGCACGACGCAAGCAAGGGTGATCCCGAATAGCCCGCACGACAAGCCTGCCGCGCCCGCACGATAAAAAAATAGGGGCCGAATCGGCCCGGTTAGAATCCTCGCATGCAAATCGGCCCCTGGACCCTTCCCAACAACGTGTTTGTCGCCCCCATGGCGGGCGTCACCGATCGCCCGTTCCGCCAGCTCTGCAAGGCGCTGGGCGCCGGCTATGCGGTCTCGGAGATGGCCGCCAGCAACCCGAAGTTGTGGGAAAGCGTCAAGACATCGCGCCGGCTGGACCACGAGGGCGAGATCGATCCCATTGCCGTGCAGATTGCCGGCGCCGACCCCGAAATGCTGGCCCAGGCCGCACGCTTCAACATCGGCAAGGGCGCCCGCATCATCGACATCAACATGGGTTGCCCGGTCAAGAAGGTGTGCGCCGTGGCGTCCGGATCGGCGCTGCTGCGCCATGAAGATTTGATCGCCCGCATCCTGGACACCGTGGTGCGTGCCTGCGAGCCACTGGGCGTGCCGGTGACCCTGAAGACACGTACCGGCTGGGACCGATCCAGCCGCAATGCGCTGCGCATTCTGCAGATCGCTGAAAACGCGGGCATTGCCGCGCTCACGCTGCACGGGCGCACGCGGGCAGATATGTACACGGGCCAGGCCGAATACGACACCATTCGGGCGGTCAAACAGCAGGCGCGCATCCCGATCGTGGCCAATGGCGATATCGATAGTCCCGAGAAGGCGCGCTTCGTTCTGGACTACACTGGCGCCGATGCCGTCATGATCGGCCGCGCCGCCCAGGGGCGACCCTGGATCTTTCGCGAAATCGATCATTTCCTGAGAACGGGAAACCATCGGGCGCCGCCGGATTACGCTGAAATGCGCCATCTGCTGCTGACCCACCTGGAAGATCATTATCGGTTCTACGGCGAGCTCACCGGTGTTCGGTCGGCCCGCAAACATATCGGTTGGTACGTGGCGTCGCTACCCGGTGCCCAGGCCTTCTGCGACACCATGAATCGTCTGGATTCGACGCACGAACAATGGCAGGCAGTGGACACCTGGTTTGACGGACTCGCCCGTAGCGGGCAAGATGCGCGCCCCGCGCATGCTGCACTGTTGGCAGCATAAGTGATCAGTACTAGAAAAATTCGACGGAAAAAATGAGTAAGAAAGAAGTTTTGGAAGATTGTGTGCGAGCCAGCCTCTCTCAGTATTTCGAGGATCTGGGCGATTCCGAACCCCACGACATGTGGGAGATGGTGATGCGTTGCGTCGAGCGGCCCGTGCTCGAAGTGGCCATGGCACGCTCCAATGGAAATCAGTCGCGTGCGGCAGAAATGCTGGGCATGACGCGCAACACGCTGCGCAAGAAGTTGCTCGCGCACAACCTGCAGGCGTAGTTGCGTGCCGCTTGTCCGGTCGATGTCCCGCACCTGAGATAATTGCCTTTCTCCACAGTCCGCGCGCGCCTGGCGCGACGCGAGATGGTCACCCGCTCTATCGACTGACCATCGACTCTCCCCTCCACCCTAGCCTGTTTGCCAACCTGCCTCTGCCATGACTTTACACACCGCCCTGCTGTCCGTGTCCGATAAAACGGGCATCGTCGATTTCGCCCGTGAACTTGCTCAACGCGGCGTACGCCTGCTCTCCACCGGCGGCACGGCCAAGCTATTGAGCGAAGCAGGGCTGACCGTGACAGAAGTGGCAGCACACACCGGCTCGCCCGAAATCCTCGATGGCCGGGTCAAGACATTGCATCCCAAGATTCATGGCGGCCTGCTGGCGCGTCGCGACAGTGCCGAACACCTGGACACCATCCGTGAACACGGCATCGACCGCATCGACCTGCTGGTGGTGAACCTGTACCCGTTTCGCGAAGCGGTCGCCCGGCCGGACTGTACGTTTGCCGATGCCGTGGAAAACATCGATATCGGCGGCCCCGCGATGCTGCGCGCCGCGGCCAAGAATCACGGCACGCCCGAAGGGGGTGTGACGGTGGTTATCGACCCGGCAGATTATGCGCGTGTGCTGGCCGACATGGACAGCGCCGCTGGCGAGCCCTCCTATGGACTGCGGCTCGAACTGGCTGCCAAGGTGTATGGTCACACGGCCGCCTACGATGGCGCGATTGCCGCCTACCTGACCAGCCTCGCTGACGCTGAACCCGCGCAGGACACGGTGCCCGCACGCGAGCCCTGGCCCTCGACACTGACCATCCAGGTCGACCGTCATCAAACCCTGCGCTATGGCGAGAACCCCCACCAGGCCGCTGCGTTCTACACCGACCGCAACGCCCAGGCCGGCCTGCTGGGCAACTATCGCCAGTTGCAGGGCAAGGAACTGTCATACAACAACATCGCCGATGCCGACGCTGCCTGGGAAACCGCACGCAGCTTCGACACGCCGGTGTGCGTGATCGTCAAGCACGCCAATCCCTGCGGCGTGGCCATCGCCGAAAGCCCCCTGGCCGCGTACCGCAAGGCCTTCCAGACGGACCCGACCTCGGCGTTCGGCGGCATCATCGCCTTCAACCGCAAGGTGGATCTGGCCTGCGCAGAAGCCGTCAGTGGCCAGTTCATGGAAGTGCTGCTTGCGCCCGCCTATGACGACGATGCGCTGGCGCTGCTGGCCGCCAAAAAGAACGTTCGGGTGCTGGTCGTGGCCGCAGGTGAGGGCCAGAACGCATTCGACGTCAAGCGTGTGGGTGGCGGGTGGCTGGTGCAAAGCCCCGACGCCTTCATGGTGCCGCGCGACCAGTTGCGCGTGGTGACCAAGCTGGCCCCCACGCCCGAGCAGATGGAAGACCTGCTGTTCGCCTGGAAAGTTGCCAAGTTCGTCAAATCGAACGCCATCGTGTTCGTGGGTGGCGGCATGACCCTGGGGGTGGGTGCGGGTCAAATGAGCCGCATCGACTCGGCCCGCATCGCCTCGATCAAGGCTGAAAACGCCGGCCTGACGCTTCAGGGCTCGGCCGTGGCGTCCGATGCCTTCTTCCCGTTCCGTGATGGCCTGGACGTGGTGGTCGATGCCGGTGCGACCTGCGTGATTCACCCGGGTGGCAGCATGCGCGATGACGAAGTCATTGCCGCGGCCGACGAACGTGGCATTGCCATGGTGCTGACCGGCACCCGCCACTTCCGCCACTGATGCGCGTCCTGGGCATCGATCCTGGATTACGCCGAACCGGGTTCGGCGTCATCGACGTGGACGGCCCCAGACTGCGCTACGTGTCCAGCGGCACGATCGTCGTGCCGCCTGATCAGCCGCTGGCCCAGCGGCTGAAGGTGATTCTGGACGGCCTGCGTGAGATCGTGCACGACACGCGGCCCGACTTGGCCGCCATCGAAATTGTCTTTCTGAACACCAACCCGCAATCGACGCTGCTGCTCGGACAGGCTCGCGGAGCGGCGCTGTGCGGCCTGGCCGACTGCGGGCTGGACGTGAACGAATACACCGCGCTGCAGATCAAGAAAGCCGTGGTCGGCACGGGCCGCGCGGCCAAGGAGCAGGTGCAGATGATGGTGCAGCGGCTGTTGAAGCTGGACGGCCTGCCTTCGGCTGACTCGGCCGATGCCCTGGCCTGCGCCATCTGCCATGCGCACGTCGCGCCTATGGCCGCGCACTTTGCCGCGCATCAGCTGCAGGTGCCTGGCACACGTAAACGGGTACGGCTGCGCGCCGGCAGGCTGACCGTCTGAGGCCAGTTCGCCGGCGTCACGCGGCGCGATTGATGGTCAAATACACCCTGGCACGCGCGCATCGCCGATGCGACCGCCCTCTCCTCCCATTTTCTGCAAACGGATTCCAGCATGATTGGACGAATCACCGGCACCCTGATCGAAAAATCGCCACCCAATATCTGCGTGGATGTCGGGGGCGTGGGATACGACATCGATGTGCCGATGAGCACGCTCTACGATCTGCCTGAGACGGGTGCACGCGTGACGCTCTACACCCACCTGGCGATCCGCGAAGATGCCCACGTGCTGTTCGGTTTTGCCAGACCGGCCGAGCGCAGTGCGTTTCGCGAACTGATCAAGGTCAGCGGCATCGGCGCGCGTACGGCGCTGTCTGTGCTGTCGGGTCTGTCGGTCGCCGATCTGGCCGAAGCCATTACCCTGCAGGAAGCGGCGCGCCTGATGCGCGTGCCGGGCATCGGCAAGAAGACCGCCGAACGCCTGCTGCTGGAAATGCGGGGCAAGCTGGGCGCCGACCTGGGCCCGGCCGCCTCGTCCAGCGCACCCAGCCATCAGTCGGACATTCTCAATGCCTTGCTGGCGCTGGGCTATTCCGATCGCGAGTCGCAGGCCGCCCTGAAAGCGCTGCCCGAGGGCGTGTCGGTATCTGATGGCATCCGCACCGCGCTGAAATCGCTGGTGCGCTGAACTGGAGTACGATTTCCGCCATGGCCATTCAGTCCGATTCCCTGTCTTCGCTGCCCGAGGCCACCCGCCTGGTCGCGCCTCACCCCACCTCGCCCAACGAGGAGTCCATCGAGCGCGCGTTGCGTCCCAAGGCACTGGCCGATTATGTCGGCCAGCATCGGGCTCGGGAGCAGCTTGAAATTTTCATCGCCGCCGCGCGCGGTCGGGGTGAACCGCTGGACCACGTGCTGCTGTTCGGGCCGCCGGGGCTGGGCAAGACCACTCTGGCGCACATCATCGCCAACGAGATGGGCGTGAACATGCGCCAGACCTCGGGCCCCGTGCTCGAGCGGCCAGGTGACCTGGCAGCGCTGCTGACCAATCTCGAAAAGAACGACGTGCTGTTCATCGATGAAATCCATCGTCTCTCACCGGTGGTAGAGGAAATACTCTATCCCGCCCTGGAAGACTTCCAGATCGACATCCTGATCGGCGAAGGGCCTGCCGCGCGCAGCGTGAAGATCGATCTTCAGCCCTTCACACTGGTGGGCGCGACCACGCGAGCGGGCATGTTGACGAATCCGCTGCGCGATCGCTTCGGCATCGTGTCACGCCTGGAGTTCTACAACACCGAGGACCTGACCCGCATCGTCACGCGCAGCGCCGGCCTGCTCAATGCCGGCATCAGTGACGATGGTGCGATCGAAGTGGCGCGACGTGCGCGTGGCACGCCTCGCATCGCCAATCGCCTGCTGCGCCGCGTGCGCGACTATGCGCAGGTGAAATCCGACGGCATGATTACCCAGGATATCGCGCACGCCGCGCTGACCATGCTGGAGGTCGATCCCAAGGGGCTGGATCTGATGGATCGCAAACTGCTCGAAGCGATCGTGCACAAATTCGACGGTGGCCCGGTGGGGGTGGACAGCCTCGCGGCTGCCGTGGGTGAAGAACGCGACACGATCGAGGATGTGATCGAGCCCTACCTGATTCAGCACGGATACCTGCAGCGCACGCCGCGCGGGCGCATGGCCACACAAACCACGTGGCGCCACCTCGGGCTGGTGGCGCCCAAGGGACAAGGCGCGCCGGGCGATCTGTTCGACTGAAGCCGGCGCGCGATCGGCAATCGCCCGCGAGGTTGTCGGTCGGATCGATACAGCCGGGCGCCGTTCAGACCAGTGGACGCGCCACGCGCTGCAGAATATCTTCACCATAAGCCTCGAGCTTGCGGGCACCCACGCCGCTGATTTCACCCAGCTCATCCAGCGTTCCCGGCTGGTTCAACGCAATCTCGCGCAGCGTCGCGTCATGGAAGATGACATAGGCCGGCACGCTGTGGCTGCGCGCGATGTCGGCTCGCCAGGCCCGCAAGGCTTCGAACACGGGTTCGGCATGCGCGGGCAGCTCGATCTTGGCGGGTTTGGCCCGCGTACTGCCGGCACGCCCCGTACGCGCGGCGGTCTCGGATTCACGGCGGAACATCAGTTGTCGTTCGCCCTTGAGCACCGAACGACTGTCCTCGGTCAGCGCCAGCGTATTGAAGCCGTCGTGATCCAGTGTCAGCAGGCCTTGCGCCAACAACTGGCGCAGCACGCCGCGCCAGGCCTTATCGGACATGTCGGCACCCACGCCGAACACGCTGAGCTCGTTGTGCGACGACTGCGTGACCCGCTCGGTGACTTTCCCACGCAGGACGTCGATGATATGGCCCGCACCGAATCGCTGCCCGCGCTCTTTCCACAGACGGTACACCGTGGACAGCACTTTTTGCGCAGCAACGGTGCCATCCCAGGCCTCGGGCGGATCCAGGCAGACATCGCAGTTGCCGCAGGGCGTGATGGTCTGCCCGAAATAGGCCAGCAAACGCACGCGCCGGCACGTAACGGTTTCGCACAGGCCGAGCATGGCATCGAGCTGTTGCCCCATGCGGCGCTTGTAGGTGTCGTCGCCAGGTGATTCGTCGATCATGCGACGCTGCTGCACCACGTCCTGCAGCCCATAGGCCAGCCAGGCACTGGCAGGCAGGCCATCGCGACCGGCACGTCCGGTTTCCTGGTAATAGCCTTCCACCGATTTGGGCAGATCGATATGCGCCACAAACCGCACGTCGGGTTTGTCGATACCCATGCCAAAGGCAATGGTGGCTACCATCACGACGCCATCTTCACGCAGAAAGCGTGACTGGTGCTCGGCCCGCATGGCGGGGCTCAGCCCCGCGTGATAGTGCAAGGCATTGATGCCGTGGGAGGCCAGGAACTCGGCGGTATCTTCGACCCGTGCGCGCGAGAGGCAATACACCACCCCCGCCTCGCCGGCATGCTCGGTACGGATGAGTTCCAGCAACTGCTTGCGCACCTCGTTTTTTTCGACAATGCGATAACGAATGTTGGGACGATCGAAGCTGGACACGAACTGGCTTGCGTCCTCCAGCGCCAGGCGTTGAACGATTTCCACGCGCGTATCGGCCGTGGCCGTTGCCGTCAGGGCGATGCGCGGCACATCCGGCCAGCGTTCGTGCAACATCGACAGGCCCAGGTATTCCGGCCTGAAGTCGTGACCCCACTGCGACACGCAATGCGCCTCATCGATGGCGAACAGCGCGATGCGGCCCCGTTCGAGCATGCTCAGGCAACGGTCGGTGAGCAGGCGCTCGGGCGCGACATACAGCAGATCGAGTCGACCTTCCAGGAAGTCCTGCTCGACGGCGCGAGCGACCTGACGATCCTGCGTGGAATTGAGAAACGCGGCACGCACCCCGAGTTCCAGCAGGGCGTCGACCTGGTCCTGCATCAGGGCGATCAGGGGCGAGACGACGATGCCCGTGCCCTCGCGCACCAAGGCGGGCACCTGATAGCACAGCGACTTGCCCCCGCCCGTAGGCATCAGGACGAGCGCGTCGCCGCCTGCAATGACGTGATCAACGATGTCTGACTGATTGCTGCGAAAGCTGTCGTAGCCGAAGATGTGCTGAAGGACGTGCAGAGCGCGCGTATCAGCCATGGAATGTTTGCCTGTGGTTCATGGAGAGGCATTTTAGTACGCCTCGCGCGCACCGCCATGCGCAGTTACCGATATAGCCCCAGACGCCCGAGGAATGCGTCGACCGGCATGGCCAGCGTCATGTGCATGGCATAGTCGCCGGAGACCGAATCGCGGTCAGCGCCCACCCCCATGGCCACCGTGTTCGAAAGATCGACCTGGTGATTGAACCCATAGCGCCGTTCGACATAGCCGGCGTTACCCCGACGCCCGGAATAGGTTCCGGAGAGCGTGCCGTATCGGCCCATGGGCACGCCTGCCGAGATCGAGTTGCGAACCTGGTTTTCGGCCGCTGCCCCGCTGCGGTAATCGGCCAGATCGTTGTAGCCGGCACCGATCTGTTCGTTGACATAACCGATATCGACCAGCCCCGCGAGGCTGAACGAATAGCCCAGACGCGTGCGCACGGCGGTCGTCGCCTCGTGTGCGCTTTGCGTCGCCCCTGCCTGCAACACCCCCATGTCGCCCAGGGAATAGGACGAACCGACCCCCACTGCAGACAACGAGGGAGCCGCTTCCATATAGCTCTCAAGCGTCAGGTCGCGCGTGAGGCCATAGCGCAGACTGCCGCTGCCGACCGTTGCACCATACTGATAGCCGCCCGATGTGGCGGCGACGTCGGTGTAATCCAGAACGCCCACCATCGACGAATAGCCGAACTCGCCGGGGGCGACCAGACCGTTGTCGGACTCCCGCCAGTTGGACAACTGCACACCGCCTATGCGTGTGGCGTCTGTCCAGGCAGGTGCGCGCGTCAGCACGCTGCCAAAGGCAACGGAAGGGCCGTCGGCCTGGCGCCGCACAATGTTGCGTTCGGTGTACTGGGTGCCGGATCGCGATGCCAGATGCCGCAAAATGGGCTTGCGGCCCGCCGGTTTGTAATCCAGCGTGCCGGCGGCAGTCATGAGGGGCCTGGGCTGAGTCTGCAGGCCCAGCACGTAGACGGGCTCGGGCGCACGCGACGCCACCAGCCAGCCGTTGTCCTGCTCGGCACATTTCTCGACCAGCAGTTTGTCCCAGGGGTCGGTCACATCAAGGGACACGCCCGCCACGCCGCCCTCATCGGCGAGCAGCGCGCATTGAGCGGCCAGCGTGGGCACTTCGACCTGAACATCCAGCGCGGTCGGCGCGGTGACGGGCACCGCCTGCACCGGTGCGATGCGGGCGATTCCGCTCGCGCGACTGGCCGGGGCGACAGGCCAGTAAGCCGAGGCATCGGGGGAAACGAGATTGTCGGCGGCTTCGATCGGCGCCGGGCTCGTGGTGTGCGCGATGGAAACCTCCGCCGCCGTGGCGGGCGCGCACAGCACCAGGGCGACCACACCCGCCAGGGGTGCACGCCAGAAAATGGAACGGGCCCCGCGCCTGGGGCCCACTGGTGACGGCGTAAATTCTGATTTCACATCAAAAGTTTAGCGCGATCGGGCCGGGATAGGAAACACCCCCGGCCTATTTCAAATGATTTCCGGCCCTTGCCCCGCACGTCACTAGCGGTGATGATGTCGGCATGGACTCCCCTCACACCAAAGTGCTGGTCGTCGATGACGATCCGGCGTTGCGTCAGCTTCTGGCCGACTACCTGAACCGGCACGGCTACGACACGCTGCTCGCGCCCGACGCTACCGATCTGAACGAGCGCATCGTGCGCTACGCACCCGATCTGCTGGTGCTGGACCGGATGCTGCCTGGCGGCGACGGTGCCGACGCCTGCCGTCGCCTGCGTGAACAGGGTGAGGACATCCCGGTGGTGCTGCTGACGGCACGCGACGAGGCGGTGGACCGGATCATCGGACTGGAGGCCGGCGCCGACGACTACCTGGGCAAGCCGTTCGACCCACGCGAACTGCTCGCTCGGATTGAAGCCGTCCTGCGTCGCAAACGCGGCCCATCGGCGCTGACCCGCGACAACCCGGTCAGCTTCGGGCCCTTCGTGTTCGACCCCGCCCAGCGCCAGTTGCTGCGTGACGGCCAGACCGTGCGGCTGACCGGCGGCGAGATCAATCTGCTCGAAGCCCTGGTCAAGAATCCCGGCAAGCCGCTTTCGCGCGAGCGATTGCTGGCGCTGGCGCGCGACGACGATGCCGGCGAGCGCAACGATCGCGCCATCGACATTGCCATCCTCAGGCTGCGTCGGGCCATTGAGGTCGATCCCAAACAGCCGCGCTGGATTCAGACCGTCTGGGGCATCGGCTACCGATTTTCACCGTGAGCGGCTGGCGCAAGTGGCTGCCCGCTTCGCTTCGGGCCCGCATGACCCTGGTGATTCTGGGCACCGTGCTGCTGGCGCACGGCACGACCGTGGCCACCGCGTCGTATTACCAGTCCCGGTTCATGGAAGATGTGGCGTTGAACTACATCGTCACGACCATACGCACGTTGCGCGCGGCAGTCTCGCAGGTGCCGGCCGAAGATCGCGCCGATTTCGTGCGCCAGGCCTCGCAGAATCAGTGGCGGCTGTGGTCGCGCGTGCTGCCCGCCGAAGCTCAGCTGCAGCGACCCTGGCGCGCGC
>Ga0075364_10002299_pt1 | contig 10706 bp, 10 predicted proteins | sample EndMetdeltDD1764_FD_71517 | JGI IMG/M metagenome (GOLD analysis project Ga0075364, IMG submission 71517) | Populus endosphere microbial communities from Tennessee, USA - Endosphere MetaG P. deltoides DD176-4 | ecosystem: Host-associated > Plants > Roots > Endosphere | place: USA: Tennessee...
TCACCGGCATGCACTACACCGGCATGGCGGCAGCGAACTTCGACGCCAACGCCGTCTGTCTGGCGGCCAATGACGTGGACAGCGATGTGCTGACCTGGATCGTGCTCTCGGCCACCGTTCTGATCCTGCTGATGACGCTGCTGGTCGCCGGACTGGAAAGCCGTCATGCGCGCTCGCAGCGCTCGCTGACCGGTTCGCTGGACCAACTGAACCTCACGCTGCTGCGCATGGCCAAGAGCGACGAGCTGACCGGGCTGGCCAATCGTGCCGCCCTGCTGGAAAAGCTCGATCAGGTCATCGGACAAGCCCAGGCGCGCCAGGGTCACCTGGCCGTACTGTTCATGGACCTGGATGGCTTCAAGTCGATCAATGACTCGATGGGTCACACCGCCGGCGATGGCGTGCTGCGCGCCTTTGCTGATCGCCTCCGGCAGGTGGTCGGGCCGCGCGACTATGTGGCACGGCTCGGCGGCGATGAGTTCGTCGTGGTGGTCGATCACGACGACGCAGATGTCGCGGCCCGGTTGTGCGTGGCCATCGGACGCGCGATGGCCACCGATCTGCAGGCCGGTGCGAGCATGCTGCGCGTCACCCCCAGCATCGGGGTGGCGGTCTATCCGCAGCACGGCGAGGCAAGTGAAGCCTTGCTCAAGCACGCCGATATCGCCATGTATGGCGCCAAGGAAGACGGCCGCAACACGTTTCGCTTCTACGAACCCCGCATGGGGGCGAAGGCGGCGCGCAGTCTGCTGATCCAGCAGGGGCTGCAACGGGCGCTGGAAGAAGGCGGATTCACGCTGCACTTCCAGCCCAAATTCAAGGGAACGGACAACCGCCTGACGGGCGCCGAAGCGCTGTTGCGCTGGAACCACCCCGATCTGGGGCCGCTGGCACCCTCCGAGTTCATCCCCATTGCCGAGCGCTCCGGCCAGATCGTGGCCATCGGCAAATGGGTTCTGTCCGAGGTCTGCCGTTATCTGCGCATGTGGGACGCGCAGGGCAAGTCGCCGGTCAAGATCGCGGTCAACCTCTCGCCTCAGCAGTTGCGACTGCCCGACGTGGCGCAGACGATGTATGCCATCGTGACGCGGGCCGGCATATCGCCGTCGCGCATCATGTTCGAGATCACCGAGACCGTGGCCATGCAGAATGCGGCGCAGACGGCCGAGACGATCGCGCAGTTCCATGCCAACGGCTTCGAGATCGCGATCGACGACTTCGGCACCGGGTATTCGAGCCTGGCCTATCTGCAGCAGTTTCGTGTGCAGCAGTTGAAGATCGACCGCTTCTTCACCAATGGCCTGGACACTCATGGACAGGAAGGCCACGCCATCGTGGCCGCCATCGTGGCACTGGCGCATTCGTTGAACATGGAGGTCGTGGCCGAGGGCGTGGAGACGCGTTCGCAGTTCGACATCCTGCGCACGCTGCGGTGCGATCAGGTGCAGGGGTTCTGGCTGGAGCGCCCCATGGACGCAAGCGCGTTCGAGAGTTTCCTGGACGACACCGGTGCCGCTGCGGGCGGCCCGCCACCGTCGGCTACGCCAGCGTTTCGCGCAATCGCGCCGCCACAACCTCTTTGAGGTCGATCAGCTTGCCGTGGAAGAAGTGCGTGGCCTGATCGATCTGCAACACCTCGAGCGACTCGCCTTCGGCCCATTCCTGCACCTCGGACAGCGGTACGACCTCGTCCTGCACGCCGTGGATCAGCAAGGTATCGGTGGGCAGGTCGATCTGGCGGAACAGAAAACGCTGAACCGCCGCGCCGGCCAGGATGACAGCTGCAGGCGCGGGCGTCTCGCCCTGCTCGGCCAGCGCAGCATGCAACTGCGCCGCCACGGCCGTGCCGAAGGAGAATCCGGCCAGGACCCAGGGCGCATCGGCCAGCGCCGGCTGGCTCGCGCGCCATTGTGCGACCAGCGCCTGCATGTCGGCGGTTTCGCCGCGCGCCTTGTCGAATTCGCCGGCCGAGGCGCCCACACCACGGAAATCGGGCCGGATCGCCACCAGGCCGGCCTGCGTGCAGGCGCGGGCGATCGTGGTGACGACCTTGTTACCGCGCGCACCGCCGTGCAGCGGATGCGGATGCAGCACCAGGGCCCACCCGCGTGGCGAGGTGCCGGCAGGCCAGTCAAGCGCACAGTCGATGGCGCCGGCCTGGCCTTCGAACACGAGATGGGTGGGGGTGTCGGACATGTCTATACCTGTCATTGCGTGGAAACGTTCAGATTCTGCTGATTCAGCCAGCGCGTCAGCGCCTCGGCGGCCTGATCGCTGGCCTGCTGCAGGGCGAGCACGCCGCCCGCCGCGTCCTGGGTGGGCGCCTGTCCGCTGGTATCGATGCGGGTCGACGCGAGCAGGCGCTGATTGTGCACCAGCACGGCGCGCAGCGACACATGGCCCTCGCTGCGGCTGCCGTCCTCGCTGAAGACCTGCTCGAAGCGGGTGAGCGAAAGCCGCAGCTGTGGCGCGCCGGCCAGTACGGACTCGCTCATGACCGGACGGTCGGCGTGGATGCGATCCAGCAGGCGCTGGCGCAGCAGCTGCACCGGCGGTGCGCTCCACCGAGCCTGGGCATAGGCCTGGGCTTCGGCGCTGTCGCCCACGCGCCAGATCATGCCGGTGTCGTTCAGGGTCGGCGACGCGTCCATGTACAACGTGATGGGTGCGCGCGACGCGCCAGGTGCCGAAGATTGGACAGGACCTGACGCATGACCCAGGTCGTAGCGCTGCGGCTGCGACTCGCTCTGCCGGGCGCCGCCCAGCGCGCAGCCCGACAGAGCCAGCACAGCCGCCAGCGCGGCAGCAGCCGTGGCGCGGACCGAACCGGCGCGCACGCCCCGGCCATGGGCGCTGCGTGCCCGGGCCAAGTCACCGCTGTCGGCGCGCGGCGTCAAGATGGATACCTTCATGGTGTTCTCCCAAATCCTGTGAAGCCCGGTTCGCCCGGGCCGGCGCGCACCGGTGCCGGTCCGAACAGCACGGACTGCGGCCGCTCGCCGAGCTGTTCCATGGTGCGCGAGGCCGAGCGCGCCGCCGTGCGCATGTCCTGGGCCATGGTGCTCAAGTGCGGCACCGTATCGTTGCTCAGGCGTGCCACGGCCGCGGACAGTTGCACCATGCTCTGGGTGGCCGTATCCAGCGGGCCGCCATCGGCTTGCAGTCGATCGAGCAGCGCCCGCGCCGACTGGGTCAGTTGACCGACATCGCGCGCAGTCTGGTCGGCTCGCTTGGTCGCCTGCGTCAAGGCATCCATCAGGGGTGCGGCACGCTGGACCGCGGGCTGCAGGGCCTGGGCAGAGCGCTCCAGCGACTGCGACAGGCCGGACACACTGGCCAGTGTCTGCTCATAGCGCTCGACGTTCTGGTCGTTGACCAGGCGGTTCATCTGGTTGGCCGCCCGTTCCACGGCATCCAATATGGCCGTGCCGCGCTCTTCCAGTTTCTGCAGGGTGCCGGGACGGATCGGAATGAGAGCGGGCGATTCGGCCGAAGTCTGCACGCGCTCGCCCGGCTCATCATCCTCGCGCAGCTCCACCACCGCCAGACCGGTCACCCCGCGCGTACCCAGTTCGGCGTAGGTAGAGGTGCGGATCGGCGTGTCCTCGCCGACCTGGATGCGCACGCGAACCGCGCCGGGCTCATCCGGGTCGAAGCGCAGCGACACCACCTTGCCCACGGACACGCCCTGAAAGCGCACCTGCGACTGGGTGGACAGGCCATTGACCGAGCGCGTGGTCACCATTTCATAGATGGACATCGCACCGCGATCGCGCCCGATCCAGAACGCCACGGCGGCGCCCGCCAGCAGCAGCGCCAGCGTGAAGATCCCCGCCATCAAAGCGTGGCTACGATTTTCCATGCAGTTGTTCCTCAGAAACCAGGGGAGCGAGCGCTCGACGGCCGCGCTCGCCCAAAAAGAAGGTCTGGATGAAGGGATGATCGACAGCGATCACCTCCTCGACCGTACCGGTGACGATGACTCGCTTTTCGGCCAGCACCGCGATGCGCGAGGACAGGGCCAGCAAAGTGTCCAGATCGTGCGTGACCATCACCACTGTGAACTTGAGTTGCTCGTGAAGTTCACGCACCAGCGCGACGAACTCGTCCGAACGCTCCGGATCGAGCCCGGCAGTCGGCTCGTCCAGAAACAGCAACTCCGGATCCAGCGCCAGGGCGCGGGCCAGTGCCACGCGCTTGACCATGCCACCGGAGAGATCCGCAGGTCGCTTGCCGCCATCGGCCGCCGTCAGGCCCACCATGGCCAGGCGGCTTTGCACCACGTCACGCACCAGATCATCGGGGATGGTGCGCAATTCGCGCATGGGCAAGGCGATGTTGTCGAACACATTGAGCGCCGAGAACAGGGCACCCGCCTGGAACAGCACACCCCAGCGCCGCGCCAGCAGGCGGCGCCGCGTCAGGCTCAGGCGGTTCAGATCGCGCCCGAATACCTCCACCGTGCCGGCGGCCGGTTCACTCAGGCCGATGATCTGGCGCAGCAAGGCCGTCTTGCCCGAACCGGAGCCCCCGACCAAAGACAGAATCTCGCCGGGATGCACCACCAGATTGAGGTCCTCGTGCACCACGTGTTTGCCGAAGGCCGTGCGCAGGCCCTTGACCGCGACGATGGGCGCCAGCGTCATGCCCCCGGTCACAGGCCCACCCCGCTCAGGCTGACCGCGAACAAGGCATTGACCAGGATCACGGCAGTGATTGCAGTCACCACGGAAGTGGTTGTGCCCCGTCCCAGGCTGTCGGTGTTGGGTTCGATCAGCAGCCCGAAATGGCACGCCACCAGGGCAATGGTGATGCCGAACGCCACGCCCTTGCTCAGTCCGATCACATAATTGCCCATCGAAATGGCGTCCGGCAGTGACTGGATGAACCAGCCGGCCGAGACGTCCAGCTGCATCTGCGCGGCCAGCATGCCGCCCGCCAGGGCCATCGTGTTGGTCCAGAGCACCAGCAACGGCATGACCAGCGCCAGGGCCAACACCCGGGGCAGGATCAGCCGCTGGCTGATCGACATGCCCATCACCCGCATGGCGTCCAGCTCCTGGGTGACGCGCATGACGCCAAGCTGCGCGGTGATCGCCGAGCCGGAGCGGCCGGCCACCAGGATGGCCGCCAACAGCGGGCCCAGTTCGCGTGTGATGGACACGCCCAGCAGGCGCACGATGAAGCGGTCGGCACCAAAGGTCTGCAGCTGCGAGGCCGAAAGATAAGACAGCACGATGCCGATCAGGAAACCGACCAGCGCGGTGATGCCCAAAGCCTGCGCACCGGTGCGAAAGATCTGCGCGGAAATTTCGCGCCAGGGTCCGCGCGCGGGTCGCTTGATGAACATCCCCATGTCGAGGACCAACTGGCCCAGCATGCGCACCAGGGTGACGCCATGACGCGCCCCCGTGAGCACATGGGTGCCCAGGGCCACGAGCGGATCGGTCAGACGATTGCGCGGCGCATCTTCGGGCTGCTCGGTGGGATTGTCCGCCAGACGTTCAAAAAGCTGGCGGTGCTCGGACTGCAGCCGGATGTGCTGCGGCAGTTGTTGTCCCCAGGCGCGCCACAGGACGTGGGTACCCAAAGTGTCGAGCCGGCCGATATGCGACAGATCCCACTGGGTGTCGGCACCGGCGCGACGCAGCGCGGCCTGACGCTGTGAGATCGCGTCACTGCCTGCAAGAGTCTGCACGCTCCAGTCGCCCGTGATACGACAACTCTTGCCCTGGAAGGCGACCGGCTCGCCCTCGGGGGCATCGGGTCGGTTTGAAAGTATCGCATCCAATCTGGGCGGGGCTCCATGAGGTAAGGGCAACGCCCATCATAATTCGACCGCGGGTCCGTGCCCTACAATCACGGGCATGACTGCTGCTCGCGCCATCGCCCCCCTTGCCGAACCCGATCCGTTGGCCGCTGCGCTCAGGCGCGACCTGCCTGGATTCGGTGCGGTCGACTGGACGGCGCAGACCGGCTCCACCAACGCGGACCTGCTGGGACGCACGCGCCGTGCCGCCCCCCCACCGCTGCCTTGGCTGATGGGCGCCCACCTGCAAACCGGCGGGCGTGGACGCGCCGGTCGGGCCTGGCACAACCAGGCCGGCCACTGCCTCATGTTTTCGTGTGCCTTCTTCGCGCCCGTGCCCTTGCGCCAGTTGCCCGCGCTGTCCCCGCTTGCCGGACTGGCGGCGACCGAGGCGCTGCGCGAGCGGGCTGGCCCGGCCCGTGCCGATCTGCGGGTCAAATGGCCCAACGACCTGCATTTCCAGGGTCGCAAGCTGGCCGGAATCCTGGTGGAGACGGGAAGACTGAATGACTCGAACGCGACTGTCGTGGTGATCGGCATGGGCCTGAATCTCACCCAGGCGGGTGATCTGTCGGCCGAACTGGCGCGCGGGATTGCAGACTGGTCGCAGATCTGCGGACAAGCGGGTGAGGCGACGTCGACAACGCCAACCGTGGCGCCCGCCTTGGCGTCCCCCTCTGCCGTCGGGTCGGCTTGCGCCCCCACCACGGAGCCTGCGCGCCTGGTGGCTGCCGTGGCCCAGGCCTGGCATGACATCATTTCCGACTGCGCAACCGCAGGCTTTGCCGGATTGCGTGAACGCTACGTGGCACTGGACACGCTGTTGGGGCATGAGGTGAACGTGACCGACCAGGGCGCACTGCTGTTTCACGGTATCGCACAGGACTACGACGACGATGGCCGCCTGCTGGTGCGCACCGCAACCGGCGTGCAGGCCGTCAGCGTCGGCGATGTCTCGGTGCGCTTGCGCGGCTGACGGAGACACCATGATTCTGTTGATCGATTCCGGCAACAGCCGTTTGAAACTGGCGCTGTGCCAGGCCCTGCCCGCGCGTCCGGATGGCCTGGCCGGTGCGCACCGCGCCACCTTCGAGATCGGCGACACGGTCGGCGCGCGGCAGTGGCTCGACGAGCATGCCGGCGGGCTGACGCAGGCCTGGGGCGTGAACGTGGCCGGTGCCTCGCAACGCGCAAAGATCGACACGCTGGTGGCCGATCATGGGGCAAGTGTGCATTGGTTCACCGCGCAGGCGCGCACTGGCGCGCTGCGCAATGCCTACGCCGACCCGCGGCGCCTGGGGGCCGATCGTTGGGCCGCCATGCTGGGCGTGCTGGCCCGTCAAGATGCGGGGCACAGGCCGTTCGTGCTGGCCAGTTTCGGGACCGCGACCACGATCGACATGGTGGACGCGGACGCCGTGTTCCGAGGCGGCATGATCCTGCCCGGTCCGGCCCTGATGCGCCGCTCGCTCTCGGACGGCACGGCCAATCTGCCACTGGCGCAGGCGCCTTCGGTTCTGTTCCCGGACCACACCCAGGCGGCGATTGCCACGGGGGTGGCGGCGGCCCAGGCCGGCGCGCTCATGCGTCAATATCTGCTCGCCTGTGAGTGTTTCGGCGCACCCCCCGCCCTGTATGTCTCGGGAGGTGGCTGGCAGGATGTGCACGCTGAAACCAGCCGGCTTTTGAACACGCTCGCCCGCTCGGCGGATCGTCCCGGCACGACACCTGCGGGCCAGGCGATCGAATTCCTCGATCACCCCGTTCTGGATGGGCTGGTGTACATGGCTCATCATTCTCACGATGAGGGCACCGGATCATGACCCGTATTCTGTTTGCGTTGCTTGTGCTGTGCGTAGTGGGCGTCTTCATGCAGTCCCAGGGCTGGATGGGGCGCGCACCGTCCGACGAAGGTCGCGACCCGCTCAAGACCACTCAGGAAATCCAACCCGAGGCGGTGCAGATCCTGCCCTTGCCGGCCACCCCCGGACGGTGAGGCCCGCAGAACCCGGGCGACGCGGCGTTGCCAGTCAGTCGGCGGCGATCTGCGTACGTGCACAGGCGGACGGCGGCCAAGGCAGGTGAGCCAGAATACGGCTCGTGGCGCCGACATGCTGGCCGAGCCAGACCTGCGCACGGGTCGCGAACTGCGCGCGGTGCGCGGGATCCAATACCCACGTGCCTGCCTGAGCCAGAGCGGCTTGGGCGTCGGTGACCTGCACCACCAGCCCCTGTGCCAGCGCGTCACGTGCCGCTTCCTGGAAGTTGTAGACGCTCGGGCCGAGTATCACCGGCACACCCGCCGCGCAGGCTTCGATGAAGTTCTGCGCCCCCAACGGCGCAAAGCTGCCACCGATCACCGCCACGTCGGCCGCGCCGTAGTAGAAGGCCATCTCCCCCAGGGTGTCACCCAGGTAGACCCGGGTCGATGGGGCGGGCCACGCCGTGCCCAGATGACTGCGACGCTCGATCGACAGACCCGCCTGCGCCACGCTCGCCGCCACGTCGTCAAAGCGCGGAGCATGGCGCGGCACCCAGACGATCAGCGGTGAAGCGGCCCCTGCCTCACCTTGCAGCACGTTTTGCACGGCGCGAATCAACTCGCGGTCCTCGCCTTCGCGGGTACTGGCCAGGACGATGACCGGCCTGCCCAGGGCCTCGCGCCAGGCGCGTCCGGCCTGGATTTGCGCGGCATCGAGCAGGACGTCGAACTTCAGATTGCCACACACCACCACGTGCCGGCATCCCACCGCGCGCAACCGGGACGCATCGTCCTCGGACTGTGCGCAGACGACATCCAATGCACCATAAGCCTCACGCAGCACCCTGCCCAGCCGGGACGAGCGGGCTGCGCCACGCGCCGACAGACGCGCACTGACCAGCGCCATGGGCACACCAGCCGTGCGGCAGGCGGCGACCATGTTGGGCCAGACCTCGCGTTCGATCAACACACCGAGCCGCGGCGCGTACCCGGCCAGAAAACGGCGCCAGCATCCCGCAAAGTCGTACGGCATCCAGGCCTGCTGCAGCCGGCCCTGCTCGATGGCCCTCGCATACAACGCCTGCCCGGTCTGCCGCCCCGTGGGCGTGGTGTGCGTGAGCAGCACACATTCACCCTGCGCCAACAGGGCGTGGATCAGGGGCGCGGCGGCACGCGTCTCGCCGACGCTGACGGCATGCACCCACACCGGTGCACGGGCCAAGCGTGGCACGTGTGGCGCGCGCCGCCCGAATCGTTCTGCCGACCACACGGCCCACTCCGTGCGGGTGCGCCATGCCCGCCACCGCATGACCGCCCAGAGCGGGCCGGCCAGCAGCGCCAGCAACACGGTGTACCACGCGCGACTCATCGAGCCACGCTCACGCCGCAGCCAGCGCCTGATCGACGGCGGCCAGCACGGCGTTCAGGGAAGGCGATGCCCCACGGTCGCCCAGGCTGAAATTCAGGCCACTGCCCGTGAGCGGGGTGCGCACCGGTGTGGAGGCGCGATAAATGCCGATGGTGGGCCGGCCCAGCGCGGCCGACAGATGCGTCAGGCCGCTGTCCAACCCGATCATGATCGTGGCGTGGGCCAGCTGCTGCATGACCTCGGTCAGTCCCATGCGTGGCAACACCTCTGCACCCGGGATGTCCGCGATCAACGCGCGGGCGCGCTCGGTCTCGGCCGGACTGCCTGCCAGCAAGCGCAGTCCAAAACCCTCGCTGCGCAGCCGCCGCATGACGGCGCGCCAGTCATCGACCGGCCACAGCTTGTCGTCGCGGCTGGCCGACGGCATGATGACGACGTAGGGGGCCTGCTGCTGCACCGATTGATGGCGCGCCAGGCCGAAGTCCGGCGCGCCGGTGGCCCGGTAGCCAAAGGTCTGCTCGGCCAATTGGCGCTGCCGGATGACGGCGGGCTGCCAGAAGGCGACGCGATGACGCACGTCATAGAACAGCGAGGCCAGCGGTTCACGCGCGGACTTCCAGTCCAGACCATGACGCTTGCCCTGCGTCTGGCGCACCAGCCAGGCCGACTTGAGCAACGCCTGCATGTCGAGCACGATGTCGTAGGGGGTGCTGGCCAGACGCTCACGCAACGCGCTGCGTTCGCGGCGCGACTGCTCGCTCCACCAGCTCTTGCGCCAGCGCCGGTGCGCCACCACGATGGCTTCGTTGACCCCGGGGTGCCACGTCGGAATCTCGGCAAACGATTCTTCGACCAGCCAATCGATCTGGGCATCGGGCACATGAGCCACGATGTCGCTGATGGCAGGAAGCATGTGAACCAGATCGCCGAGCGAGGAGGTCCGAACGATCAGAATGCGCATAAATCGACAAGGCCGCCCGAGCGAGCGCGTCCGTTAAAAAACATTATTTTACAGCCCCCCATGTCCCGGGCATGATCGTATCCCCATGCTGCCGCCCGTCGGCATGCCGCTACAATCAATCGCACCTTTCTTGCGCATCCCAGCAGAGGCCGACATGTCTTTGATTCCCGTTATTCTGTCCGGCGGCGCCGGCACCCGGCTCTGGCCGGTTTCGCGTGAATTGCATCCCAAGCCCTTCATTCGCCTCGCAGACGGGCTGAGCCTGCTGCAGAAGGCCTTCCAGCGGGCCAACGGCCTGCCCGGCGTCGATGAGATCCTGACCGTCACCAATCGCGAGCTTTACTTCAAGACCTCGGACGAGTACCTGGAACTGGGCGCGCCCGCCGTGCCGCTGCGATTCGTGCTGGAACCCGAAGGCCGCAACACCGCACCGGCCATCGCTGCTGCCGCCCTGGACGCGCAGACGCGCTGGCCCGAAGACACGATCCTGCTGTTTCTCACGGCCGATCACCTCATCGAAGATCTGGATGCATTCGGCCAGGCCGTGCGCACCGCCACCTCGCTGGCCGAAACAGGCCAGATCGTG
>Ga0075364_10002300_pt1 | contig 10706 bp, 9 predicted proteins | sample EndMetdeltDD1764_FD_71517 | JGI IMG/M metagenome (GOLD analysis project Ga0075364, IMG submission 71517) | Populus endosphere microbial communities from Tennessee, USA - Endosphere MetaG P. deltoides DD176-4 | ecosystem: Host-associated > Plants > Roots > Endosphere | place: USA: Tennessee...
GCCTTCGAGTACGCCTTCGGTCTTCATCGCCTTCTTTTCGTGCACCGATGCGATGATGTCATCGCATTTCGACTTGGTGCGCGAGGCGATATGGATATCGCCGAGGACATCATTGTTCTGCGCACACTTGTGGGCAACGACCTGTGCGACGCCGCCGGCGCCGATGATGAGCACGTTCTTTTTCATTCTGGGGACCACTCCTTGCGTCCAATCGTCAGAAAGTCTTCCCTGTGGGCCTTTGGCCCTTTCTGATCAGGAAAGGCTCTGTTCGTAGTCCGTGTAGTCAAACTCACGGACCGTCCTGAGGCTGCCATCCAGTTCCCGGATGGCGATTGCCGGCATTTTCACGCCGTTAAACCAGTTTTTCTTGACCATCGTGTAGCCGGCAGCATCCTGGAACGAGATGCGGTCGCCGACCTTTACTTCTTCGGGGAAGTCGAATTCCCCAAAAATGTCTCCGGCAAGGCATGACTTGCCGCAGACCATCGCACGATGGGGTCCCTGGTTAGGGTGAACCTTGGCATTCTCACGATAGATCAGGAGATCCAGCATGTGCGCTTCGATGGACGAATCCACCACGACAAGGTTCTTGCCGTTGTAAAGCGTATCGAGGACGGTGGTTTCCAGCGTCGTCGATTTGGTGATCGAGGCTTCGCCCGGCTCCAGGTAAACCTGAACGCCATATTCGCCGGAGAAACGCTTGAGGCGTTCGGCAAACTGGTCTACCGGGTAATCGTCGCCGGTGAAATGGATGCCGCCGCCGAGCGAGACCCATTCGGCCTTTTTCAGAAGCGGTGCGAATTTCTCTTCGATATCGCCCAACATGCGGTCGAACAGGGAGAAATCCTTGTTCTCGCAGTTGTTGTGGATCATGAAGCCGGTGATCATGTCCATGACAGGATCGACCTTGGCGAGATCCCATTCGCCGAGACGCGAGAAGGGGCGGGCCGGGTCTGCGAGATCGAAGCTGGAAGACGAGACGCCCGGATTCAGGCGCAGGCCGCGTGTGATGCCGGAAGACTGGCTTTCAAACCGCTGCAGCTGACCGATCGAGTTGAAGATGATCTTGTCGGCATGGGACACGACCTCGTCGATCTCGTAATCGGCATAAGCGACCGAATAGGCGTGGGTTTCCTTGCCAAAGCGCTCGTGGCCGAGGCGGACTTCGTTGAGCGACGAGGAGGTCGTGCCGTCCATGTAGTCGCGCATGAAATCGAAGACCGACCATGTGGCGAAGCACTTCAGCGCCAGCAATGCCTTGGCGCCCGACTTCTCACGCACAGTGGCAATCCGTTCCATGTTCTGGAGCAGCTTGGACTTGTCGATGAGATAGTAGGGAGTTTGCAGCATTTCGCTCGGTCAGCCTCTTTACGGTTATTCTAAAAGTTAGGGGCCTATTGCCTGACCCAGATGACATCTTCAAGACCCCATGGCTTTTCGGGGTAAAGAAAAGCCCCGAAGCAGAGCTTTGGGGCGCAATGTTGTGAACTCAGCGTGTCATTCAGGGATGAGGCGTTTGTGTTCACCCCGCGGGCGCAACGATTATCAATCAAGCAGCCGGACGCTTAAGACTGTTGTCGCCGCGTCCGGCCAGCAATCCTTGGATTGAAATGTCTTCATCGAGATCATCCCAGTGGATGCCGCCGGGACTTGTTTCAAACTTCTGCCGCTCGGCAGGCTTTGCCATCAGTAGGCGCGGGAACCATGCAAGCGGCACACCCAATGTCCTGCCGTCGTCCAGCGAGACCCACATGGTATCGTCGTCGAATTTGATCTCAGTCGCCGAAATGGTCATGCCAAGCTTTCCTGATGCGGGAATGATTTTCGATCACGAGACGGATGATAACAGTTTGCTGTCCCCGATTGAAGCCTGAGCTCTCCGCCACGCCGATGGCAGGATCAAGCCAGATCTTTGCATTCGCGCCGTGGGCACGAACATGGATGTGGACCGGCTCGCGTGGATCGCCTTCGTTGGAGTAGAAATAGAACTTCAGGCTACCGTGTTCAAACACCTTAGGCATTTTTCATCCCCGCTTGACCAAAAGGCCGACGCCATAAGTTTTCTCGTCACTTCCTATTTCACAACATCGATTTTCCAGTCTTACAGGTGCTGTAACATCCTCAAATCAGCTGGAACTTATCGACATCCACCATGCCCATGTCCGAAATCTTCAGGTGCGGGATGACCGGCAGCGGCAGGAAGGCGACCTGCAGGAAAGGCTCTTCAAGTTGCGTTCCAAGGGCATACGCGGATTTTCTCAGGTCGTGCAGCGTGTCGCGCACCCACTCGTATGGCTCAAGGCTCATCAGGCCGGCGACGGGCAAAGCGATTTCGCCGGTAACCTTGCCATCTTCGACCACGACAAAGCCGCCATTGATCTCGCCAAGCCGATTGGCGGCAAGCGCCATGTCGTCTTCGGAAACGCCGACAACGCAGATATTGTGGCTGTCATGGCCGACGGTCGAGGCGATTGCCCCCTTCTTCAGTCCAAAGCCCTGCACGAAACCGTTGGCGTGATTGCCATTCTTGCCGTGGCGTTCGATGACCGCGACCTTGATGATATCGCGCTCCAGATCAACGCCGGTCTGATTACCGGAGGCGGGCAGGCGATAACGACGATGTTCGGTGATGATTTTGCCGGGCATGACGCCGATCACCGGCGTTTCCGCTTCCGAATAGGGGACGCCGAAATGCATTGCCTGAACGGGGCGCGCCTTGACGCTGTCGAGGCCGACCGGAGCGACGGGCTTGCGGGTGGCGAAGAGTTCGTCGGTGACCTTGCGGCCGGCGGCAAACACCATGTCGGCCCTGCAGTTTTCAAGACTGTCGACAATCACGAGATCGGCGCGCCAGCCGGGCGCGACGAGGCCGCGGTCTCGTAGACCGAAAGCCTTGGCGGCTGAGATGGAGGCGGCGCGGTAGACGGCGAGCGGTTCGACGCCGGCCGCAATCGCGGTACGGATCATGTAGTCGAGATGACCCTGTTCGGCGATATCGAGCGGATTGCGGTCGTCGGTGCAGAGCGCCAGATAGGGCGACAGGCGTTCGGTCAGGATCGGCATCAGTGCGTGCAGATCCTTGGAGACGGAGCCTTCGCGGACAAGGATGTGCATGCCCTTGCGGATCTTTTCGAGCGCTTCTTCGGCGGTGGTGCATTCGTGTTCGGTGCGGATGCCGGCCGAGAGATAACCGTTGAGATCGTTACCGGAAAGAAGTGGCGCATGGCCATCGATGTGATCGCCATAGAAGGCATCGAGCTTTGCGAGGCAGATCGGATCCTTGTGGATGACGCCGGGGAAATTCATGAACTCGGCAAGGCCGATGACTTTTGGATGATTGCGGAAGGGCAGCAGCTTTTCGATCGGCAGGTCGGCACCGGCGGTTTCCAGATGCGTGGCGGGCACGCAGGAAGAGAGCTGAACGCGGATATCCATGATCGTCTGTTCGGACGAATCGAGGAAAAACTGGATGCCCTCGGCGCCGATGACATTGGCGATCTCGTGCGGATCACAGATTGCGGTCGTCACGCCATAGGGCAGGACGCAGCGGTCGAACTCATGCGGCGTGACGAGCGATGATTCGATATGCAGATGGGTGTCGATAAAACCCGGAACGACGATTTTTCCGGAAATATCGATCTCGGTTTTGCCGGTGTAATCGCCGCAGGTTCCAACGATGCGGTCACCGCAGATGGCTATGTCCGAGGCGACCAGTTCGCCGGTCACGAGATCGAAGAACTTGCCGCCCTTCAGCACGATATCCGCGGGCTCGCGGCCGGTGCCTTGATCGATGAGGCTTTCGAGGCGAGTGGTCATGGCGGGCTCCTGATACTGAATTGATTCCCCCTGTTTAACCGCTTGGGTGCAAAACGGGGAGGGGCGATAAGATCGCATCTGTTAATCCATAAGCCGGTTTCCCGTTGTCGAGATGCAGGGCGGGCGCTTATGGTGTTGGCATGAACACGCAAAACCTGCCTGAGCCGATTTCCGAAGGACCCATCATCGTGTTCGATGCTGAATGTGTTCTCTGCTCGGCCAATGCGCAATTCGTGCTGAAGCATGATCATAAGCGCCGGTTTCGATTGGCGTCGATGCAAGGCGAGGTTGGTGCGGCGCTTTACCGGCGGTTCGGCATCGATCCCGCCGATCCGGAAACGATGATCGTGGTTGAGGGTGGCCGGGCCTTGCGGGATAGCGATGCGGTCCTGACCATCTATCGCGAGCTGGGGTGGCCTTGGCGGGCGCTGGATATCCTGCGCCTCGTGCCGCGTTTTCTGCGCGATCCACTCTACCGGCTGATTGCTCGCAACCGCTACCGGATTTTTGGACGGCATGATGTCTGCTGGGTGCCGTCGCCCGATCATGCGGATCGTGTGCTTTGAAGACGGTTCTGGTTCTCGGTGGTTACGGCGGGTTTGGCGCGCGGCTTTCGATACGTCTGGCCGCAGACGGGTGGAGCGTGCTGGTGGCGGGACGCAATGAAGAGGCTGCCCGCCGTTTCGCCGAAACTTTGCCGAATGCGCGGCCAGTGCGGGCAGACCGTAACGGGGACCTGAGGCCGATCCTTCAGATGCATCGACCAACATTGGTGATCGATGCGGCAGGGCCGTTTCAGGGCAGCGATTATCGTGTTGCCGAGACCTGTATTGCCTGCGGTACTCATTACATCGATCTGGCCGATGCCCGTGATTTCGTGACAGGCATTGCCGCGCTTGATGAGCGAGCACGCAAGGCCGGGGTGGTAGTACTTGCCGGTGCTTCCAGCGTGCCGGCGATGTCGGGTGCCATAATCACGGAGCTTTCCGCCGATATGGATGTGGTCAACCGCGTGTCTATGGCGATCAGCGGTTCCAACCGGGCAACGGCCGGTGCATCCGTGGCGGCGGCAATATTGAGTTATGTCGGGCGGCCGGTACGGATCTGGCGCGGCCGTCACTGGCGACAGGAAACGGGCTGGCATTGGCTGAAACGGGTTCATTACCGGGTGGAGGGGCGGCCTGATATGTCGCGGCTGGTGGCGCTTTCGGATGTGCCGGACCATGAGATCGTGCCGTCTCGCGTGACGGGCAGGCCAGCCACGATGTTTCGGGCTGGGCCGGAGTTTTCGTTTCAGCTGCTGGTGCTTTGGCTTTTGAGCTGGCCGGTCAAGTGGGGTTGGTGGACTTCCCTCTCGCCGCTGGCGCGCTGGCTTCTGCCCTTGCAGAAACTGACCGCCGGTCTGGGGACGGATCGTTCGGCCATGATGGTAGAGATCAAGGGGCAAAAGGGCGACGTATTTTTGGCGCGGCGCTGGACGCTGATCGCGGAAGAGGGGCATGGTCCTGAAATTCCGACCATGGCAGCGCAGTTGCTTGCAAGGAGCATTCTTGAGGGTACGCTTGCGTCTCGTGCACGTTCGGCGGCGCAGGCGCTTTCGTTTTCCGATTTCACGCCCTTGCTGGATGACTTGGCTACCTTTCGGCAGATCGATACCGAAAATTATCTGCCTGTTTATCGGCGGGTTATGGGAGCTACCTATCAAGCCTTGCCGCAGCCGGTGCGTCATATGCATGATGTGTTCGGTGATGCCGGCGCGGAAGGCTTGGCAACAGTGACGCGCGGGCGCTCAATGCTGGCGCAGTTGGTGGCGACGATCATGAGTTTTCCACCCGAAGGAGAACACCGGCTGCATGTCTCCTTCGAGGAGGAGGGTGGTGTCGAGCGTTGGACGCGCGACTTTGCCGGGCATGTGTTCGTCAGCGAACTCAGCCGGAGCGGTCGCCATCTCGTCGAGCGTTTTGGGCCGATGCGGTTCTATTTCGACCTGCCATCGGATGAGACTGGCCTGACGATGATCATGCGCAAATGGTCGCTGCTGCGGGTGCCGATGCCGTTGTTTCTGGCGCCGAAAAGCGTGGCGCGGGAATGGGCTGAGGGGGATGATTTCTGGTTCGACGTGCCGATCGCGCTGCCGCTGATCGGCGATGTGGTACATTATCGTGGCTGGTTGCGGCGGCTCTAAACAAAAACGGGCGCCCGAAAGCGCCCGTCGTATTTGCATATCCGTATCCGATTATTCGGCGGAGACGATCTTGCCGCCTTCCCACTTGTAGAGCGAGAAGGTCTGCGAGGTGAGGTCGCCGGCTTCGCCGTAGGTCAGCTGGCCGATGGCGGTCGGGATGGCGGTGCCATCCTTGAGGGCGGCGATGACGGCTTCTGCATCTTCGGCGCTCTTGGCCTTTTCGATGCCAGCCTTGATGACCTGTACGGCAGCATAGGCGTTCAGCGTGAAGGCTTCGGCCGGGATGTTCTTGGCCTTCAGCGATTCGGCGGCAGCCTTGGAGTCGTCGTTCTTCAGCGCGTCGGACGCGTTGGTGAAGATCGTGCCGGCAGCGGCTTCGTTGCCGATCGTCCAGTATTCGGAGTTCGACAGGCCGTCGCCGCCGATGATCTGGGCGTTGGCCGAGAGGTCAGCCAGCTGGCGGGCCAGAAGACCGCCTTCCGGGTGGTAGCCGCCGAAATAGATCACTTCGACTTTTTCCGACTTCAGCTTGGCAGTGAGCGCGCCAAAATCCTTGTCGCCGGGGGTGATGGCGTCATTGACGACTTCGGTGATGCCGCCAGCGTTGAGCGTGGCCTTGAAGGCGTCGGCGAGGCCTTTGCCGTAGGCGCCCTTGTCGTTGATGATGGCGACGCGCTTGTCCTTGAGCTTTTCAAGAACATACTTTGCAGCAACTTCGGCCTGCTGGTCGTCGCGGCCGCAGGTGCGCAGAACGCTGGTCAGACCGCGCTTGGTGAGGTCCGGTGCTGTTGCCGTCGGGGTGACCATCAGGATGCCGTTTTCGGACAGGACGTCCGAAACCGGAATGGAAACGCCTGACGTAACCGGGCCAACGACGAAGCGGATGCCTTCACCAACGATCTGGTTGGCAGCGGAAACGCCCTGCTTGGGTTCGCCGGCATCGTCGGCCAGTTTCAGCACGACCTTTTCGCCGAGAATGCCGCCAGCCTTGTTGATGTCTTCAACGGCGGTCTGGGCACCGTTCTTGACCTGATCGCCATAAGCGGCAACCGGGCCGGTCAGTGGTGCGATGAGGCCGATGGTGATGTCGGCGTGAGCGAGCGGCGCAAAAGCCAGCGTGGCAGCGAGAGCCGCCGTGATTGTCTTCAATGTCATGTCCATCTCCTAGGGACGCAGGCCTCCCAACCTGCTTGCTGATCATGCATCGGCCTTGCTCATTCGTCCGTCGACTTATCGTCGTCGTGCCAAGTCAGAGGTTAAGGCGTCGCGGTCCATCCGTTTTGCGGCCATGTTTGGCTCGCAAAGCAGTCGGTAATTTTTCTAAGAATATTCGGGAGTTTGCGCAAGAAGATAACCGAAATCTGCGGTGTTTCGGCGGAATAATTCAATGGTTCTTGCGCGTATGTGAAGGGCCGGTCGTGCCGGCCCTGTCAAAGCTCAATTTCAGGCGACTGCGCCGAACTGCGCTTCGTGCAGGCGGGCATAAGCGCCGCGCTTGGCGATCAGGCCGGCATGCGAGCCTTCTTCGAGAATACCTTCCGGCCCCATGACGACGATACGGTCGGCATTGCGGATCGTGGCGAGGCGGTGGGCGACGACGAGAGAGGTGCGGCCACGCGACAGTTCTCCCAGCGCCTGCTGGATGGCGTATTCGGTGGCTGAATCCAGCGCCGAGGTGGCCTCGTCGAGGATGAGGATCGGCGGATCCTTCAGGAAGATGCGGGCGATTGCCAGACGCTGTTTCTGCCCGCCCGAAAGCTTGACGCCACGCTCGCCGACCGGCGTATCAAGGCCTTCCGGCAGGGACAGGATGAATTCGTCCAGTGCTGCGCGGCGCAGTGCCTCGATGATCTCTTCATCCGTTGCGCCAAGACGACCATAGGCGATGTTTTCGCGAATGGTCGAGCCGAACAGAAAAACGTCCTGCTGCACGAGGCCGATCTGGTTGCGCAGCGAGGCCTGCGTCATGTCGCGGATATCAATGCCGTCGATCATGATCGAGCCGGCATCGACTTCATAGAAACGCGGAAGGAGAGAGCAAAGCGTCGTCTTGCCGGCACCGGAGGCGCCGACGAATGCAATGGTCTCGCCCGCAGTGATCTTCAGGTTCAGGTGTTCGAACACCTTTGACTTTCCGTCATAGCTGAAGGCGACGTCGCGATATTCGATGGTGCCGGTGAGGTGCTCGACTTCACGGGCATCGGGTTTGTCGGCGATATCGGGCGCGGTGTCGATCAGCGATGTGAAGCGCGAAAAACCGGCAATGCCCTTCGGATAGGATTCGATCACCGAGGTGATCTTGTCGATCGGGCGGAAGAAGACGTTGACGAGCAGCAGGAAGCCGACAAAGCCGCCATAGGTAAGCTCTCCCTGTATGACCAGATATGTACCGAAAATCATGACCATCAGCTGCACCAGACGGGTGCTGAGATAGCTCATGGTGATGCTTGCGGTCATATAGGCATAGGCATTGAGCTTGGTGGTTTTGTAACCTTCGTTATTGGCGGCAAACAGTTCGCGTTCGTAATCCTCGTTGGCAAAGGCTTTCACGACACGGATGCCGCCGACGCTTTCCTGAACGCGGGTGTTGAAATCACCGACCTGACGGAAAAGCTTGCGCCAGTTGGTGGTCATGCGGGCGCCGTAGCGGCTGACGAGCCAGGTCATGAAGGGAACGATGATGGTGGTCATCATCGCCAGCTTCCAGTTAACCGTGAACATCAGGATAAAGGCGCCGATGAAGGTCATGATGGCGATGAACAGGTCTTCCGGCCCGTGATGGGCGATCTCGCCGACCTCTTCCAGATCCTTGGTGACGTGAGTGATCAGCTGACCGGTGCGGTTATTGTCGAAGTACCGGAATGAGAGTTTCTGGATATGATCGAAAGCCTGCCGGCGCATGTCGGTCTCAATCGAGATGCCGAGCGCGTGGCCCCAATAGTTCACCACCGCCATCAGGCCGGTGTTGAAAACGTATATGACGAGGAGGGCCGCTGCGGTCGCTGCGATCCAGCCCCAATGCTGGCCGGGGAGAAGGTCATCGACGAAAAATTTCACCGCGATGGGAAAACCGAGTTCAAGCAGGCCGGCCAGAACCGCGCAGCCGAAGTCCAGAGCGAACAGGCCTTTATAAGGTGCGTAATAGGAAAAGAAGCGGCGTAACATCGAGAACTCCCACGGCATGACTGTCGTGTGCTGGCTGAAAAGGATGGCTGCGCGCACGAGATTGGCGCTTCCGGGACATCGGTGATGCCTGCTCCGTCCGATAACTTGACCGCACGTGTCGCCTTATAGGGATGCTTTCCTAGGCTGTCATTAGCCGTTCTGTGGAATATCCGAGTCTGCTTAAATCAGATGAGAGTGTGTTCGTTCACTTGCAAGTGAATATCGCCAAAAGGCCGATTATGTGCCGAACACGTCAGGTGCTTAAGTTTGCCGCCCAAGGCACCCGACGGGTTGTCGAACCAAAAATATAAAAAGCAAAAACTCGGCATCGCGGTTTGGGATATCCGCGTATGCCGAATTCAGGTCGCCGAGGTGGCTAAATGCATTTTAGCGATTTCTCGCCAAGGTAGTTTTGCGTTTTGACAGCGCTACCATCAGGCAGCGGTCTTTTTCCGCTCCGGAGCGCAATAAATGGACTCGAGTGTTTCGAGAACCTTGAGAACCGATTCCGAAGAGCTTGAATAGTAGATCGTCTGTGCGTCACGGCGGGTATTGACCAGCTTCTGTGCGCGCAGTTTGGAAAGGTGCTGTGAAAGTGCAGACTGGCTGAGGCCAACCTGGTTTGCAAGCGCGCCAACGGCCACTTCGCCCTTGACTAGGCAGCAGAGGATCATCAGGCGTTTCGGGTTGGCCATTGCCGACAAAAGGCCGGCGGCCGTCGTAGAGTGATCGGAAAGTGACATCGTGTCCATGTCGTTCAAATGTCCCCTCAAATAGGATAGCAGGTATCAGATGTGTTGATGCAGGTATCAGTAAGTCTGATCGGTTCGAAGGCCAAAATTTAGCAAGCTCCGTTATGGATTGTATATCCCTAAATTTAGCGTAGCGTCTATGATGTTTTAGAAAAATTTGAAATACGATTCAGAATCAAATCCGGGCTCGGAATCGGCTCGTCAAACTCATATCTGAGCAGAATATCGCCTCTCAGGAGGTCAAAACCGGCCATATCTGCTCCGCAGATGCGCCATTCACCTGTTTCCCGTGCCTTCAGCGCTTTTGCCGCAGCCTCCGCTTCCACGGTAAAATTACCCACTAATTTTTGTAGGTGTAACCATTCTGCCGCAACTGATGAGTTGATAATCGTCAAATCTGAAGCGCTCAGGATATAGGCTTTTCCAAAGCCGCCATTCAGTGACGCGGAAGAGGGGATGAGCCTGAAGAATCGAAAGTCTGCAAAATCGACATAGAGCTCTGCTTTGCGATGTCGCGCGATGAACCGGCTACGGATTCGGGCGTGATCGGGGCCGTCGCGATCCACTGGTTCGGCGTTGCAGAATACGGTGATGCGGGCATGCGCCAACGGATCGCCCTTGCCGATTTCTCCCGTCATGATCGAGCAGCGCGGATCGTTCCTGAGGCCTGCCGTATGGGCGGCGAGATCCGAGACGAGGATGACCGGAACGCCGTCGAGATCGATGCCGGCATCGATCTCGACGGCGTTCCGGTCATCCTCGTCTCGGATCTCGCCGCCCATACGGCA
>Ga0075364_10002301_pt1 | contig 10705 bp, 6 predicted proteins | sample EndMetdeltDD1764_FD_71517 | JGI IMG/M metagenome (GOLD analysis project Ga0075364, IMG submission 71517) | Populus endosphere microbial communities from Tennessee, USA - Endosphere MetaG P. deltoides DD176-4 | ecosystem: Host-associated > Plants > Roots > Endosphere | place: USA: Tennessee...
AGCGCCTGTCTCGGCTGCGCCTACAACCGTGTGCGAACATCGCCGGGTGACTCAAGATCTCAAGCTCGGATGGCACATCGGTTACTGGGGGCGGAGCAAGCCGAGCGGTGTGCCCGAGACGCTGGCAGAGATCGAACGGCTCGGCTTCGACAGCGCGTGGACCGCCGAATCATGGGGCTCGGATGCGATCTCACCGCTCGCGTGGTGGGGTTCGCAGACGACGAAGCTGCGGCTGGGCACCAACCTGATCCAGCTCTCCGGCCGCACACCAACCGCTACCGCGATGGCGGCGGTGACGATGGATCATCTCTCCGACGGCCGTTTCTGCCTGGGCCTCGGGGTGAGCGGTCCACAGGTGGTCGAGGGATGGTACGGGCAACGCTTCACTCGTCCGCTGGCGCGCACGCGCGAGTACATCGGCATCATCCGCAAGGTGCTCGCCCGCGAGGAACGGCTCACCAACGACGGGCCGGAGTACCCGATCCCGGCCCGCGACGGGCTCGGACTCGGCAAGGCGCTGAACATCATGACCCACCCGCTGCGCGCCGACCTGCCGATCTTCCTCGGCGCCGAAGGGCCCAAGAACGTTGCCCTCGCGGCGGAGATCGCAGACGGTTGGTTCCCGATCTTCTACGCACCCAAGCACGAGGAGCTGTACGGCCCGTCGCTGCGCGAGGGGTTCGCCCGGCCGAACGCGCGGCGCACACCCGACGACTTCGAGATCCTCGCCACCGTCACGGTCGCGATCGACGACGACGTCGAAGCTGCCTACGACCGGCTTCGCCCAACCCTGGCCCTCTACGTCGGCGGGATGGGCGCGCAGGAGATGAACTTCCACGCCGATGTGTTCCGCCGCCTCGGCCACGAGGAAGCCGTCGACACGATCCAGGACCTGTTCCTCAACGGTCGCCAAGCCGAGGCTGTGGCGGCAGTGCCACGGGCGATGGTCGACGAGATCTGCCTCGTCGGCCCCAAGGCCAAGGTCAAAGACGACCTCGCCGCCTGGCGCGAGAGCCGGGTCACGACGATGCTCATCGGGGGCCCGCCGGAGACGCTGCGCGAGGTCGCCGAGCTCGTCCTCGGCTGAGCCCTCCTTCCGCCAACCGCGCTGCATTCGCAGGCCCTCAACCCGTGAATCCGACACGGTTCGCGGCAGCGCCCGCAACCGTGCTGCATTCGCAGGCCCACGACCGGTGAAAGCGACACGGTTGCCGGCGGCTCGGCGACCGGCGACGGCGAGATGGCCAATACGCTGGCGGGCATGCCTGCAGACCAACCGGAAGCATTCGACGTCGTCATCATCGGCACCGGCTCCGGGAACAGCATCCTCACGCCGGCGTACGACTCGCTGAAGGTCGCGATCGTCGAGCGCGATGTCTTCGGCGGCACCTGCCTGAACCGCGGCTGCATCCCGACCAAGATGTTCGTCTACGCGGCCGATGTCGCCCAGCACATCGATCACGCCAGCACCTACGGCATCGACGCGTCGATCGACAAGGTGCGCTGGCCCGACATCGTCGACCGAGTCTTCGGCCGCATCGACCCGATCCCGCCCGGCGGCCTTTCGTACCGGCAGGGCGCGAAGAACACGACGGTCTTCGAGGGCACAGCTACCTTCGTCGAACCGAAGATGCTCGAGATCGCGATGAACGACGGCACCACCCGCCGCATCACCGGCAAGGACATCGTCATCGCCGCCGGGGCGCGACCGTTCATCCCCGACATCGACGGCCTCGATTCAGTCGAGTACCACACCAGCGACACGATCATGCGCCTGCCCTCGCTGCCCGATCGTTTGATCGTCCTGGGCGGCGGCTACATCGCGACGGAGATGGCGCACGTGTTCGGCTCGCTCGGGTCGAAGGTGATCATGATCAACCGCAGCGCGCGGCTGCTCGCCCGCGAGGACGAATCGATCAGCGAGCGGTTCACGGAGATCTACAAGCGCCGCTTCGAGTGCCACATGATGGCCCGCATCGATCACATCCGCTTCGCCGATGGGCAGTACACGGTGACGATCCACAGCGAGGGCGCGACGCAGGAGATCGTCGGCGACGCACTCCTCGTCGCCGCAGGTCGAATCCCCAACACCGACATGCTCAACCCGGCCGCGGGCGGGCTGCACGTCGACATGGACGGCTACATCACGGTCGACGAGCAGCAGCGCACCAACGTCGAGGGCGTGTGGGCACTGGGCGACATCTCCAACCCGAACCAGCTCAAGCACGTCGCCAACGCCGAGGCCCGCACCGTCGCGCACAACGTCGTCAACCCGGGCGACCTGCGCGCGACAGATCTGTGGCCGGTGCCGCACGCGGTGTTCGCCGGCCCGCAGGTCGCCTCGGTCGGGTTCACCGAACAGGAGCTGCGCCACACGGGCATGCACCACATCACCGCCATCCAGAACTACAGCGATGTCGCCTACGGCTGGGCGATGGAGGACACCGAGCACTTCTGCAAGCTGATCGCCGATCCGGACAGTCGCAAGCTGCTCGGCGCGCACATCATCGGCCCGCAGGCGAGCATCCTCATCCAGCAGCTGATCCAGGGGATGAAGTTCGGCCAGACCGTCGACCAGATCGCCAAGGATCAGCTGTGGATCCACCCATCCCTGACCGAGGTCGTGGAGAACGCACTGCTCCAGTTCTGAACACGTCGCTTGGCGCCTCCGGTCGCGGGCGACCTGTGGCGCCCGCTCGCGGATGGCCCGCTCGTCGGGACTTCGTCCCTCCGTCGCTACTCGATCAGCCGGCAGCCAGTTCCCTTTGCAGTTCTCGTTTCAGCATCTTGCCGCTGGCGTTGCGCGGGATCGCTTCGTCGCGGAACAGGATGCGCGACGGCACCTTGAACGGGGCCAGCGACTTGCCGACGAACTCGCGCAGTTCGGCCGCGGTCACGGCCATGCCGGGCTTGAGCATCACCGCTGCAGCGACCTCTTCGCCGAGACGTTCGTGGGGGATGCCGAACACGGCCGCCTCGTGCACGGCGGGATGGTCGTAGATCGCGGCCTCGACCTCGGCGCAGTACACGTTCTCGCCGGCGCGCAGGATCATGTCCTTCACTCGGTCCTCGACGTAGATGAACCCTTCCTCGTCGAGCCGGCCGAGGTCGCCCGAGCGCAACCACCCGTCGACGATCGTCTCCGCTGTCGCGTCGGGTCGGTTCCAGTAGCCGCGGATCAGGTTCGGGCCCTTGAACCAGATCTCGCCGTGCTCGCCAACCGGCAGCTCCTCACCGTCGGGATCGCGGATCGCCATCGTCATCGTCGGCACGACGCGGCCCGAGCTGGTGGGCTTGCGCAGGTAGTCCTCACCGCGGTTGCCCGGCCCGTAGGCGTTGGTCTCGGTCATGCCGTATCCGATGGTGGGCTTGCCCTTGGTGAAGCTCTCCGCGACCTTCTCGACCAAGGCCGGCGGTGCCGGCGCACCACCGCCGCCGATGTCGCGCAGGCTCGACGTGTCGAACTCGGCGAAGCGCGGCGACTGGACCAGATCCCAGCTCTGGGTCGGGACGCCGACGAAGTTCGTGATGTGCTCGCGCTCGATGATCTCGAGCGCCTTGTCGACATCCCACTTGTACATGATCACGAGCTTGACGCCGGCCGCGAAGCAGCCGAGCATGACCGCAACGCACCCCGTGACGTGGAACAGGGGCACGATGAGGATGAAGCCCGGCGGGTTCTCCGATGGCTCGGACGGCTGACGGATGCGCTCGACCGCGGAGCGGCAGGCAAACGCGAGCAGTGCCTGGATCACGGCGCCGTGGGTCGACACCGCACCCTTCGGCCGTCCGGTCGTGCCCGATGTGTACAGGATCGTCGCGTCGTCGTCGGGCCCGACAGAGATCTGCGGCAACGGCGTGCCAGGGATGACCACGTCGTTCCAAGCGTCCGCGCCGGACCCCGGTGAGTCGGTGCGCACGACGATGGCCGCTGTGCCGAGGCGAGCGCACGAGGCCTGCGACCGCGCGAATCGCTCGGTGTCGGCGATGAGCACCTTGGCCCCGGAGTCCTCGAGGGCGAAGTCCATCTCGTCCTCTGTCCACCACGAGTTCATCGAGACCGACACCGCACCGATGGACGTGATCGCCGCGAAGGAGATGATCCACTCCGGGTAGTTGCGCATCGCGATCGCGACTCGATCGCCCTTGGCAACGCCGTACTTGTCGACCAGCGCTGCTCCGAGCGCCGAGAACTGGTCGCGCACATCGGCGAACGTGTACGTCTCGTCCTCGTAGACCAGGAAGGTCGCGTCGGCCGGAGCGGCCTGGAACAGGAACCCGAGGTTCGGGGGCGCCTTCACGAACACCCGCTGCTGGGCACCGTTGATCACGGCATCGCCGACCTCGAACGGGCCGCCGTCGGCGCAGACCTGTGCTACTGCCTCTTCGAAACTGATCCCCATGGGTCACCACTCTGCCATCTCGCCGCCACCTCGGCCCGATCATCTTCGAACGCTTCGCCTAGCCTCGCCCGCGTGACCGCGACGACACCTGGCACTCCATTGGCGAGCCCTGATTTCACGAGGCTGCTCTCCCCGGGGTCGATCGGCCCGATGCAGCTCCGCAACCGAATCGTCCTTCCCGGCATGGACATGAACCACTGCCACGAGGGCGAGATGACGACACGCGAGATCGAGCACTACGCCGCGCGCGCGGCCGGAGGGTGCGCCCTGATCACGACCGGTGCATCCGCGATCGCGTGGCCTGTCGGCTCGGCGTCATGGCGCGAAGCAGGTCTCGGCGACGATCGCTACCTCCCCGGTCTCACCCGCCTCGCCGACGCCGTGCACAGCTTCGGCGCGAAGCTTTCGGTGCAACTCGTCCACCATGGCAAGGTGGCCGGGGTCGACACGGCAGAAGGCCGGCCGCTGCTGGTGCCGTCGGTTCCGCCGGAGGTGACCGACCTCAGCGCGCTGGCCGACAGCCCCATGGACGAATTGATGAAGCTGGCCACCGCGACGCGAGGCAAGCAAGCCACCTATCGAGTCGCCACAGCTGACGACATCGCCTGGCTGCTCGAACGATTCGCCGACGCTGCAGGACGCGTGCAGGCAGCTGGTGCCGACGCGGTGGAGATCCACGGCGCGCACGGCTACATCATCAACACGTTCCTCTCCAGCGCGTTCAACCAGCGCACCGACGAGTACGGCGGTTCGTTGGAGAACCGCTGCCGGTTCATGGTCGAAGTGATCCGGGCCGTGCGCGCTCGCGTCGGTGACACGATGGCGATCTCGCTCCGTCTCAACGGGTGCGAGTACGACCTCGAGAACGGCACCACCATCGACGAGACCGTCGAGACCGCGCGCGTCGCCGAAGCAGCCGGCATCGATGTCGTCAGCATCTCCGCCCAGGCCGGCAACCCGTTCCGCGACTTCACGCTCGGCCCGCTGCCGGCCGCAGTCGGGCAGTATCGGGAGATGGCCGCCGCCGTGAAAGCGGCCGTCGGCATCCCTGTGATCGCCGTCGGGCGCCTGCTGCCGGAAGTCGGCGAGGAGATGCTCGCCAACGGCGAGTGCGACTTCGTCGCGATGGGGCGCCAGCAGCTGGCCGATCCACAGCTGGCCAACAAGCTCGCCGCCGGCCGGCGCGCGTCGATCCGTCCGTGCATCAACTGCTACGTCTGCGTCGAGCAGAACTTCTTCGACGCCTCCCCGGTCTGTGCCGTCAACCCGGCACTGGGCAACGAGGCCGCGGCAGTCGCGGCGGTCGATCCGGCGTCCACGACCCGTCATGTCGTCGTCGTCGGCGCGGGCCCGGCCGGGCTGGAAGCGGCACGAATCGCCAGCGCGCGCGGGCATCGGGTCACCGTCGTCGATCGGAACGAGTCGATCGGCGGCTCGACGTGGTTTGCCGGGCTCAGCGGGTCCGCCAACCAGATGCTCGTCGATTGGTTCGCCAACGAGATCGGCCAGGCCGGTATCGACGTCCGCCTCGGCACCGAGGCAACGCTCGACTCGATCACCGCGTTGCGACCCGATGTCGTCGTGCTCGCCACCGGACAGCAGCTCGCCCCCGGTGCGCAAGAGATCGTCGCCGCGCTGGCCGAACCCACCGCGACATCGCGCTCCGTCGTCGTGCTCGGCGGCGACCTGATCGGGCTGTCGATCGGGTCGTTCCTTGCCGACCACGGCCACACCGTGACGATCCTCGAACCAGGCAAGCACTTCGGTCTGGCGATGGCGATGCCGCGTCGCTGGACAGCCGTCTACGAAGCCAAGCGCAAGGGCGTGACGATGGTGCGCGAGGCCGACATCACCGCGATCGACGGCGACGTCGACCATGTGATCACGACCCTGCCGCCCGACGTGATGGACCACCCGCTCCGGCGCGCGTTGGAGAGCGCTGGCATCGAGTGCCACGTGATCGGAGACGCGGCCGGGGTCGGCTACATCCAAGGTGCGATGTACGGCGCCCACGCCGTCGCCACAGCGCTGTGAGAAATGCAACCCGGCCGTCGTCGATCGGGAACAATGGTCGACCATGGCATACCGAGAGACGCCCCAGCAAAGCATCGTGACCCTCGATCTCGAGGGCGTTCTCGTTCCCGAGATCTGGATCGCGGTCGCCGAGCGCACGGGCATCCCCGAGCTGCGCCGCACCACCCGCGACGAGCCTGACTACGACGTCCTCATGCGAGGGCGCTTGCAACTGCTCGACCAGCACGGGCTGACGATGTCGACGATCTCCGACGTGATCGGCGGGCTCGCGCCGCTCGACGGTGCCCGCGAGTTCCTCGACGAGCTGCGCTCGCGGACCCAGGTTCTGTTGCTGTCCGACACGTTCGAGCAGTTCGGTCAACCGCTCATGCGCCAACTCGGCTTCCCGACGCTGCTCTGTCATCGGCTCATCGTCGAGAACGATCGGATCGTCGACTACGCGTTGCGGATGGCCGACCAGAAGCGGTGCGCCGTCAACGCTCTCCACGGTCTCAACCTCCGCGTCATCGCCGCCGGGGACTCCTACAACGACACGGCGATGCTGGCCGCGGCCGATGTCGGCTTCCTCTTCCATGCGCCGGCCAACATCATCGAGCAGTTCCCGCAGTTCCCCGCCGTCCATGAGTACGACGAGTTGCTCGACCTGATCACAGCTCAGCTCACCTGATCGGCGACGACCGCCTTCGGCCTACGGCCACACGGCTTCACGGCTACACGGCTCCGCGGCAGTCGTAGAGCTGGAATGCCGTCGCCGTCGGGCCGCCCGGAAACGCTGGCGTGCCCGGCTTGGCCGTGTCCTCCCCCGCGCCGTGCTCCCAATCGGCCACCGGCACGACCGTGCAGTCCCGTGTCACCCAACTCAGTGAGCCCACACCTCGCAACAGTCCGGGCATCAGCCCTCCACCAGGTGGCAGCAGGAAGTAGCGCACCTCTCCGTCGCGCACCTTTGCGCGCAGGCCGGTCGAGCTGATGATCGGGTCTGTCCCGATGAATCCGCCGACAGCCATGACAGGATCGCCGCCGGCGATGATGATCTCCTCCGCCGGCGCCGCGCTCTCCACCGCGACTGCCCAACGTTCTCCGTTGCGGTGGGCGCGCAGGTACTCGATCAGCGACGGCACGGAGATCGACGGGTACTGGAACCCACCGTTGGGTGTGATCTGGTTCGCGGTGGTGACACCGGCACCGATCGACAGCGGCTGCGCATACGGCAGCGGTCCGGACACGCCGGCCTGCAGGCTGCCCTGAGTCCACATCGCCGGAGCGAGCAGGACGGCGACGATCGCGGCCGCGACAACGACGGCCGCGCGCGATTCGGTGAGCCAACCGGGACGACGGGCTCGCGCGATGAGCGACGCCGCGACGAGTGCGACCACGGCGATCGCCGCGACGAACACAGCAGCGAACCATCCCCGCCACTGGAAACGACGCCAGATCGCCCACTCGGTGAAGGCGCTGACGACGACACCTGCGAGCCCGAGCACCGCTCGCATCCGGCCGGCGGCGAGATCGAAACGGAAGGTCGCCGCGCCGACTCCGACGAGGCCGGCCAACGGTGGGCCGATGCCGGCCATGTAGTACGGGTGAACGACGCCCTTGGTGAACGAGAACACGATCGCCCCCGCGGCAAACCAACAGCCGAGCACGAGCAGTGCCCCGAGCCGTGGCGACGGTCGGATGCGCGTCGCCAGCAGTGCGGCCAGCGCGCCGATCACGCCGAGCGGCACCAGCCAACCGATCTGGCCGCCGAGCTCGCGGTCGGTCAGGCGGGCAACGCCCGGATCGCCGCTCGTGAAACCGAGCGCCGTGATCGGGGTCGGTCGCCCGGCATCGCCGCGCAGAACCGTCGGCAGACCTTCCGCGAAACCGCTGATCTCGGCCAATGAACCAACGCTAGGAGGCGGACCAGCGTCGGGCGGGCCGGCACCGGGCGGACCCGCGTCGGGCATCCCGGGGGTGGGCGCGCCGGCGCCCGATCCGGGACGGGCGCCCGGGCGGCCGTCGCCGGCCCGTGGTGCGACCGGAATGCCCGAGTTCTGCCCGTCGACCTGATTGACGCCGTTGCGCTCGAAGGCCAACTCGAACACCGAGTTCGTCCGCGTCGAGCCCACGTATGGCCGATCGTCCTTGGCCGTTGCTTGTACCGCGACGAACCACCACAGCCCGACAGCAGCCATCACCACCGCACCGATGGCGGCTCGCCGAACCCGAACCTTCCACCCCAGCGGTGCGCACCACACGAATGCGATGAGCAGTCCGGGCATCACCGGCGCAGCCGCCAGCATCTTGGCGGTCATCGCGCAGCCGGCGAGCACGCACGAACCGAGCAACCACCGCAGCCGCCCGGTGCGAACCGACTCCATCGCCAGCACCGCGGCGGCAGTCATCAGTAGGACGAGCACGGAGTCGGTGTTGTTGGAGTGGTTGACGACGACGTTGATCGGCATCACGGCCAGGGCCGCCGCGCCGGCGAGCGCCGCGGTGCTGCCCCATGTGCGCCGCAGCCCCCACCACAACAACCACACCGCAGCGGCGCCGGCGAGAACCTCCGGCAGCAGCAGGGAGTAGCGCGAGTAGCCGAAGATCTTGGCCGACACGACCTGCACCCAGAGCGAGAACGGCGGTTTGTCGACCGAGACGTAGCCGGCGGAATCGAGGCTCGCGTAGACGAAGTTGTGCCAGCTCGAACCCATGCTGCGCACGGCTGCCGAGTAGTACGCGTTGCCCCATCCCATCGCGCTCAGTCCCCAGCCGTTGAGCACGGCGGAAAGAGCGACCACTGCGCCCACGATCACGCGCTCGTGGCGCCGACATCCGGCCAATGCGGTCACAGTTGCAGCAGTCTGGCCCACGCAGCGCCGACGGTGCTCTCGGTGAACGTAAGAATTGGGTAAGGGAGCCGCCGGCGCGGGTGACAGGATTCGGGCGATGGTGAGCGCCGACACGAACGATCACCGGGACTCAGCACTGTCGGGTCGGGTCGCATTGGTGACCGGGGTGTCGCGCCGCGTCGGCATCGCCCACGCTGTCGCCACCAGGTTGCGCGACCTCGGCGCGGTCGTGCACACCGCCGGTTGGTCGGCCCACGACGCGGAGATGCCGTGGGGCGCCGATCCGGCGCTGTGCGACGTCGAGCAGTGCGATCTCGCCGATCCATCGCAGCCGGCGCGCCTCGTCGACGCCGTGATCGCCGAACGTGGCCGGCTCGACATCGTCGTCGCAGTTCACGCGCGCAGTTCATCGGGCGAACTCGCAGACGCGACAGCCGACGAGCTCGACCGGTGCTGGGCCGTCAACGTCCGCAGCGTCGTTCTCCTTGCGCAACGCTTCGCTCATCATCGTGGACAGCGCCGCGACGAAGGTCTTGGACGGATGATCTGGTTCACCAGCGGCCAGCACCTGCAGCCGATGCCGAGCGAGATGCCGTACGCGATCTCCAAGGGTGCGCTGGAGGCGATGACCCCGACACTCGCCGCGGCCTTGAGCGAGGCGGGCATCAGCGCAAACTGCATCAACCCGGGTCCTGTCGACACCGGATACGCCGATGCCGCGACCCACGCCGCCGTCGCCAGGATGTTCCCTGGCGGGCGATGGGGAACGCCGGACGATGTCGCCAACCTCGTCGAGTTCCTCGTCTCCGACAAGGGTGCCTGGATCCAAGGCCAGGTGCTCAACTCCGAAGGCGGCTTCAGAAGGAGCTGAGCTCCCCTGTCAGTGGCGACACCCCGCGGATCGCGGGCGGACTCCAGCGAACCGTGTCGCATTCACAGGTCCCCAGCCTGTCAATGCATCACGGATCGGGCCTCGAGTCAGCTCGTTCGGGCGAAGCCGACCTGGCGGATCGCTCTACAGTGACCGGCATGAACCTGCTCGAGGCGGACATCGATCCCACTGAGGCGGGCTTCGACGCCGCCCGGCTACAGCGCATCGACGAGCACTTCGAGCGGTACGTCCTCGACGGGCGGCTGGTCAGCTGGCAGCTCGCGCTCACGCGCGGTGGCAAGCTCGTCCACTCGTCAGGTCGGGGCCTGCGCGACCGCGATGCCGGTGAGCCGCTGACGCCCGACACGATCTGGCGGATCTACTCGATGACGAAGCCGATCACGTCGGTGGCGGCGATGATGCTGTGGGAGGAAGGGCTGTTCGAGCTCAAGGATCCGGTCAGCCGGTTCCTGCCGGAGTTCGCCGACCAACGCGTGTGGCGCAGCGGCTCGACCACCAACCCGCGCTTCGAGTCGCTGCGCGATCCGATGGAGATCTGGCACCTG
>Ga0075364_10002302_pt1 | contig 10703 bp, 8 predicted proteins | sample EndMetdeltDD1764_FD_71517 | JGI IMG/M metagenome (GOLD analysis project Ga0075364, IMG submission 71517) | Populus endosphere microbial communities from Tennessee, USA - Endosphere MetaG P. deltoides DD176-4 | ecosystem: Host-associated > Plants > Roots > Endosphere | place: USA: Tennessee...
GTGCTGTCGGCCGAGAACAAGCACCAGCTCTGGGTGCCCGAGGGCTTCGGTCACGGCTTCATCGTGTTGAGCGCGAGTGCCGAGTTCCTCTACAAGACCACGGATTACTACGCGCCCGCCCATGAGCGTTGCATCCGCTGGGATGATCCGGCCCTGAAGATTGATTGGCCCGCCGGCGTGCAGCCGATCGTATCGGCCAAGGATGCGCAGGGGCGTTTGCTGGTCGAGGCCGACGTCTTTGCCTGAGGGCGCGAGCATCGTGCCGGCCCGTGCAGGACGCGGGCCTTCTTTTTTGCAGGGCGCCTCGCAAAGGCAGTCATACATGAGTGCAATTCGAATTCGTCGCGATGCCGCAGCGGGGAGACCCGCCTGATGCAGCGCTTTTCGCCTTCCGTGATCGAAATGGTCGCCAGCCACTGGCGCAACCGCAACCTCATCCGAAATCTGATCGTTCGCGAGGTCGTCGGCCGCTACAAGGGCTCCACGCTCGGCGTGCTGTGGTCGCTGGTGACGCCGATCTTCATGCTGATCGTCTACACCTTCGTCTTCAGCGAAGTGTTCAACGCGCGCTGGGGTGGCGGCTCGGATTCCAAGACAGAATTCGCGCTGATCCTCTTCGCCGGTCTGATGATCTTCAACCTCTTTGCCGAGTGCATCAGCCGCGCGCCGGGCCTCGTGCTGGCCAACGTCAATTACGTGAAGAAGGTGATCTTCCCGCTGGAGGTGCTGCCGGTGGTGGTGCTGGGCAGCGCGTTGTTCCACTTCTCGGTCAGCTTCCTGGTGTGGCTCACCGCCTACGTCTACCTGAACGGCATGCCGCACTGGACGGTGGTGCTGCTGCCCTTGATCGTTGCGCCCTTCGCGCTCTTCGTGCTGGGCTTGAGCTGGCTGCTGGCCTCCGTGGGGGTATTCCTGCGCGACGTTGGCCAGCTCATCATCATCGTGGTGCAGGTGCTGATGTTCATGAGCCCGATCTTCTATCCGATCACGGCCTTGCCGGAACACTTCCGCCATCTGCTGTATCTCAGCCCGCTCACGCTGCCGATCGAAATGGCGCGCAAGGTGATGTACTGGGGCGAAGTGCCTGACATCGGGCCTTGGCTCATCGCCTCGGCTGTTGCGTTGTGTGTGGCTGCGCTTGGGTTCGCCTGGTTCCAGAAGACACGCAAGGGGTTCTCCGATGTCCTCTGAGATTGCCATCGAGCTGAGCGGCCTGAGCAAGTCCTATCAGATCTACGCGAAGCCGAGCGATCGGCTCAAGCAGATGCTGATGCGCGGCCACCGCCAATACTTCAAGGAGTTCTGGGCCGTCAAGGATGTGAGCCTGCAGATTCGCAAGGGCGAGACGGTGGGCATCATCGGCCGCAACGGCTCGGGCAAGTCCACGTTGCTGCAGATGATCTGCGGCACCCTGAATCCGACCGAAGGTCAGTTGACCGTGAACGGGCGCATCGCGGCGCTGCTGGAGCTGGGGGCCGGCTTCAATCCCGAGTTCACGGGCGTCGAGAACGTCTACATGGCAGCCTCGCTGTACGGGCTCACGCGCGAGGACGTGAATGCGCGCTTTGACGACATCGCGCGCTTTGCCGACATCGGCGAGCACATCGACCAGCCCGTCAAGACGTATTCGAGCGGGATGTACGTGCGCCTGGCCTTTGCTGTCATCGCGCACGTCGATGCCGACATTCTCGTCATCGACGAAGCGCTCGCCGTGGGCGATGCGCTCTTCACGCAGAAGTGCATGCGCTTTCTGCGGGGTTTCATGGATCGCGGCACCGTGCTCTTCGTGAGCCACGACACCGGCGCCATCATCAACCTGTGCGATTCGGTGGTGTGGCTCGAGCGCGGTCACATGAAGGATCAGGGCGATCCCAAGCGCATCTCCGAGGAGTATCTTGCTTCGCTTTACGCGGGCGATTCGAGTCCGCGCGAGCCGCGTGCGCGCAAGACCGCTGCGGCCGCCACGTCGTCTGCGCCCGCCGTGCCGCTCGCCAAGGATCCGCGCTGGGAAGCCATCAATGCCTCGACGCTGCGCAACGACCTGAAGGTATTCTCGTTCGATCTCGAGACCGTGAACGGCTTTGGTCACGGCGCGGCGAACATCCAGGAAGTGCGCCTGCTCGACGAGGCCGGCAACGAGCTCATCCAGTGCACTGGCGGCGAGGCCGTGGAGCTGCGCATCACCATCGCGGCGCACGACGCGCTGCACCGGCCGATCGTCGGGTTCTCGTTCAAGGACCGACTCGGTCAGGTGCTCTTTGGCGACAACACGTATCTGACGTATGAATCGGACCCCATCACGGTCGACGCCGGCACGTCGTTCGTCGCGCGATTCCGCTTCCAGATGCCGATTCTGCCGCAAGGCGACTACAGCATCGCCACGGCCATCGCCACCGGCACCCAGATCGATCACCGGCAGGAGCACTGGATCCATGACGCCCTGATCGTTCGTTCCATGTCCAGCTCGGTCTCGACCGGGCTGGTCGGTATCCCCATGCAGTTCATTCGCATCGACACAGACGGAAGGCCCTGACATGGCACACCAACAACAACGAGATTTCTGCCTTTCCGTGAAGGAACGCTTTCCGGCGTTCTTCACCGGCAAGTGGGTGCTCGACATCGGCTCGCTCGACGTCAACGGCAACAATCAGTACCTCTTCGAGGACTCGGGCTACATCGGCGTCGATCTGCTGCCCGGGCGCAATGTCGACCTGGCCAGCATGGGCCACGAACTGCAGTTCCCGGATGCGAGCTTCGACGTCATCATCTCGACCGAGTGCTTCGAGCACGACATGCACTATGCGAAGACGCTTCGCAATATCTACCGCATGCTCAAGCCGGGTGGCCTCTTCGTGTTCTCGTGTGCGACCACAGGTCGCCCGGAACACGGCACCCGGCGCACGACACCGCAGGATGCCCCGCTCACGCACCACCTGGGCGACTGGGGGGATTACTACAAAAATCTTGAGGAAGGCGACGTGCGCGAGGTGCTGGATGTCGACCAGCTCTTCTCGAACTTCGCGTTCTCCACGCAACACCAGACGCACGACCTGTACTTCTGGGGTTTCAAGACGGGCGAGTTCGAACACCGCACCGACTACTCCTTCCTGATGGAAGACAGCCCAGGCCGGCAGCGCGTGGCAGCGCTGGAGGCTGCACTCGTGCAGCAGCGCGCCGACGCGCAGGCACAACTCGAGGCCGCCAGCGTGACGCATGGCGAACTGCTGGGCGAGAGCCAGCGGCAGTCCCAGGCGCTCACCGCCGCATTGGCCGAGCAGACGGCGCGCGCCGATGCGCTCGCCACTGAGCTCGCGGACACGCAGACCCGGCTGCGCCAGATCACCGCCGAACTGCGGCGCACACAGGATGGTCTCGTGGTCTCCAGCGCCAACCGCGCAGCCGCCGAGGCCCGCACCCGCGTGTTGGAGGAAGAGGTGACGCAGCAGTCCCTCTTGCTGCAGAAGATCCACACCTCCAAGTCGTGGGCGCTCACCAAGCCGCTGCGCTTCGCGGGTCGACTCGGTCGCGGCGAATTCGCGCTGGCCTTCGATCCGTTCACGCGGAATCGCCGCGTGCGCGACATGCTGACCACGGCGCGACGCGCCAAGAACGCCATGGGCTACGTCGCGCGGGGCGACTTCAAGGGCCTGCGCGAGCGCGTCTCCGCGCATCGCCGCGATGCGGCGATCGCCGGTCATGCCGCGCTCGCGCACGGCGACCCCGGCGCAACGTGGGGCATCCTCACGCCGGGCCACACGCTCTTCGTGGCCGAGATGATCGCAGAACGCCTGCGCGCGCACGATTGGCAGGTCGAGATCATGACGGTGCCGCCCGCGGTATTCTCGCACCGTCTGTATATCGTGCTGGCCCCGCAGGTGTTCGATCGCCTGCCGCCCGGCGAGAAGCGGATCGCCTATCAGCTCGAGCAGTCCGTGAGCTCGCGCTGGTTCACCGACGCCTACTGTGCGACGCTTGAGCAGTCGCTCGCGGTGCTGGAGTACTCCATGGTGAATCTCGGCTTTCTCGCAACGAAGGGCGTGGTGTATCCGCATGTGCACTACCTGCCGATCGGCGCAACGCCGAGTTTCGCGCCGCACATCGAGGCCGCCGAGAAGACCGTCGACATCCTCTTCTATGGCGACAGCCTGAGTTCGCCACGCCGTCGCCGCCTGCTCGAAGCCGCCCAGGCCGAGTTCAAGGTGCAGGTGGTCAATGATCGATTTGGTGACGCGATGCTCGAGACGATCAAGTCGGCTCGCGTGGTGTTGAACCTGCATTACTACGACGACGCCTTGCTCGAGATGCCGCGCATCCAGGAGTGTCTCTCGCTCGGCGTGCCCGTGGTGTCGGAAATGGCGCAGGACCAGGACGATTATCCCGAACTGGGCGACGCGGTCACCTTCTTCGAGCAAGGCTCGATCGATGGCATGCTGGCCGCCCTGCGCACGGCGCTCGCCCGGGGAGCCGTCGACACCACGCCAGCGGTGGAGGCTTCCCAGGCGCGCTTCGCCTTCATGTTCGATCGCTTCCTGATTGCCATGGGGCTCCTGCCGAGCTCGCATTTCCGCGTGATGCATCCGCCGCTGCCCGCGCAAGCCGATACGTTCGGCCTGTCGCTGCCCGAGACCATTGCGCGTCGCCGCGTCTTCGACGAGGTGCGCCCGGCCAATTGCGTGATCTTCGACGGCATGCGCCGCCGCCCGGGCTGGGTGGGCTGTGGCATGAGCTATGCCGCGCTCGCGCGACATGCGCTGCATCACGGGCTCAGCACGATCACCGTGATGGAAGACGACGTCGTGCTGCCGGAGGATTACGAGACGGGCCTCGAGGCCATCCATCGCCATCTGGCGTCGCGTGCCGACTGGGACGTCTTCGCCGGCGTCATCGCATCGCTGCATGCGGATACCCGTGTGCTCGCCGTCGAGGAGGTCGAGGGCCGCACGTTCGTGACGCTGGACAAGATGACCAGCATGGTCTTCAACATCTACTCGGAGACGGCGTTGAAGATGTTCGGCGTCTGGAATCCCGACGACAGCGATGCGATTGCCAACACCATCGACCGCTTCCTCGAGAACCAGGTGTCGATCCGGGTCGTCACGACGTTGCCGTATTTCGTTGGCCATCGCGAGGAGGTGTATTCCACGCTGTGGGGCTTCGAGAATTCGCGCTACAGCGAGCTGATCGCTGAGAGTGAGGCGCTCCTGCGGCAGAAGGTCGAGGCGTTCCGGAATGCGGCAGCGGCAGACGTGGTCGATGCGGCATGAGCGTCGCTCGGGAGCATCGGGTATGAGTGCCGGGATCAGGTTGGCTCGGCTGCGGGCCTGGCTGGCGGTGCTCACGGCGCTGTCCCTGACCATCGTCGCCCCAGCGCAAGCCAGCGCCGCGCATGACGACGTGCTCCACGGCAACGTGGGCTTCTTCGCCTCGGCGGGCGTGCCCGTCGAGATCGTGCCGCACGTCAGCTTCTCGCTGATCAACGCCGCATCGCCTGACCAGGTGCGCGCCAGTCTGGCCGCGACCGCGGGATCGCCGTTCCGGGTCAAGCTCGACGTGGGGCCCGTGCTGAAGGAGCAGGCGATCACGCTGCGTTCGACCTATCGAACGTCAGGCGGCGACACCCGCGAGAAGACCTTGGCACCGCTGCCCGGCGCCAAGGTCAAGCAGCTGCCTTCCGACGCGCGCATCCGCGAGGTGCTCGGCCCGTATCTCGACGTGCTGGCGGCCCATCGCGACAATGTCGGCACGATCTTCGTGGCCGATGAGCCATATCTGAACGGCATCTCCCGCGCGCAGATGGAGCGGGCAGGGCGGGTGGTGCGGGAGGAACTCGACGCGCGCGGTCTGACGTCCGTGAAGCTCGGCGTCATCTTCGCCAGCGGCATGTTCGATGCACGATTTGCCCGCATGCTGGATGCCCGCGCGGGCGATTACGCCCATGGCATTGACGCCTATCACGCCAGCGGCGAGGCGCCGCCCGAGTGGCTTTCCGTGATCGAGACGGTCCGGCTCACCACGTACGATCAGGCCGGCAACATGTACACCGGCGGTGGCATTCCCGAAGGTTTCGATGTCGTCGGGTTCAATCTGTACGTCGCTACGGTGCTCCTGGACCGCATCCATGACGGGACGCTCGCCTGGTTCGCCGAGCACACCGAGGAGCCCGCATGCAAGGTGTTTGCGGACGTGACGATGACGCAAGTGCGCGAGCGCCTGTCGTTCTTCTCGGATGGGCCGCTGAACCAGGATGTGCAAGGGCGCCATGCGGATGCCGCGCTGCTCGATGATGTGTATCACTGTCGCATGCGTGCGTTGACGCACCTCTTGCGCACTGCGGCGGCTGGTTCAGATGCCCAGCTGCTGCTGATCGGCGAGTCCAGCAACAACGGACTACTCGAGTTCACCGCAGATGGCACGCCCAAGCAGGCGCAACCCGCGCTGCTTGTCGAAGGCCGGGTCATGGACGAAGTGCGCCGCGCGATGCACTTCTATGACCGTCAGCGATTTCCTGCCGGGCTTGCGCTCTTCACGTACGAGGACGATCACGACGCGTCGATCAAGCTCGACGTTGGCGGTGCCAGTGGCATGCCCTCGGTCATGTCCGCCGTAAAACACTATTCGCGACACGGCACCCTGGCTCGCGAGTGACCGCGCGCCAAGGGGCATGCGCCCCGGGCGCTACAATGCCGTTTTCGGCGCCTGCGGGCGCCGGTCCCGTCGTCCACTTTTTTATCTTCCCATCCATGCTCGATCTCACCCTGCTGCGCAAGGACACCTCCGCCGTCGTCGAACGCCTCCAGTCCCGGGGCTTCTCCTTCGATGCCGAGCAGTTCGAGTCCCTCGAGGCCGAGCGCAAGGCCGTCCAGGTGCAGACCGAGAATCTGCAGGCCCGGCGCAATGCGCTGGCCAAGCAGATTGGCAAGGCCAAGTCTCAGGGCGAGGATGCGAGCGCGCTGATGGCCGAGTCGCAGGCCATTCCCGGTGAGCTGAAGAACCTCGAAGAGGTGCTGGCGGGCGTGCAGTACAAGCTCAACGCGCTGCTCCTGGACGTGCCCAATCTGCCGCACGCGAGCGTGCCGCAGGGCGAGGATGCAGAGGGCAATGTCGAGGTGCGCCGGTGGTTGCCGGGTGCTGAGGGCGATGAGGGCAATCCGGCGCCCCTGGGCTTCGCACCGCGCGATCACGTCGATCTGGGCGAGCCGCTCGGGCTGGATTTCGCCACCGCCGCCAAGCTCTCCGGCGCCCGCTTCAGCTTCATGCGCGGCCCCCTGGCCCGCCTGCACCGTGCCCTCGCGCAGTTCATGCTTGATGTGCAGACGCAGGATCACGGCTACACCGAGTGCTACACGCCCTACATCGTCAATGCCTCCACACTCGTTGGCACCGGCCAACTGCCCAAGTTCAAGGACGACATGTTCGCCGTGAGCAAGGGCGGCGAGGCCGGTGACGAAGGCGAGGGCGAAGACGCCTACCTCATCTCCACCTCCGAGATCACGTTGACCAGCACGGTGCGTGACAGCATCGTGGCGGGCGATGCGCTGCCGATCCGCATGACGGCGCACACGCCGTGCTTCCGGTCCGAAGCCGGCTCGGGCGGCCGCGACATGCGCGGCATGATCCGTCAGCATCAGTTCGACAAGGTTGAGATGGTGCAGATCACGCATCCCGAGGCGTCCTACGATGCGCTCGAATCCATGGTGGGCCATGCCGAGGAAGTCTTGAAGCGCCTGGAGCTGCCGTACCGCGTCATGCTGCTGTGCACGGGCGACATGGGCTTTGGCGCTGCCAAAACCTATGACCTGGAAGTGTGGCTGCCGGCGCAGGACGCCTGGCGCGAGATCTCGTCTGTCTCCAATTGCGAAGCCTTCCAGGCCCGCCGCATGCAGGCGCGCTTTCGCAACGCGCAAGGCAAGCCCGAGCTCGTGCACACGCTCAATGGTTCCGGTCTGGCCGTGGGCCGAGCCCTCGTGGCGGTGCTCGAGAATCATCAGCAGGAAGACGGCAGCATCCGCATCCCGGCGGCGCTGCAACCCTACCTGGGTGGCCAAGAATTTTTGAAGTCCGCTTGATCACTTTTGGAAAACTCTGCTATAGTTACTGTCTTACCTCGCTAGCGCTGATTAATTGAATCAGCGTCACCGGAAGGGTGGCAGAGAGGTCGAATGCGCCGGACTCGAAATCCGGTATACGTTTAGGCGTATCGTGGGTTCGAATCCCACCCCTTCCGCCAGAAGTTGAGCAAGACACTGAAAAGGCCCCTCGGGGCCTTTTTTGTTTTGGGTTCTGGTCGCTTAGCTGATTTTTGCCATCCGAGCCAAGCGGCCAAGCCGAGTCGTATCCCGCTCAGGACGTGAATGTCGTCTTCGGGGACGTCGGCAACGGCGAGCTGTGGGGCGTGGTGGACGACCGTTGCGGGGCGGTCGGCACGTGGAAGCCTTGCGAGCGCGTAGGACCCAAGCCGCCCGTCACGCCGTCGAGCGCCTCGTCATCCAGAACTTCAGTGGAACGATTGGCGTCAGGCCGCTTCTCGGATGTCGACATGGCTGGCTCCTGCATCGATGGTGTGTGGGCCGGTCAGTGTAAGTGCGCCGCGCAAGAACGCCTATAGCGCGACCGTGCCATGTGCTACACGGTAAGATGCGTCGCCTGCTGCGCTTGGCGCGCCAGGCGCGAATGCCGCAGAATATGCCGTCCGATCCCAACGCCGAGGTATTGCGATGCTGTCTCGTACGCCCATGCGCGCTGCGCGTTTCTGTCTTGCCGCGCTGGCTGCCGTCATGCTCACGGCGGCACCGGCATTGCACGCCGCGCAGCCGTCAGGCGACGCCTGCCGCTTCGAGTCGTTGTCGGCAGAACAGCAGAAGCGCTACCAGTCCCGCTACAAACGCCGTCTGCGCAACGACGGCGCTGCCGTGGCTGACCGATGGCTCTACGAGCAGGTGTGCATGACGGCAGTGGAGCGCCGCGCCGCTCGCGAGAAACCCGTGCTCGACGGGCACGGGCGGCCTTGCGCAACGACGCGCACGGAAATGCGGGTGACACCGGGCTGGGATGGCGCCATGACCATGACGCCTGTGCGGGTGTGCGCGAGATGATCGCCCGAGGGGGCGGGCAGAGGGCGCGCTGGCGGCGTACGCTCGATCACGGGCCCTGTCCGAATGTCGGCCTTGATGGAGCCACCCCATGATGTTTGCACGATGCCGGCGCCTTGCCGGCCTGTTCGCGGTGATCGTGTCGTCCGCGTTCGCCCCTGCCCATGGCGCGCAGGATGCGCCGGCCGCCGCTTCGCTCACGGGCCTGGAAGGGGCAGGCCAACCTGTGGCTTTGGCACGCACGCACGCATTCACGATGCGTTCTGAAGCGGGTCGCGATTACCGCATCTTCGTGGCGGTGCCGCCGGGCGAACCGCCTGCCCAGGGGTACGGGGTCATGACCGTGCTCGATGCCAATGCCTACTTCGGCGTTGCGGCGCAGGCCATGGGGTTGATCCAGCAGTTTCCGCGGATTCCCGAGAAGGGCACGCTCGTCGAGGCGTATCCCACGCTCGTGGTTGGTGTGGCGTATCCCGGTGACGAGCCCATCCAGGGCGAGCCCCGCACCTGGGATTTCGTGCCGGCTGCCCGCAACCCGGCGTCGCTCGAGCGCCTGCGCGGCCCGCAGCCAGGCGGGGCCGACGCGTTCTCGGATTTCCTGGTGCGCGAACTGCGTCCCGCATTGGCCGCCAGATATGCCATCCGATCAGACCGGCAGACGCTGGTGGGCCACTCCCTGGGCGGGTACTTCGTCCTGCACCAGCTCGCGCGCGCCCCCGGGGCCTATCAGCGCTACGTCTCGATCAGTCCGGCCGTGTGGTGGGACGACAGCCGCATCCTGCAGGATCTCGCCACCCTCAAACCCGGCAAGGCACAGGTGCTCCTTGCCATGGCGCAGCAGGAGTGGCCGGGCTTTGCCGACGGCTCCGCCGAGATGCTCAATGGCGCTCGCGCCGTGCGCGACGTGCTGCGCAAGCAGGGGCTGGCGGGCGACGCCTTGCGGTATGTGGAAGTGCCGCTCGAAGATCACATGACAACGCCATTCTCGGTGATGCCGACCGCGGCCAGGTTCGCCACGTTGCCCTGATCGCGTCGCCGCGGCCCTGCGTCAGCCCGTCCACGTCAGGTGACGGTGCTGACGTGAGTGGCGGTGGTGCACGTCACCCTTCCTGCGTATCATCCGCGCTGTCCGACGGTTTCGTCCGTCGTCTTCCTGTCTGTCCGCTCGCATGACCGTCAAGTCTCCCGTTTCCCTCTCTGAACCCCAGGGTCTCAGAGCCATTCCCCGTGGCGTCTGGGCCCTGGGCTTCGTCTCCATGCTGATGGACATCTCCTCCGAGATGATCCACGCGTTGTTGCCCATCTACATGGTGGCCGTCCTGGGCACCTCGGTGCTCGCCGTCGGCATCATCGAAGGCATTGCCGAGGCCACGGCCTCGATCGTCAAGGTGTTCTCGGGTGCGCTGAGCGACAAGCTGGGCAAGCGCAAGCTGCTCGCCGTGGTGGGCTACGGCCTGGGCGCAATCACCAAGCCCGTGTTTCCGCTGGCGGGCACGCTGGGCTGGCTGGTGGGCGCACGTTTCATTGATCGCATCGGCAAGGGCATTCGCGGCGCGCCGCGAATGCCCTTGCCGATGCGATCAATGAAACGTGCGCCCACCAGCCAGCCCAGCG
>Ga0075364_10002303_pt1 | contig 10701 bp, 10 predicted proteins | sample EndMetdeltDD1764_FD_71517 | JGI IMG/M metagenome (GOLD analysis project Ga0075364, IMG submission 71517) | Populus endosphere microbial communities from Tennessee, USA - Endosphere MetaG P. deltoides DD176-4 | ecosystem: Host-associated > Plants > Roots > Endosphere | place: USA: Tennessee...
GGGCGACATCGACACCGCTTGCATCTCGCCGACTTTTTCGAGCGTCGGCACGGTCAACGAGAGCACCACGATGAGAGCGATCCAGCCGAGAATGATCGGGACCGCCAACCGGCGGATCCACCTGGCTATGCCGCTTCTCCGCGGTTGCTCGGCAGGGATGACGGGATCGATCGTCGGCGCGGTCAACAGGTCCTCACGGCGTTGTATTTGGCTCAGTCATACCAGAAGGGGACGGAGCGCTGTGCGGTCCGCCTTTCGCTCAGAGATGGCGACGAGGAATGGCGGCGGTGTAGCCATGGACTGCCGCGACCGTTCAAAAGTATTTGACGGAGCAAAGAGGGGCTCGTTAGGGACTGTCAACAGTGCTGCCTTAGACCACGTCCGTATCCGTAGGGTGATTTGGTGGCGCTCTTGCTCGGCCCTGCCTTACGGCACGTTTCTGACACCACCGCGCTGGTGTGGGTGCAAACCGAGAACGCGGCAACGGTGGGGGTTCTCGGCTGGTCTGCGCGGACGTTCGCAGTGCAGGGTCATCACTACGCACTCGTCACGGTGACCGGGCTGACGCCGGACACCGTCACCGAATATGACGTCAAGGTCGACGGAGAGCGCGTCTGGCCGCTCGCGGACTCGCCCTTCCCACCGAGCGTCATCCGCACCCGCGGGCCCGCGTCGACTCACCGGCTACAGGCGATCTTCGGATCGTGCCGATACCCCAAGACCGATTCCAAGCTCGACGCCAAACTCGGGCTCGATGCGCTCGACGTGTACGCCACCCGGATGGCCACGCAGCCGATCGACGACTGGCCGGAGGTGCTGATTCTGCTCGGCGATCAGTTGTACGCCGACGAACTCACGCCGGAGTCGAGACGACGCATCGCAGGCCGCCGTACCCGGATGAACAGACGCGGCCAGCGGCCGCCGGACGAGGTGGTGAGCTTCGCCGAATACGAACGGCTGTACCGCCATTCGTGGGGCGACCCGGAGATCAGATGGCTCATGTCCACGGTCCCGACCGCGATGATCTTCGACGATCACGACATCAGGGATGACTGGAACACGTCGGCGTCCTGGCGCGCGGACATGAAGGAGAAGCCGTGGTGGCGTGACCGGATCCGAGCCGGGCTGGCGTCCTACTGGGTGTACCAGCACCTGGGCAATCTGAGCCCGGCCGAGTTGGCCGACGACAAGGACTATCAGCGCTTGCTCGCGACAGACGGCGACACCTGGCCACATCTCGTCGATCTGGCCGACCGTGCCGATCAAGAGGTGGACGCCAACAAGGGCATCAGATTCAGCTATCGATGGGATCTCGGTCGCAGCCGGCTCATCACGATCGACTCCCGTAACGGCCGAATCCTCGACTCCGGCGAACGCATGATGATCGGGGAACGCGAGTTCGCATGGCTGGAGGCTCAGGCCACCGACGGCCTCGACGAGTTGGACCATCTGATGCTGGCCTCGTCGGTGCCGTGGCTGATGCCGCCGGCCATCGGCGACCTGGAGGCGGTCAACGAGCGAAACGCCGACCGGCCCGGCCTGCGTGGAAGGCTTGCCGAAAAGACACGCAGGGCAGTCGATCTCGAACACTGGCCGGCCTTTTACAAGTCATTCGTACGGCTGGCCGCGATGATCGCGCGCGTCGCGACTCATCCCAGCGGACCCGCGACCGTCAGCGTGCTGTCCGGCGACGTGCACCACAGCTACGCCGCGCGCGTCGAATGGACTGATGATTCCGCGCCGACGGGCGCGACGGTGCATCAACTGGTGTGCTCGCCGGTGAACAATTATGTGCCGCTGTTCCTCAAGCCGGTATTCACGCTGAGTTGGTCGCGACCCGCGGCCACACTCGCCCGATGGTGGGCACGCCGACACGGCGTCCCCTCACTCCCGCTGTCGTGGGCGAACACCTGCGGCCCACTGTTCGGAAACACGATCGCCACGATTCAAGTGGACGGCCGCAGCGCCGACGTGCTTTTCGAGCAGCCCCGCGACTCGGATGCGCTGGAGGAAGTCGGCCGTGTGGCGCTGAGTCGAACCTCCTGACGGGTGTACCGATCCGCTGGCCGGGGAACTCGCAAACATGCCAAAGAGGCTGAGACGCGCTATAGACCGCCATCTGTCCGCTGCCGATGAGCGCTTCGGGCTGCGGCTCGGCGCGGGCCTTGCGGGCACGCTCGCCGCTGCGGTCACCTTCGCGCTGCTGCTCTTGCTGGTTCGCGCGGGTTGGGGGCCGCTGCGCAGTCTCGACACCGCCGCCGCGGAGACTTTCAATCAGATCGACGCTGATCGGCCCGAGTTGGTGAAGACGGCCGAGGTGGTCAGCGACGTCCTCGACCCCAACGTCTTTCGCGTCGCGCTGACGGTGATCGCGGTGCTGTACGTGATCCACGGCGAACGGCACCACGCGACGTGGCTCCTCGTCACGGTCTTCGGCGGTGCCGCGCTCGGCTTCGCGCTGAAGGAGATCGTCGGCCGGGCCCGCCCGGTACTACCCAATCCGGTCTCGGCGGCGCCAGGATTGTCGTTCCCTTCCGGTCATGCGCTGGGGGCGTCGATCGGCTGCAGCCTGCTGCTGTTGATCACCCTCCGCTTCCTATCGCGCCGCGGCCGCGTTGCCGCCGTCATCGCGGCCGTCTTGATAATCGGCGTCGTCGCACTCGCCCGGGTGGTGCTCGGTGTCCACTTCGTCAGCGATGTCCTTGCCGGCGTCGCGCTTGGCATTGGCTGGGTGGCTGTGACGACATGGGCATACGTCGCGTGGCGGCGGGAGACGGGGCAGCCGGTTGAGCGGCCGGCCGAAGTCGGCACCACGGAGCAGCCCGCCGCGGAGCCTCGGGAGTAATTAACGGCTGCGTGGGTATCTCTAGTACGTGCGCCCATCAGGTCTTGCCGGCATCGCCCGGGATGTCGCGTGGCTTCTCGTTCCGGCCGCCTGCCTCGTTGCGGTGATGGTGGGGCTGGGATATCTCGTCACCGATGTGCTGCCGTCCACAGCGATAGGGAAGTGGGACGCCGAGGTGCCGCGACGGCTCGTGGAGTATCGCCAGCAGGAAGGCGTCTCGGAAAGCAAGCTCATCACGTCGCTTTCGGAGACGCCGACGATCGTCGCTCTGACGGCCATCGCCGCAATCGTGTTCAGGTGGAGGTTCGGCCGGTGGCGCGAGTCGCTGGTCGTCATCTATGCGGTGGTCGGGGAGACAAGCATCTTCATGGCAACGACACTTCTTATCGACCGCCCGCGGCCGAATGTGCCGAAACTCGATGCAGCACCGCCGACTTCGTCGTTCCCGTCGGGCCACACCGCGGCCGCCGTGTGCTTCTACGGCTCGGTTGCCGCGATCATCCTCTGGCACACCCGGCATCGGTGGATCAAAGTTATCGCTGTCGTCGTTTGCGCGGCGGTGCCTCTGACCATCGCAGCCAGCCGCGTGTATCGCGGCATGCACTACCCAACCGATGTGCTCGTCGGCATGCTGCTCGGCGCGATCTGGCTGACCGTCGTCATCGTCTATGTGCGCACACACGATGCCGGCGGCCGGCGGGACGCTGCCGTCGACGCTGACACACGCGTGGTGACTCGATGATGCGCGCCGCGGTCATCATCAACCCCGCGACGGCGGATGTGCCGGCCCTGCGGAAAACGGTGGAGGAAACGCTGACGGCCGCCGGCTGGTCGGCGCCCATGTGGCTGGAGACCACGCCTGAGGACTCTGGCGCAGGCATGGCCGAGACCGCGGTGGCGGCGGGCGTTCAACTGGTCGTGATCTGCGGCGGCGACGGCACGATCATGGCCTGCCTCGGCGCCCTGGCCGGCACGGAAGTGCCGGTCGCGCTCCTCCCGCTCGGCACCGGCAACCTGCTCGCCCGCAACCTCGGCGTGCCGATCGAACTCGCCGACGCTCTCGCCGTGGCCGTCAACGGTGACGACCGGCGCATCGACCTCGGCCGGGTCGGCGACAAGCCGTTCTCGGTCATGGCAGGCATCGGATTCGACGCGGCGATGATGGCCGACGCCTCGGAACGGATGAAACAACATGTCGGCTGGCCTGCCTATGCGGTTAGCGGACTTCGGCACCTGCGCGATCCGGTGATGCGGGTGCAGCTGCGGATCGACGACAACCCACCGCTGCGCCGCCTGGCGCGCACGGTGCTGGTGGGCAACGTCGGAGAGCTACAGGGCGGCCTCGAGCTGCTGCCGGATGCGGCGGCCGACGACGGCCTACTCGACGTGGTCGTGGTTGCTCCGCGAACACTGCGCGACTGGATTCGGTTGGTATGGCGGGTCTTTCGCCGCGATCGCACCCAGCATCCGCACCTCGAACGCTTCCGTGGCCGCACTGTGCTGATAGAAGTCGACAGGATCGTCCCCCGGCAGATGGACGGCGAGGTCATCGACGACGGGCGGAGTCTTCACGCGCGGATCGAGCCTGGCGCTCTGGTCATCCGCGTGCCGCAGCCGGTTGCGACGGCCGCCTGACTGAGGAGCCTGAGATGAGCACCGCGACAAGGGTGCCGGAGACGATCACCATCTCCGGCGACGAGCTATCCGCCGACGACGCTGTCACAACTTTGCGACGCTACGGGCGCTGGAACCTGGTCAAGAACTCATTCATCCGGTTCAGATACGCCGACGGCTTCACCAACGCGCGCGCCCTGGCGCTTCAGCTCTGCTTGTCCTTCATCCCGCTGATCATCGCGGTCGTCGGCCTGGCGAGCGCGGTGCATCAGGAAAAGATCGGGCAGATCATCGTCCAGACCCTCGGCGGGGTGCTGCCGGGCAAGAACAACGGCGACATGGTGGAGCAGGCCGCTCAGCGCACCCATGACCAGGGGGCGGCCGGAGGCCAGCTCGCATTGTGGCTCGGCCTGCTCGCCGCGATCATCGCGCTCACTACGGCGATGGGCCAGATCGAGCGCGGCGCCAACCGCATTTACGGCATCGAACGCGACCGGCCGGCGCTGCGGAAGTACGGCCGGGCTCTGCTGATGGCGTTGACCGCTGGCCTGTTGTTGCAGCTCGGATTCCTCGTCATCGTCGCCGGCGACGCGCTGGGTGAGGCGCTCGCCGCGGCCTACGGCTGGGGCGAGACGTTCGAGAGGGCGTGGACGATCGGCAGCTGGCCGGCCGGAATCGCACTGGCCTGGGCGTCCTTTACGGTCGTCCTCGAGCGCGCGCCGCGCCGGCGGCAGCCGGCGTACTCGTGGCTGGCGGTAGGTTCCGGTGTGTCGCTCGTGCTGTGGCTTCTCCTGACCGGCCTGCTCGCGCTCTACGTCGTCAAGAGCGGGTCCTTCGGCACCACCTACGGCCCATTGACAGGAATCTTCGCCCTGCTGCTCTGGGCGAACCTGTCCTCGGTGGCGCTTTTCCTCGGGGTCGCGTTCGCCGCGCAGCTCGAGGCCGTCCGCGCGGGTGTGCCTGCGCCTGCATCGGACGACCCGCTGACGACCGCGGCGCGGTCAGAGGTGGCAATGGAGCCCATGGTGATGTCAGCGACTGCTAACCGGGCGGAGTCAACTGGACGGCGCCAAGGCCAATTTGTCGGACGATCTCGGTGATCAGCGGTGCTCGCATCGGGCATTCTGGACGGATGGGGGGCACCGGAGACGGGCCTGTCGCGCCGAAGCGAACGTTCTACCAGCGAATGGTGCTGCGCGACATTCTGCGCCGCGCGCGCAAGCATCAAGGCGAGCCGCTGAGCCCTGAGGACTGGGCGGCGGTGTGGGAGCTCAACGACGCGCCTACGGCGCGGGTCATCAGGCAGATGTGGCGCGCACTGCCGAGCAGCCCTCGATGTGGCATGTGCAGTGCGCCGTTCGCCGGGCCCGGCCGGTTCGTCGTCCGGCCGCTCGGCTACCGCCCATCGCGTAAAAACCCGACGTTGTGTGACACATGCGTGGAGTCTTCGCCTCCGGGCGGCATGAAGATGTACACCGGTGTCCTTTTCGCAGACCTTCGCGGCTTCACTGCGCGCTCCGAAGTAACTGATTCGCAGGCAGTGGCTGCCCTGCTGCGACGTTTCTACGGCTGCGCCGAGCAGGTGCTGTTTCCCGAGGCCATCATCGACAAGGTCGTCGGCGACGAGGTCATGGCGCTCTATCTGCCCGACGTGCAACGGCGCATCACGCGCGAACAGGTACCGAGCCTCATGGTCGACCACGCCATGGAGCTGCTGCGGGCCGTCGGCTATGACTCGCCGAGTGGGCCGTTCGTCGAAATGGGTGTCGGCCTCGACGTGGGCGAGGCGTTCGTCGGGAACATCGGTGAGCGCGCGGTGTATGACTTCACAGCCATCGGCGATGTCGTGAACACCGCGTCGCGCCTACAAGGTAAGGCCCGCGGCGGTGAAATCCTGCTGTCGGAACGAGTGGCGAGCGGCTTGCCCACCGCGATTGGTACACCTGTAGCGCTGGAGCTCAAAGGCAAGAAGGCAATCGAGCACGCCTATCGCGTCGCGTTGAGAGCACGCTCGTAAGTGCGGTGACAGATTTCGACGAAACCTTCACGCGCACCGGCGATTAGACCCCCAGCGCCGGTCCGATGGTGGTGTTCCAGGACTCCTGCATCTCCGACTCGAACAGGCCCCACGTGTGGGAGCCCTCGGGCCGAACCACATAGGTGATCGGTATTCCGGCGGCGGCTGCGGCATCCGCGAACTGCTTGGTGCTGCCCGCGACGATGCCCTCGATCATGCCGCCGGCGATATTCGGCCCGAATCCCGTAGGCAGCCGGTCGACTTCGCCAACCCCGCCGGACGCCGCGGCGGCGTATACCGCGACGCCCTTCAACTTCCCCACGTTCTTCGACGGGTCATGCGCCACCCATGTCGGGCCGCCGAGGGGACCCCACATGTTCTCTGCGCTTTGGCCGCCGCCCGAAAGTGTCAACGACACCTGCTGGGCCCCCTGCGGGTCTGACGGGGTCAGGAAACCGCTGTAGGAGCCGACGGCCCTGTACATTCCCGGCACCTGAACGGCGTAATCGACAGCGGTGCCACCGGTGCTCGACAAGCCGCCGACCGCGTTCTTGCGGTTGGTGTTGTACTGCTTGTTGATCAGCGGCGGGAGTTCCTGCGTCATATAGGTCTGGTACTGCTTGCTGCCGTCGTTGACCCAGTTGGTGTACCAGCTGAACTGGCCGCCGAGCGGGGAGACGACGTTGACGTTCTTGTTGGCGAAGAAGCCCTGGATGTCGGTCATCCCGAACCAGCTCTTGGCGCCAGGGGCGAAGCTAGCGCCCGGGTCGAGGTTGTCGCCGCCGTCGATGCCCGGCAGAAGGTAGAACGTCGGCGCCCCGCTCTTCGGAGCCTTGAAGACGTCGTTGACGATCACCGTGTTCATCGACGGCGAGAAGACCGAGACCTTGTCCCAGCGATCGGTCACGTGCTCGATGCCGGTGATGGATGCACCCTGCGGGGGATCCGCGGCAGCAACCGGAATCGTTAGCAACGGTAAGACAGCGACCAAGGCGATGGCGAACGCGCGAAAACGACTCTTCAGTTTGGGCACCGGCTGATTATGTAGTCGGGAGAACCGTAGGGCAACCATTGATTCGGGCAGCTGCGCGTGTCGTTCCCTGGCGGGCGCAACTAACCCGTACTTATGTCAGTCTCGGGTCCCACGGTTGCGCGGCCAGAAACTGTGCGGGCCAGCGACCGGACTTGACCAAGCTCGCGACCTCTTCGCGGATGGTATCTCCCACTTTTGCCGTGAATTCGCGTGGCAACTCCAATTGCGCCGTCGCGGCCACACCAAGCTGTTGGGTGAGGGACGGCTCGCACACCGGCGCGAAACGTAGGCGGGCACTGTCGATCTCGCGCCGACAGGCCGACAGTGGCAAGACGCCGTACACGAGGCCCGCTTCGATGAGGCTCTTGCTGACCTGGAGGGAATCGGTCGTCGTTTGGAAACCAATCTTGACTTTGGCTCGCAGAGCGGCGTTTTGGAGCGCGGTCCCGATGCCGGCGTGTGAGCGCGGAATCACGAGAGGCAACTCGACGAGCTCTGTGAAGGTGACAGGCCGGCTTTGGTCCAAGCCCGACTCGGGTCCCCCCGCAAGCACCAGTTCCTCGGATACGAGGTCGCGATAGAACACTCGATCGTCGGGCACCGGATTGATCAATGCCACGTCGACGGAGCCCTTCAACATCGCTTCGACCAACTGGTCTGTACTGCCGGCGGTGACGGAAACACTCACCATCGGAAAGACCGTCGACAGGCTGCGGATCAGCGGCGCTGCCAGTATGTCGACCGCCGTTTCGGGTATCCCCAAGCGCAAGCCGCGCTCCAGTCGTGCCACCGGCGAGCCGGCGTACTGGACCGCGAGCTCGAGTTGGCGCAGGGGCGCGGCGGTGGACGCGCGCAGCCGCTCGCCTTCGTCGGTGAGCTCCACGCCGCGGCGTGTTCGGCGGAACAGGGTGACACCGAGGTCCTCTTCCAGCAGCCGGATCTGACGGCTCAGCGCGGGCTGGGCGATACCCAGCAGGCTTGCCGCGCGGGTGATCGAGCCTTCCTCGGCGATGCGGAGGAAGTACTTCAACCGATGCGTGTCCATCGAGCGCAGGTATACCAGCCATCGAATTTAGGCATGACTGAATTCCCAAATCGGTATTACCTCGCAGCTCCTATCAGGTCATAGTGTCGTTTTCGAACTCCTGATATACCGCCGGTTCGATCGCTGACGCGATGAGAGGAAATCCATGACCGTTCACGAGGATCAGGACTGGGCGCAGGTGCTGGGTTTTGACCGGCTGCCCGACCACATCGTCGACAAGCGCGTCACCGACCTCATGGACATGTCCGGCAAGAAGGCTTTCGTCACGGGCGCGGGCGGCGACGGGCTCGGTCAAGCCATCGCCAACCGGCTGGCCGGCCTCGGCGCAGACGTGGCACTGATCGGTCGGACGTTCGAGAAAGTCGAGCGCCGCGCGAAGGAGATCGAACAGCGATGGGGTGTCAACGCGTATCCGGTGAAGGCCGACATGTCGGACTGGGATCAGGTGCACGACGCCGTCCGTGATGCGCACGGCGAACTGGGCGGTTTGGACATCATGGTCAACAACCCGGTGATGGTGAAGGCCGGGCCGTTCGAGAAGCACACGAAGGAAGACATCGACTTCACCGTTCTCGGCAGCCTCACCATGATGATGTACGGGGCCCACGCAGCGCTGGAATTCCTTCTGCCCCAGGGCTCGGGGAAGATCATCAACATCGGTTCGGTCGGCGGCCGCATCCAGCAGCGCGGGCTGGTCGTCTACAACTCATGTAAGTCCGGTGTCATCGGGTTCACCCGCAACCTCGCCCACGAGGTCGCCCTGCGCGGAGTCAATGTGCTCGGCGTCGCACCGGGCATCATGCTCAAGCCTGAAATGAAGCAGTACATGCTGGATCCGCAAAACGACCAGGAGCGGGCCGGCCGCGGCGCCATCGCCGAAGCCATCACCCAACAGGTGCAGCTGGGCCGCGCGTCGCTTCCCGAAGAAGCCGCCAATGTGGTTGCCTTCCTGGCTTCCGAGGCCGCCGACTACCTCTGCGGCCAGACGATCGACGTGGCGGGTGGGCAGTGGATGAACTGATCCAGCAGGCCATCTCGCAGACCGGCCTTGACGACTTCGGGGACGACTCGTTCCGCGAAGGGTTGGAGATTCTGCTCTCGTCGCTGCGTGACGAGGCTCGCTTGAATGCCCGCGGCGAAGCGTTCATCTATCCGCGCATCGTCGGGTACCTGGCTCAGCGGTTACAGGTGGAGGATTGGTATCGCCGCCACCCCGAGATCGACGACGTGCCGATCGACGCCCCGCTGATCGGGCTGGGACTGCCGAGAACCGGGTCGACGGCGCTGTCGATGCTGCTGGCTCAGGATCCCGATGTGCGGTATCTGCGGCGGTGGGAGTCGTCGCAACCTTGTCCGCCTCCCTCCACCGTGCGCGGCGTCGACCCCCGCATTCCGCCCGATAAGGGTGAGATGCTCGGCACCCGCTACCACGTGCCTGGCGACACCCACGGCCCGATGGAGTGCCACGAGCTGATGGCGCTGGATTTCAAGTCCCATCTGTTCCAGTCCCTCGCCCAGATTCCAACCTACTCAGCGTGGTTGGTCGACAAGGCGGACCTCGAATCCACGCTGCGGTATCAGCGCCGGGTGATGAAGCTGCTGCAGTGGGGCGAGCGAAACAGACCGTGGCGGCTGAAATGCCCGTCACACGTACTCTGGCTCGAACCACTGGACGCCGCCTTCCCTGACGCCAAATATGTGATGACACACCGTGATCCGACCGACGTCCTGCTCTCCGTCGCCGACTTGTACGCCGACATCATCGGCTCGTTCACCGACGATATCGATCGGCCGTACATCGGCAGGCTCAACGTCGAGCACTGGTCACTCGGGATGGACAGGGCACTGCAGTTCCGTGAAGCCGGTGCAGAGGAGCGGTTCTACGACATCGACTTCCGTGCGATGCAGGCCGACCCAGTCGGTGAGGTCAAGGGCCTGTACGCCTGGCTGCACGAACCCGTCAGCGACGAATTCGCCGACCGGATGCAGAGCTGGTGGACCCACGCTGCGGCTGAACGGGAGCCCAGTTCACACGCCGACCCGGCCGAGTTCGGTATCGATCTCGACGCCGTCCGCCCGCGTTTCGGGCGTTATGTCTCCAACGCGACCCGCTGGACGGCCCACCCTTCTAGGTAAGGAACTTTCAT
>Ga0075364_10002304_pt1 | contig 10698 bp, 9 predicted proteins | sample EndMetdeltDD1764_FD_71517 | JGI IMG/M metagenome (GOLD analysis project Ga0075364, IMG submission 71517) | Populus endosphere microbial communities from Tennessee, USA - Endosphere MetaG P. deltoides DD176-4 | ecosystem: Host-associated > Plants > Roots > Endosphere | place: USA: Tennessee...
GTTGTCGCCGAACGTGTAGGGCATGACGTCGGGCGGCACCTCGCCGTCGACGCGGGTCATGACGAAGAAGGGCGAGCCGATCACCGCCGGATCGAGCTCGATCCACCGCACGGGCGGCACGGGCACGTCGGTGATCTCGGCGACCTGGCGCAGCGTCTCGAACTGGTGGTGCAGCGCGTACTCGGGGAACACCGGCTCGTTGGCCGTGTCGGGTGCGATGCGGGCGACCAGGTCCTCGGTCACGCTCGCCCCGCCGTCGGTCCAGGTCGCGCTGAACAGCACGGTCTCGCTCGACATGCCGTTGGCCGAGTTCGATCCGAGCTCGGCCACCTCGGGCCCGGCGCCCTCGGGGAGCTGCTCGGCGAGCCACGCCGCGAGCGTCGCCCGGAGCTCCTCGGGATCGCGCGTCGACAACGTCATCGTCGGCGCCTCCGGCACCTCGGCGTCCCCCGCACCCGTCGTCTCGCTCATCGCTCCCCCAACTCGTCCCCCCACCCCCGATCCGCCTGATCTGACGGACCGTCAGATTAACCTCCCGCGGCGCCGTGGCGGAGGAGGCGGCCGGGGAGGGCCGCCGTCGGGTCGAGGGCGTCGGTGCCGTCGCGGCGCAGCACGGTGCCGTTGACGACGACGGCGTCGATGCCGGTCGCGTCGGCGACGAGGCGGGCCGCGCCGGCCGGCTGGTCGTGGACCCGGCGGAGCTGGCTGCACCCGACGGTCTCGGGGTCGAACACGACGACGTCGGCCGGGCGACCGACGGCGAGGGTGCCGCGGTCGGTGATGCCGAAGATGTCCGCCGGCTCGGAGGTCATCTTGCGGACGGCCTCCTCGATGGTGAGCGCCTTGCGCTCGCGGACCCAGCGCGAGAGGAGGTGGGTCGAGAAGCCGGCGTCGCAGAGCTGGCTGGCGTGAGCCCCGGCGTCGGACAGGCCGAGCATCGTGTGCGGGTCGGTGAGCAGCACCTCGACGTCGTCCTCGTCGTGGTTCAGCACCGCCATCCGGAACCTCGCGTCGAGGTTCGACCCGAGCGACAGCTCCAGGACCAGGTCGGTCGGCTCCATGCCGCGCTCGTCGGCCAGCTCGGCCACGTTGCGCTCCTCGATCGACGGGTCGGCCGGGAACCACGACACGACGGTGCGGTCCCAGCTGCCGCCGAGCACCCCGGCCTTGCCGTCGTGCATCGCGTCGCGGAAGGCCCGCTGGAACTCGGGGTCGGTGTAGATCGCCACCTTCTCGTCGACGCCGTGCGCGGCCGAGATCGACCCGAAGAGCTTCATGCTCTCGAAGGGGAACGGCTCCTCGAGGTTGAACTCGAAGTTGAGCGGACGGCAGCTCACCTGCGGGTACACCGGCAGGCCGCGGTCGCGCAGCTTGATCGACTCGTCGAGCAGGATCGGCCACACGCCCTCACCACCGACCCCGGCGAGCAGCGCCGTCCACGAGATGGGCCGGCCCGTGGCCTCGGCGATCTCGGCGAACTGCGGGAACGACAGCTCGATGCCCATCGTCGCCTGCATGATCCCGCGGCCGGCGTCGCCCATGGCGCCGACGAGCGCCTTGATCTCGTCGACGTGGGCGGACCGGCTCGGCACCGGCAGGCCGTCGTAGCCGACGTGGGTGGGCGACTTGGACGTGGCGAACCCGACCGCGCCCACCTCGATGGCCTCGGCCACGAGTCGCCGCATGCGGTCGACCTCGTCGGGCGTCGCCTCCCGGGAGGTGGCCTCCTCCCCCATCACGTACAGCCGGATCGGCGTGTGGCCGACCAGGGCGGCCACGTTGATGGCCGGCTGGCGGGCCTCGACGGCGTCGAGGTACCCGGGGAAGGTCTCGAACGGCCAGTCGTCGCCGAGTCCGGCCCGCAGGGCGGCCGCGCTCATGCCCTCGACCTTCTCGAGGGTGCGGATGACGAGGTCGCGATGCTCCGGACGGGTGGGCGCCACGCCGAACCCGCAGTTGCCGATCACCGCGGTCGTGACGCCGTGCCACGGCGACACCGTCATCATGCGGTCCCACATGACCTGGGCGTCGTAGTGGGTGTGGATGTCGACGAAGCCGGGGCACACCACCCGCCCCGTCGCGTCGATGGTGGTGGCCGCCTCGGTGGCGGCGTCGACCGCCGCCCCCATGGCCACCACGGCCCCGTCCTTGATGGCGACGTCGCCGGTGACGCCTTCCGCGCCGGTGCCGTCGACGATCGTGCCGCCGCTGATCCTGATGTCGTACATGGGTCCCCCTCGTGCCGACGACCATCGTCGCACGGAGGACCGCCGCACTTCAGGCCGACGAGCCCACGATCGCGGCCAGCTCGTCGTCGACCAGGTCGGCGTCCGCGGCCGGCGCGCCCGAGTGCGAGCGGCGCCGCTCGTCCACCGACGCGACGATCTCACCGGTGCGGACGGCGACGTTCGAGAGCAACGACGACGAGATCCCGTGGGAGTGCTCGGTGCCGCCCTGCACGTAGATGCCGGCGATCGACGGCACCGCCAGGTCGAGGCGGTAGTCGCGGTGCACGACCGGTGCGCCGTCCTCGCGCCGGCAGACGAGGCCGCCGGCTTCGCCCAGCAGGGTGACGGCGTCGCCCGGCCGGTAGCCCGTGGCGTAGACGAGGGCGTCGACGTCGAGCGACTCGATCTCGCCGGTCGGCAGGAACTCCACCGCGATGCGCACGTCGTGGGCGGATTCGGTGACCGAGCAGAGCCGCGAGGCGTTCATCATCCGGAGCCGGCGCTCGCCGAGCACGCGCTCCTGGTACTCGCGCCGGTAGAGGTCGTTGATGAGGTCGGCGTCGACGACGGAGTAGTTCGTGTTGCGGTGGTAGTCGAAGAGCATCCGCTTCACGTCGTCGTCGGCATCGAAGTAGAGGTCGACGGCCGCAGGATCGAAGATGCGGTTGGCGTAGGGGGTGTCGTCGGACGGCGCGTAGCCGTACCGGGCGAAGATCGAGCAGATCTCGGCCGTCGGGAACTGCTGGTGCAGGTAGGCCACGCACTCGGCCGCGCTCTGTCCGGCACCGACGACGGCGAAGCGCCGTGGTTCGGGGTCGCGCGGGAACGACGGCGCGCGGCGCAACAGGTCGAGGTTGTGCCAGACGCGAGGGCCGAGCTCGGCGCCCGGCGGGATGCTCGGCGCCAGCCCGACGGCCACGGCGACGTTGCGGCCCCGGCGCACCGAGCGCCGCCCGGCCGCGTCCTCGCTCACGACGTCGAACGCGACGACCGAGTCGTCGACGATCACCGGCTCGACGCCGACGACCTGCTGGCCGTAGGTGACGACGTCGCCGACCCGCTCGGCCGCCCACTCGAGGTAGTCGTGGAACTCGACGCGCAACGGGAACAGGATCTTGTGGTTCACGAACTCGACCAGCCGGTCGCGCGCCTGCAGGTAGCTCAGGAAGCTGTAGTCGCTCGTGGGGTCGCGCAGGGTCACGAGGTCCTTGAGGAACGACACCTGCATGGTGGCGTCGTCGAGCAGCATCCCGCGGTGCCAGCCGAACCGATCCTGGCGCTCCACGAAGGTCGCCGTGATCGGCTCGCCACCGCGGCGGTTGTGCTCCTCCACGGCGATCGCGAGGGCCAGGTTGGACGGCCCGAAGCCGATGCCGACGAGGTCGACGACCTCCGGCGAACCGCTCCCGGCGCTCATCGGCCGCCGTCCTCGGTCGCGGCCATCGATTCCACGAGGCTGCGCGGCCGCAGGTCCGTCCAGTGCTCCTCCACGTAGTCGAGGCAGGCCTGGCGGGAGTCCCGATCGTGCACGATCGTCCAGCCGGCGGGGACGTCGGCGAACGCCGGCCAGAGCGAGTGCTGGCCCTCGTGGTTGACCAGGACCAGGAACGTGCCGTCGGGATCGTCGAAGGGGTTCATGGGTTTTGAGGTGTCCTTACCAGTGGTGTTAGGTTTGCCTACTATCGTGACCGAGCACGCAGCTGTCAACTCCGGCACCCCCTCCACGGGCACCGCCCCCGCCGCCCCCGACACCGGCTCGCCGCCCGGTTCCCCGTCGGGCTCGGTCCTGGGTCGAGCCCTGCGATCGCAGCGACGCGACGTCGCCATCGCGTCGGTGCTGGTCACCGTCCACCAGGTCGCCGAGGTGCTCATCCCGGTGACCATCGGCGTCGTCATCGACCGCGCCATCACGCCGAGCGACGGCGAGCAGGCGCTGCGCTGGCTGCTCGTGCTCGCCGGCCAGTTCGTGGTCCTGTCGGCCGCCGGGTGCATCGCCCTCTACTACGACGAGCGGGCGAAGATGGGCGCCACCCACGTCGCCCGCGTCGAGGTCGCCCGCCGCGTGCTCGATCCCCGCGGCGGGTTCGAGCGGGCGCTGCCGGGCGAGGTGGTCAGCCTCTCCACCGTCGAGACCACCCGCATCGGCGAAGGCGTGGCCGCGGTCATACTCGCCATCGGCGCGATCACCGGCGTGGCGGCGGGCGCCGCGGTCCTGTTCCTCACGTCGTTCTGGCTCGGCCTCACCGTCGTCATCGGCCTGCCGATCGTCCTGATCGTCGTCCAGATCCTGGCGACGCCGCTCGTGTCGCGCGCCGACCAGCACCAGGAGGCCGTCGGCGTGGCGTCGGGCGTCGCCGCCGACCTGCTGGCCGGGTTGCGGGTGCTCAAGGGCATCGGGGCCGATGCGGCGGCGTCGGCGCGCTACCGGCGGGCCAGCGCCACCGCCCTCGACGCCGGCCTGACCGCCAACCGCTTCCGCTCCAGCTACGCCGGGTTCACGGTCACCATCGCCAGCGCGTTCATCATCCTCGTGGCGTGGATCGGCGGCCGGCAGGCGATCGACGGCAGCATCAGCGTCGGCGGGCTTGTGGCCGCGCTCGGCGTGACCCAGTTCCTCGTGGGCCCGCTCGGGCGCCTGGCCTACGCCGGCAGCCAGCTCGCCCAGGCCCGGGCCTCGGCCGAGCACCTCGACGAGGCCCTCGACGCGCCGCCTGCCGTCCACGGCGGCCCGGAGCGGCTGGTGGATCCGGCCTCGGCCGGCCTGTCGATCGACGCGGTCGACCACGCCAGCCTCACCGACGTCTCCTTCGCCGTCCCCGCCGGATCGCTGGTGGGCGTCGTCGCCGACGCCGCGGACGCGGCGGCGCTGGTCGAGCTGCTCGACCGCCGCGTCGATCCCGGCGCCGGCGCGGTCCACGTCGGCGGGGTCCGGTTGGCCGACCTCGACCTCGACGACTCCCGGCGGGCCTTGGTCGTCGCCCACCACGACGCGCCCCTGTTCGCCGGGACCATCCGCGACAACGTCACGATGGCCGCACCCGACCCGCACGCGGTCGACCTGGACCGCCTGGTCGAGGCGGCCAGCCTCGACGACGTCGTGCGCGGCCTGCCCGAGGGGCTCGACGCGGCCGTCACCGAGGACGGTCGCTCGCTGTCGGGCGGCCAGCGACAGCGCGTGGCCCTCGCGCGGGCGCTCGCCAGCGAGGCGCCGATCCTCGTGCTCGACGAGCCGACCACCGCCATCGACACCGCCACCGAGCACCGCGTCGCCGGCCACCTGCGCCCGTTCCGTGGCGACCGGGCGACCCTCGTGCTCACCACCAGCCCGACGGTCCTGGCCCGCACCGACCGGGTCGTCCTCCTCCACGACGGCCGGGTCGTGGCCGAGGGGCACCACGACGACCTCGCCGGATCGAACCGCGCCTACCGGGAGATCGTCCTGCGATGAGCACCACCGATCGTGCCCGGCCGACGCTGGCCGGCACCCGCCTGCCGGTCGCCTCCGGGCCCGGGACCCGCCGAGCCGTGTGGGCCCTCGCCCGTGGCCACCGCCCGCTCGTCGTCGGCGGCACCGCGATCCTCGTGGTGGCCACCCTCGCCTCGCTCACCATCCCGCTGCTGCTCGGCGGCGTCGTCGACGTCGCCGTCGGAAACCGCCCCGCCGACCAGCTCGGTCTCCTCATCGGCGGGCTCGTCGTCGCCGCGCTCCTCCAGGGCGCCCTGTTCGGCTTCGGTGCGTGGGCCGTCGGGCGGCTCGGCGAGCTGGTCCTCGCCGCCCTCCGCGAGGACGTCGTCGATCGGGCGCTGGCCGTCCCGTCCGCCGCGATCGAGGAGGCCGGCACCGGCGACCTCGTCGCCCGGGCGTGCGGCGACGTCGACGCGGTCTCCGAGGCGTTGCGGGAGGCGATCCCCGAGATCATCGCCTCGGCGCTCATCATCGGCCTGACCGTCGTGGGCCTGGCCACGCTCGACTGGCGGCTCGCGCTGGCGGGCCTCGCCTGCCTCCCGATCCAGGTGCTGGCCACCCGCTGGTACCTGCGCCTCTCGCGACCCGTGTACGCCGCCGAGCGCCAAGCCGAGGGCGACCGGTCGCGCCGGGTCCACGCCAGCGTGCTCGGCGCCCGGACGCTGCGGGCCTACCGGCGCGACGGCGTGCACCTCGACGCCATCACCGAAGCGTCGCAGGACGCCGTCGACCTGGCCCTCCGCACGGCGTCGCTGCGCTCGCGGTTCTTCTCCGCGCTCAACCTGGCCGAGCTGGTGGGCCTGTCGGCCGTGCTGCTGATGAGCTTCCCGCTCGTCCGCGACGACGCCATCACCGCCGGCGCCGCCACCGCCGCAGCGCTGTACTTCTACCGGCTGTTCGACCCGGTCGGCGCCCTGCTCTCCCAGCTCGACACCGCGCAGGCCGCGGGCGCGGCGCTGGCCCGGCTCGTCGGCGTGACCACGCTGCCCGCTCCCCCCGAGCGGTCGCGGGCCGCGGGGAACGACGCGATCGGGGTCGAGCTCACCGGCGTGTCCTTCGCCTACGGCGACGGGCGCGACGTCCTGCGCGACCTCGACCTCACCGTCGCCCCGGGCGAGCGGCTGGCGGTCGTCGGACCGAGCGGGGCGGGCAAGTCCACGGTGGCCAAGCTGGTCGCCGGCATCCACGAGACCGAGCGCGGGTCGGTCCGCCTCGGTCCCGACAGCGTCCGCGAGCTCGACCGCTCGTCGATCGGCCGCCTCGTGACGCTCGTGTCCCAGGAGGTCCACGTGTTCGGCGGCCCGCTGGCCGACGACCTCCGCCTGGCCCGCGCCGATGCCACCGACGACGAACTCGCCGCCGCCCTCGACCGGGTCGGCGCCACCCCCTGGGTGGCGGCGCTGCCCGACGGGCTGGCCACCGTGGTCGGCGACGGGGGCCACGCGCTCAGCCCGACCCAGGCCCAGCAGGTCGCCCTCGCCCGCCTGGTGCTGGCCGATCCCCGGGTGGCGGTGCTGGACGAGGCCACGGCCGAGGCGGGCAGCAGCGGGGCCACGGTGCTCGACGCCGCCACCACCGCCGCGGTCGCGGGCCGCACCGCCATCGTCATCGCCCACCGGCTGTCGCAGGCCGCCGCCGCGGACCGCATCGTCGTCGTCGACGACGGCCGCATCGTCGAGTCCGGCACCCATGACGACCTCGTCGCCGCCGCCGGCCCCTACGCCGAGCTCTGGGCGGCGTGGCGCGGGACCCCCGTTGCGGCGCCCAACGGCTGACCGTCTCCCGCCGAGGCGTGTCCGGGCGCGAACGGTCGTCGAGCGCCCCAGCGCCGGCAGGCGGCTCGACGCCGAGGCCGAGGCCGTCGGGAACAGGCCGCGTCAACCTGACCATCGCCCGACATTGCGACGCTGGTGTTCTTGCGGGCTTCAGACCAACCCAGTGCTTCCATCCACGCAAGAACCGCAGGAACGGCGGCGTCGACGCGCCGGATCAACGCGCTCGGACGACCTGACGCGACCTCCGACCGACCGTGAACCAGCCGGCGGATCAGGCCTCGGCCCAGTCCAGCGTCAGGCCGTTCTTCCAGACGAAGCGGTAGAGGGAGGCGGAGGGGCCGCACTCGCGCCAGGCGGCGTCGGGCCACTCGCTCGCGGCGCACGCCAGTGCGGTGGACCAGGCGACGGGTGACACGAGCGCCTCGACGAGCACCGCCCGTGCGGTCGCCGCGTCGGGGACCGCGCGCGGGCCGGTCGGCGAGATGACCGGGACCTCGGGGTCGGCGACGTCGATCGCCGCGAGCGCGTCGGCCATCGCGTCGGCGACGGGGCGCATGTGGGGCGTGTGGTACGGGTGCACGACGGGGAGCTCGCGGTAGGTCGTGGGGGTCAGGCCCAACCGCTCGCGCAGGGTCACGAACGAATCGGCGGTGCCCGTGACGATGCAGTCGGCGGGACCGTTGGCGCCGATGACCCACAGGTCGAGGTCGGTCGCGGCGCCGGTCGCGGACTCCGGGCTGACCCGGGTGAGCGACGCCATGGTCCAGTCGCGGGGCGCGACCAGCTCCGCCGGCAGCTCGGCGCGGAGGTGCACGAGCGCGAGGGCGTCGTCGAGGCCGAGGCACCCGGCGACCACGAGGGCGGAGATCTCCCCCAGGCTCTGGCCCATCACCGCGCACGTGCCGCGGTCGCGCCACGGTCGTGCCCGTGCCACCTGGTGGCGGACGATCGCGGTCTGGGCCTCGGCCGGGGTCAGCGAGGCGAGCTCGATCGGTTCGCCGTCGTCGGCCGGCGCGGGGACGGTGCGGGCGCCCTGGCCTTCGAACACCAGGACGGTGTCGATCACGGCCGATCGCTCACCCGGCGGCGGCGTCGGCCGACGCCGCCGCGGCGGCGGTGAACGCGTCGACCAGCTCCGCGACGGTGGTGATCTCGGGCGACTGGTCGATGACGGCGTCGATGACGTCGGCCGGGAAGTCGTCCTCGAGGACCGACACGAGGTCGATCATGTCGAGCGAATCGAGCTCGAGGTCGTCGATGAGGTGGTCCTCGAGGCTCGGCTCCTTCGGCCCGTCGACCTTCACCAGGAGGTAGGCGGCGCGGAGCTTGTCGAGGATGTCGGTCTCGGTGGCGGTGGTGCTCATGGCGGGGTTCCTTCGCGGGTGGCGGGAGGGGTGGACGGATTGCGGGCGATGTCGAGCACCGCCACGGTGTTGGCGCCGCCGAGGCCGACCGAACCGCACAGCGCCAAGCCGGGGGGCGGCGGGCCGCCGGCGGCGAGGCGGACGTGGGCCGGGTCGTCGGTGACGGGTCCGGGCAGCGCGCCCAGCTCGTAGCCGGCGAGCAGCGAGGTGAGCTCGACCAGCGACGCCATCGCCATGGCGTGGCCCACGAGCGGCTTGTAGCTGCACACCTGGGTGGCGGGGCCGAACAGCCGGTCGAACACCTCGAGCTCCACGGTGTCGTTGAGCGGCGTGCCCGAGCCGTGGGCCTTCACGACGCCGACATCGTCGGGCGTGACCCCGGCCGCGGCGAGCGCCTCGCGGTAGCAGCGCTCGAGCTGCACCCCGTCTGCGTCGGGCGCGACCAGGTGGAAGGCGTCGTGGGTGGTGGCCCCGCCGAGGTACGTCGCCCGGCGCGCCGGCCGGTCCCGGCCGGCGTCGCCGGTGAGGACCAGGGCTGCGCCGGCTTCGCCGAGGAAGAAGCGGCGGCTGCCGTGCTGGAAGGGCCGGCACTCGGTGGCCGGGGCGCCGTCGGCCAGCAGCACCCGCATCCGCCGGAACCCGGCGACGACCTCGGCGATGACGCACAGCTCGGCACCGGCGACGACCACGTCGGTGGCCAGCCCCGTGTCGAGCCACAGCTGCGCGGTCTGCAGCGCGGCGTTGCCCGACGAGCACGCGGCGTTGACGACGAGGTTTGGCCCGGTCCAGCCGTGGGCCTGGGCGAGGAGGGACCCGACCGAGGTGTGCAGGAGCCGCGGGAACAGGCTCGGGCGCGGCTGGAGGTCGCCGAAGTAGTTGTCCCGGATCGACTCGATGTCGCCGATGCCGGTGCAGAACACGACCCCGACCCGCTCACCGGCGATCCAGCCGCGAACGGCTGCGTCGCGCAGCGCGTCCTCGACCGCCCCGACCGCGATCTGCTCGAACCGGGGGACGTTGCCGTCCGCCTCGACCGCCGGCACGATCGCCGCCACCGTCTCGATCCCGTCCACCACCTGGTGGCACGCCGAGCTGGTGCCGCTCCGCAACCCGTCGACGAGGGCGTCGAAGCCCCAGCCGTACCCCGTCACCGCGCCCGCGCCGACGATGGCGACCGGGGGGAGACGGCGCGGCGCGGCGACCGCGTCGGTCGTCGTCATCGGTCGTCCTCCGGCCGCGGTCGCACCATCAGCGCGGCGCGCTTGTGGGGTAGCTCGACCTCGGTGCGGAGCGCGAACCCGGCGGAGGCGAACGCGCCCCGCGCCGCCAGGTGACCGGCATCGGGATCGCCGAGGACGTGGCGGCACGACGGGTCGGCCCGGAACAGGCCGTCGCTCACGGCGCGGAGCACGCGGCCACCGAGCCCCTCGCCGACGCGTGCCGGGTCGCCGATGGCGACGTGGATCCCGAGGTCACCGTCGTCGACGTCGACGTGCTCGGCCAGCAGGTCCGCCGCGGCCCGGTAGACCTCGACGTAGGCCACCGCCTCGCCGTGCAGGCCGACGATCCACGGGCGGCTGTGGGTGCCGGCGAGCTGCGCGCCGACCTCGGCCGACCACGCGTCGAGGTCCCAGTCCTGGTGCCAGCGCCCGGCCACGTGGGGCTCGGCCATCCAGGTCCGGACCTGCTCGAGCGTCGGACCCTGCGCGGCGACCGGTTGGTTCGACCAGGGCGGATCGAGCCAGGGCTCGGGGGGCGGGCCGACGTCGGGCCCGGCGACCGCCCGGGCACGGGCCGAACCGCCCGGCGTCGCCGGGACCGCTGTTCGCCGTGCCGATTCACTCATGATAGGCATACCTTATAGC
>Ga0075364_10002305_pt1 | contig 10698 bp, 10 predicted proteins | sample EndMetdeltDD1764_FD_71517 | JGI IMG/M metagenome (GOLD analysis project Ga0075364, IMG submission 71517) | Populus endosphere microbial communities from Tennessee, USA - Endosphere MetaG P. deltoides DD176-4 | ecosystem: Host-associated > Plants > Roots > Endosphere | place: USA: Tennessee...
AAGCAAGTTATCGTTATTTAGTTGAATCTATACGCCGTCATCCCGATCAAAAAACACTTCAGGCACTCATTTTAGACACAGGATTTGATGAATGTGAATACTATAATCTTAGCGGTGGAATAGTCGCACTACATAGAGCGTGGAAATTTTGATTAGCTCCAATATAATATTATCTGTTCAAGAAGCGATACTTAACCGCTATCTAAACCTTGACCCAGAATCAAAAAAACAATTGCGCCAATTATCTGGGAGGGTAGTAAAGATAGAATGGGGTCCACTTATCTATTATTGGCTTTTTAAATCCGATTCAATTTATTTAAGTAAAGATTATAACGGACCTGCTGATTTAATATTACGTGGTTCAACTTTTGATTTTTTACGCATGGCATTTATAAAGAAAGATAAAGCATTTACAGATATTCCTCTACAGGTTGTAGGTGACATGGAGTTTGGAAAACAATTTAGAGAGTTTTTTTTAACTCTTGAGATAGATTACGAAGAACAATTATCAAAAAAAATAGGTGATGCTATAGCGTACCCCTTGATACAAGCACTTAAAACAATAAGTCTTTGGGCTAGACAAAATCTAGAAAATCTTGGTCAAAATGTAACAAATTATGTCCAAACAGAAATGAATTGGTTGGTCTCTGACGAAGAAATACAGTTTTTTTTTTCCGATGTTGATGACCTACGCGACGATTGTGCTCGATTAGAAGCTCGGATAAATTCCTTGCAAAAAGGATTGAATGGATGAAAGCTATTTCTCATCTAGTTCGTTTAATGCAGATCAGTTTTATTCTTTTTCGTTATAATCTAGATGAATTAATGTATTCTCTAGATCTATTCAGGCCTTTACGTTTTTTTGGATATTTAAATCCTTATCGAAGACTTAATAAAAAAATGTCTAGAGGAGAAAGAATTCGTCTTGCACTAGAAGACTTGGGTCCAATATTTGTTAAGTTTGGTCAAACTTTATCAACACGTCGTGATTTTATTCCTATTGATATTGCTGACGAATTAGCAAAGCTCCAGGATCGCGTACCTCCTTTTCCAGGAGAAGAAGCGAAATCTATTATTGAAACTTGTATTAGAAAATCCATTTCAGAAGCATTTTCTCAATTTGATATTAATCCTTTAGCGTCGGCTTCTATTGCGCAGGTTCATACCGCTAAGTTGTTGACTACGGGTCAAGAAGTTGTGGTTAAAGTGTTAAGGCCGGGAATTTATAAAAAAATTAATCGAGATATTGATTTATTATATGCTTTAGCAGATTTTGCTTTACGTTATTGGCGATCTGCCAAACAACTTAGACCTCGTGAGATTGTAGCAGAATTCGAAGCTTGTTTAAAAGACGAATTAGATTTATTACGTGAAGGTGCTAATGCCTCGCAATTACGGCGTAACTTTTCTGAATCTGATTTGCTTTACATTCCAGAAGTATTTTGGCCGTATACCTCTCATAAAGTCCTAGTCATGGAACGTATATATGGTATTTCAATTTCTGATATTTCTACTTTAAAAAAACAAGGAATTAATTTAAAGAAATTAGCGGAACGAGGCGTTGAAATTTTTTTTACACAAGTATTTCGTGATTGTTTTTTTCATGCCGATATGCATCCAGGTAATATTTTTGTTTCACCTAAAAATAAAGAAAATCCTCAGTATTTGGGCGTTGATTTCGGAATTATGGGAAGTTTAAGTCCAGATGACCAACGTTATCTCGCCGAGAATTTGCTAGCATTTTTTAATAGAGACTACCGTCGTGTAGCCCAATTGCATGTTGAATCGGGTTGGGTTGCAGAAAATACTAGGATTAATGAATTTGAGGCAGCGATACGCACCGTATGCGAACCAATTTTTGAAAGACCTTTAAAAGAAATTTCTTTTGGACAATTACTTTTAAGATTATTTCAGACTGCTAGAAGATTTAATATGGAGGTGCAGCCGCAATTAGTACTATTGCAAAAAACCTTGTTTAATGTTGAAGGTTTAGGGCGGCAATTGTATCCAGATTTGGATTTATGGAACACAGCTAAACCTTTTTTAGAACATTGGTTACGAAAACAAGTCGGGCCACGGGCTTTTATACGAAAAATTCGGGAATATGCCCCTTATTGGGCAGAAAAGGTTCCTGAAATTCCTGATTTAATATATCAAGTAATGCTCGAGTTACGTCATTTAAAAAAGAAACCAAAATGTCTTGATTGTGCAAAAGAAAGAGAAAAAAAACAAACACGTAAAAAATCTTTCTGGTTTATAGGTTTAGGTATTGCTACTGCTTGTATAGTTTGGGTTTTGTTAGATCTAAGTGTTAAGGATGTGACACATTTAACATCCACGTATTTATGGATTTTAGGTTTAGGAGGTTTGGGGTTATTTTCAGGTGCGATGATTAATTTACGAAAATTAAATTGATTTTACTTTAAACACGGAGTGTTTATGGGATTTTATGGATTAAATCTAATATCGTTCCTTATTATTTTGCTGATTGCTTTGTTATTATTTGGTCCTAGATATTTACATATAATTTTAAAAGATTTGACTATTTCAGGGCGAAACTATATTAAGATTTTATTAAAATTAAATAATGCAAAATCAAATGATAATAAATCTGAATCCGAAACAGATATTACTAGTGGATGATGACAAACTGTGCTTGAAAGTATTAACTCAATACTTAGATGAAGCTCAATTTACCTACGTAGCTTTTAAAGATGGTCAACTTGCTTGGAATTATTTACAACAAAATCCCGATAAATTTTTTGTTGTTTTAAGCGATAGAATTATGCCCAATCTCCATGGTTTGCAATTATTAGCGAAAATGCAAAAAAGAAAATTAAATATACCATTAGTATTATTTTCTGGTGAAGCAAACAAAGAAGAAAGATGTGAAGCGATCAGGCTAGGAGTATATGATTTTTTTTATAAACCTATATCTAAAGAATTACTTTTTGCAGTGTTGAAAAAAATAAAAAAACAATTAGTATAATTAATAACAAGTAATTATAAGGAGAGAAAAAAATGCCTGAATCTAATCTCAATTGGGAAAATAATTGTTTATTTGCTTTAGCAAATATAGGGGATGTCAATTTATTTAAGTATTGGCTAGATAAACAAAAATTAAATATTGATGCTCAAGATGAAGAGGGTGATACTCCCTTACATTATGCAGTAAGAGGAGGACATATTGATCTTGTTATGTATTTATTAGAGAAAGGTGCGATCATCAGCTGGAATGAGAATCGGCAGTCTCCTTTACAACTAGCATATAAATTAAATCAACCTAAGATAAGCTATGAAATTACACAATCCATCATTAAAGGGAAAAATGCAATTGATGAAAGTCAAAAATTAGATTTTTTTATTAATAATTTTATAAAATTATTAATAAAAAACTATCTTAATAGAAGTATTTTTATTCGTTTTTCGGCTAAGCATAATGAAAGAGCCAAGGCTTTAATCGTTGCGGCACGGCTATGTAGCTCGGTTAACGAGTTTAAGGATTTATTGAATAACCAACTCAATCTATTTAAAAATACTCCCACCCCTCCTTTATCTAATGAAATAATTGATAAGCGATGGTCTGAAGTGATTAAAAATAAGCCATTAAATGTTAATAAGTCACAGTTTTACAATACCTTAAATACTTTTGTTACGAAAAGACTTTATAATAATATAGACAATAGAAGTTTTAGGAACATTCATCAACGCTAATTTATTAGAAAGATGAATATAGTTTAGTGAGATCGTGTTTTACTATATAAAGCTTGCATTTTTTTTGTACACCTCTAAACTAAATGCTTAAATCTAAGAGCGGTGCTATGAAAATTGTTTTAGCTAATCCCCGAGGTTTTTGTGCCGGCGTTGATCGTGCCATAGAAATTGTTAAAAGAGCATTAAAGCTGTTTGGTGTGCCCATCTATGTCCGCCATGAAGTAGTTCATAATCGAATTGTGGTTGCCGATTTAGAACAAAAAGGTGTAATTTTTGTTGAACATATCGATGAGATACCACAAGGCGCCACTGCTATTTTTAGTGCCCATGGTGTTTCTCAAGCCGTTCGTGAATCCGCTAAACTACGCAATTTAAAAGTTTTTGATGCGACTTGTCCTTTAGTAACTAAGGTGCATATGGAGGTGGCACGATATAATCGTCTAGGTCAAGAGTGCATATTGATTGGCCACGCGGATCATCCAGAGGTAGAGGGAAGCTTAGGACATTATGATAATCCAGCTGGAGGGATTTATTTAGTAGAAAACACTGAGGATGTCGCTTCGTTAAAAGTTAAAAATCCTCGCTCATTAAGCTACGTTACACAAACGACTTTATCACTGGATGATACTAAAACTATTATAGAGGCTTTAAAGCAGCGTTTTCCTGAAATTGCCACACCTAAGAAAGAGGATATTTGTTATGCAACACAAAATCGTCAACTTGCGGTTAAAGAATTAGCAAAACAATGTGATATGGTATTAGTTTTAGGGTCTATTAATAGTTCCAATTCTAATAGATTAAAAGAATTGGCCGAACGTTTAGGTAAACCTGCGTATTTAATTGATACGGCTAAAGATATCCAATCAACCTGGGTAATTGGAAAAGAATCTATTGGTATCACTGCAGGGGCGTCTGCCCCTGAATTTTTAGTCCAAGAGGTTATAAAATATCTAAAAACATTTCCTAACTGGCAAAAATGTTTGGTTTCCGAATTAATAGGTATAGATGAAAACGTTGCTTTTGCTCTACCACGTGAATTACGAATGCCATTAGCAATCACTACAGAAACGGCAATTTAATATTAGAAATTATACAATAATTTTTCTGTTTTATTGATCAGGAGCTAATTTTTCATTTCCCCATATACATCTAAATAAGCTTCCACCCATTATTCCACCGATTAATGGAGCGAGCCAAAATAACCAAAGCTGGTGGATTGCCCACCCTCCTACAAATAGTGCTGGACCTGTGCTTCTAGCAGGATTAACAGAAGTATTTGTAACTGGAATGCTAATTAAATGGATTAAGGTTAAGGCTAAGCCAATCGCCAGGGGAGCAAAATGACTAGGTAGTTGCGGATTAGTCACACCTGCGATAACAATTAAGAATAAAAAACTCATCGTTACTTCGCATACAAAACAAGCTAATAATGAGTAATGACCTGGCGAATGAAACCCATAACCATTGCTGGCAAAGCCATTTTGTAAATCAAACCCATGATGTCCACTTGCAATCAGATATAAAACAGTTGCGGCTAGTATGCCTCCTATTACCTGAGCAATAATATAACTAGGCACTTCTTTAAGGCTAAATCTACCTGCAGCCCAAAGACCTATCGAAACGGCAGGGTTTAAATGACAACCAGAGATTGGGGCGAATACGCAAAACATGGTTAGCAAGCTCAAACCAAAAGCAAAAGCTACACCCAAAAAACCTATACCTACTAGAGGAAATTTAGCGGCTAATACAGCACTACCGCATCCGCCTAATACTAGCCAAAAGGTACCTAAAAATTCTGCTAATAGTTTCCTTAGCATATTAAATCTCCTTGAAAATCAGATGAAGTATAGCAGTAGAAAATATTTTTCAAAATATAGCGGACATACTAGGCAATATAAAACTTTAAAAACTCAATTTCCATTACCAGCACTGCTTCGAACGGGTGCCAGCATTAGTTTTTTCTCCTAATTGATTAAGCATAAATAAATAACATTCAGAATCGGAAAATTTAGCTTTGGCTGATAGTTGATAACTGTTGGTAGTACTTTTTAGAACCAATTGATAAAAGTTTTTTTCCGTAACATCTTTTAGATGTAACTTGTTAAAGTTCGCATCTTCGTAACTATTATTATTTTCAAGATAATAAATTTCCATCTGTTGAGCAAGATTTATTAAAGCAATTTTCGCTTCAGTACGGTGAGTTTTCTTTACAACGTGAACATAAATAGGATAAGTGATTGTAGCTAAAATACCGACTATAAATAAAACGATAAGCAGCTCGAATAAGCTAAATCCATGTTCAGAATTTTCCATGATAAACTCCATTTTATGTTTTATCTTTAAAAATAAAAATAAAGCATAAACAAGAGTTTATACAAGTCGTTTATAGATATTTTTATTTTCTAACGAAAGCCATGAGGTAAAATACCCAAGTTAGTACTTATTTGTTGTGCGAACGCAGCACCCATTCGATCAGAAAGTTGTTGTAATAGGCCAGGTTTGACGGTGTAATCAACAATATTTTTATTTTTAATTAAGTCTTGAGATAAGCTATTTAAATCTCCAAAACCGTCTATAAGTCCTAAAGATAATGCTTCTTCTCCTGTCCACGCTAAACCAGAAAATAACTCCGGATTATCTTTTAGACGATTTCCGCGCCCCTGTTTAACGGCATGAATGAATTGTTGATGAACATTTGCAAGCATGCGTTCGGCAATAAGCTTTTCATCTATTTTTTCAGGTGAAAAGGGATCTAAAAAGCCTTTATGGTCTCCAGCTGTTAATAGGCGACGTTGAACACCGACTTTCTTCATGGTATCAACGAAACCAAATCCATCCATTAAAACACCAATTGAACCGACTAAGCTGGCAGGATTAGCATAGATGTCGTCGCTAGCCGAGGCTATATAATAAGCTGCAGATGCACAAAGATCATCACATACAGAATACAATTTAGTCTTAGGATATTGATGGCGTAAATAGAAGATTTCATTGTAGATCTGCGCCGCTTGAACTGGACTACCTCCAGGACTATTAATACGCAAAATCACTGTACGAGTATTTCTATCCTCAAAAGCGTTTTGCAATCCTTCAATTACGTTATCAGAACTTGCAGTTGAATTGTCATCAATGACTCCTTTAATATCAACAAGTCCGATATGTGCTTTTGTTTTTGAAGCAGTGGGTAGATTACTTGTTGTTGGCCATAAAGCTAACAGAAGACCTAAAAGAATTATAAAAAACAGGAATTTGAAAAAAATATTCCAGCGTCTTTTGCGACGTTGTTCTTTTAAGGTATCAAAAAGTAATTTTTCTATGGTTTTGCGTTGCCATGCTGGATCATCTAACAGTTCTTCTGTCATAGAATTTCCCATTTAAATTTTTGAATAAGAATATAAATGCACATAGTTTAACTCTTTTTTACCAGCCGTGACATATTTTGGCTGAAAATACAAAAATTTAACTTCCTATGCCCATTACTACACAAGAGCTAGGCCATTTTTACCGAGCTAAAATTATACTTAAATTGTCAAAATATTGATGCTATGCTTTTTTTTAACTAAATTGACTTGATTTTTTCTAATTAGACTAAACTATTTATAAGATATAAATCTTGATAAGTGGTAATTAGAGGGAAATATGAGTCTTAATAAATTAACCAGTCAGTTTCAAAACGCCTTAGCGGAATCTCAATCTCTCGCTATCGGGCAGGATAATGCTTTTATTGAACCCATCCATTTGATGTTTGCTTTGTTGCAACAAGAGAATGGTACGGTTAAACCTTTATTGGGTAAAACGAATGTTAATTTAAATCAATTAACTAAAGACTTGGATGAGGCAATTGCGCGTTTACCTAAAGTTCAGACTGCAACTCCTGGAGAGATTTATCCTTCTAAAGATCTCGTCCGCTTACTGAATGTATGCGATAAGCTTGCACAGCAACGAAATGATGAATATTTATCAAGCGAATTATTTGTACTTGCAGCTATAGATGATAAAAATATTTTGGGTGAATTATTAAGAAAAGCGGGTGCAAGCAAAGCTTTGCTTGAACAATCAATAAAAGATGTAAGAGGCGGAGAGGCAGTGAATGATCCTGAAGCAGAAGGTCGGCGCGGCGCTTTGGAAAAATACACTATTGATCTAACAGCGCAGGCATCTCAAGGAAAACTCGATCCAGTCATTGGACGTGATGATGTGATACGTCGAACCATTCAAGTGCTGCAAAGACGAACGAAAAATAATCCAGTTCTTATTGGTGAACCTGGTGTTGGTAAAACCGCTGTAGTGGAAGGACTTGCACAACGAATTGTTAACCATGAAGTTCCAGAAGGATTGAGAAACAAACGTTTACTTGCTTTAGATATTGGCTCATTAATTGCTGGGGCTAAATTTCGAGGAGAATTCGAAGAACGATTAAAAGCCGTTTTAAATGAGCTGGCAAAACAAGAAGGACAAATTATTTTATTTATTGATGAGTTGCATACCATGGTGGGTGCAGGAAAAGCAGAAGGAGCTATGGATGCAGGAAATATGCTTAAACCTGCTTTAGCGAGAGGTCAGTTGCATTGTATTGGCGCAACTACTTTAAATGAATATCGGAATTATATTGAAAAAGATGCTGCATTAGAACGCCGTTTTCAAAAAATTTTAGTAGATGAGCCTAGCGTTGAAGATACTATAGCTATTTTGCGCGGCTTAAAACAACGTTATGAGATTCACCATGGTGTTGAAATTACGGATTCAGCTATTGTTGCTGCAGCCACTTTGTCTCATCGCTACATTTCTGATAGAAACTTGCCTGATAAAGCAATTGATCTAATTGATGAGGCGGCTAGTCGAATTAGAATCGAAATTGATTCTAAACCAGAAAAATTGGATCGTTTAGATAGACGATTAATTCAGTTAAAAATTGAACGAGAAGCCTTAAAAAAAGAAACCGATAAGGCTTCCAAGATTAGATTGGAAAATTTAGAAAAAGAGATAACTGAGCTTTCAAAAAAATATGCTGATCTTAATGAGATTTGGAAGGCTGAAAAAGCAACTTTGCAGGGCGAGCAAAAAATTAAAAGTGAGCTTGAAAAGGCACAATTTGAGTTAGAAAAAGCGCGGCGCTCTGGCGATCTAAATCAAATGTCCGAATTACAATACGGTCGTATCCCTGCCTTAGAGAAAAAATTGGTCGCAGCTCAGAAGATGGCAAAAAAAGAGCCTCATTTAGTGCGCAATAAAGTGAGTGAAAAAGAAATTGCTGAAATTGTTTCACAATGGACGGGTATACCCGTCGCTAAAATGCTAAAAGGCGAAAGAGAAAAATTATTACATATGGAAGATGCACTCCACAAACGTGTCATAGGCCAAGATGAAGCGATTGCTGTTGTATCAAATGCTATTCGACGTTCACGCGCAGGGTTGTCAGATCCTAAGCGCCCTATAGGATCATTTATTTTTTCAGGACCCACCGGTGTTGGTAAAACAGAAGTTTGCAAAGCATTAGCAGGCTTTTTATTTGACTCTGACGATGCAATGGTGCGTTTAGATATGTCAGAATTTATGGAGAAACATTCTGTCGCACGTCTAATTGGTGCTCCTCCAGGATATGTCGGTTATGAAGAAGGGGGTTACCTTACCGAAGCAGTTCGTCGGAAACCTTATTCTGTAGTTCTTTTAGACGAAATTGAAAAAGCACATTCAGATGTGTTTAACATTTTATTACAAGTATTAGATGATGGTCGATTAACAGATGGGCAAGGACGCACAGTGGACTTTCGTAATACTGTTATAGTAATGACATCAAATTTAGGTTCGCAAATTATTCAAGAGATGACGTCGAAAAAAGATTATGCTGCTTTAAAAAGTACGCTTATGGATATTATTGCGCAACATTTCCGACCGGAATTTATTAATCGTGTTGATGAGGTAGTTGTGTTTCATGCGTTGTCTGAAAAGCAGATTCATAAAATTACTTCAATTCAATTAGAAAGCCTACGCGAACGTCTCAGTGATCGTGATTTACAATTAGAAGTTAGCGAAGCTGCGATTAATCATATTGCTAAAATGGGTTACGATCCTGTTTATGGTGCACGCCCTCTAAAACGTACTATTCAACAAGAGTTGGAGAATCCTATTGCTAAAGATATGCTCGAAGAAAAATTCTTACCGGGAGATATAACTTTTGTAGATTATATCGATGGAAAGATAAAATTAACAGCCAAGAAAACAAAGACTAAAACTAAAAAGTAATTATTTTTTATTTAATTAATAATATAAACACATTAAAATTTCAGATTAATTGTGCTAGCTCAGTCGCATAACCTAAATAACTAGTAGGCGATAATTCGAGTAATTTTTGTTTAATATCGTCAGGAACTTTTAGGTCGTGAATAAATTGATGAAGGATTTCTTGATTAAGTTTTTTACCTTGCGTTAAGCTTTTTAATTTTTCGTAGGGCATTTCAGTAGCATATCGTCTTAAAATAGTTTGTATGGCTTCAGCCAAGATTTCCCAATGTTGATTAAGATCTTCAAGCAATTTAGTATCATCGATGGAAATTTTTTCTAAACCACACTGTAAACTATTGTAAGCAACTAAATTATATGCAAACGCTGTTCCGAGATTACGCAATAATGTTGAGTCTCTTAAATCACGCTGCCAACGTGAGATAGGTAAGGTTTTTGAAAAATGTTGATATAAGTTATTAGCTAAACTGAGATTGCCTTCAGCATTTTCAAAATCGATGGGATTAATTTTGTGCGGCATGGTAGATGAGCCAACTTCACCTATTTTGACTTTTTGTTTGAAATAACCCAAAGAAATATAACCCCAAAAATCGGCTGTTAAATTAATTAATATATTATTAATCCGTTTTAAACTATCACAATATTCTGCAATATAGTCATGAGGTTCAATCTGTGTAGTATAAGCATTCCAATCTAAATTTAGACTGGTTACAAATTTTTTACTAAGCTCAGGCCAATCAATCT
>Ga0075364_10002306_pt1 | contig 10691 bp, 12 predicted proteins | sample EndMetdeltDD1764_FD_71517 | JGI IMG/M metagenome (GOLD analysis project Ga0075364, IMG submission 71517) | Populus endosphere microbial communities from Tennessee, USA - Endosphere MetaG P. deltoides DD176-4 | ecosystem: Host-associated > Plants > Roots > Endosphere | place: USA: Tennessee...
TTCTCGGGACTGGCCTCCGCTTCGCTTTGGCCGCTCCCTCGTGCGGCTGCTCGCTTGCGCTCCCGACGCCGCGTGTCCCGGCATCGTTGATCACCGACGACTGTTCCTATTCTGCGGGGATGCCTGTCAACGTCGCAGAACTCGTCGATCCCGCAACCACCGCCGTGATCACGATGGAGGTGCAGCGCGGTGTGTGCGGCGATCTGGCCACGATGCCGGCGCTGGCGGACGTCGTCGCCGCGCACGGAACGCTGGGCGCGATCGCTTCGGTGCTGCGCGCTGGTCGGGCGGCCGGCGTGCCGATCGTGCACTGCACGTTCTCGATGGTTCCCGACCGCACGGTCTCGCCGCTGAACACCCCGTTGCTGCAGCGGTTGTCGAAGAACCCGGATCATCTGTTGCACGGCACGCCACCGGTGGAGGTCTGCCCCGAGCTCGGCATCGACGAATCCGATCTGTTCTCGGACCGCCACCATGGCATGTCGCCGTTCATCGGCACCGGCCTCGACGAGACACTGCGCAGCCGCGGTATCACGACGGTGGTCGTCACCGGCGTGTCGCTCAACCTCGGCATCACAGGGGCGGTGATCGAGGCGGTCAACTTCGGCTACCGGGTCGTCGTCGTGCGTGATGCCGTCATCGGCGTCCCCGTGGAATACGGCGAGCAGATCCTCACCAACAGCCTCCCCGTCGTGGCAACGATCGTGACCAGCGAAGCCCTCGCCGCGGCGTGGCAGGGCGCCTGATCTCCTTCGCGCAAACCGCCTCCGCGGAGTCGAAGTGAGCGACCTGTCCGCTCAGACTCGCTCCGCGGAGGCGGAACGTGCACGGCGTGGCGGTGGTCAGGATGTCGCGCTTGCGTCCCACAGCCGGACCGGGCAGTATCCGCGGCATGCCTGAGGAGTTCGAAGGAGACCTGACCGGGGCGGTGTTCTGGGGCGCTGACCTCACGGGTGCCCGTTTCCGCGACGTCAACCTCACCGGCGTGACGATCAGCCACGCCTGGCTCGTCAACTTCGATGTCGACGCGATGGTCGACAACGTCGTGATCAACGGTGTCGACGTGACGGCATACGTGAACGAGCACGACCCGTGGTACCCGCTCCGGTCGATGCTGCGGCCCGAGACCCCGGAGGCCATGCGCGCGACGTGGGCCGCGATCGAGGACGAGTGGGCCAAGACGGTGTCGTCGGCGCGAGCGCTGCCGGACGCCGCGATGCACGAGCGGGTCAACGACGAGTTCTCGTTCGTCCAGACCCTGCGCCATCTCGTCTTCGCGGTCGACAAGTGGTTCACCTCGCCGGTCCTCGGCGAGCCATTCCAGCCGATGGGCCTGCCGAACACGGGCTCGCTCAGCTTCCCGTGGCCCGGCGTCGACTACGACGTCACACCATCGCTCGCCGAGGCACTCGACGTCCGCGCCGATCGCGCCGCGCGCATCCGCGACTACCTCCTCACAGTCACGATCGATGAGTTCACGCGCCCCGTCGAGGTGCTCGAGAACGGCACGTGCCCGCTGCAGGAATGCCTCTTCACCGTGTTCGAGGAGGAGTTCTGGCACAACCGCTACGCCCTCCGCGACCTCGCCCAGCTGCAAGCGCCGAGCTGACGCCGCTGCGCTCAGGTCAGGCGGGCGAGCAGGTTGGCCTTCACGGCCGGCCACTCGGTGTCGAGGATGCTGTGCGCGGCGGTGTCGCGGGGGCGGCCGATCTCGCCGGCGACGGCCGAGGCACGGTGGTTGCGCAGGATCCCCTCGAAGGTCGCGCCGATGCGCTCGATCGCGGTCCGGCTCTTCGTGTTGCGGGCGTCGGTGTAGATCGCCAACCGGCGCACCTGCCACTCGTCGAAGGCGTTCGTCATCAACAACAGCTTGGCCTCGGTGTTGATCGGGGTGCGCTGCGCGGACGACGCCAGCCAGGTGCCGCCGATCTCCACCTCGTCGGGGAGGTTGCGACCGGTCCAGTAGCGGATCTCCAGGTAGCGGGTGCAGCCGATCACGCGTTGGTCGCTGAGACGACGTTGCGCGAACGGCACGACCTTGCCCGCCTCGGCATCGGCGAGCAGTGCGGAGACGTAACTCGTCATCGCTCCGGCGGTCTCCGGGACCGGCGTCCATCCGTAGCTGGAACGGTCTTCGTTGGCGGCGACGACGAGTTGATGCACATGATCGAGCGACAACGGCTCGAGCTGGACGTGGGTGCCGGTCAGCGTCAGTTCATCCCGCGAGTGCATGCCCCCATAGTGCCCCACCCGCGGCGGCGCACCGCGCAGAAATCGGGGACCTACTGGGTCGGGCCGTCGATGATCACCACGGGCGCCTCGCAGATCGTCCAGTGCAGGTTGTCTGCATCGAGGAAGCGGTGAACGTCCTCCCACATCTCGGCCTGATCGGGCTCGGTGAGATGTTGGTTGAACGACTCTGCGCTGTCGAACCACTGGATGGTGACACCGTCGTAGGCGGGTTCGGGGTCCGAGCTGCCCTCAGCCGGCCACACCGACGCGTGCTGCTCGTAGCGACGCACGTAGTTGCTGCAGGAGAGGCGCTTGATCAACGGGCCATGGTTGTTGCGCCAATGATCGAGGAACTCCTGATGCGTGAGCCCGGGCTTGCGCTTGAGGATGGTGATGAGCTGGATCATCGTGGTCTCCCTATGAGTTGTGGTGCTGGGTGAGTTGTGGTGCGGATCTACAGACCGAGGAACGAACCGCCGTCGCAGATGATCGTCTGGCCGGTGACGAACGCGGCGTCGTCGCCGGCGAGGAACAGCGCGACCGATCCGATGTCGGCCTCCGGATCGCCGACGCGGCCGAGCGGCGTGCGGGCTTCGATCGCACCCTTCAACGTCGGGGTGCGTTCGAACGCGGTCACCAGCGCGGGTGACGACGCGACAGGCCCGATGCAGTTCACGGTGACACCGGACGGTCCCCATTCGCGGGCGAGGCTCTTCGCCATCGCCCGTTCGGCTGCTTTGACCGGGGAATAGAGCGGGATGTTGGCGCTGCCCTCGATACCGCTCGGCGAGGTAAGGATGATGAAACGACCGGTCGCTCCGGAGTGGCGCAGATGCGGCCACGCCGCCTGGCCGCAGTACATCACCGCCCACACGCCTGTGCGCGACATGTGGTTCCAGTGCTTGTCGAGGTCGGCGTCCTCGAGGCGGTGCGGGATGCCGCCCCTGAACGCGTTGTGCACCATGATCTGCAAGGAGCCGAATCGCGCGACCGTCTCTGCCACGCACGATTCGACCGACTCTCGCGAGCTGACGTCGGTCTCGATGCACACAGCCGAACCACCGGCGTCGCGGATCGCGGCGGCGACAGGCTCGCCGGTGTCGGCTCGCCGCGCGGCGACGACGACGTTCGCGCCTTCAGCCGCCAGGCGGCGGGCGATGCCCTCACCGACGCCCTGCCCGGCACCGGTGACGATGGCGGTTCTGCCGGCAAGGCGCTGCGACGCTGATCTGCTGGTGGATGGGCTCACGACGTCATCCACAGTCCGCCGTCGGCGTTCAGCGTGGCACCTGTGATGTGATGCGCGTCAGCGCTCGCCACCATCCGGATCAACGGCACGACATCGTCGGCCACCGAGCCCTTGCCCGCCAGCGCAAGGGGCGCGAGGGAGACCGCGCCGACGGCTTCGGGGTCGATCTCGAACAGCTCCGGCGCGAGCGCGATGCAGTTGACCGTCATCCCATCCGCGCCCCATTGACGGGCGGCCGATTTCACCATCACGCGCACGGCCTCGGCCGTCGCCGCGACGTGAGCCAGCCCGGCGGCACCCGACATTCCAATCGTGGGCACGAGCGCGATGAGGCGCTCGTGACGAGCATGGTGCGCGGCCTGGAAGGCCTCGATCGCCTCGCGCATCGGTTGCTCCCATGACTCGTCGAAGTCGGCGTCGGTCAGTTGGTCGAACGGCACGGCCCTCGTCGCGATCCGAGTGACGACGACGGTGGTTGGGCATTCGACGGCGATCGCTGCCGCGCGCAACGAGTCGGCCAGCGCGCCCGTTCCGTCGATGACGATGTTGGCTGGCCCCGTGCTCCCCACGGGCGGTCACAGTAACGCGGTCGTGAATCTGACGCGACGTCAGAAAGAGATGCTCCAATGAATTACGTTGCGGCGATGGACCTGCAACTGCTGAGCGACCGTGCCGAGATCAACGACCTGATGATTCGCTACAGCGAATCCTTGAACAAGGCCGACTGGGACTCATGGGCGGCGTGTTTCACACCCGATGCGACCGTGGACTACACAACGGCCGGTGGCATCGCCGGCACGATCCCCGAGGCGGCGGAATGGATGAAGACGACGATGGTCGCGTTCGACATGCGCATCGGCCGGACTGCCAACATCCTGCCCACGTTCACAGGAGCAGACTCGGCGACCGTCAGCTCCCAGTACGCGATGATGATGCGCATCGCCGGCGAACCACCGACCTACATCGAGGCCGCTGGTTGGTACGACGACTCCGTCGTGCGCACCGCCGACGGCTGGCGGATCGCCAACCGCTACGAACGTCTCGCCTACATCCGCATGTAGACCGGCCGCGGCTCGCTCAGGACCAGAGGGTTCCGGCGCGGGCGGCGTCTGTGCTGCTGCCGACGTGCACCGGGAGGCCGGCGACGGCCGGGGTCCGACTGAGGCGCGGAGCAGGCCCCGGCAGCGTGACACCGTTGATGTCGACGAAGGTGCCGCGGGCGACGTTGTGCGGATGTGCGGCCGCTTCGGCCGGCGACAGCACGGGCGTGAAGCACGCTTCGGTGCCCTCGAGCAGCTCGCACCATGCGGCCCGCGTGCGGGTGATGAAGATCTCGGCGAAGGCCTTCTTCAGGTCGGGCCACCGGGTGCGATCCCACTGCGGGTACTCGTCGGCCGCCAGCGAGAGCCGCGTCAACAGCTCGGCGTAGAACTGCGGCTCGATCGCGCCCAGTGCGATGTACTCGCCATCGGCACACTCGTAGACCTCGTAGAAATGTGCGCCGGTGTCGATGTGGTTGGTGCCGCGCGGTCCCCAGCCCCCCTTCGCGGCGGCGAAGAAGGGCGCGGCGACCAACGCTGCGCCGTCGACCATCGCCGCGTCGATCACCTGCCCCAGCCCCGACACCGAGCGCTCGAACGCGGCGGCCGCGATGCCGAGTGCAAGCATCAGCCCGCCGCCGGCGAAGTCGCCGAGCAGGTTGATCGGTGGCGTCGGCTTGTCGCCGTCGCGCCCCAACAGCGACAGTGCTCCCGACATCGCGATGTAGTCGATGTCGTGTCCGGCGACGTTGGCGAGTGGCCCTTCCTGGCCGAAGCCCGTCATCCGTCCGTAGATGATGCGCGGGTTGCGCGGGCACACCACGTCGGGACCGACGCCGAGGCGCTCGCACACGCCGGGCCGGAACGGATCGATGAAGACGTCCGCGTCGTCGAGCAGGCTCAGCAACACCTCGACGTCGGCGGGAAGCTTGAGGTCGAGCGCGATCGATCGCTTGCCGCGCATGAACGGGTTGGTGGGCGTCTTGGCCAGGTCGACTCGAGCCGCGTCGGCGGGCCTGTCGACGGTGACGACGTCGCAGCCGTAGTCGGCGAGGATCATCCCGCAGTAGGGCCCGGGACCCTGGCCGGTGAGCTCGATGACGCGCAGCCCGCGCAATGGTCCGGAGCGTGTTGAAAGAGATGTCACCGGGCCATCATGTCCGCGCGAGTGGCGCGGTGCTCAGCCGAGCGGGTTCACAGATTTGCGACGATCTCCGTCGCGAAGTCGATCAGCTCGGCCTTGATCGTGGCGTCGTCGCCAGGCAGAGTGGCGTATACCAGCAGCTCGGTGCCGTTCACCGAGATGTGCAACTGGTGGCTGAGGCTGATGTCGAGGTACCAGGCCTCGTCGCCGACGTCGGGCACCTCGACCACTTCCGGAGCGACCTTCTGCTCCTCGGCGGCGCTGATGTAGTCGGTCTGCCCGTACTCGACGGTGACCTGGGCGAAGATGCTCACGTCGCCGGTCTTCGTGCTGCCGGTGATGTCGAAGTCGCAACCGCCGGTGTCGGGGTTGGCAACTCCCGGAGCGACGGTGCCGCCGAACGCCGCGGTGACATCGTCTGCGCTGACGATCGCGCACGAGTCACCGCCGGCCGAACCGTCGTCCACGGACACAGGCTTCGTCTCGGTCGTTTGGCTGTCGGCGCTGCTCGCCGTCGAACCCGGCGTCGAACCCGCCGTCGTCGTGGCCGTCGAGCCGCCCGCGACCGTCGTGGCGCCCGCGACCGTCGTGGCGCTCGCCGCCGTCGTGGCGCTTGCTGCCGCCGTCGTGGTCGTCGATTTCTTCGAATCGCTCGAACAGGCGCCGAGGACCAAGAGCACACCGATCGAGACGCATCCGAGTCGTTTCATGCGGACGATTGTTTCGACCGAGCCCCACAAAGTCAACGCGGGGTCGGTGAAGCTTGACGGAACTCTCCGAATCTGACGCATCGTCAGACGCGGGCTATGTTGCCCGGCATGGAACTGGGTTACACCACAGAGCAAGAAGCTCTGCGCACAGAGCTGCGCGAGTACTACGAGAAGCTCCTCGATCCTGCGACGGTCAAGGAGATCTCCGAGGGCCATGGAATCGGCGCCAAATCGCGCGAGGTCTGGAAGCAGATGTGCTCCGACGGTTGGGCCGGCATCGGCTGGCCCAAGGAGTGGGGTGGCCAGGGGCGAACCGCGATCGAGCAGTTCGTGTTCTTCGACGAATCGATGCGGTCCGGTGCGCCGGTGCCGATGCTCAGCATCAACACCGTCGGGCCGACGATCATGGCCTACGGCAGCGAGTGGCAGAAGCAGGAGTTCCTGCCCAAGATCCTCTCCGGCGACCTCCACTTCTGCATCGGCTACAGCGAGCCCGGGGCGGGCACCGATCTCGCCAGCCTGAAGACGAGCGCCGTGCGCGACGGCGACGAATACGTCATCAATGGCCAGAAGACCTGGACCAGCCTGGCCAACGGCGCCGACTACTGCTGGCTTGCCGTGCGTACCAACCCCGAGGTCAAAAAGCACAAGGGCATCAGCATCATCCTGTTGCCGATGGATACGCCGGGCATCACGATCCAGCCGTTGAGCCTCATCGGCGACCACGACATCAACTCGGTGTTCTTCGACGACGTGCGCGTCCCCGTGAAGTATCGGGTCGGTGAGGAGAACGAGGGTTGGACCCTCATCACGACCCAGCTCAACCGCGAGCGGGTCACGCTCTGCAGCAGCGGGCCGGTGGAGCGCGCCTACGGCGACGTGCGCGACTGGGCCAAGCAGACGCTTCGCCCCGACGGCAGCCGCGTGATCGATCAGGAGTGGGTGCAGATCAACCTGGCCAAGGTGCACGCCAAGCTCGAGTTCCTGCGCCTCATCAACTGGAAGGTCGCGTGGGCATCGACGGAAGGCGTGCTCGACGTCGCCGACGCGTCCACCGTCAAGGTCTTCGGCACCGAGTTCTACCAGGAGGCCTACCGGCTGCTGTTCGAGGTCATGGGACCGGCGGGCTACCTCACCGTCGGTTCGCCGGGCGCGATCTTGAGGTCGCGCCTGGAGGCTGCCTACCGCGGCACCATCATCCTCACGTTCGGTGGAGGCACCAACGAGACGCAACGCGATCTCATCTCGATGTTCGGCCTCGGGTTCCCCCGGGCATCACGGTAAGGACAGCAACAGCCATGGACTTCAGACTCTCTGCCGAGCAGAACGACCTGCGCGAGCTCACCAACAAGATCCTCACCGAGCGGGTGACGAACGACAGCCACAAGGCCGCCGCGCAGACCGAGCACGGCCTCGACCTCGGCCTGTGGAAGATGCTCGCCGATTCCGGTATCGCCGGCATCGCCCTGCCGGAGGCCGTCGGTGGCTCCGGGCTCGGCGCGCTCGAGGCTGCAGTGGTGCTCGAGGAAGTCGGCCGGGCAACGGCTCCCGTGCCGGCGCTCGCCGTGTTGGTCGCGGGCGCGGCAATCTCACGGTACGCCTCAGCCGAGCAGCAGGCCGCTTGGCTCGGCGGTGTGGCCGCCGGCGATTCGATCATCACCTTCGCAGTGCAGGAGCCCAACGGCTTCGTGCAGTCGCCGGCAGCGACCGTGTCCGACGGCAAGCTCACCGGTGAGAAGCTGTGCGTGCCGGCCGGCACGATCGCAGCCCGCTACCTCGTCTCGGCCGCCGACGGCGTGTACGTCGTCGAAGCCGATGCCGACGGCGTCGCCGTCCAGCGCGAGGGCACCACCAGTGGTGTCGCCGAGGCGATGGTCACGTTCAACGGCGCGGCCGGTACCAAGCTCACCGATCTCGATGGCCTGTCCTGGCTGCTCGACGTCGCCACGACGGCCGAGTGCCTGCTGATGGCCGGCGTCACCCAGCGCGCCCTGGCCCTCACCGCCGAGTACACCAAGCAGCGCATCCAGTTCGAGCGCCAGATCGCCAGCTTCCAAGCGGTCAGCCAGCGCGCAGGCGACAGCTACATCAACACCGAAGGTGTGCGCCTGACCGCGTGGCAGGCGGCGTGGCGCCTGCACGAGGGCAAGCCCGCGGCCGAGCAGGTCGCGACGGCGAAGTACTGGGCCAGCGAGCACGGTTCGCAGGTTCTGTACGCAGCCCAGCACCTCCACGGTGGCGCCGGCGTCGATCGCGATTACCCGCTGCATCGCTGCTTCCTGTGGGGCAAGCAGATCGAGCTCAGCCTGGGCAGCACGATGCCGTCGCTGGTTCGCCTCGGCAAGCTCATCGCTGATACACCGTTGGGGTGAGCCAAACACCTTCGAGTCGCTCTGAGGGCAACGTCGCGCCCAACTTCGAACGCAACGAGATCCTCGCCGAGGATCCCGATCTCGAAGTCCTCCACGACCGCGAGTACCGGGTCCGCGCGTTCCGCAAGGGCCCGAACATCCTGATCCGGGGCGCGGTGCGGGATCAGAAGCCACCGCACCTCTACTTCGAGGAAGACCCCAACCCGCTGACGGTGCACCACATGCAGATCGATCTCGAGGTCGGCTTCCCCGAGCTCGAGATCGTCGCGGCACACGTGCACTTCGAGACGCATCCGAACCGCAGCTGCCCGACGATCACCGAGCACTACGAGAAGCTGATCGGCCTGTCGATCGCGCGGGGTTTCACGCACAAGGTGCGCGAGCTGTTCGGCGGCCCGCGCGGCTGCACGCACACGACCGCGTTGTTACAGGCGATGGCGCCGGTTGCTGTGCAGTGCTTCTGGAGCATCACGGCCAGCGAGGCCAAAAAGCGCGTCCGTTCGGCGGAGAACGTCAACTTCGTGGCCAGGGTGATGACCCCCGAAGAGCGCGAAGCACAGTGGAAGATGAACTTGAACACGTGCCACGTGTGGGCCGAAGACGGCGACATGGTTCGCACCGTCCGGGCCGGCGTCATGCCGGAACCGATGCTGTTCGCGCTCAAGCGGATGGACGAGCTCGGTCTCGATCGCTCGGAGTGGGCCAAGCGGATGCGCGGCTGATGACCGTTCTCACTCGGGGGCTGCGCCCCCGCACCCCATCGTCGTCCGGCTCGCTGGCGCTCGCTGGTCCGACCGGTCATTCGCTGCGCTCATGACCGATCTCGTCACGCTCGACATCGCCGACGGCGTTGCCGTCATCACGCTCAACAGACCGGAGAAGCGCAACGCCCTGTCGGGGGAGATGATCGCCGGTCTCGGCGCGGCGTACGCCGCATGCGACGTCGACAACGACGTCCGGGTCGTGGTGCTCACCGGCGCGGGTACCGCGTTCTGTGCCGGTGCCGACCTGTCGCCGGGCAAGTCGCCGTTCGGCGCGATCACCGATCTCGCCTCGTTCCAGTCGTCGCCGGTGCGCCCGCGCGCGTGGGAGGTACGGAAGCCGGTGATCGCCGCGGTCAATGGTGCTGCGATCGGTATCGGTTGTTCGATCGCCCTGCAGGCCGACATGCGCATCGTCGCCGTCGACGCTCCGCTTGCCGTCCTGCAGGCCCGCCGCGGCGTGCTGCCCGACGCGCAGTCGCATTGGGTGCTGCCGCGGCTGATCGGCGCGACGCGGGCGGCGGCGATGCTGATGGGTGGGCGCACGATCACCGGTGCCCAGGCCGCGGACTGGGGCCTGGCCAACGAGGCCGTCGCGGCAGCGGATGTGTTGGCGACCGCGAGGGAATGGGCGGTCGACATCGCCGCCAACGTGTCACCGCTGTCCGCGGCGATGAGCAAGCGCATCCTGTGGCGCAGCCTGGCAGCGTCGGCCGATGAGGTCGACGACTTGGAGCGTGAGGCCCACGTGGTGCTGATGGGGCGCCCGGACGCGATCGAAGGTGGTCGGTCGTTCGTCGAACGTCGCCCGGCCGCGTGGTCGTCTCGCGTCCCCGCCGATTGGCCGTTTGCCGAATGAGCGTCACGCCGGCACCGATGAGTACGGTCGGTTGATGCGCGCAATCGTCTGCAACTCGTTTGCCCCGCTCGATCAGCTCGCCATCGAAGAGCGCGATCCGACGCCTCTGACTGCCGGCCAGGTGCGGGTGAAGGTCAGCGCGGCAGGCGTCAACTTCGTCGACGCGCTGATCGTGCAGGGCCTGTACCAGATCAAGCCGCCGTTGCCGTTCACGCCCGGCGGCGAGTCCGTCGGGGTCGTCACCGAGGTCGGGGCCGGTGTCGTGGCGCCGGTCGTCGGCCAGCGGGTGCTCGTCTCCAGCGGCGCGGGCGGATTCGCGACCGA
>Ga0075364_10002307_pt1 | contig 10688 bp, 9 predicted proteins | sample EndMetdeltDD1764_FD_71517 | JGI IMG/M metagenome (GOLD analysis project Ga0075364, IMG submission 71517) | Populus endosphere microbial communities from Tennessee, USA - Endosphere MetaG P. deltoides DD176-4 | ecosystem: Host-associated > Plants > Roots > Endosphere | place: USA: Tennessee...
GACTGCGCCTGCGGCGTCGACAAGCCGTGCCAGCACCCACGCCCGGACATCGTCGGCCAGCTCGGCCTTCGTCTTGTAGTGATGCTGAACCACGCCGACCGAAACACCTGCGCGCGCGGCGACCTGGCGGATGGTGGTCGCGTCGAGCCCTTGCTCGCCAACAAGGTCCAGGGCAGCCGCACGCACCCGGGCCTTGGTGGTCAGGTCGTTTTCGTCAATGGGATTCGCCATGGCTCCGCTGTCACGCTCCGTTTCCGGTCCGCACGACGATCTTGCCGCTGTGATTCATGGAGTCCAGCAACGCCACAGCCTCATGCACATCGCTGAAGGGTAATTCGTGGCCGACCCTTGGCCGCAGGCGTGCCTCGGCAATGCCGTCGCGGATGAACTTCTGTGCACGTTCGTCGCGGTCGGGCTGTTCCTCGAGCAGCATGGCATAACACTTGAATGTCAGATTCTTGTTGACCGACGTAATGACCGGCAGCTCAGTGGGTTCCGGGGAGGTCGCCCCGTAGAGAATGATCGTGCCGTGGGAGGCCGCGGCCTCGGCGAGCAGTCCGAAGTTCGGGCCGCCAACCGGGTCGAAGACGAAGTCGACGCCGGCGTCGTCGGTGATTTCCATGACTCTGGCCACCAGGTCTTCGTCCTCGGTGACGATCACCGCAGTCGCGCCCGCGTCGCGCACCGCTTCCGCCTTGGCGCGGGTTCGGGTGACGCCGACGGGTTTCGCGCCGATCGCCAGGCAGATCTGGATCGCGGCGTTGGCGACGCTGGAGGACGCCGCGGTGCACAGCACCGACTGACCGGGCGAGATGGAGACGAGGTCCACCAGGGCGCCGTATGCCGTCATGTAACTCGCCCACACGGCCGACGATTCGGCAGGCCCGAGTTCGGCGGGACTGGGTACGACCAATCGCGCCGGAACCGTCATGGCCTCTCCGTATCCGCCGTAGCGGTTGACTTCCATCACCGGCAGCGTCGCCACCCGGTCATCGACGGCAAAGCCGGTGACCCCCTTGCCGATTGCCACCACCCTGCCCGCCGCTTCGTATCCGATCCGGGACGGGAACTCCGGTTTGATCGGATGCCAGCCCTCGCGAAAGAACGTGTCGGCTCGGTTGAGTGCGAACGCGTCCACGGCGATCGTGAGTTCTCCCTCGGCCGGGTCGGGAACCGTCACCGTTTCGACTTGCAGAACGTCGGGACCGCCGTGTTGATGGAACCGGACGGCTTGGGCCTTCATGATCCGTTCTCCGTTGCGGCATAGTCGAACAGCGCGGACAACGAGCGGCGCGGCCGGTCGCCGGTCCATCCGTGATGGGCTTTCGACAGCGTGGCCATCAGCGGCTCGAACGTGATGTTGAGATCGGTCACCTCGAGAAATCCGCCGTTGAGTGCGGTCGTGTCGAACAGGATGGTGCGCTCGCCGAATGCCGTCGTGAGTTCGAGCGCTTTGTCGAAGCCGGCCTTCACGTAACGGGCCGCGCCGTCCTCAAAGGCCTCGCGCCGCACGATGTGGTGGAATCCCGGCCCCCGCGCGGTCAGAGCTTCACTAAACACCGACCGGTCGCCGTCCAAGGGCTGTATCAGCTCGATCAGCAGCCCACCGGAGAATCCGAACCCGACGTCAATCGCCATCGGCGCATCCTCCCCGCGATAGCGGTGACCGCTGGGAAACGTCATCTGGGCTGTGTAAAACGGTCCGGCGCCCCAGAATTCGATGAACTGCGCAATCGCGGCGTCGAGGTCCTCAACCACGTGTGCGATCTCGATGACTGATCCGGTGGGCTGCAGCAACGCGGGCTCCTCAGAACGCGGAGCGGTGCGAACCGCCGTCGACGTTGATGAACTCGCCGTTGATGTAGCCGCCCAACTCCGACGCCAGGTAGACGACCAGGCTGGCCTCCTCCTCGGGTCGGCCGACCCGGCCGGCGGGGATATCGGCTGTCACCCCGCCCAGCACCTGCTCAGGAGTGATGTTGCGTTCGGCGGCCACCTTGTTGACGTACTCGTGCATCCGTTCGGTGCCGATCCACCCGGTAGCGACCGTGTTGACGGTGATGCCGAAGCTGCCGAGCTCGTTGGCCATCGACTTGTTCAGCCCGACCGCGGCCGCCCGGGTGCTGTTGGCCAGCATGTGCCGCAACCCGGCGGGTGGCTCTTTCGCCGCACCCGAGCCGACGTTGACCAGGCGGCCCCAGCGCTGTTTCTTCATGTGCGGCAGGCACGCCCGCGCTATGTAGACCAGGCTGATCGTCATGCTCTGGAACGCATCGACCATGTTCTCGTCGGTCAGGTCGTCGAAGCTGGCCGGACCGGGGCCGTGCACATTCGACACGGCGATGTCGGGCGGACCGAACGCCTCTGTCGCCTCGGCCACGGCGCGAAGGACGTCGGCTTCAAGCGTCAGATCTGCCGACACCCCGATCGCCTCGCCACCGTTCGCGCGGATGGCGGCCACCGCCTCGTCGATGGCCTCCTTGCCGCGGGCGACGACGGCGACCTTGCACCCTTCGTCGGCGAACATCTCGGCGGCTTTGCGGCCAACGCCCCGGCTTCCACCGGAGACAAGGGCGACCTTGCCGGCAATTCCCAGATCCATTCTTCTTCTCCGTTACTGTGTCGGTGCGTTGCCAATGGGTAGCGACATGGTGGTGGGCTCTGATGTGCCCATCGCGAACCGTCCTTGGCGGACTCGATCGCGGTACAAACTGAACGACCACGCATCTTGGTCCTGGCCGTAGAACGACGTGTCCCGGCCGTCCCAGCTGCCCTCCCAATGCATCGCCGTCACCCACGAGAACAGGTTCGGCCTTGCGTGAAACGGCGCACCGTTGACGGCTTCCCCTGTGACGTCCAGTGTCCGACCGGCTTCATCGACCCCCGTCACCCGTACGACCTCAGGACGGCCGCTGTCGTGCCGGCGCAACACCTCGCGCGCAGCCGTGACCAGGCGGCCCACCTGTCCGTCGACGAGCATGACTCCTCCGATGCACGCGTACTCATGCTCCGATGAGCCCGCACACAAAATGTGCCAGCCGACGTCCGGCGATGCAACGCCGAGTGTTGTTGTGGCATAACCCATTTGGTCTCCAAGATCCGGTCGCGGGCCCCACGACCTGTCCCGGCCCACGTACGAGTCGACGACGTAGCGTTCCTCGTCGATCTGCAGCCACCCCTTGGCGTGTCCAAGCTGGTCGTAGTGCCCCTTGCCGAGGAATCTCAGGTCCTGCGCGAGCACCTCGTAAGGCGGCGCGATGCCCTCCCATGTCACGTCGAACGACGTCTTCTGCCGCATCGACGGTGGCGAGTTGTATCGCAGCCGATACACCAACAGGGGTTGGAGGCACTCGATGGTGACGCCGTTTGCGAACGCCACGTCCGGCAGGCCGCCCTCGGGCATCGGCAACTGTTGCTGCCAGTCGTACAGCCGCATCTGAAACGGCGACGTGGCGAACCCCTGCCACACCGCCACCCCGCAGGTGGCCACTCCCAGGTTCGCGCGCAGCCAGGGATAAACGATGCACGACAGGCCGGCCTCGGGCGCATCGAAGTTGAAGTAATAGGTCTCCGACCACCAAAAGTCATCGGAACCGGGCGGATGAAGGGCATCGTCGGCAGTGGTGATCATCGACGCTTGCACCCGGACTCAGTCGGTCGCACAACCACGACCATTTCACCCCTCGTCGAACATGTCAATGCTATTGTATTGGAAATAATACAAACACATCGTAGGCTGATCGTTGCGATGAAGCGCCGCTCGAAAGGATCGCGATGGCTCACCTCGACCTCGTTCCCGATGCCGCTGACCCCGTGCATGGGGTCAGCGCTCCTGACGCTTTTTGGAGCTCGTCGAACATCGGCGAGGCGATGCCGGGCGTCATGACGCCGTTGAGCTGGTCGATCTGGAGCGACCCCGCCGAATGCAGCATGCGCGAGCCGTTCGTTTCGATGGGGGTCCTGCCGCGCCGCGAACGCGGGGTGCCCGCCGATCCGACCGAGCGGACAGTGAACATCTTCTACGGCAGAGTGGCCGGCCGCGTTGACTTCCTCACGAGGATGGGCGATGCGCTGCCGGGAACCTCCGGCGGACGGCTCGCCGAGCGCATCTACGGGATCGTGCCGCCGAACTACCGACCGCAGCGGCGCCGCCGCCGCTATCCGCTGATCGCGGCGCGGTCGACGACCGCATTTCTGATGCTGCCCCGAAAACTGCGCGCCAACCAACGCGAGGTGGATCGATGGTGGCGGGCACGAATTCAGTCGGTCGCCACCATGAGCCTCACCGAGGCCATCGCGCAGCTGGCCGACGCGCGAGAACAGTTTCGGCGCAGTGTGATTCGCGACGGTCAAGCGGTCGCGTGCGTCGTACAACCGGCATTCGAAGCGTTGTCGGCCCTGGTGGAGCACACCGGGGCTGGCGACATGACCGACTTCATGAGCGGGTATGGCGAGCACGCCGAGACCGCGATGGTCCACGATCTGTGGGCGGCCTCGCGCGACAAACTGACCGTCGAGGAGCTGGTGGCCCGGCACGGCTACCACGGCCCCAACGAAGGCGAGCTTTCCGGCCGCGTCTGGCGCGAGGACACCGGACCGCTGCGCAGCGCACTGGCGGGCTGGGCGGCCATGGCCGACGATGCCGACCCGGCCATTGTCGAACAGCGCAAACGTGGCGAACGCCTGCAGATGGAGGCGAAGTTGATCGCCGCCCTGCCGCGATGGCAGCGGCCGCTCGCGCATGTGGCGCTGTGGATGGCGGCGCGGGGAATCCCGCTGCGTGGCGTCGCCAAGGCCGCGTTCCTGCAGTCGCTGGACATGGCGCGCGCATGCGCGCGCAGGATCGGAAGTTGCCTCGTCGAGCAGGGCGCCCTTGACGATCCCGAGGACGTGTTCTTCCTTACCGTCGACGAGATCGCGTCATCGCCGAGGGACGACTGGACCGGCCTGGTGGCCCGGCGCCGCGAGCGGCATCGGCAATACCACGCAATGGCATTGCCCGAGACGTGGCAGGGCATTCCCACGCCGCGCATCGACGCAGTCATCGAGAACGTCACCGAATTGCAGGGCGTCGGCGCCAGCGCCGGTGTGGTGGAAGGACGGGTGCGCGTCATCCTGGACCCGGCCGATCCGAACGCCGAGGTCGAACCCGGAGAGATCCTGGTCACCCGGATGACAGACCCGAGCTGGGCATCGTTGATGTTTCTGTCCAGCGCACTGGTTGTCGACATCGGCGGGACGTTCAACCACGCCGCGATCATCGCCAGGGAACTGGGAATTCCCTGCATCGTCAACACCAAGAACGGATCTCGTGCGCTACACACGGGCGATTACTGCCGCATCGACGGAACCAGCGGCACGGTGCAGATCCTCGAACGCGCGCAGCAGGCACCCTGAGATACGTCACGCATGACCGGCGTCGGCCTCCTCCTCCCGTGTCAGCCCGGCCGCCACAATCAGCTCCTCGTGCAGCTCGAACCACACGGTGTGATACGAGTCGACGATCGGGCGCGTCAGCCAGGCCGTTTCGCCGGCGCGGACCTTTTCCAGTGCGGCGCACAGCTTGTCGGCGTAGGTCGCCAGGCGAGGGATCTGCGCTGCCGCCGCGGCGAGTATGGGTGTCGCTTGTCCGTGGACACGGTCGAGCCGCGCAAGCACCCCCGCGTCGTAGTCGGCGTCATCGTGGGCGTTCGGCGAACCATCTCTGAGCTGCCAATCCGACACCAGCGCTTTGAAATCGGCGTTGACGCTGCGGAAGTCAGAATAGGCGGCGGCCACGGCCACATGGTCGGCGCCCGCGCGCTCCTCGGCCAATAGTTCGGTGAGTCGTGCGCGTCCGTCCGTGGTGAGACGCAGCGAGTTGCCTGTCATCAGCAGGCCCGACGCGCTCAGCGAGGCCACGGCCTCGTCCACAGTGGCCGGGTCCTCGCCGATGGTGGCGGACAGGTCGGCGGGCGCGATGCGGCCCTTCAGCCGAACCGCCTGCAGGAGTTGGAGTTCGATCATGAAGTGGCCCCGTCGGCTCGCTGCGAGGAGTGCAGGGCCGTCAGCATCGCGATCAGCGGCGCGCGCAGGGGGCTGTGCCGGTGGGCGATCGCGGTCAACTCGGCAAGATCGGGGGAATCGCTCTCCGACCACGACGCCAAATCGAGCAGGCCCTCGCGGACTTCACCGTGCGCGCCGTCGACCGTGATCAACTTGCCGTCGAGTCGGTCCGCCACGCCGCGTCCGCAGCCGACGACCGAGGGCCGGCCCAGTTCGCGGCTGACGACGGCGGCATGGCTGGTGGCCCCGCCGATCTCGGTCACGATGCCGCGGGCGGCCAGCATGCCAGCTACGTCGTCGGGACTGGTCGACGTGCGCACCAGGATTACGTCCTCATTCCGCTCGGCGGCATCGATGGCATCGTCGACGTCCGTGTAGGCCCGACCCGTCGCCACACCCGGGCAAGCAGGCAGGCCCGTGGCCAGTAGCGGTGCGGCGAGCCGTGTTTCGGGCTGCAAGGCGGGGAGCAGCAGCGTCCGCACGTCCTCGGGTGTCACTCGCCGCAGTGTCTCTGCGTCGTCGATCAACCCTTCGCGGCGCAGGGCGAGAGCGAGCCGCACCGCGGCTTGTGCTGAGCGTTTGGCCGCCCGGGTCTGCAGCAGCCACAGCTTGCCCTCCTCGACCGTGAACTCGATGTCCTGCACGTCGCCGGTTGCTTCCTCCAACACCCGGGCGGCACGCATCAGCTCGTCGTGCGCAGCCGGGAGCCGGTCAGCCAGCGCCTCGATCGGCTCGACATCGGCGGTGCCGGAGACGACGTCCTCACCCTGGCCGCCGACTAACCACTCGCCGAACGGCGTATTCGCGCCGGTTCTCGGGTCGCGCGAGAATAGAACGCCAGTTCCGGAATCCGAGTCCTTGTTGCCAAACACCATGGCCTGCACGACGACTGCGGTGCCGCCAAGATCGTCCAAGCCGCGGTGCCGTCGGTAGGCGACGGCGCGCTCGCCGGTCCACGACCCGAACACCGCCTCGACCGCCCCGCGCAGTTGCCGATCCGGATCATCGGGCACAACGCCGTCGCCATCGGCGAGCACGATGTTGCGATACACCCGCAGGAAGCGGTCGTGGGTGTCGCGGGCGAATGCCGAAGAGAATTCCTCAGCGAGAGCACTTTCCACGGAGTCGTTGATGCCGAGGTTGAGGATGGTGTCGAGCATTCCCGGCATCGACTGCGCGGCACCGCTGCGCACGCTGACGAGCAAGGCCCGCGGCCCGGCCCCGAACGTGCGCGACGACTCGCGCTCCAGGCAGCGGATCCCGTCGCACACCTTTGACCAGATGCCGTCCATGGTGTCGTCGGGATTGGCAAACCAGCGCGCACAGACGTCGGTAGTGATACAGAACGCCGGCGGTACGGCGAGTCCGCGGTGTCGCATCGCGTTGATGCCGAACCCTTTGTTTCCCAACAATTCCGGCGGCTGGTCGGTGGAGCCGTTCAGCAGGACCACGTCGGTGCCCGCGTCATGGCGGCGGCGACGCCCGAGTCCGTCGGTCAGGGGATAAATCGGTGCCACCTTCCCGCGACGATGCACTTGTATCTCAAACCAATACAAACACATCGTAGGATGGGTGGCAAGCGTCTCGTGCGATGGTCGGCGACGACCTACTGTGTCAATGCAGGACGAGGCGCCGCCACGTCAAGACCGGACCTACACCGCCGCCCGAAAAGACTTCGACACCGCAGATGACACCACACAACTCTTCGCCCGACCGGAGTCCGGCGCCCGACGCCACGCCGAGGGAGCGGATCCGCCACGCGGCGATGGAGCTGTTCGCCGAGCGAGGCCAGCGGGGGCCGACTCTGCGGGCCGTCGGCGAGCGCGCCGATGTCTCTCCCGGGCTGGTGCAGCATCACTACAAGACCAAGGAGCGACTCTTGGTCGAGGTGCAGTCCTGGGTACAGGACCAACTCGCCACCCTGGCCGACGACGCCGTGTCTAGTGCGGGCAACCTCGGCGTCGATCCCGCCCGCTATGACGCATTCTTCGCGGCCTATCCCGTTGTGGCCGCCTACCTTCGGCGTGAACTACTCGAATCCGCGGACGGCGCACAGTGGTTCCGCGACGCGGTTGCCCACCGACGTGAACGGTCTGCGCAGGACAAGTCGGACCGACCGGATCCCGACGTTACGGCCGCGATGGCCGTGCTCATCGCGATGGGCCCCGTCATGTTGGGACCACTCCTCGCGAATGCGCTCGGCTGCGACGAGGCCCAACTACACACACAGTGGCGGCAGATGGAAACCGCCTTGCTCGGCTTCGCATTCAACGACACGCACTGAAGCGTGGCGCTCCGCGCCTAAACCTGCAGGTCAGCGAGACAGGTGGATGATCACCGGAATAATTGGTTAAATGTTTAGAGCTTATTGAACGTGAGGGGGCCGAGTAGTGACGGCTGGCACCATCGCCGGGCTGCTCGACGAGTCGGCCGGCACCCACCCCGGTCGACCCCTGCTGCGCGACACGACCGGAGAAACACTGACCGTCGCACAGGTCGCGGCTCTTTCGGCGAAGGCAACACACTGGCTATGGGACGCGGGCGTCCGCCCGGGAACGACCGTCGCGTGGCAGCTGCCTGCGCACTGTTCGGCAGCGATTCTGATGCTCGCGCTGGCACGCTCCGACGTCACCCAGGCGCCGGTGCTGCACCTGTACCGGCAGCGGGAGGTTCACGCCACACTCGACGTCGCCAACGCGGACCTCCTCGTGGTCGACGATTCGACCACGTCCAATGCCCCGGCCGACATCCCCGTGGTCGCGCTGCCCGGCGATTTCGTCGATGCACTGCGACACATGCCCGACGGTCCGAACCGAAGGCTGAACGTCCCACGGTCGGCCCAGGAGACCCGCTGGATCTACTTCACGTCCGGGACCACCGGCCGTCCCAAAGGCGTTCGGCACTCCGATTCCACGCTGCTGGCCGCTACCCGCGGCTTCACAACGCATCTCGGACTCGGTGATCACCCCGACGAAGTCGGCACGATCGCCTTCCCGATCGCTCACATCGGCGGAATCATCTATGTGGCAAGCGCGCTCACCGGAAACTTCGCTGCGCTGATGGTGCCCAAGGTCGACGCCGGCATCCCCCGGCTGCTGGCGCAACACAAGGTGACCGTGTCCGGCTCTAGTACCGCCTTCTATCAGATGCTGCTCTCGGCCCAACTCGCCTCGGGAAGCGACGAGCCGATGATTCCGTCGCTGCGGATGCTGATCGGCGGTGGCGCGGCGTGCCCGCCGGAACTTCATCACAAGGTGCGCCGGCACATGGGTGTGCCGATCGTGCACGCCTACGGCATGACGGAGGCGCCGACGATCTGCGTCAGCGAGGCCGGCGACACCGAGGAGCAACTGACCAACAGCTGCGGTCGGCCGATACCGGGCAGCGAGATCCGGATCGGCTCGAACGGCGAGATCGAGATACGCGGCGCCAACGTGACACCCGGCTACGTCGACGCCGAACAATGGGCACCCGCGACGACGCCCGACGGCTGGTTCCGGACAGGCGACCGGGGTCATCTGCGGCCCGACCAACGTGTTGTGATCACCGGCCGCACCAAGGACCTGATCATCCGCAAGGGCGAGAACATCGCACCCGACGAGATCGAGAACGAGCTGCTCGCGCACCCGCTCGTCGACGAGGTCGCCGTGATGGGCCAGCCTGACGAACTGCGCGGTGAAATGGTGTGCGCGGTCGTCCGGCGCTCACCTCGCCATCGTGACGCCACCCTCGACGAACTGTGTGCCTTCCTGGATCAACGCGGGCTGATGAAACAGAAGTGGCCCGAGCGCCTGGTCATCGTCGACGAGTTTCCGCTGACGGGCCTCGGCAAGGTGGCGAAAACCGAGCTGGCCGAACAGATCGCGGGAGGAAGTCGATGACGGCATTGGGCATCGACGAACGTCAACAGCTCGCGGAGTCCGTCCGCGCCGCATGCGAGCGGCTCGCTCCGGAAGGCCGGGTCCGTGCAGTGGCGTACGACGGTGAAACCGAGCAGCCGGGCTTCGACACCGAACTGTGGAAGGTGCTGTGCAGTCAGGTTGGGGTGACCGCGATCGCGCTGCCGGACCATCTCGGCGGAGCCGGCTACGGGGCGTCGGCGTTGGGCGTTGTCGCCCATGAGTTGGGCCGGTCGCTGGCCCCCGTGCCCTTCCTCGCGTCGACGGTGTTCGTCACTGGGCTGCTGCTCGAAATGCGCGACCAGCACCCCGACGCGGACGGGCGGCTGTCCGGCCTCATCGAGGGTCATCGCACCGGTGCCGCGGCGGTCACGGGTGACGGCGGGCTGTGGCGACGCAGTGGTGTGACGCTCACTGCCGAAGACACCGCTGACGGCTGGACCATCCATGGCGTGGTCCGGCACGTGCTGAACGGGTCCGCCGCGGACGACCTGGTGGTGGCGGCGACCGCAGACGGTGAACCCGCGCTGTTCGTACTGGACTCCGTCGCGGACGGCGTTGCGGTGGCGAACGAGCGGGTGCTGGACGGTACCCGTCCTATGGCGACCATCACGTTCAGCGGAGCACGGGCGGTGCGGTTGTCCGGTGCAGGCCCCGTCGACGATGTCATCGGTCGGACGGTGGATCTCGCGCTGGCGGTGCTCTCGGCCGAGCAGGTCGGGGCTTGCGAACGGGTGCTGGAGA
>Ga0075364_10002308_pt1 | contig 10688 bp, 8 predicted proteins | sample EndMetdeltDD1764_FD_71517 | JGI IMG/M metagenome (GOLD analysis project Ga0075364, IMG submission 71517) | Populus endosphere microbial communities from Tennessee, USA - Endosphere MetaG P. deltoides DD176-4 | ecosystem: Host-associated > Plants > Roots > Endosphere | place: USA: Tennessee...
CACCTGTACACCATGTTCATGATCGTGCCGATCTTCAACAGCATGATGCGCATCGACCGCAGCCTGCTGGAAGCCGCCAGCGACAGCGGCGCCAGTGGCTGGCAGACGCTGTGGAACGTGATCGTGCCACTCTCGCGCACGGGCATCATCATCGGCTCGATCTTCGTCATCACCATCGTCATGGGCGACTTCGTGACGATCGGCGTGATGGGTGGGCAGCAGATCGCCTCCGTGGGCAAGATCATCCAGGTGCAGACCTCGTACCTGCAGTTCCCGCTGGCGGCGGCCAACGCCGTGATCCTGCTGTCCGTCGTCCTCATGATCATCTGGGGCCTGACCCGCATGGTCGATATCCGCAAGGAACTGTAGCCATGCATGTCCGCGAACCTCGGCCCGCCAGCTTCTGGCCCCTGGCGATCGTCTTCGCCCTGTTCGTGCTGTTCATGTACGGGCCAATGCTGGTGATCTTCATCCTGAGTTTCCAGGGCCCTGAGGGAGGACTCACCTTCCCGCTGCGCGGCTTTTCGCTGCATTGGTTCAGGCAGTTGGCCGAGGGGCTTGGCGTGGTGGATATCAGCGCTGCGCTGCGCCGCTCGCTGGGCCTTGGAGCCGCTGTGATGCTGTGCACGGTGGTGTTCTCCGTGTTGGCGGGGTTGGCCTTTCGCAAGCGTCTGGCGGGCGGCAACGCCCTGTTCTTCATCGTGGTGGCCAGCCTGATCATGCCGTCCATCATCGTGTCGCTGGGCATCGGCCTGGAGTTCCGCCTGCTGGACTCGGCCATCAATACCGTGCTGGGCTGGCTGGGGTTGGAGAGCACCCTGGAGAACTTTGGCACGTCGCTCGGCCTGTTCACGTCGGCGCTGGGCGCTCACCTGACATGGACACTGCCGTTCGGGCTGCTCATCATGTTCGCGGTGTTCAACCGGTTCAACCCGGCCTATGAAGAGGCCGCGCGAGACCTGGGCGCCACGCCCTGGCAGGGCTTTGCCCATGTGGTGCTGCCGCTGATTGCACCGTCCGTCGTGGGCATCGGCATGTTCGGCTTCACGCTGAGCTGGGACGAGATCGCACGCACTTCGCAGGCCATCGGCGACGTCAACACCCTGCCGCTGGAACTGCAGGGGTTGACCTCCACCGTTACCACGCCAGCGATCTACGCGCTGGGCACACTGACTACCGTGGTGTCCTTCGTCGTGATGGGGCTCACGCTGGGGCTGGTCTGGCTGCTGGGACAGCGCCGCGCCGGCGGGCGACCATGAGTACGGCCATGTCCTTGACGTACCCTGCCGCTTCCGCACCGGCCATCGAGAGCGGGGAAGAGAGCCTGCTTAGCGACAACGACATGTACGAGCGGATGGTGTCCGCCATCCTCGATCACCGCCTGTTGCCTGGAACGAAGCTGGTGGAGGACAAGCTGGCGGCGGCCTTCGGCGTCTCTCGCACCAGGGTGCGCCCGGTGCTGGTCCGCCTGGCCAACGAACAGGTGGTCACGCTGACGCCGCGCAAGGGCGCGTCTGTCGCGCAGCCCAGCGTGCAGGAGGCGCGGGAGGTGTTCGAAGCCCGCCGCCTCATCGAGCCACGCCTGGTCGCCTTGTTTCTGCAGGCGGCCACCGCGCAGGACGTGCAGCGACTGGTGCAATGCACACAGGACGAGGAGCTTGCCCGCCAGACCGGAGACACCCACCGCGCCATACGCCTGTCGGGTGATTTTCACCTGCACATCGCGCAGGCGGCAGGCCATCAGACGCTGGGGCGCATCCTGCGCGAGCTGGTGTCCCGCACCTCGCTCATTCTCATGACCTACAGCCCGCGCCGCGCGCAGGAGCGTGAGGAGGCCACGGCCTGCGGCTGCCGGGAGCACCGTGCGCTGATCGATGCGATCCGACTGCGCGATGCGACCGAGGCTGCCCGCCGCATGCTGCAGCACCTGGAGCGGATCGAGTCACAGCTGGAATTCACCCCAGTGCGCGAGCAGGCGCTGGACCTGGCCCAGTTGCTGGGCGGGCAGGGGTGAACGACATGCTGCCCCAGGCCCGCACCATGCGCCAGTTGCTGGTCGTCAACCCCAACACGTCGGAGCGCGTCAGCACCCTGCTGCAACAGCACGTGCAGGCCGCTGCAGGATCGCATGTGCAAGTGCGCACGGTCACGGCGCGGTTTGGTGCCCCCTACATCGCATGCGAGGCGAGCTACGCCGTGGCATCGCACGCGGCGCTGGATGCGTGGGCTGCGGCCCTGGCCGGTGGCGACCGGCCCGATGCCGTCCTGGTGGGGTGCTTCGGCGACCCCGGGTTGATGGCGCTGCGCGAAAGCAGCCCCGTGCCGGTGACCGGGCTGGCCGAAGCATCATTCATCACGGCGGCACGCCAGGGGCGCTTTGCCATCGTGACGGGCGGTGAGCGCTGGGGTCCGATGCTGCAGCGGCTGGCCCAGGCCCTGGGCCATGCGCCGGCCCTCGCGGGCATCCACACCGTGGCGCCCACCGGCGCGCAATTGGCCGCCGACCCCGACGCGGCCCGCGCACTGCTGACCCAGGCCTGCCGCGACGTCGTGCGCCAGATGGGCGTGCAGGCGGTCATCCTGGGGGGCGCTGGCCTGGCCGGCCTGGCTGCGGCCATCCAGCCTCAAGTGGGCGTGGCGGTGATCGACAGCGTGGTTGCCGGCGCGCAGTGGGCCCTGCGGGGCCATGCCGCGGCGGAGCGTGAAGGTCCCGCCTGCGATGTCGCGTGGGAGCGGGTCTCGCCCGAACTCGCCGCGCTGGGCTTGCCGGACGCGCTCTGAGCAGCCCCTCTTCCTTTGCTGATCATCTGCGAAGGAAGGGGGGCGCGTTCAAGCCGCTCAGAGGGTGCTTCAGTGGTCGTGGTGCAGGTATGCGGCCTGGCGTGGGAGGCGCATGCTGACGAAGAAAGCTACCACCATCATCACGGTCACATACCAGAAGAAGGCTGATTCATGGCCGATGGACTTGAGGCCCAGCGCCACATATTCGGCCGAGCCGCCGAAGATGGCGTTGGCCACCGCATACGCCAGGCCCACGCCCAATGCGCGCACTTCTGGCGGGAACATCTCTGCCTTCACGATGCCGCTGATCGAGGTGTAGAAGCTCACCACCAGCAGCGCGGCGGCGATCAGGATGAACGCGATCACCGGGTTGGTGGTGTGCTGCAGCGCGGTGAGGATGGGCACGGTGGTGAGCGCGCCCAGCCCGCCGAAGATCAGCATGTTGTTGCGCCGGCCAATGCGGTCCGACAGCGCGCCGATCAGCGGCTGCATGCACATGAATACCAGCAGCGCACCAGTCATTACGTAGCTGGCCGTCTTGATGGGCAGGTGCACCGTGTTCACCAGGTACTTCTGCATGTAGGTGGTGAAGGTGTAGAAGATCAGCGAGCCGCCGGCGGTGTAGCCCAGCACGGTGAAGAAGGCCGCCTTGTGGTGGCGGAATATGCCGCTGATGGTGCCAGCCTCCTTGTTGTTCTTGGCGGCCTCGCTTTGCGTCTCGTGCAAGGTGCGTCGCAGCAGCAGCGCCACCACGGCCGAGATGGCGCCGATCACGAACGGAATGCGCCAACCCCAGGCTTTCAGTTCGGCCTCGCTCAGCAGGGCCTCCAGGATCACGATGACCAGCACGGCGAGCAATTGCCCGCCGATCAGCGTCACGTACTGGAACGACGAGAAGAAGCCGCGCTGGCCGCGCAGCGCCACCTCGCTCATGTAGGTGGCGGTGGTGCCGTACTCCCCGCCGACCGACAGCCCCTGGAACAGGCGGCAGACCAGCAGCAGGAACGGCGCCCAGGCACCGATGGCGGCGTACGTGGGCAAACAGGCGATGACCAGGGAGCCCGCGCACATCATCGTGACCGAGATGAGCATGGATCGCTTGCGACCGTATTTGTCGGCGATGCGGCCGAACAGCCAGCCACCGATGGGGCGCATGAGGAAACCGGCAGCAAACACGCCGGCCGTGTTCAGCAATTGCGCGGTGGGGTCGGCCTTGGGAAAGAACGACGAGGCGAAGTACAGCGCCGAGAAGGCGTACACATAAAAGTCGAACCACTCCACCAGGTTGCCCGATGAAGCCGCCATGATGGAGAAGATGCGGTGGCGCTTTTCTTCAGGGGTATAGGCGCGTGGAGCGGCCTCGGCCCCCACGCCCGTGGGTGCTGCGGAAGATGTCATTGAACGAAACCAGCCTTTCTTGCGGCGCGCCTGGGGCGCGCCCTGTTGTTGTGTTGGTGCTGTAGGAGCGCCCATTGTGGGCATAGAGAGAAACCCTTGCTGTCAGTCAAAAGCTGATGCAGCGCAACCGCGCTTGAAATGGGCTGGGCTCGCCCCATGTGAGGGCAGTACCGCTGGCCTGTCGCGCCCGCGGTCATCCTTCCTCTGCAGAACAAACCACACAGCGCGGGGGAGCCTTGGAGGGGCACTGGCGCACGGAACGGTACGCCCAGGGCGCCGTCCATCACTCCAACGGGAGTTGCGCCTGCGCACTTCCCACTGTTTTGTTCACCGAGGAATCTGCATTCATGGAAGCCCAACACATTCGCTCCGTCATGGCCATCAGCCTGATGGCAGCCTTTGCCGACGAGCACAAGGACGAGCGCGAGCGCGACCACCTGCGCGAAATGGCCGAATCCCTCAGCGCCGGAAGCGGCCTGGACCTGATGAAGCTCTACCAGGACGTATTGCTGCAGCGCGTGCGGCTGGAGGACGCCACCGAGGCGCTAGACACCCCCGCGTTGCGGCACCTGGCTTTTGAAATGGCCGTCGGCGTGTGCGATGCCGACGGGGTGTGCAACGACAAGGAAAAGGCCTTTCTGCGTCGGCTGGCCGCTGCGCTGCAGGTGCCGGCTCCGGAGGCCGAAGGCGTGATGCAGCAGGCCGACGCCCTGGCAGATGTGCCTCTGCGTGCCGAACCTGCACCGTCCGAAGCGTGGACGGGCCCCTCTGCCGCCTCGGTGGCGGTGACAGCGGGTGCTGCGACGGCTGCCGCCAACCCAACCGGTACCACGCTGAATGCTGCATCCATCAGCGATGCCGAGATCGACTCGATGATTCTCAACGCATCCATCTTGAACGGCGCGCTGGAACTGCTTCCGCAGTCGCTGGCCTCCATGGCCATCATTCCCTTGCAGACACGGCTGGTGTACCGGGTGGGCAAGGTGTATGGCTACGAGCTGGACAAGCGCCACATCGCCGACTTTCTGGCGACCGTCGGCGTGGGGCTCACGTCGCAATACGTGGAGCAGTTCGGCCGCAAGCTGGTGGGCGGCCTGCTGGGCAAGGTCATGGGCGGCATGGGCCGCGCCGTGGGTAGCGCGGCCACCGGCTCTGCGTTCTCGTTCGCCAGCACCTATGCGTTGGGCAAGGTGGCCCAGCGCTATTACGCGGGTGGCCGCACCTTGAGCACGGACTCGCTCAAGGCATCGTTTTCTCGCACGGTGGACGAGGCCAAGAGTCTGCAGCAGCGGTATGCGCCGCAGATCCAGGAGCGCGCCAAGGGCCTGGACCTTGGCAAGCTGATGCGCGAGATCAAGGCTTGATTGCTCTGTTTTTGATAGCTTATTGAGCTTTATTCATAAGCGCTACAAGCCATTTTGGTTGTACTGTCAGGGCGCAGGCGTCTTGGGCTGGTAGTCGCAGTACGGCGCTACCACGCATTCCCAGCAACGGGGTTTGCGGGCTTGGCAGACATAGCGGCCCAGCAGAATCAGCCAGTGGTGCGAATCCACGGCGTAGGCAGCGGGCACGCGCTTGAGCAACTGCATTTCCACGGCCAGCGGGTTCTTGCCGGGCGCCAGCCCCGTGCGGTTGCTCACGCGAAAGATGTGCGTGTCCACCGCCATGGTGGGCTGCGCAAAGGCCACGTTCAGCACCACGTTGGCGGTCTTGCGGCCCACGCCGGGCAGGGCCTCCAGCTCTTCGCGCGTGCGCGGCACCTGGCCACCGTGGCGCTCCACCAGCAGGCGGCAGGTCTCCAGCAGGTTTCTGGCCTTGGTGCGGTACAGGCCGATGGTCTTGATGTAGCCCTCCAACCCCTCCAGTCCCAAGTCAAGAATGGCCTGCGGCGTGCCCGCCACGGGAAACAGCTTGCGCGTGGCCTTGTTCACGCCCACATCGGTAGCCTGCGCCGACAACAGCACGGCCGCCAGCAGCTCGAAGACGGTGGTGTATTCCAGCTCGGTGTTGGGCAGCGGGTTGGCGGCCTTCAGCGTAGCGAAGAAGGGCTCGATGAGTGACGTTTTCATACGGGGCAGCGCCCGTCGTTGCGGGCTTGGTCGAAATGGCAGGTGGGGCATTGTGCGGCAGTGCGCGGCTATGGCATGCGGCGCTCCGCGCGCAGTTCTGGGTAAGGGCTGCGGGCTTTGGCCTGCAAGGCGGCACTGTCGCCGGCGCTCGTAGCAGTCCCCGAAGACATATCACGGACAGCAGCCGCTGTTGGCCGCGGTCTTTGTCTTGATTGTCACGACATCCCAAAGATGTGCGGCATTCGCATCAATGTCTGTTTGAGGCTGGTTGCGGTCGTTTGGCGAGGCAACGGCATACTTCCGCTATCGGTCAGAAGCTGCCGTTCGCAGAGCACTCGCAGACTGACCAACAGCAGACATTTCGGATGGCGCTGCGCAGAGGCCCACGTTCCGGGTTTTCCCTCGTGGCGGATGAAAGCACTTCGAAAGCACTGGTCTTTTAAGGTACTCCGACATTCCCCATTACAGGAGACACCCATGAAGACCAAGGCTGCACTCGCTCTCTTCGGATCATTCCTTTTCATGGCCACTGCCGTGGCTGGCCCCCTCGACAAGACCGAGTGCATCGCGCCGGCGAAGCCCGGTGGTGGCTTCGACCTCACCTGCAAGCTGGTCCAAAGCGGCCTTCTCGACGGAAAGTACATCGCCGATCCGATGCGCGTGACCTACATGCCTGGTGGCATCGGTGCCGTTGCGTACAACACCGTCATTGCTCAGCGCCCTGACCATGGCAACACCATCGTGGCGTTCTCGGGCGGATCGCTTTTGAACCTGGCGCAGGGCAAGTTTGGCCGATATACGGAAAGCGACGTGCGCTGGTTGTCCGCAGTTGGTACCGATTACGGTGCGGTGGTAGTCGCCGAGAACTCGCCATACAAAACTCTCGCTGACGTTATGAAGGCCATGAAGGCTGATCCCACGAAGGTCGTGCTCGGTGCAGGCGGCACCATTGGCAGCCAGGACTGGATGAAGGCGGCGCTTCTCGCCAAGGCCGCAGGCGTGAATCCCAAGCTGATGCGCTTCGTAGCCTTTGAGGGCGGCGGTGAGGCCATGACGGCTCTCCAAGGCGGTCACATCCAAATCTTCACCGGTGATGCGGCAGAGACCAGCCAGCAACAGAAGGCCGGAGCGAAGGTGCGCGTGCTTGCCGTGATGTCTGATAAACGGCTGCCTGGCGACCTGGCAAACGTCCCCACAGCCAAGGAAGCTGGTGCAGACATCGAGTGGCCGATCGTTCGTGGCTTCTACCTTGGCCCGAAGGTCTCGGACGCCGACTACGCTGTTTGGAGTGACACCTTCAGCAAGATGATGGCTACGCCAGCCTATGACAAGCTTCGTACGGAGCGCGGACTCTTCCCCATGGCGCTGGTCGGCAAAGAGCTGGACGCCTACGTCAAGAAGCAGGTGGGTCAGTACCGCAAATTGGTTGAAGAATTCGGCCTCAACGTCGCCAAGTAAGCCATGTCCGATCGAGTTCTTGGCGGTGCTTGCATCGCGGTCGCGGCGTGTATGGCATGGTCTGCTCAAGGCTACGCCGCAGCCTTCTCCTACGAGCCTGTTGGCCCTCGCGCCTTTCCCCTGTTGTTGTCTGCAATTTTGGCGGCTGGCGGTCTTTGGCTCTTGCTGAAGCCTGCACCGGGGCACCCGTACTCCGGGTTGCCTGTAAGGCCGCTTCTTTTTTGTGCAGCAGCCATATTGCTCTATGCGTTCGCGTTTGAGGCGATTGGCTTCCCCTTGGCGACGGCGCTGATGGCCGTACCTGTCGGCATGGCATTCGGGGGAAAGCCAATCAAGTGCCTAGGCGCTGGAGCCATTCTTGGCATCGGTTCATTCTTCATGTTTGACCGACTGCTCGACGTAGTCCTTCCGGCCGGCTGGCTGGCACCACTGCTCCAAGGCTTGTAATGGACGTACTCAGTCATCTCATATCGGGCTTCGGCGTCGCGCTGTCCCCCACCAACCTGTTTGTTGCCGCGCTGGGCTCGCTCATCGGGACTGTGGTGGGGCTACTTCCTGGCCTGGGGCCCATCAACGGCGTCGCCATCCTTATGCCCCTGGCGTTCGCGATGAAACTTCCACCCGAGACTTCGCTCATCTTGCTGGCGGCCGTCTACATCGGCTGCGAGTACGGTGGGCGGATTTCCTCCATCCTGCTGAACGTACCGGGGGACGCAGGCGCCATCATGACGGCTCTGGACGGCTATCCCATGGCCCGGCAGGGTCGAGGAGGTGTTGCTCTGTCGATATCGGCCTGGAGTTCGTTCGTGGGCTCTATGGTCGCAACGGTGGGCATCGTGATGTTTGCGCCATTGCTGGCCGGATGGGCGCTGTCCTTCGGACCAGCCGAGTACTTCGCACTGATGTGCTTTGCCTTCGCATGCGTCGCAGGCCTGATGGGCGATGCCCCCGTCAAGGCCGGTATCGCGGCCGTAATCGGCCTTTCGTTGTCTTGTGTCGGTCTCGACTCCAACTCAGGCGTGTATCGATTGACCGGCGGCAGCATCAACCTCTCCGATGGCATCGAGTTTGTGGTCGTGGTGATTGGCGTCTTCTCCATCAGCGAGATTCTTCTCATGATTGAGAGCCACGTCTCCACCGGTGGGCGCATCACGGACACGGGGCGCAAGATGTTCTCCAAGCAGGAGTTCAAGGAGACGTGGTGGTGCACGATGCGCTCCAGCGTGGTTGGCTTCATCGTCGGGGTGCTCCCTGGCGCCGGTGCCACCATTGCCAGCGCGATGACCTACACCATGGAGAAGCGGCTCACCGACAAGACCGGATCATTTGGTCAGGGCGATATCCGTGGCGTGGCTGCCCCTGAAGCAGCCAACAACTCAGCTGCTGCCGGGTCATTCGTCCCCATGCTGACGCTCGGGGTTCCCGGCTCTGGCACCACCGCCGTGATGATGGGTGCGCTGGCGCTGTACAACATCACGCCAGGCCCAGCGCTCTTCACGCAGCAGGCTGACTTGGTCTGGGGGTTCATCGCGTCGCTGTTCCTGGCCAACGTGATGCTGTTGGTGATGAACATCCCCATGGTGGGCATGTTTTCGAAACTGCTGTCTGTCCCGAACTGGCTGCTTGTGCCTTGCATCCTCTGCGTCAGCGCGGTTGGCGTCTACGCTGTTCACGCCACCACGTTCGACCTGGGCTTGATGACGGCATTTGGCTTCTGCGCTTACCTACTTCGTAAGCAAGGTGTGCCGATGGCACCGCTCATTCTGGGTTTCGTCTTGGGCGGCCTGATGGAGCAGAACCTTCGCCGCGCGCTCTCGATCACCAACGGCGACATGTCGATCTTGGTGGAGAGCCCTATCTCTGTGGTGCTGTGGGTATGCGCGGCACTGATGCTCTGTGTTCCACCACTGGTGCGGGCAATGCGTCGCGCCAAGGCTGTTCCTGCGACCACCTAGGAACGGTGCAGCGGTGTGTCCTAACCGCTTTATCTCAGATGACCCACAGGCAGAGTCGCTTCTGCCTGGGGTCAGTTCATTGGGGAGCCGTGCAGATGCTAGAAGCTGCTGGCAACTCGATACGCGCCATAAGCCCGCCTTCGTTCGGCTCCCGCAGCAACTGGAACGTGCCGCGGTGTCGCTTCGCGATCGATTGGACGATGGCAAGTCCCAAGCCACTTCCTGATCCCCGGGAATTGCTCGCCCGGAAGAATCGCTCGGTTGCGTGGGCAAGCTCGTTGTGGGGAATGCCAGGACCACTGTCGCTAACGGCGATAACCACTGCATCGCGACCAGGCGTCACCTTGACGGTAATCCGCCCCCCGCTTGGGGTGTACTTCAGTGCGTTGTCTATGAGATTCGATAGCGCCTCTTCCATCAGGCCGCGATGCGCACGGATCTGTGGGGGGGCGGATGACATCTCAAACCCGAGGTCGATCTTCTTGCTACGCGCCTGAGGTAACCAACGCTTCGTGACTTCTCGGGCGAGCTCGCTCGGATCCAAGCAACCCATATCCAAGTCCACCGTGTCAGCGCGCGCAAGTGCAAGCATCTGGTTTGTCTGTCGCACGGTGTGCTTCAACTGCTCGCGCAGGGCCAACAACGCATCTCGCATGCTGTCGATGTTTGGCGCACGCTGGGCGAATGTGACCTGGGTAAGCAGCGTGCTCAAGGGAGTCCGCAACTGGTGAGATGCGTCATCCACAAACCTACGTTGTCCTTCCAGGAGCTCTCGGTACCGGAAGATATGCTGGTTCATTGCCTCCACCAGAGGAAGGACGTCGCTTGGAACCTTGCTAGTGTCCATGGGGGACAGATCGTCTGCGGCCCGGGATTGCACCTCTTGCCGAAGTTGACGCAGCGGACGAAGGGACCACGCAACCGCTGCTGCCACCATGGCGGCCGCCAGTGCTGCGAGCAGTGCGTCTCGAGCGACGGCACTGACGATGAATTGCCGGCTGAACTGGTCGCGCGACGCGAAGGGCTC
>Ga0075364_10002309_pt1 | contig 10687 bp, 16 predicted proteins | sample EndMetdeltDD1764_FD_71517 | JGI IMG/M metagenome (GOLD analysis project Ga0075364, IMG submission 71517) | Populus endosphere microbial communities from Tennessee, USA - Endosphere MetaG P. deltoides DD176-4 | ecosystem: Host-associated > Plants > Roots > Endosphere | place: USA: Tennessee...
TCCAATTCCAGCAGATCGAGCAGCGACACGGAGAACTCCGCCCGCTGCCCGGCGACATCCACGAACCACTGGGCCACCGAAGGCCCCAACCGCTGCGGCCTGACACTCCCGACGATCACCGCGAGTTCGATGCGACCACTGCTCATCGGTCGAGCCTAACGGCGACCGGTCAACAACAGAATCCGGAGGCCGGAATCTCCGGACGGACTTCGCGGGTTGCTGCATTACGTTCGGCGAGTTCCTCGTCCCGTGGATAGTCGACACCCACCAGGGAAAGACCGTGTGCCGGAGCGACCGTCACCGCGCTGGACCTCGAGCGGGTCTCGAGCAACGACGCTGTCCACTCCGGACTTCGTCGTCCCTCCCCCACCGCCTGGAGAGCGCCCACCAAGCTTCTGACCATCGACCAGCAGAACGCGTCGGCGCTCACGTAGGCCGTGACGTGGTCGCCGTCCCGCTTCCAGTCGAACCGTTGAAGCTCCCGGACCGTGGTTGCACCCTCGCGGCGCTTGCAGAATGCGGCGAAATCGTGGAGCCCGACGAGCCTCGCCGATGCGTCGCGCATCGCGTCGAGGTCGATCTCCCGCGGCCACGACACGATTGATCGACGGTCCAACGGGTCGACTCCGTAGCGTGCCACGCTGAACCGGTACTCGTAATGTCGTCGCAGCGCCGAGAAGCGTGCGTCGAAGTCCTTGCTGACCGTCGTCAATGCCGTGACACGCACGTCGGTCGGTAGAAACCTGGCCATTCGTCGTATCAGTCGATCCGGTTCGTCGACGCCACCGACGACGTCGGCATGCGCGACCTGTCCGCGTGCGTGGACGCCCGCATCGGTGCGGCCGGCGACGGTCAACTCGACGGGCTGACGTAGCACTGTCGAGAAGGCTTCCTCGAGAACACCACACACCGTGCGGATCCCTGGCTGACGTGCCCAGCCGGAGAAGTCGGTTCCGTCGTAGGAGATGTCGAGGCGCAGTCTCCGGGACGCCGAAAAAGCGGACCCGCCGTTCCCGGTGGGAACGACGGGTCCGCTTGCGCTGAACTCCGAGACCAAAGTGGACTAGTCCTTCTTGCCCTGGTCTTCGGTGGACACAGCTTCGGCCTCGGACGCGTCCGACGCGTGGGCGTCCTTGTCCTCGATGCCCTCGACGACGGCGTCGGCGTTCTCGACCTGAGCGTCGGTCGCGTCGGCTTCGACAGCCTCGACGACGTTCTCCTCGGCCGACTCTGCAGCGGCGGGAGCCTCTGCAGCAGCCGGTGCGGTCTGCGACGCCTTCACGCGACGAGCGCGATCGGCCTCGTTGGACACCGTCTGCTCGTTGACGAGTTCGATGATGGCCATCGGTGCATTGTCGCCCTTGCGGGGGACGGTCTTGATGATGCGTGTGTAGCCACCGTCGCGATCGGCGAAGAACGGCCCGATCTCGGCGAACAGCTTGTGCACGACATCTTTGTTGTTGATCGTCTTGAGAACCTCACGACGATGAGCGAGATCACCCTTCTTGGCGTGGGTGACAAGCTTCTCGGCGTGCGGACGAAGGCGCTTGGCCTTCGACTCGGTGGTGGTGATGCGGCCGTGCTCGAAGAGTGCCGTCGCCAGGTTGGCCAGGATGGCCTTCTGGTGCGACGCCGACCCGCCGAGACGGCGGCCCTTGGTGGGCTTGGGCATGATGAATCTCCTAGTAAGAGCTCAAAGCGAGCTGATTACAGCTGTTCTGTCTCGGCGTAGTCCTGCTCGGCGCCTTCGCTGTCCGCGAAGGATCCAGCATCGGTGTCGCTCCACGTTCCCGTGGTGGCGTCGTATCCGGGCACGGTGGTCGGATCGAAGGACGCGGGGCTGTCCTTGAGCGAGAGGCCGAGCGAGTGCAGCTTGACCTTCACCTCGTCGATGGACTTCTGTCCGAAGTTACGGATGTCCAGCAGATCGGACTCGGTACGGCCAACCAGCTCGCCGACGGTGTGAACACCCTCACGCTTGAGGCAGTTGTAGGAACGGACGGTGAGGTCCAGGTCCTCGATGGGGAGTCCGAAGGAAGCGATGTGGTCGGCCTCGGCGGGCGAGGGTCCGATCTCGATTCCTTCTGCTTCGACGTTCAGCTCACGGGCGAGGCCGAAGAGCTCAACCAGGGTCTTGCCCGCAGATGCGAGCGCGTCCCGCGCGGTGATGGAGTTCTTGGTCTCCACGTCGAGAACGAGCCGATCGAAGTCGGTGCGCTGTTCGACGCGAGTGGCCTCCACCTTGTAGGTGACCTTGAGCACGGGCGAGTAGATCGAGTCGACCGGGATACGGCCGATCTCTGCGCCCGAAGCCTTGTTCTGAACGGCGGGGACGTAACCGCGACCGCGCTCTACGACGAGCTCGATCTCCAGCTTGCCCTTGTCGTTCAAGGTCGCGATGTGCAGATCCGGGTTGTTCACCGTGACGCCGGCCGGGGGAACGATGTCGCCTGCGGTGACAGAGCCGGGGCCCTGCTTGCGGACGTACATGGTGACCGGCTCGTCCTCTTCGGAGCTCACGACGAGACCCTTGAGGTTCAGGATGATGTCGGTGACATCTTCCTTGACTCCGGGGACAGTGGTGAACTCGTGGAGAACGCCGTCGATGCGGATGCTGGTGACAGCAGCGCCGGGGATCGACGACAGCAGGGTACGGCGGAGCGAGTTGCCGAGGGTGTAACCGAAGCCAGGCTCGAGCGGCTCGATGACGAATTTCGAGCGGTTGTCGGCGATGACCTCTTCGGTCAACGTCGGGCGCTGTGAAATGAGCATTGTGTATTCCTCCTGTACGGACGTCCGCTATTTGACGTCCACGTGTGGAGGCGAGAACGCCTGCGGGTATCGATGACACCCGCAGGCGTGCTGCGCCTTACTTCGAGTAGTACTCGACGATGAGCTGCTCCTGGAGCGGCACATCGATCTGTGCGCGCTCCGGTACCCGGTGAACCAGGATGCGAAGGCGGTTGGGAACGACCTGCAGCCACGGGGCAACCGGACGATCGCCGTAGCTCTCGCGTGCAACCTGGATCGGGAGAGTCTGTGCGGACTTCTCGCGGACATCGATGATGTCGTACTGCGAGACGCGGTAGCTGGGGATGTCCACTCGCTGGTTGTTGACCAGGAAGTGTCCGTGCGTGACCAGCTGGCGTGCCTGACGACGCGTGCGAGCGAGGCCCGCACGGTAGATGACGTTGTCGAGTCGCGTCTCGAGGATCGTCAACAGGTTCTCACCGGTCTTGCCGGGGCGCTTGTTGGCTTCCTTGTAGTAGAGACGGAACTGCTTCTCCATGACGCCGTAGGTGAAGCGTGCCTTCTGCTTCTCCTGCAGCTGGAGCAGGTACTCGCTCTCCTTGATCCGCGCGCGACCGTGCTGGCCGGGCGGGTAGGGGCGACGCTCGAACGCCTGGTCGCCTCCGACGAGGTCGACGCGCAGACGACGCGACTTGCGGGTAGCGGGACCGGTATAACGTGCCATTTTCTAAACCTTCCTTCCCGCTAGACCCGACGCCGCTTGGGCGGACGGCAGCCGTTGTGCGGCTGAGGGGTGACATCGGAGATGGTGCCGACCTCCAGGCCAGCAGCCTGGAGCGAACGGATAGCGGTCTCACGGCCGGAGCCGGGACCCTTGACGAACACGTCGACCTTCTTGACGCCGTGCTCCTGCGCCTTGCGGGCAGCGTTCTCGGCTGCGAGCTGCGCGGCGAACGGAGTCGACTTACGCGAGCCCTTGAAGCCCACGTGTCCCGACGACGCCCACGAGATGACGTTGCCTGCCGGGTCGGTGATCGACACGATCGTGTTGTTGAACGTGCTCTTGATGTGCGCAGATCCGTGCGGGACGTTCTTCTTGTCCCTGCGACGCGTCTTCTGCGTCTTCTTCGGGCCTGTACCGCGTGCTTTAGGGGGCATTACTTCGCCTTCTTCTTGCCGGCAATGGTGCGCTTGGGGCCCTTACGGGTGCGCGCATTGGTCTTGGTGCGCTGTCCACGTACGGGCAGACCACGACGGTGGCGAAGGCCCTGGTAGCAGCCGATTTCGATCTTGCGACGGATGTCGGCCTGCACCTCGCGGCGCAGGTCGCCCTCGACCTTGAGGGACTCCTCGATGTACTCGCGGAGCTTGGTCAGATCTTCGTCGGACAGATCCTTCGAACGCAGATCCGGGCTCACGCCGGTTGCGTCGAGAATCTCCTTCGAGCGGGTACGGCCGACGCCGTAGATGTAAGTCAGTGCGATCTCCATGCGCTTTTCGCGCGGCAGATCCACACCTGCGAGACGTGCCATGTGGCAATCCTTTTCATGTCCGGAGGTCTGCTCCCAGTCCGTCCCCTGTGCCTCTGTACTGCCGAGAACCTTGCGGCTCTCCAAAACTCAGTGGGGCCCCGGCCTCCGTGCCGGGGGTGTGCCGCAACTCGAATGTTGCGGTTGGTGCTGGGAGGTCTTCTTCTAGCTATGTGCCAAGCAGAAACGCGAATGCTCGGTGGTTATCCCTGACGCTGCTTGTGACGCAGGTTGTCGCAGATGACCATGACTCGTCCGTTACGACGAATCACCTTGCACTTCTCGCAGATCTTCTTGACGCTCGGCTGAACCTTCACGTCGTTGATCTCCTGTGTGTAGCCCTCGCGCACCGCACAGCGGTACGTCGCGAGCATGGTTCTCTCCGACCGGACCTGGCCGGAGAAGCTTGTTACTTGTAGCGGTAAACGATGCGTCCACGCGTGAGGTCGTACGGAGAGAGCTCCACTACGACGCGATCCTCGGGGAGGATGCGAATGTAGTGCTGGCGCATCTTTCCACTGATGTGTGCGAGCACCTTGTGGCCGTTCTCGAGCTCAATGCGAAACATCGCATTGGGCAAGGGTTCGACTACCCGGCCCTCGACCTCGATGGCACCGTCTTTCTTAGCCATATCCTCCGCGTCCCTGGCTTAACACCTGGTTGATTGCATCTGTTTTGCGTTACCGTGATGCTCACTGGCCACCGACCGAAGGCCGGGGGAAGCAACCGGTCGAACAACCGCCGGCTTGCGCAGGCATGCGAACAACCGGAACGCAGAGCGCACCGCCGACCTATGCTACCGGCAAAGTCGCACCAGGCCAAATGCATGATCGACCCATGGCAAGCTGAACTGATGCGCGCGGTGATCCAACGGGTTTCGGAAGCATCCGTCACGGTCGACGGCCACGTCGTCGGCTCCCTGATACCGGCCCCCGGAGGCCAGGGCCTGGTCGTCCTCGTCGGCGTCACCCAGTCCGACGACGCACGGATCGCCGACGCGCTGGCGGACAAGATATGGCGGATGCGAATCCTCGACGGCGAGAAGTCTGCAGCCGACGAACTCGCGCCGATCCTGGTGATCAGTCAGTTCACGCTGTACGCCGACACCTCGAAAGGACGTCGACCGTCCTGGAACCGCGCTGCGCCCGGCGCCGCGGCCGAGCCGTTGGTCGACCACGTCGTACATCGACTACGCGACCTCGGCGCCACCGTCGAGACCGGGCAATTCGGAGCGCACATGAAAGTGTCACTGGTCAACGACGGACCGGTCACCATCACCGTCGAACTGTGAATTACTCGAGCGCCGAACTACTCGTGCGTCGAACTACTCGAACCTCGGACTACTCGTACGTCGAACTACTCCGGCCGCAATGTCAGAATGCGGGGGCCGTCCTCGGTCACGGCGACAGTGTGCTCCCAGTGCGCGGCACGAGAGCCATCGGTGGTGACGACAGTCCATTCGTCGTCGAGAATCTCGGTTTCGTACGTACCGAGTGTCAGCATCGGTTCGATCGCGAGAGTGGACCCGACCACGAGTTCGGGACCTTTGCCCGGAGCGCCTTCGTTGGCCAGAAACGGTTCCATGTGCATCTCGCGGCCGATGCCGTGGCCACCGTAGCCGTCGACGATTCCGTACTTGCGGCCGTGCAACTTCTCGGCGGCGTACGTTCCGTTCTCGATGGCGTGTGAGACGTCGGTCAGCCGGTTGCCCGGCAGCATGGCAGCGATTCCTGCCTCCATCGACAACCTCGTGGCCTCACTGAGCAACTCGTCGGCTTCGATGATGTCTCCGACGCCGAACGTCCAGGCGGAGTCGCCGTGCCAGCCGTCGAGAATTGCGCCGCAGTCGATGGAGATCAGGTCACCGGCAACGAGAACATCCGACGCGGAAGGGATTCCGTGAACCACACGGTCGTTCACCGACGAGCAGATGCTGCCGGTGAACCCGTGGTAACCCAGAAAGGACGGAACTGCGCCCGCGTCACGGATGACCGCTTCCGCGACGCGGTCGAGCTCCAACGTCGAGACACCCGGCTTGGCCGCGTCGCGCACGGCAACCAGTGCGGCGCCGACCACGGCGCCGGCCGCAGCCATGGCGTCGAGTTCGCCAGGGCTGCGAAACGGCACTACCTTGCGCTTACGACCGAACGCCATTACTTGTCGGTGCCCTCGATCGCCTTCAGTGCGCGAGCACTGACTTCTTCCACGTCGCCGATCGCGTCGACGGTGACGATCTGGTCCGTGTAGTAGTCCAGCAACGGTGCGGTCTCGTCGCGGTAGACCTTGAGGCGATTGCGGATGACGTCTTCCTTGTCGTCCTCACGTCCGCGAGCGAGCATGCGCTCGACCACGACGTCCTCGTCCACGACGAAGGACAGGACGGCGTCGAGCTTGGCGCCGAGATCGGCGAGGATTCCGACGAGTGCTTCCGCCTGGCCGACGGATCGGGGGAACCCGTCGAGCAGGAAGCCGTTGACGGCATCCGGCTCTGCGAGGCGGCTGCGGACCATGTCGACGGTCAGCTCGCTCGGGACGAGATCACCGGCGTCGAGGTACTTCTTCGCTTCGATTCCCAGTGGAGTCTTCTCACCGATGTTGGCGCGAAACAGATCGCCGGTCGAGATGTGGGGAACGCCCAGCTTCTCCGACAGGACTGCTGCTTGGGTGCCTTTGCCTGCACCGGGAGGACCAAGAAGAACGAGTCTCACTTGAGGAACCCTTCGTAGTTACGCTGCATCAACTGACTTTCGATCTGCTTCACGGTATCGAGGCCGACGCTGACCATGATCAGCACGGCGGTGCCACCGAACGGCAGGTTCTGCGCGCCGCCGGAGCTTCCGATGTCGAGGAACAGGTTGGGCAGCACGGCGATGGTGCCCAGGTAGATAGCGCCCGGCAGGGTGATGCGGCTGAGGACGTAGTTCAGATAATCGGCGGTCGGCCTGCCCGGACGGATTCCGGGGATGAAGCCTCCGAACTTCTTCATCTCGTCGGCGCGTTCTTCTGGATTGAAGGTGATGGCGACGTAGAAGTACGTGAAGAAGACGATGAGGCCGAAGTAGATGGCGATGTAGACCGGGTTCGCCGGATTCACCAGGTACTCGTTGATGATTCGCTGCCACCAACTGGGGTCCACGGCGGTGCTTGCGGACGTGAGCTGGGCGATCAAGTTCGGTAGGTACAGAAGCGAGGACGCGAAGATCACCGGGATGACTCCGGCCTGGTTGACCTTCAGAGGGAGGTACGTCGACGAGCCGCCGTACATCTTCCGGCCCACCATGCGCTTGGCGTACTGGACAGGGATTCGGCGCTGGCCCTGCTCGACGAACACGACGCCGGCGATGATGAGGAACGCAGCGACGCAGACGAGCGCGAAGACGAGGCCTCCGCGGCTGTCGAGGATGGACTTGCCCTCGGACGGGATACGCGACGCGATTCCGGCGAAGATCAGCAGCGACATACCGTTGCCCACACCACGTTCGGTGATGACCTCACCGAACCACATCACCACGGCCGCACCTGCGGTCATGACGAGAACGATGATGACGAGTCCGAAGATCGACTGGTCGGCGATGATGTCCTGCTGGCATCCCTGAAGGAGCTGTCCGCGTGAAGCGAGAGCGACGAGGCCGGTCGCCTGCAGGATCGCGAGCGCGATCGACAGGTAACGGGTGTACTGCGTCATTTTCGCCTGGCCGGACTGGCCCTCCTTGCGGAGCTGCTCGAACTTCGGGATGACGACCGTCAGGAGCTGAACGATGATGCTCGCAGTGATGTACGGCATGATGCCGATCGCGAAGACCGACAACTGCAGCAGCGCACCACCGGAGAAAAGGTTGATGAGCGAGTAGATACCCGCTTGGTCGCCACCGGAGACCTGGTCGATGCAGGCTCGGACGTTGGCGTAATCCACACCCGGCGACGGAAGCGTAGCGCCGAAGCGGTACAGGGCGACCAGACCGAGTGTGAACAGGATCTTCCGTCTCAGGTCAGGGGTCCTGAGGGCCGACACGAAGGCGGAAAGCAAAGATCCTCCTGGCACGACTGCGATGGCATCGAAACTTGCATCGAGCCACCAGGCTCTCGGCTGTTCGATCTTGGATTGCGCACGACACGGGTCGTCCGCATGAAACGCATGTTCACGTAACTCTAGAACTCTAACAGTGCGCGACGAACCGCCGGACGGACAGTCCGCGCACCACCCGACCGGTCGGCGGGCGAACTACTGCACTGCAGCGATGGCCGCAGCGTTGCCCTCGAAAGGGGTTGCCGCTGCGGCCATCGTCACACTGTGTGCTCACTCGACCGGAGTCGAGTTCGCGGCTATACCTCGGTTGCAGAACCGCCGGCAGCGGCGATCTTTTCCTTGGCGGAACCGGTGAACTTGTTGACGGAGATGTCGACCTTCACGGTCAGCTTGCCGTCGCCCAGAACCTTGACGGGCTCGTTCTTGCGGACTGCGCCCTTGGCAATCAGGTCAGCGATGCTGATCTGGCCACCCTCGGGGAACAGGCGCTCGATGTCGCGAAGGTTCACGACCTGGAACTCGACACGGTTCGGGTTGGTGAAGCCCTTGAGCTTCGGGAGACGCATGTGAAGGGGCATCTGGCCACCCTCGAAGCGTGCCGGCACGTTCTTGCGTGCGCCGGTTCCCTTGGTACCGCGACCTGCGGTCTTGCCACGCTTGCCACCTTCACCGCGGCCGACGCGAATCTTCGCCGACTTGGATCCGGGTGCGGGGCGCAGGTGGTGCAGTTTGATGGTCATGGTTAGACCTCCTCAACTGTTACGAGGTGGCGCACCACGTTGACCAGTCCGCGAGTCTGCGGGGTGTCCTCGCGGACGACGGACTGGCGGATGCCTTTGAGTCCGAGGGTCCGCAGACTGTCCCGCTGGTTCGACTTCTGGCCGATGGTGCTCTTGATCTGAGTGACCTTCAGCTGTGCCATTACTTCACCGCTCCTGCCTGTGCACGCGCACGCAGCATTCCGGCAGGTGCAACCTCTTCGAGGGTGAGTCCACGGCGAGCCGCGACTTCCTCGGGACGCTGCAGATCCTTGAGTGCTGCGACGGTGGCGTGAACGACGTTGATGGCGTTGTCGCTACCGAGCGACTTCGACAGCACGTCGTGGATGCCTGCGCACTCCAGCACGGCGCGAACAGCACCACCGGCGATGACACCGGTACCGGCGCTGGCCGGGCGGAGCATGACGACGCCTGCTGCTGCTTCACCCTGGACGGGGTGCGTGATGGTGCCGCCGATCATCGGGACGCGGAAGAAGCTCTTGCGGGCCTCTTCGACACCCTTCTGGATGGCTGCGGGAACTTCCTTGGCCTTGCCGTAGCCGACGCCGACCAAGCCGTTGCCGTCTCCGACGATGACGAGGGCGGTGAAGCTGAAGCGACGACCACCCTTGACGACCTTGGAGACGCGGTTGATCGCGACTACGCGCTCGATGAAGTTCGACTTCTCGGCAGCGTTTCCGCCACGCGAGTTGTCACGGCGGTCGCGTCCACCACGGTTGTCACCGCGGTTGTCGCCACCACTGTTGGGTCCACTGTTCTGTCCGGCGGGGCCATTTCCGCCGTCACGCCGTTGACGTCCCGGCATCAGGCTGTCCTTCCGTTGTCAGTTGCAGTCATCATCAGAATGCCAACCCGCCTTCACGAGCGGCATCGGCCAGAGCCGCGATGCGGCCGCTGTAGCTGTTGCCGCCACGGTCGAAGACGACCGCGTCGATTCCAGCTGCCTTGGCGCGGCTGGCGATGAGCTCGCCGACCTTTGCGCTCTGCGCCTTCTTGTCTCCGTCGAGCGCACGCACGTCGGCTTCGATCGTCGATGCGGAAGCCAGGGTGTGGCCTGCCAGATCGTCGACGAGCTGAACGTGGATGTGGCGCGAAGAGCGGTTGACGACCAAGCGAGGACGCTCGGGCGTTCCGGAGATCTTCTTGCGGAGACGGAAGTGGCGACGCGCCTTCGAGAGGCGACGCTTCGTCGAGATGTCCGTGCCGCGAGGCGTGCGGTCGACCTTCGCCTTGTCTGCTGTTTGCTGGCTCATATCACTTACCCGTCTTTCCGACCTTGCGGCGGATAACTTCACCCTCGTAGCGGATGCCCTTGCCCTTGTACGGGTCCGGACGCCGCAGACGACGAATGTTGGCAGCGATCTGGCCGACTGCCTGCTTGTCGATACCGGTGATGGTGAAACGCGTGGGCGACTCGACCGTGAAGGTGATGCCTTCCGGCGCCTCGATCAGCACAGGGTGGCTGTATCCGAGTGCGAATTCGAGGTCTCTGCCCTTCAGCACCGTTCGGTAACCGACGCCGTGAATCTCCATCTTGGTGGTGTAACCGTTGGTGACACCGGTGATGAGGTTCGCGACCAGGGTGCGCGAGAGACCGTGCA
>Ga0075364_10002310_pt1 | contig 10686 bp, 5 predicted proteins | sample EndMetdeltDD1764_FD_71517 | JGI IMG/M metagenome (GOLD analysis project Ga0075364, IMG submission 71517) | Populus endosphere microbial communities from Tennessee, USA - Endosphere MetaG P. deltoides DD176-4 | ecosystem: Host-associated > Plants > Roots > Endosphere | place: USA: Tennessee...
GACCAGCACGACCGGCCCCTTCAGCGTCTTGAGGAAGGCGCGCACCGAGGCGGCGTCACCGGAGAGGGTGCGCAGCGGGTTGGCGATCGCGAAGACCTGGTAGCCGTCGCGCTGGAGCCGGGTCACCTCTCCGGACCAGTTCGAGGCGTCCGCCCAGGCACCGTGAACGAGCACGATGGTCGGCTTGGCAGCACCTGACCCGCGCTGCGTGGCGCCCGCGCTCTGGGTCGGGGTGAGGCTCGCGGCGACGAGCCCGAGGGCGGCCAGCACGAGCGGCAGTGCGGCAGCTCCGGTCCGGGTTCCCCGTATGGCCCGAGCGAGTCGTGTGGTCATGAGCTTGTCCTGTTCCGTGGGCGGACATGGCCGACGCAAGGACCCCGGGTGGCCCGGTCGTGCTTTCGCCCACTGTCGTGAGTCGGGTCGACCGGTGTTGGTCGACCCGCTGCCTACGACCGGACGCGACCCGTCTGTGTGACGCCGTCGCGCAAGGACGGCCCATCGCCCTCGGACAACACCGTGCGGATCTGTCTACGGGACCTGATGCCGAGCTTCGTGAACACCTTGCGCAGGTGCCATTCCACCGTGTGGGGGCTGATGAACAGCTCGGCGCCGATCTCGGGGTTGGTGCGCCCCTCCGCCGCGAGGCGGGCGATGTGGAGCTCCTGTGTCGTCAGCTCCTGGCGCGAGGAGACCACCCGCTTGCTGATCGTCTCGCCGGCGGCGGCCAGCTGCAGGCGGGCGCGCTCGTAGAACGCGTCCATGCCCATGGCTGCGAAGGAGTCGTGGGCCTCACGCAGCTGCTCCCGGGCGGCATCCCGCTGACCGGCGCTGAGCAGCCACTCGCCGTGCAGCAGACGGGTCCGGGCCACCTCGACCCGTAGCCCCGCTCCCCCCAGTCGGTCGATCGCCTCTCGGTAGAGATCGTCCGGTGAGCCGGTCTCGCTGAGCAGTGCCGCAGACCGGGCGACCAGTCCGAGGGCCCACTCGGTCCCGCAGGCGTCGGCCTGGTCACGGAGCTGCGCGAACGCATCGGCCGCGGCGGCGGGTTCGCCGCACCGCACCGCCGCCTCGATGAGCTCCACCATGGCCCAGGACGATCCGCCCACCTCGGCCGGGTAGCGGACGGCCACCCTTGCGGACTCCAGCGCCTCGTCGTAGCGGCCGAGGCCGTTGAACATCAGGGCTCGAGCCCAGCTCACCATGGACACGCCGACACCTTCGCCGCGAGCGACGACGTCGTTCATCGCGGCCTCGAACAGCGGGGCCGCCTCCTCTTCGTGTCCGCGGAACGCCGCTAGGGCGATGGCGCCGTAGGGCGTCACGTCCTGGCTCTCGACGACCTCGAGCAGCGCACGGGCCTCGTCCACCAGGGTTGAGGCGGCATCGAGGTCGCCCGCGAACAGGTCCGCGTAGACGTGTGTGTCCAACGCCAGCGGCAGGGCGCTCAGCGCGCCGGACGCGCGCACGGCCCTGAGGTGTCGGTCGACGAGCCGTCCCCAGGCGTTGTGGTCCCACAGCAGGATGGCGCCGATGACGGCCAGCCACAGGAACCGCACCGCCTCCTCGAGGGACAGATCCTTGGCCTCGAACTCCCGCGCGGCTTGCTGGAGCAGCGGCACGGCGGCCGAGTAGCCGTCCACATTCAGCACGGCCACGCCCTGCACCAGCACGTCGCCGGGTCGCGGATGTGCAGGTGCCGGCGCCCTCTTGGCCGCCTGGGCCACCTCCAGCGCGCTCGTTCCGGACGCGAGCCGACCCGCGAACACGGCGGCCGTCAGCGCGTCCACGTAGGTGTCCAGCGCCAGCTCGATGTCGAGGGGCTCCAGCGTGTGAGCCGCGGCCAGCAGGAGGGGGAGCGCCTCGGTGCCGCGGTTCGAGGCGAAGCCGACCTGGGCACGGAGCACGTCGACCCGTGCGCGCTGCAGATCGGTGAGCGGCCCCAGCTCCGCGAGGGCCAACAGGTTCAGCGCCGCATCGAAGCTCCCCGCGTGCACCATCGCCTGCGCCGCACCGAGCTGGCGCCGGGCCCGCTCTCCGGGGTCCGGAGTCAGAGCGCCCGCGCGCTCGAGGAACGCCGCCGCCGCGGCGACCCCGCCCTGCCCGATGGCCCGGTCCGCACACCGCTCGAGCTCCGCGGCGACGTCCTCGTCGGCACCGGCCGTCGCGTGCGCTCGGTGCCAGGCGCGCCGGTCCGGGTCGCGCTCGGGATCCGTGGCCTCGGCGAGCGCGAGGTGGACCGCCTGGCGCTCGGGCAGCGGTTCCGACCAGTACGCCACCGACCGGACGAGGGGATGTCGGAACCGCACGGTGTCGCGGAGCTCCATCAGCCCCGTCGCCTCGGCCGCGGCGGCGGCCTCCATGCGGATCCCGAGCTGCTCGGCGGCCCGCGCCAGGAGCGACACATCGCCCAGCGGCTCGGCCGCTGCCGCCAGCAGCAGACGCCTGGTCTCGTGTGGCAGCGGGTCGAGCTGACGGCGGAACCCGTCCTGGATGCGGCTGGCCAGTGGAGTGACACCCACCGGATCCGGACCGAACGAGAGCTCGGTCGCGGAGTACAACCGCGGCAGTTCCAGCAGCGCCAACGGGTTGCCCCTGATCTCGGCGAGCATCCGACCGCGCACGCGCCGGTCCAGGGGGCTCGTGATCGCCGAGTCCAGCACCGCCTCGGCATCTGACTTGCTGAGCCCCCGGATCGTCAGCTGAGGCAGCCCGGCCCAGGTCCGTTCGTCCTCACCCGTCCGGACGGCGAACACCATTACGACGGACTCGGCCGCCAGGCGCCGAGCCACGAACGTCAGACTCTGCAGGGAGGCCCGGTCGAGCCATTGCGCATCGTCGACCAGGCACACCAACGGCTGCTCGGTCGCGGACTCCGAGAGCAGGGTCAGCACCGCGAGGCCGATGAGGAGCCGGTCCGGCGGGCTCCCTTGCCTCAGCCCGAAGGAGGTGCCCAGCGCCTCGGCCTGGGGCGCGGGCAGTGCGTCAAGCCTGCCTAGGAGGGGCGAGCACAGCTGGTGCAGACCCGCGTACGCCAGCTCCATCTCGGACTCGACGCCGGACACTCGGAGCACGCGGCAGCCAGATGACCTGCCCGCCAGATGATCGAGCAGGGCGGTCTTGCCGATACCAGGGTCTCCGCGCAGCACCAGCGCAGCGCTCCGTCCGGCCCTGGCGCCTCTCAGCAGGTCGTCCAGGGCCTCGCATTCGTCGTGGCGTCCGCGAAGGACCTCCGGTTGGCTGGCGCTCATCACATCCCCGGAGGAGACGCTACTCGGGACACGCGCTCGTGGTTCTCCCGATTGGCAGCCCTGGGACACCCCTGTAGCGTCCGACTCTGTGTCGAGCGGAACTCCTGGGCACGTGTTGCGCGGTCGGCACAGCGAGATCGGCATCCTCGACCGACTGCTCAGGAGCGTGCGAGCGGGCGAGAGCGGCGTGCTGGTCGTCCGCGGTGACCCGGGTGTCGGCAAGTCGGCGCTGCTCGACCACGTCGTCGACGATGCGGCGGGGTTCCGGGTGGAGCGGGCCGTCGGCATCGAGTACGAGATGGAGCTCCCGTACGCCGCGCTGCACCAGCTCTGTGCCCCGATGCTCGACCTCAGGGAGCGACTGCCTGCTCCTCAGCGCGAGGCGCTCGAGACGGCGTTCGGACTGGGCGCGAAAGCACCCGCGGACAGCTTCGTCGTCGGGCTCGCCGCCCTCGGCCTGCTGTCCGAGGCGGCCGAGACGCAGCCCCTGCTCTGCGTCATCGACGACGCGCAGTGGCTGGACAGTGAGTCGGCACTGATCCTGGGGTTCCTCGCCCGCCGTCTCCAGGCGGAGTCGGTCGGGCTGGTCTTCGCGGTTCGGGAGCCCAGTCAGTCCCGCGAGCTCGAGGGGCTCCCGGAGCTGCGGCTGCGCGGGCTCCGGGACGACGACGCCCGGGCGGTGCTGACCGCTGCCTGGCCGGGCCGCCTCGACGAGCAGGTGCGCGACCGGGTCATCGCCGAGAGTCGGGGCAACCCGCTCGCCCTGCTCGAGCTGCCTCGTGGCCTGACCCTGGAGGATCTCGCCGGAGGGTTCGAGCTGCCGCACGCGCCCCTGGCCAACCGCATAGAGCTGAGCTTCGTCCGCCAGCTCGATGCCCTGCCGGCGGACACCCGACAGCTCCTCCTCACCGCGGCGGCCGAACCGACCGGCGACCTGGCCCTGCTGTGGAGGACCGTGGCTGCGCAGGGCCTGACGCCCGAGTCGGCGGCTCCCGCGCTGACCGCGGGTCTGTTCGAGGTCGGCACCCAGGTCCGGTTCCGCCACCCGCTCGTCCGCTCCGCGGTCTACCAGTCGGCGTCGGTCGGTGACCGACGAGCGGTGCATCTGGCCCTGGCCGAGGCGACCGACCCCGGGGTCGACCCGGACCGTCGTGCGTGGCACCGGGGCCGGGCTGCCTCCGGGCTGGACGGGGCGGTCGCCGACGAGCTGGAACGCTCGGCCGGCCGGGCCCGGGCGCGGGGCGGGGTCTCGGCGGCGGCGGCGTTCCTGGAGCGGTCCGCCGAGCTGAGCCCAGATCCGTCCGACCGGGGACGGCGGACCCTGGCGGCCGCCCGGGCTCGCTTCGAGTCGGGCGCGTTGGAGGCCGCGAACACGCTCCTCGGCGTGGCCGAGGGCGCTCGGCTCGACGACTTCCAGGTGGCCACCGTCGCCTGGCTGCGCGCCCAGATCGTCTTCGCGCGGAACCGAGGGACCGACGCCCCACCCCTGTTGCTCGAGGCGGCCAAGCAGCTGGAGCCACACGACGTCGACCTGGCCCACGACGGATACCTCGAGGCACTCGGCGCCACCGTCTACGCCAGCCGGCTGCACGGTCCGGTCGGCCCGCGAGAGGTCGCCGCCGCCGTACGGGCCTCGCCGCCCGGGCGAGACCCCGAACGCCCCGCGGAGCTGCTCCTCCATGGGCTTGCGACCCGCTTCACCGACGGCTACGTGGCCGCGGTCGAGCCGCTGACCGGCGCCCTCTCCGCTTTCATGCGGGACGGCGCGGTCAGCGACGAGGAGCTGCTTCGCTGGAGTTGGCTGGTCTGGCTCATCGCCGGAGATCTCTGGGATGACGAGACCTGGCACGGGGTGGCCTCCCGCGCGGTGCGCGTCGGTCGCGACACCGGTGCACTGACCCTGATGCCACTCGCGCTGGGCTACCACGCCTTCGTGCACATGTACGCGGGCGAGTTCGCCGAATCGACCGTGTTGAACGACCAGGGGTCTGCCATCCAGGAGGGGACGGGCAGCGCGCGGGTCAACTACCCGAGGCTGCTGCTCGCCGCCTGGCGCGGCAACGATCCGGACGGTCTCCTGCACACCTTCGAGGTCGAGCTCGCGGAGGCGAGCCAGCGTGGCGAGGCGCGCGGGATCGGCGGCTGCGGCTACGCGACCGCGGTCCTGCACAACGGGCTGGGCAGATACGCGGCCGCCCTGGCCGCTGCCCGGGTCACCCTCGAGTACGACGACCTGAGCATGCTCGGCCTGGCCCTGCCCGAGCTGGTGGAGGCCGCCGTGCGGACCGGAGCGCGCGGCGAAGCAGTGGAAGCGTTCGAGCGGCTCGAGAGGAGGACCAACGCGGCCGGAACGGACTGGGCGCTCGGCGTCCAGGCGTGGTGTCGAGCCCTGCTCAGCGCGGACGAGACAGCGGATGTCCTCTACCAAGAGGCGATCGAGCGACTGTCGGGCACCCGGGTCGCGGTCCACCTCGCCCGGGTGCACCTGGGCTACGGCGAGTGGCTGCGGCGCGGGAAGCGGAGGGTCGACGCCCGTGCGCAGCTGCGGACCGCACACGAGATGTTCGAGGCGTTCGGGGCCGATGGCTTCGCCGAGCGCGCCCGGCGTGAGCTCTCGGCGACCGGCGAGACGGTGCGGAGCACCAAGGGGACGGTGAGCCTGGTCCTCACCAGCCAGGAGGCGCAGATCGCCCGCCTGGCTCGGGTCGGGCTCTCCAACCCGGAGATCGGTGCCGAGCTCTACATCAGCCGGCACACCGTGGAGTGGCACATGAGGAAGGTGCTCGCCAAGCTGGGCATCGCCTCGCGCAGCCAGCTCGGCGAGCTGCCCCTGAGCCGGCTCGACACCGCCTAGTCATCACACCTGGTCCCGGTGGGCCGCGAGCTAGTCCCGCAGCGCCGCGATCTGCTTCTCGAAGCCGGCCATCGCGGCCACGTGCAGGAGGATCCCCCAGCTGATCCGGGCCACGCCCAGCTCGACGAGCTCCGCCCGTGAGGGCGCCTCGGGGAGCTGCACGATGTTCACCGGGCCGTCGACCTCGGCCATGAACCTGCGCAGGGCGTCCGGCTCCCACAGCAGGATCGGGTAGGCGCAGTCGGCACCCGCCTCGAGGTAGGCGAGCGCGCGGCGTACCGCCTCCGACACAAGGTCGAGCTGGTGCCCGGGCGCCGCACCAGCGAGGTAGGGCCACAAGAAGACGTCGGTCCGGGCGTTGACGACGAGCGGGTAGCCGAGGTCGTCGGCGGCTCGGCGTACGGCGACCAGCCACTGTGCGAACTCGTCGGGGTCCCGCAGCCCTCCGGTGGCGTAGTCGGTGTCCTCGAGGTTGCAGCCGGCCGCCCCGACGGCCCTCAGCTCGCGGACCAGCTCGGCGGGGGACAGGCCGTAGCCCCCCTCCGCGTCGACGGTGACCGGGACGTCCACGCCCCGCACGATTCGCCCCGCGGCGGCGAACATCTCGTCCGCGGGCGCGTCCTGGTGGTCCTCGTAGCCGATGGAGCGGGCCACGCCGCCGCTCGTGGTGGCGACCACCGGGTAGCCCGAGGCGACGACCGACCTCGCGGTCGCCACGTCCCAGGCGTTGGGGAGAAGGAGTGGGTCACCCGGCCGGTGCAGCGAACGCAGCAGCTCGCACTGCGCCGCCAGGTCGGGAACCTCTCCTTCGGCGGTGAGCGGGCGTCGAGGGGGAGGAGCCCAGGAAACCGGTCGCCAGCCGGCTCCGGCGGCCAGCCGCTCGTTGGACACCCGACCGCCGTCGCGCACCACGTTGTAGATGCCGCTGGGCAGCGACAGGGCGGAGAGCATGGCGCGCGCGGCGTCGTCCACGTGGACCGTCGCCCCGAGTACGCCCAGAGGCTCGACCATGCCGGTGCCTGGACCGTCCAGCAGTCCCAGCCGCAGGACGACGCCACGGCCGCCGCCCTCCGTGAACCGCTCCGTCTCCCGCTCGGCGTCCAGCGCGGACTCCAGGATCGGCAGGACCTCGGTGACGGGCGTGTCCTCGGAGACCTGACCCTGCGGGTAGACGAAGGTCACCGTGGGCTGGACGAAGACGCTGGCCCCACCGGCCAGTGCGCCGTCCACGAGGTTCCTCGTCGCCTCGGTCCGCAGCCGGTCGTTGTCGCGCCACGCCTCGCGGTCGGTCAGCTGGTCGATCGGTCGGATCCGAGTCGCCAGGTGCAGCACCGCGTCGAAGCCGTGCACGGCGTCAGCCACCGCGGCCGGATCGAACAGGTCGAGCTCGTCGTGGCGCGGAGCCACCACCTCGTGCTCGGTGTCGTCGGCAAGCCGGCGCAGTGCCCGGCCCAGGACTCCGGTGCCCCCGGTCACGAACAGCCGCATCGGCCACCTCGCTGAGGAAGTCGGTCCCTGCCTGGACCGGTCGCTCGACAACGTCGCACGGCACGCTACTCGCGTCGTCGGTCGATCGGCCACACGCGGCTCCGCGCACGTCAGCCGCAGGTGGGGGTGCCCCAGCTGGCCTGCCGAGGGTCGATGGTGCGGACCGGCTGCCCTGTCAGCCGGGAGGATGCCTGCGCGCCCGCGCGGGACCAGCGAATTACCCTCAAGGAAGGTCTAAACTACATAATCAACCGTCATATTATCTAGTTTAGACCGTCTGTGAGGGCTTCTGGTGCACTCCTTCGTCGACCTTGATCGAGTTCTCGGCGCTGTGCCAGCGCCCTTGGTCATGACGCTGCGCGACATCGACCGCGGCCAAGGCAGCGAGGGCCTGTACCTCAACCAGGTGCCCGACCTACTCACCGAACTGGCCAAACGGGCCCGGGTCGCGAGCATCACCGCGTCGTCTGCCCTCGAGGGCGTCGTCGTCAAGAACCGCAGCCGTGCGGCCGCCATCATCGCCAACAAGCCCATTGAGCTGCGAACCCGCAGCGAACAAGAGCTCGCCGGCTACCGTGCCGCCCTCGACTACCTGTTCGCCGAGGACTGGCGCCCCCTGAACGTCGGCCTGCTTCTTCACCTGCACAGGCTGCTGTTCGCGGAGACCAAGGCCACCGGTGGGACCTTCAAGGAGAGCGACAACCTCGTCGTCGACCGGTCCCCCGACGGAGTCCAGACCGTCCGATTCAAGCCTGTCCCTGCTGCTCGCACCGAGTAGTACGCCGCTGACCTCATCGACCGCTACGCCGATGCCGTCAAGGCAAACCAACACCACCCGGTGCTCCTTGTCGGCCTGTTCGTTCTCGATCTGCTCATCATCCACCCGTTCGACGACGGCAATGGTCGTGTGGCCCGCGCGCTGACGAACGCCCTTCTCGCTGAGGCCGGCTATGGGGTTGGCCGGTACGTGTCGCTCGAGCAGCTCATGGCCGAATCCGCCGACGACTACTACCAGGCGTTGCTCGACTCAACTCACGACTGGAACGACCACGCCAACGACCCGTGGCCCTGGCTGCGGTACTTCAGCCGGCTCCTCGCTCGCGGCTACGCCCGGCTCTCTGAGGGCGTCGCTGCAGACAGGTCTGGAGGCACGAAAGCCGAACGCGTTCGTGAGCACGTCTTGAGGCACGGTGCGCCCGTCTTTGCGATCTCCGACGTCAGAGCCGCGCTACCCGGAATCAGCGATCCGACCATCCGACTCGTCCTCAATGAACTGAAGGACGAAGGACTCCTCAAGCCGCAGGGCACCGGACGCTCCGCCGTGTGGTTGCGTGTCACGACGTAAGCGACTCCGCACGCCTTCTGCGGCCATGGTCGGGCGAGCGAGCGGCTCTCAACGCGCGCAGCGCCGCATGGTCGGGCTCTGCCCGGCAGAGTCCCGGCATGACATGGCGCTTCGGGGATGCTGCGGTCGTGCCCGGCCTGCTGACTTCGTTTTCCCAGGTCAGGCGTTGTGGTGCGGACGGGCTGGCCTGTAAGCCGGGTTCTGTCCCCGGCTCCCTCACGGTCACCGGGGGGCGACCATCCATCTACGGGAGCCGTTGCCGACCCCCTCCAGCGGTCTACCCGCGCACTGGGGCGGGCCGCCCTGTGCCATCTCTGGTGCGTGCGCGCGCCCGGGACCCGAAGGCTCCGGACTTCTTGACCTTGCTCCAGGTGGGGTTTACCTAGCCGGCCCGGTCGCCCGGGCCGCTGGTGGTCTCTTGCACCACCGTTTCACCCTTACCTCCGTGCCCGGAGGCACGGCGGCGGTCTGTTTTCTGTGGCACTGTCCCGCGGGTTTCCCCGGGTGGGTGTTACCCACCACCTTGCCCTGTGGAGCCCGGACTTTCCTCGGCGTCGCACCTCCGCAGTCTCCTGGGTGGTACGCCGACGCGGTCGCCCGGCCAGCCCATCCGCACCGCAAGGGTAGGGGATGGCGCGGCCGGGCGCCGATACGTCGGTTCCGAGGCGGCGGGCTCAGATGTCCGTACGCCGCTCCTGGACGGTCTGCGAGCCGTCCGGGTGGACGGTGGTGGCGACGCTGCGGGTGCGCCGTCCGGCGTTCATCGTGACCGCGGTCAGGATCAGCACGCCCAGGCCCACCAGGGCCATGATCCAGCCGATCATCGTGAGGTCGACGCCGTTCACCGTGTCGGTGACCGCCAGGGCGAGCACGAGGCCGACCACCAGCAGGAACGCTCCGAAGCCGTAGCCCATGACAACTCTCCTTCGTGCGGAGGGACGGTCCACGGACAGGACGTCCCAGCGGTGAGGTTCACCGGCGTCGTCGGTGCCCGAAACCACCTCGCGGGAAACCTGTGGGACCGGCGTACGCCGCCAGCTCCGGCGTTTCAGGCGAGCCTGGTGACCTCGACCGAGACCGCCATGCCCGTGGTCGCGGCGCCGGAGTAGATGCCGCTGATCGGCTTGACGTCGTCGTAGTCGCGCCCGGCGGCGAGGACGACGTAGCGGTCGTCGGGCTCCAGCGACCTGACGACGTCGAACGGGTGCCAGCCGTCGTCCCACCACTCCACCCACGCGTGCGAGGCTCCGGCGACGGCCTCGCCGACGACGGGGGAGTCGGAGGGGTGGTGGTAGCCGGAGACGTACCTGGCCGGGATCCCGATGGAGCGGAGGCCGCCGAGGACCAGGTGCGTCAGGTCCTGGCAGACGCCGGCGCGCTGCTGCCACGACCGCAGGGCGGTGGTGTGCACGTCGGTGCTGCCGGGGACGTACTCGACCTCGTCGGCGACGAGCGCGCAGAGCTCGCGCGCCGCCACGCCGGGCAGCGGTGCGGCGGCAGCGACCTGCCTGGCCCGCTGCACGAAGTCCTCGGGCGGCGCGACCAGGTCGGGGAGCATGAGGTACTCGGTCCACCGGTCGGCGACCGTGCGGGCCGCGAGCTGCTCCCACGTCGTCGACGGCTCGTGCGGCGCCGACCGGTTGACCTGCACGGTCGAGGTCGCGGTCACCGTCATCGATTCGTGCGGGTCGACCACCTCGAAGGCGATCACGTGGGTGCCGAAGTAGTCGCGGTACTCATACGTCCACGGC
>Ga0075364_10002311_pt1 | contig 10685 bp, 5 predicted proteins | sample EndMetdeltDD1764_FD_71517 | JGI IMG/M metagenome (GOLD analysis project Ga0075364, IMG submission 71517) | Populus endosphere microbial communities from Tennessee, USA - Endosphere MetaG P. deltoides DD176-4 | ecosystem: Host-associated > Plants > Roots > Endosphere | place: USA: Tennessee...
GTGATCTGCGTGAGCGGCGAGTAGCGCATGCCGCCGGGATCGTGGCCGTAGGTGGGCCAGTCACCAGCGGACGGAGTCGCGGGCGTGGACGGACGCTTCGCCTGCGCCCACGCGATGGTACCGGCCGCGCACACGAAGAGGATCACCGCCACCCTGAGGGTCGTTCTGGGCATGCGGCATTCTCATCGCTGGCGCCTCGCGGCGCCAACGATGTAACGGTTACAGCCGCGGATCGCGCGGGAGGCGCGGATCCAGCCTCGAGCTCATTCAAAACCCGAATTTCAACGCGAACTGCATGATGCGCGGGTCGCCCGCCGTGTTCGTCACGCGGCCGTTGGTGAGGGCCGTGGATCCGGCCTGGACCGTGGGATTCGCCCAGTTCGAGTGGTTGAAGACGTTGAACGCCTCGACGCGCACCTCGACGCGCTTGCCGCCCGAGAGATCGAGGTTGCGCGAGAACGACACGTCCACGTTCCAGAAGCCGGGTCCGACGAGATACCCCTTGGGCGTGTTGCCCCAGACGCCCGGAGAGTTCAGCGCGAACGCGCTCATGTTGTACCACGCGAGCGACTGCTGGCTTCCCGTCACTGCCCAGGTGCGCTGATCCTCCGGGAGGTACGGATCGACGCCCTGGACGAGAATCGGGCGCTGGGGCAAGTTGGTGAGCGCGGCATCGCCGGTGGCGGTCGGCGTGATCGGACTGCCGCTCCGCGCCTGCCAGATGATGCCCGTCTGCCAGTCCTTCGTGAGCGTCTTCACGAGTCCCGAGCCGACGCCGCTGCTCATCAGCACCGCGGACAGGTTGAAGTTGTGGCGGCGATCCGCGGCGCACGGTCCCTCGTTGGTCGAGGTGTCCGGGTGCGGATGGCTGCTCGTGATGTCTTCGATCGGCACCGGATAGGCGTTGCCGATGTCCCCCGCGCCGGCGGGCTCGCCTTCGTTGGTGCACTGGCTGTAGGTGTAGTTCGTGCTGGTGCTCCAGCCGCCCGAGAGGCGCCTGGTGAGCCCCAGGCGCACGCCGTGATACTTCCCGCGCGCGTCGTCGAAGAGCTGCGCGACGGTATTGGCCGCGTAGTACTGGCCCGCCGCCGGATTCAGCAGGGTGAGCAGCGAGCGCGCCTGCCGATTCGCCGTCGTGCTGCTCGAGCACGGGCCGTCGGCGGTCAAGCCGTACTCCCCCGCTTTGCAGTTCCCCGGGATGTAGACGGTGGGGTTCTCTTCGTAGCCGGACCAGATGTGCGTCGTGTCGTTCCCCATGTAGGTGACGTCGAACATCATGTTGCCGAGGAACTGCCGCTGATACGAGAGGTTCCACTGCGTCACCTGCATCGGCGTGAGGTCGACCGGCATGCTGACGTAGCCGCCCTGCACCGGAAACGTCACGGTGCTCGGCGCCACCTGGACGGGCTGGCCCTGGCGCGGATAGTCGATCGCCACGAGGGGATCGCCGCCCGGCGTACTGCTCCACGGGTCGGAGAAGTTGATGGCGCAGCCGTTGCGGTTCGGGACCGCGCACGCGACCGGCGCCAGCGCGTTCACACGGTTGCCGAACGGCGGGTTCAGCGGGTGCCGCGCGTAGGCCCAGAGCCTCGGCGAATCGTAGTAGTGGCCGATGCCGGCGCGGATCGTCTGCGCGTTGTTCCCCTTCGGATCCCAGACCACGCCGATGCGGGGAGCGAACTGCGCCAGCCGGCTCGTGTTGTTGGACCCGGTGCCGGGGAAGCCCGGGTCCCCCTTGAACATCAGGCCGACGGGGGCCTTGGGATAGACGACGCTCCTGATGCCCTTGTCGAAGTTCTCCCGGCTGAAGGCCTCTTGAAATCCGTTGAGATCGGTGGCGGCAAGATAGGGCTCCCACCGAATGCCGTAGTTCAGCGTCACGGTGCGGCGGGCGCGCCAGACGTCGCCGAAGTAGAGGCCGACGGCGTTGATCGCCTGATCGTTGCGCTGGCTGCCAGCCTGGTTGTAGGTCGCCGGCAGCCCGAGGACGAAGTCCGCCATCGGCAGACCGCCGTTGGCGTTGTTGGTGCCGCTGGTGACGAGGCCGCTGAAGGCGAAGGTGCCGTTCGAGGCGAAGGTGCCGTCGCCGTCGGTGTGCGGACGGGTCCAGACGCCTCCGAACGACAGCGTGTGCGCGCCCTTGATCCAGTCGAAGTCCTGCGCGACCGACGGCGTGTCGACGTAGAACCGGCCGGTGAAGCCGCTGGCATTCCAGCCGGCGGTGCCGCCGGCGAGGAAGTCCTGGCCGTTGCCCGTCGTGTACTGGAACGTCTTGACTCCGAGCGACGTCCACGTCGGCGCGCCGAGCCCCTGAATGCGTTCGGTCGACGTGGACTGGAAGGTCACGCGCGTCGTCGCGACCAGCGCCGGCGACACGACCCAGTCGTACCCGCTCGCCATCGTCATCATGCGCGCGTCGATGCCGAGACCGCTGCCGCTCAGCATGAGCAGATTCGGGTTGTCCTGGTCGAAGCCCGGCGCGTGCAGGTATTTCGTGTAGAACACGCGCCCGAAGACGCGCTGGTTGCGCGTGGCCTGGTAGTCGACGCGCCCGATGTACTGCTGCTCGTCGCTGTCGTTCGGGATCTGCAGCACGTAGCGGCCGCAGCCGTCGGGATCCAGCGCCGGATCGGGCAGCGGCAGCATCGACATCATCTTCAGGGCGACGGGGTGATACAGCGCCGGGTCGATACGGTTGTTGACGAACGGCGCGCCGAGCGTGCGCGCCGTACCGCCCCGGCAGGCGGCCGACATGATCCGGGTGAAATCACCGGCCCGGACGTCGGCGGTCGGGACGATTTGATCCGCGGCGAGCGGCGCGATGCGCGTATTGGTGATCTGCGTCCCGCCGAAGAAGAAGAGCTTGTCCCTCAGGACCGGCCCGCCGAACGTGCCGCCGATCTGGTTGCGCTTCAACCCGTCGTCACGGCCGAGGCCGCCGTGCTCCTTCTGCTCGAAATACCGTATGGAGTTGAAGCGGTGGTCGCGGACGAAATCGAACACGTTGCCGTGGAACGCGTTGGTGCCCGACTTGGTGACCGCGTTCACCGTGGCGCCCGTCGACATGCCGTAGCGCGCGTTCCTGACGCCGTTCTCCGTCTTGAACTCCTGCAGCGCGTCGGGGAACGGCATCGGGTTGCCGGTGTTGTTCTGCGGATCGTTGTTGTAGCCGCCGTCGACCAGGTACATGGTGCTGTTGCCGGTGCCGCCGGCCACCGAGATCGCCACGGCGTTCGGGTACTGGCGGTTGTCGGTCAGCGTCGTGTTCTCGACCGCCGATCCGGACAGCACGATCAACTGCAGCACGCTGCGGCCGTTGAGCGGGAGGCTGACGATCTGCTCCTGAGGCACGACGGTGCCGACGTTGACGTTGCGGGTCTCGACGAGCGCCGCGTCCGCCTGGACCCGGACGGTCTCGGTGAGGCCGCCGATCTTCATCGTGACGTTGACCGAGCGCGTGTCGCCGACGGCGAGCACGATGCCGGTCTGTTCGAAGGCACTGAAGCCGGTCAACCTGGCCGAGAGCCGGTAGGGCCCGACGGGCAGGTTGGTGAAGACGTAGTCGCCGTGGGCGCCGGTGACCGCCGACCGCGTCATCCCCGTGGCGGTCTGCGTCACCGTGACGTCGACGCCCGGAAGGGCGCCGCCGGAATCATCGAGGACCGTTCCCGACAGTTGGGCCACCGCGACGGTCTGGGCCGAGGCCCCCGCCGGCAGCAGCACGAGCGCCGTCACGAACAAGCTCAGGAAGCGTCGCACCATCTTTTCCTCCGCGTACGGGCGCGAGTAAACAGGTGCGCAACACTAGGCCAGAACCTGTAGTGATGTCAATACAACATACATCGCATACATGTCGCGGGTGGCGGCGCGGCGGCGGGCGAGCGCGCGTGTGGGGAGTCCGAGGGGCGATGCCCCTCGGCTGACGCTTAGTCGTTGCCGGTGGCGAGGAATTCCGCGATGTCCCAATGGCCCGTGCGGGGCATCGGCACGTCGCCGCGCGTCCAGACGTCGAGCAGGTACGGCACGCCAGACGCCAGCGCGGTGCGCAGCGCCGCCGGCAGATCGTCCGGCTCCTGGACGCGCGCGGCCTCGATGCCGAACGCCTTCGCGAGCAGGACGAAGTCGGGGTTGTAGGGGGCGCCGTCGGGGGTCGTGAACTCCGTCGCGTAGGCGTTCTTGAAGTACGTCGTGCCGACGGTCCGGATCGTCGAGAAGCAGAAGTTGTTGAACAGGACCCAGACGACGGGGATCCCGAGCTCCACCGCGGTCGTGAGCGCGCCGACGACGGAGAGGAAGCCGCCGTCGCCGACCAGGCACATCACCGGCTTGTCCGGCGCGCCGATCTTCGCGCCGATCGCCGCGCCGGGCGCGAAGCCCATCGTCGCCAGCCCGCCGCTCGTGAGGAACGCGCGCGGGTGACGCGCCACCAGCTGCTGCCCCGCCCCGTTCTTGTTCCAGCCGACGTCGGTGACGAAGATGGTGTCGGCGGGCGCCACCTTCGAAATCTCGTTGAGCAGCCGCGCCGGATGGATCGGCTTTCCGGGATTGCGCTGCTCCGCCGCCAGCTCGCGCTGCCAGTCGTCCTTCCCTTTCGCGATGGCCGCGGCGCGCGCGGGACTCCGCGTGGGCGCGCGGCCGGCGAGAGCGGCGTGGAGCGACGCCAGCGTCGCCTTCGCGTCCCCCACGAGCCCGACCTCGACCGGATAGATCTTGCCGATCTCCTGGGGATCGACGTCGATCTGGATCAGCGCCGTCGGTGGGATCGAGAACGTGTACTTCGGGTTCCACGAGCTGCAGTCCGCCTCGCCGAAGCCGGTGCCGACGGCGAGGATGACGTCGGCCTGGCGCGCCGTCTCGTTGGCGACGCGGGTGCCCCAGATGCCGGTCATGCCGAGCGACAGCGCGTGATCCTCGGGAAACACGCCCTTGGCCATGAGCGTGGTCGCCACCGGCGCGCCGAGGGTCTCGGCCACCTGCCGCAGCTCCGGCGACGCGTCCGACAGGGTGGCGCCGTTGCCGGCGAAGACGAGCGGCGCCGACGCGCGCGCGAGCAGATCGGCCGCGGCCGCGACCCCCTCCGGACTCGCTGACGCCCGCTCGTACTTCGGACGCCGCGCCACGGTGATCGGCTCGGCCGCGATCGGCTGCGAGAAGACGTCCATCGGCACGTCGAGGAGCACGGCGCCGGGCCGCCCCGTCTGCGCGACGTTCAGCGCGCGCGGCATCACGTCGGCCAGGAACTTCGCATCGTCGACACGCCAGACCCGCTTGCAGAACGGACGATAGATGTCGCCCTGCGACGCGTCCGCGTGGAAGCGGATGCCCTGGTGCGGCTCGCGCGCGTGGTGATACGACGGCGTATTGCCGCAGATCACGACCATCGGCGTCGAGTCGGCCGCCGCCGAGATGACGCCGGTGATCGCGTTGGTCATGCCCGGCGACAGGTGCACGTTGACCACGGCGAGGCGGTGCGAGACGCGGAAGTAGGCATCGGCGGCGTGGGCCGCCATCTGCTCGTGCCGGAACGACACGTATTCGATGCCGAGCTTGTGGCAGGCGTCGATGAGCGCGTAGTTGGTGTGGCCGCACTGGCCGAACACCTTGGTGACGCCCTCCTGCTTCAGGCACTGGGCGATGAACATCGCTCCGGTCATGGGGTGCTCCTCGGACCTAGGACAGGTTGAACGTGACGAGCCGCTCCTCGGTCATTTCCTGCATGGCGTAGCGCGGGCCTTCGCGGCCCGATCCGCTCGCCTTGACGCCGCCGAACGGCATCAGGTCGACGCGGCTGCTGGACGCGTCGTTCACGTGCAGCAGTCCGACGCGCAGCCGGCGCGCCGCGGCCATGACGCGGCCGATGTCGCGCGAGAAGATGCCGGCGGCGAGCCCGAACGGACTGGCGTTCGCCTGGGCGATCGCCTCGTCGAGCGTCGCGAACCCGACCAGCCCGACGACCGGCGCGAACGCCTCCTCGCAGGCGAGGCGCAGACGCGGATCGACGCCCGCCAGAATCGTCGGCTGCATCATCGCGCCGTCGCGGCCGCCGCCGTACAGCAGCGTCGCGCCGCCGTCGACCGCTTCGCGGATCCACGATTCGGCGCGCACGGCCTCGCCCTCGCTGATCATCGGGCCCACGTCGGTGCACCGATCGTGCGGGTCGCCCACACGGAGCGCCGCCGTCGCGCGGATCAGCCGTTCGGTGAACGCCTGCTCGACGCCCTGCTGCACGAACAGCCGCTGGGTCGACGTGCAGACCTGTCCGGCCCGCCGGAACGCCGAGGCGGCGCACCGCTCCGCCGCGCGATCGAGATCGGCGTCCTCGCAGACGATCGTCGGCGAGATGCTGCCGAGCTCCAGCACGATCGGACGCAGGCCGGCGCGCTCGCGCAGCCACGCGCCGACGCGCGAGCTGCCGGTGAAGGTGTAGAACGCGATGTCCTGGTTCTCGATCAGCCACGGCCCGATCTCGGCGCCGGCGCCGTGCACGAGGCTCAGGTGCTGCGGCGGAAAGCCGGCCTCGAGCAGCAGCTCGAACAGCTTCGTCGCGCTCAGCGGCGTGAGCTCGGACGGCTTGATCACCACGGCATTGCCGGACGCGAGCGCCGGCGCCACCTTGTGGCAGATCATGTTGAACGGCGAGTTGAACGCGGTGATCCCGCAGACGACGCCGCGCGGCACGCGGATGGTGAACGCCATCCGGTGCGCCTGGCCGGGGGCCCCCTCGATGGGCACCATCTCGCCGACCAGCCGCTTGGCTTCCTCGCTCGCGACGACCAGCGTCTGGATGGCGCGGCCCACCTCCGCGATCGCATCGGCGATCGGCAGTCCGCCCTCGGCGGTGATGATCGCCGCGATGGCGTCGCGATCGCGTTCGACGAGTGCCGCGGTCTTCTGCAGCAGCGTGTAGCGGGCCTGCGCATCGAGCGCGCAGCGCTCGAAGGATCGCCGCCCGCCCTCGGCCGCGGCGTCCACCTGCTCGCGGCCCGCGCACTCGACCGTCCCGACGACGGCGCCGGTGTACTTGTCGAGCACGTCGATGGGCGGGCGCGAGCCCGCCTGCCACTCGCCCGCAATCAGGAGCCTGCCGCGCGCGCTGCCGACCGCCGTCATGCCGCCCCCGTGATCGCCACGCGACAACGGCCGCTCAGATGACGCCGCTCGCGCGGAGGCGCTGTTGTTCGTCGCACGACAGGCCGAGCGCGCCGTACAGGTCGTGGTTGTCCTGCCCGAGATCGCCGCCCGCCCAGCGGATCTCGCCGGGCGACTCCGACAGGCGCGGGACGACGTTGTGCATGCGGACACCGGCGTCGCCGTTGGCGACGTCCAGCGTCAACGCGCGGGACTGCCAGTGCGGATGCGCTTCGATGTCGGCGATCGTCTGGACGGGCACGGCCGTCAGCTGGTTCGCTTCGATGATCGCGACGTTCTCGCCCAGCGTGCGCGACTCGATCGCGCGCGCGACCTCGTCGTCGAGCTCGCGCTGATGGGCGACGCGCGCGGGGTTGGTGGCGAAGCGCGGATCGTCGAGGAGCCGCTCGAGGCCGTAGCTGCGCAGGAACCGCTCGGCCATCTTCGGCGTCGATCCGCTGACGGCGATCCAGTGGCTGTCGGACGTGCGGTAGCAGCCGCGCGGACCGGCGTTGCGCGAGCGGCTGCCGTCGCGGCGCCGCAGGCTGCCGCTGTCGGCGTATTCCGCGGCCAGCGGCCCGAGCAGCGAGAACAGCGATTCGAAGAGCGAGACGTCGATCACCTGGCCGCCCGCGCCGTGGTGGTCGCGATGATACAGGGCGTACATGATCGCGTTGCTCGCGTAGAGGCCCGAGACGCTGTCGGCGAGCGGGAAGCCCGGCACGATCGGCGCGCCGTCGGGCTCGCCGTTCATCTCGGCGAACCCGCTGGCCGCCTCGACGAGCGTGCCGAACCCGGGGCGGCCGCTGTCGGGTCCGGTCTGCCCCCAGCCGGAGATCCGGACGAGGATCAGCTTCGGGTGGTGCGCGCGCAGCGTGTCCCAGTCCAGCCCGAGCCGCTCGAGCGTGCCGGGCACGAACGATTCCATCATGACGTCGAACTGCGGCAGCATCTTCAGCAGCAGATCGCGCCCCTCGGCGCTCTTCAGGTTGAGGGTGACGAAGCGTTTGTTGCGCGCGTAGACCTTCCACCAGAGCGCGCGCCCGCCGGCCGTCCACTGACGGAGCGGATCGCCGTTGCCGGGCTGCTCGACCTTCACGACGTCGGCGCCGAAGTCGGCCAGCAGCATGCCGGAGACGGCGCCGGCCACCATCCGAGACACGTCGAGGACCCGGATCCCTTCCAACGGCTTCATGTTCAGGCGCTCAGCGTATACTTGTCAGGATAACAATACAAGATCGGCTCCCCGGTCGGACTTGTTATGCTCGCACCCGTGCCCAAGCCCAGCGTCCCCATGGTTCCCCACGCCGCGCGTCGAGAGAATCGCATCGTTCCTCTCTATCATCAGGTCGAACAGGTCATCCGGCACCGCATCGCCACGCGCCAGTACGGATCCGGGCTGCAGATTCCATCGGAACACGAGCTGGGACGCGAGCTGAAAGTCAGCCGCGTCACCATCCGGGAGGCGCTGCGCGAGCTGGTCCGCGAGAACCTGCTCGTCAAGGTGCAGGGGAAGGGCACCTTCGTCGCGCCCAATCTGCCCAAGGTCCTGCAGCCGATCAAGTACAGCGGCCTGCTCGAGGACCTCTATCAGCGCGTCGAGCAGCTGAAGGTCGTGACCGTCGAGATGGCGCGCGTGCCGGCCACCGACAAGGTGCGCACGCTCCTCCACCTGCCGCCGACCGTCTCCGAGATCGTCGAGATCAAGCGGTGCCGCCACATCGAGGGGGAGCCGTTCTCGTTCACGGTGAACTACCTGACGGTCGAGATCGGCGCGCAGGTCGATCCCGCGGTCCTGAAGACGGTTCCGCTCAACACCGTCTTCGAGCGCGACCTGAAGATTCCCGTCGTCCGCGGCGAGGAAACCGTCGAAGCGGCGCCGGCCAACCCCGAGGTCGCGCAGCAGCTCGCCATTCCGGTGCTCTATCCCGTGATGCACGTGACGCGCGTGATGTTCACCGAACGCGACCGGCCGCTCGACGTCGTCGAGACGTTCTACCGCGCCGACAAGTATCACTACTCCGTCAATCTCACGCGCGTGAAGCGCAACGGCAAGTGGACCTGGCGCCATGACGCGCGCACGTCGAAGCCGGCGGCAGGCGCGCGCAAGACCGGCCGCCGGGCCGGCGCGAAACGGACCGCCGGCTCGTAGATCCCTTCTGCATCCGGCCATCGGAGGGGACGCACGTTTTCGCGTCTCGTAAACATTCACGCGTTTCGTGTTCCGCCGGGGCCCCGTCCTTCGTCTCACTGACATAGTTGGACCGTCCTATACTCGGCGCGATGGCGGCGCCGTCGGACGAGGAGCTGATTGCCGAGTACGTGCACGCGCCGGCGTCGGATCGAGCTCGACAGGTCGGCTTGTGAAGATGGCTTGTCTTGATTCTCGGGCGATCGCTGCGCCGGGCGATCGCAGAAAGGACACCTATGCGGGCGAAGCTGTATGCAGCCGTGATGTTGTCTTTCCCGTTCGTGCTGGCTCCTGGCGTCGTGGAAACACGCTCCCACACGTTCGACGACGGCCACCGGCGCAGATTGGAGCTGGTCAGCCTCAGCAACGCTGGCGAGCAGGCCAACAACGACAACGACCGCCCGGCGATCAGCGCCGGAGGACGGTTCGTCGCGTTTGCCTCCATTGCCGAGAACCTGGTGCCCCACGACACCAACTTCTTTTCCGACGTCTTCGTGCGCGATCGCCAGACCGACACCATCCAGCGCGTCAGCGTCGGGCCGCTCGGCGTGGAGGGGGACGGCAACAGCGGATTCCTGAACGGGCTGGCCAGCATCGATATCAGCCGCGACGGACGCTTTGTCGCGTTTGCCTCGGAAGCCTCGAACTTCGTGCTTGGAGACACCCCCGGTACGGCCGACGTGTTCGTGCACGACCGGTGGACCCACACGACGGAGCTCGTCTCCCGCGGCGTCGACGGCTTTCCCGCAGGCGGATCGACGGCGCCGTCCATCAGCGGCGACGGACGGTTCGTGGCGTTCCGCTCGTTCTCGGATCGCCTCGTGCCCGATGGCAACCCGAACTTCGCCGACCACGCCTACGTCGTCGATCGCGTGACGCACGCGATTGAACGGGTCGATGTGTCGAACGACGGCGAGCTTGCCGACGTGGGCGTGTTCAACGTCCTCATCAGCGCGGACGGCCGCGTGGTGGCGTTCGACAGCGGTTCCGGAAATCTCGTGCCGGGCGATGGCGACACGGCCCACGACGTCTTCGTTCACGACCGGAGGACCGGCAGAACCGAGGGCATCACCACGCGGAGGCCGACCGACACGTTTACCGGCCAGAGTCTCCTGACGTCGATCTCTGGCGACGGCCGCTTCGTCGGCTTCGAGTCGACCGACGTGTCGCTCCTGCGCAACGACCGCAACGGGTTCTTCTCCGACGCGTTCGTGTTCGATCGCCGGCGCGACCGCCTGCACCTCGTGAGCCGCAGCAGCGGCGGCGACCAGGGCGACAACGACAGCTTCGGCGCCCTCGTCAGCGACGACGGCCGCTTCGTCGTCTTCAGCTCGCGCGCGAGCAATCTGGTGCGCCGGGACACCAA